>Ga0207690_10000025_pt1 | contig 179019 bp, 163 predicted proteins | sample KBSC23metaG_FD_184315 | JGI IMG/M metagenome (GOLD analysis project Ga0207690, IMG submission 184315) | Corn rhizosphere microbial communities from Kellogg Biological Station, Michigan, USA - KBS C2-3 metaG (SPAdes) (version 2) | ecosystem: Host-associated > Plants > Roots > Rhizosphere >...
TTTCGGTTCGGTTAAGAACCGGTCGCTCACTCAAAGCTGACAGGAATATGAATCACTTCATAAACCTGACTTACTTTAGTGTGAGACTCTTGATACTTTCGCTATCTGATCCGAGGATCAGCTCGCTTCCATCAAGCGCCCACACTTATCGGCTGTTAATTTTTAAAGAGCATGTCTGCGAGAAACCTTTCGTTTCCCAGCAGCGCTGCGTTTTCAGCAGCAGAGAAGTGAGATTATGAACCGTCTTTCTTCACTCGTCAACAACTTTCTGAACTGCTTCGTTGCGACCGCGAGGGGTTCAACTTCGTGTGCGCCGGGGCCGTTACAGCAACCTTCGTCAGCACCGCTTCCCTTCCTCCCGCGCCGCGTTTCCGTTAGCGCGAAAGAGGCGTGATTCTAAGCACCCGCCCCTGCCGACGCAACCCCTTTGTGAAAATATTTTGAAAAAGCCCCCGCGAAGCATCCAGGGCGCGCGCCCTTCTTTCCTCTTATATAAGGAGGCCGACAGCATCCCGCATTCACCTCGCGCCATTCACCATGCCGCGGAGCAAACAAAGGGGTACGCGCGGTCGAGTATCATCCCGCGATCGAACAACGCACTCATACCGACGATGGACAGCACCACTCAATCCGGCGACGCCGATCTTCGCGACGAATATGCCGCGCTTCGCGAGCGCGCCGTCATGCTGGAAGAACAGGCCCCGCCGCTTCTGCAACGCATCTCCGATGTGCTGCCACGCATCAGCGGCGAGTCCGAACTGGCGGACGAGCATCGCGAACGGCTCGTCGGCGCACGCAACGCCGCGATGGTCTCGATCGAAAACTATCAGCAGGCGATCCCGTTCCTGCAGACGGCCGACTCGATCATCGAGCAACTCGACAAGACGCCCGAGCGCGACGAGGACATCGAGTGGCGCGAATCGCTGCTGCAGCGGCTCGACGAACTGATCGACGTCGCGGTCGTGATGATCGACGATGCGCAAGCCTATTTCGAGCAAGCGGACGCTTGCGATCTTTCCAGCGTGCCGAAGTCCATCCTCGAAGCCTGAGCATCACGGCCGGGACGCGCACCGCGCATCGATTGAACATGATGTTGCGCATGCCGATCGGCTGTCACTGCTCGACACCCTGACGTCAACGATCAGATACGTCCAGCAAAAGCTCACCTTGCCGTCACGGATTCACGGGTACCCGCCAACCGCGGCCCGTGAGTGACTAGAGCGTATCGAGCACGATCGTCTCGCTGACGATCGGCACACGAATGTACCCGCCCACCGCATCGCCATACGCGTGCGCGTTTCCATCGATCACGTATTGCGCGGTCAATGCGCACAGCGTGGCGTCGCGCGCGTCGACCGAGCGCAGTGTCGACACGTCGATCCCGACTTGCGCGAGCAATTGCCGGCGCTGGTTGCGTTTCTGCTTCGCCGACGCAATCGCCTTGCCGAGCATCGCGCAGGTAATCGCGTACGGATAGGTCTCGAAGCTTACGTTCCCGCCGGCATACCGTGCGTCGGTGAGCAGCGGATAGGCCTGCGCCAGCGCGCGGTACACGCGCTCGCCCATGAACATCCAGTCGAAGAAGCCCGACGTACTGGTCACGGCCCGTTCGCGCGACGGCGTCGGAAAGCACGAGATCCGCTCACGCGCGAGCGCCTGCTCGGCCGCGCGGCGCCCGCTTCCCGTCCACCACAGGCTCGGCGCATCGACGCCGACGGCCACCACGCCATGCTCGATACACAGCGCGGGCAGCGCTTCGGGCGCGATCCGCGCCTCGCGGCAGACGACCGTCGAGCCGCGCAGGATCACGAGATCGCATTGCTTCTTGTCGCCGCCGACGTCGACGCCCGCCACCGCAGGCGACGACCACGCGACGGATCGGGATCGGGCCGCCCGCATGGCTGCGCGTCAGTCTGCCGGCCGCGCGTCGTACGCGGCATCGAAGATCCCTTCCAGGCCGGGATGCACGCCGCGCATCCGGTCGACGACCGACTTCGCCCAGTCGAAGTACGCCTGCTTGCGCTCGAGCGGCCAGTCCGCGGGCGGATGCCGTGTGATGTCGCGCAGGTTGCAGATCTTGTCGGCCAGCTTCACGAGCTTCGCGCGCCGGCTGATGGTCGCCGCGTGCTCGACCTGAAGGCGCTTGCGCTCCTCCTTCGGCAACGACTTGTCGTCGGTGACTTCCATCACGATGTCCGCGACGTCCTTGCCGAACAGCCGCAGCAGTTCCTGCTCGGTTGTCTCCGTATCCTCGATCGTGTCGTGCAACACGGCCGCGACGATCACGCGCTCGTCCTCGATGCCGGCTTCGTTGGCCAGCACATCGGCCAGCGCGATCGGATGGTTGATGTACGGCGATGCCTCGTCGTCCTTGCGCCGCTGATTGCGATGCTTGTCCGCCGCGAATGCGATGGCAGCTACCAGCTTGTTCATATTGATCCCTCGTGTGGCCGGACTACGGCCGGCAGAACCGGTCGCGTCCGTTTCGGAACCGCACATACTACCTGTACGCGATGATCATTCCCACGTATCGGGAACATCGGGCCGCCCGGCGTCATGCGCCGGCCGGCTCGCGCTGCAGCGCGACCACGTTGACCTGCGCGCCGAACACGTCCCGCACGAGCGGCAGCAGGTGATCGTGGTGCGTCAGGAACAGCACCTGGGTTCGCGTCGACAGATCGCGCAGCGCCTCGAACCCCGCCTTCGCACGTGCATCGTCGAAGTTGATGAACAGATCGTCGGCAACGAACGGCAGCGCGGTCCGGCTGGCGAGCTGCAGTTCGAGCGCCGCGATCCGCAGCGCGAGGAACAGCTGGTCGCGCGTGCCTTCGCTCAGGCCCGCGACCTCGACCGACGTGCCCTTCGTGCGCCGCGCGTACAGGGCGGGCGGCGTCCGTTCGGTGTCGACGGTCAGCCGCGCGAATTCGCCGAGCGTGAGCCCCGCGAAAATCTCGCCCGCCCGGCGCAGCATCGGCCCCTGCTTCTGGTCGCGATAGCGGTCGGTCGCCCACTTCAGCAGACGGCTCGCGGCCGCCGCTTCCAGATACTGTTCGGCCGCGTCGCCCATCGCGGCCAGCGCTTCCTGCCGCTTCGCCTCGGCCACGGCCGCGCTTGCCTGGCCGTCGATCGCGCCGAACGCCTGCTGCGCGACGACCTGTTGCTGCGCGAGCGCGTTCAGCCGCTTGCCGACGTCGCCGAGCGCCTGCTTCACTGCTTCGAGATGCGCGGGCACGTCGGCGATGTCCTGTTCCGCGATCTCGGCCTCCACGGCCGCCTGAGACAACCCGTCGCCATCGCGCACCAGCGCCTCCTTCGCGGCATCGACAGCCTGCCGAAGCTGGCGCTGCCGATCCGATCGCTCGGCCAGCGGCAGCGCCGCGTCGATCGACGCGACGCCGGCCAGTTGCAGCAATGGCTGAATGCGTGCATCCGCACCCGCCACCGCGGCGGCCGCATCGGCGACCTTGCCGTCGGCCTGCCGCACCGCCTCGTCGGCACGATCGATCGCGCGCGCGGTTTCCCGTGCGGCCGCCGCGCGCATCGTCAACTGGCGCGCAACGTCCAGCCAGTCGCCGCTCGCCAGCCATGCGGGCTCGAGCGCTTCAGCGAGCCGCCGTGCGCCTGCCTCGAGCGCCGCCAGCTCCGCGCGGATCGCGGCCATCCGGTTGCGCGGCGCCTCGGCGCCGGCGAGTTCGGCCGTCACCGTATTCGCGAGCCCGAGCGCCCCCTCCGCCGCAGCCAGCGTCACCGCATTCGCTGACAGCTTCGCGTCGGCGAGCGCGTCGCGCCATTGCGCTTGCCACGCATCGTAGGCCGCCTGGGCCTGGCCGGCGCGTGAACGGGCCGTCGCGCATCCGCGATCGGCTTCGCGCGCGCGGTCCTCCAGGCTGTCCTTCTGCGCGAGCGTCTTCTCGGCCGATTGCACGAACGTCTCGGCAATCGCGATGAGCGCCGCCAGCCCGTCGGCGTCGCTGCCGCGCGATACCAGGCGCAGCGCCGTACGCAACGCAGCTTCCGCGCCGGCCCGCGCTTCTCGGATCGTCTCGAATTCGCGGCGCTGGCGGTCAAGCTCGAGTTGCGCGGCAAACACCATGTCGCGCTTCGCGAGCCAGTCGCCCATCGCCGCCAGCGGCATGCCGGGCACGCCGGCCGTCGCCGCGAAGTCGGACCAGGCGTCGCGGTGCGCGGCGAGCTCGCGCTCGCGCTCGTCGACTGCCGTCTGTCGGCGCGTCAATACGGCACGGGCGGACTCGACCTGCTGACGCAGCGATTGCAACGTCGCCGCCGCTTGTGTTGCGCCGAGCTGCGCATCGACGAGTTCGTCGGCGAGGCGAATTGCATCGTCGACGGCCGGCGCACCCGTTGCGAGATCGACCGCGCCGCTGCGGATGTCGCCCCATGCCCCGTCGCGACGTGCGCGCGCCGCCTGCACCTCGGCGGTCGTGACGACCTTGTGGGTCTCGGCGAAATGCTTCTCCTGCAGTTCGAGTCGCTCTAGTTCCTCCTGCGCGCTGTCCCGCGCATCGCGTGCGGCGGCCGCCGCGCTCGCGCGCTCGCTTGCTTCGTTGAACAGCGCGCCGAGCCGCGCCGTCGACGGCACATCGAGCACCCGCAGCGCGTCGACCGGCTTGCGCCACTGGCCCAGCGCATCGAGCGCATCGGCGAGCGCGCGCTCCGCGGCGGCGATGTCGCGTTCGAGCGCCTGTTCGCGCTGGCCGCTGCTGCGAAAGCCCTGCGCGTCGGCAAGCGCCGCGCGAAGCACTTCCGGCACATCGACCGTCGACAGGCGCGCCAGTTGTTCCTGCGCCTGCGCGAGTTCCTGCGTGCGCTCGTCGAGCGATTCGCGCGCGCCGGCCAGCGCCTGATGCAGCGCGCCGTGATCGCGCAACAGGTTCGCGACCGTCTTCAGCGACAGCGCACTCGGCAATGCCGCGCGCAGCGACGCCTCGTCGGTCGGCCAGCCGAGCTGAGCCGCGGCGGAAGCGGCGGCGGACAGATGCCGCTCGACGTCCGCGCCGAGCAACAGCAGATCCTGTGCGTGATTCATGCAGGCGCCGCGCAACCGGTCGAGTGCTTCGATGTCGCGTTCGTGCGCCAGCGCGTCGGCATCCGGATCGATCGCATCGCGCGTCTGCCGTTTCGCGTGCAGGTCCGCACGGCGCTCCTCGAGCACCTTCTGTTCGGCCGCGAGATCGCCTTGCGCTTTCAGCAGATCTGCGTACGCGGTCGGCGGCAATTCGACGACGGCGCCCAGTTCGGCAAGCGCCGCTTCCTTGATCGTCAATTCCTTCAGATACGGTGCCAGCCGCCGCACGCGCTCGAGCTTCGAGCGCAGCGCTTCAAGACGGCGCTGCTCCGCGCGCGCCTGCTCGATCTCCTGTTCGACCGCATCGCGCGCTTCCTTGCGATCGACCCAGTCGCGCGTGCGCACCTGGACGGCCTTCAGTTCGCCGACCGCCTCGTTGAACAATGCCTCGGCCTGCGCGAATGCGCTGCCGCTGCGCCGCGGCGCCCACAGCTCGCCTGCGCGCGCGTCGAGTTCCTCGCGCACGGGGCCGAGCGTGCCGACGCCCGCCGCCGATTCGAACAGCACCTGGCCGAGTTTGTCGGACGCGTCGAGTATGCTCCGGCCGCCGTCGACGAGCCGACCGTGGTCGAGCCCGAACATCTGCTCGAAGAATTCGCGCGTCGCGCCGTCGAGGATGGCGTTCAGATAGTCGTCCGGCAGCTTGTCATCGGCGGGCGTACGCAGCGGGCTGCGCCCGCGGGCGCGATGAAATGCGAGGGCGCCGGCGCCGCTCTCCAGCACGCCGCCGATCCGCAGCTCGGGCGTCGCATGCAGGAAGTCGAGCGGCGTCTGCAGCTTCATCCCGAACAGCAGTTCCGACACGGCCGTCCGGATCGTCGACTTGCCGGCCTCGTTCGGCCCCACGATCACGTGGAAATCCTGGCCGGCCGACGGAAAGCGCAGCGTCTCGTCGGTGAACTTGCCGTACTTGATCAGATCGAGCTGGCTGATGCGCATCGCTTATTCCCCCCTCGCCAGCCGCGCGAGCAACGCGGGGCCGACCTGCTCGACCAGCGCCGTCAGCTCGCCGGCGCGCGCCATCGTCAGCAGCGGCACCTCCTCCTTCACGTCGCTGCGCACCTTGCCGATGAACGGTTTCAGGTCGCGCTCCAGCAGCGCGAGGAAATCCGGATCGTGCGCGGCGTCGGCCAGGATCTGCTTGAGATCCTCCAGCGCCTCGAGTTGCTCGCTCTCGCCTTGCGGCTGCTCGGGCGCGGACGTCGCGAGCCGGACCTTCTCCAGCCACAGCCGTTCGTTGCCGATGATGCCGATCTGGTTCAGCACCTCCGCGCGCAGTTGCGGCGCACGCCCGAAAAAGAGGCCGTGCGCGGGCGTACGCCCCGTGACCGTCACGCGCACCGCGCGCGGCACGTGGCCATCGACGTTCAGCAGCGCCTCCAGCGACTGGCCGATCTTTCTCGACAGGTCGGCGACAGTGAAGCAGTCGGACGCGTCGACCGACACGGCTTCCCAGCGCAGCACGTCGAGATACAGACGTTCGATCTGCGTGCGCCCCTGCTCGATCGTCACGAGCACCGCGCCGCGGCGGCCCGTCTCGCGGATATGGCGGCCCTGCAGGTTGCCGGGAAACACGACGGTCGACGGCCCCGGCCAGTGCTGGAACTCGTGCACGTGGCCGAGCGCCCAGTAGTCGTAGCCTTTCGCGTGCAGCTCCGCCAGCGTGCACGGCGCATAGTTCGCATGCGCCGCATAGCCTTCCAGCGCGGTGTGCAGCACGCCGATGTTGTAGTGACCCGGTACCGGATCCGGATAGCCGATCGCGAGATTGTCGACGACGGCCTTGTCCTTGAAGCTCTGCCCGTGCAGCGCCACGTCGAACTCCGGCAGCCGGTGGGTTTCCGGCTTGCGGTGGCCGAACACGGTGACGTTGTCGGGCAACGTGAGCTTCTTCGTCATCTCGCTTTCGGCATCGTGATTGCCGCCGAGCACGAATGCGCGAATGCCGGCCTTGCGCAGGCGGCCCATCTGCTGGCCGAAGAAAATGCCGGTGTTGTGGTCCTTCCAGTCGCCGTCGTACAGATCGCCGGCGATCACGAGGAACGCAACCTCCTCTTCGATCGCACGATCCACGAGTTGCCGCAGCGCCTCGCGCGACGCGTTGCGCAACTGCGCGGCCGGCGCGTCGGGATACGCGCTCAGGCCGTGCAACGGACTGTCAAGGTGAATGTCTGCCGCGTGGATGAACTTCACGAAGATTCCTCTGTTTCATGACGAAGGGGCGATGTCGACCGGCATCGTGCGCGATCGAACGCCGGGCACGGCCGCCCGTCGCCAGCGGGTCGGGATGGTACCTGAAAGCGAGCGCCGGCCCGGCGCGCCGACGACGGAGATGTTCGTCGCGCCGCGTCACTCGCCGCGCGGGCACACGGGCGGCAGTGCAAAGCTATTGTCGTGGCCCGGGAACGGCTTCGCGTGGCGACGCAGCGCTTCGTCGTCGCTTTCCTTCCGCGCGGACAATGCGACGCCAATCACACCGACGTTCGCCGTCTCGCCGTACTTCGAATTCGTGATGCCTCGGCATGTTACCCGACCACGCCGGGAGGGCCGGCGACCGGGAGCCCTGCTATTTAAGCATGGCGTGCAGGCAATGGGCAGAGCGTACACGGACCGCCGGGTCGGTCCGCGGCATACATTTCCGGTCACGATGCGCGGCGCGGCAATAAAAAAAGCCCGGCCCGCATCGAAGCGGGCCGGGCTTGTGCGGGAAGCAGGTCGCTTACAGCGCGCCGCCTTGCGCCGATGCAGAACCCTTCACGCCGACCGATGCGCCGCCCTGCACCGAGTTCGTCGCGCCGTCGAGCGCTTCGCCGGCCTTCGCCTTCGCGCCGCCGGCGACATCGCCCGCCGTCGACACCGCGCCTTGCGCATGGCTCTTCGCCGAGCTCGCGACGTGCTTCACGTGCGACTTCGTCGCGTGCGTGGCCGATACCGCCGCGTCCTTCGCCGAACCGGCGGCCGAGCCGACTGCCTGCGTCGCGCCGCCGACCGCGTTACCGGCCGCCGAGCCGACGCTACCGACCGTCTTGCCCACGCCGTTCAGCGCACCGCCGACGACATTGCCTGCGCCCGCACCCGAGCCTGCGGCATTGGCGCCCGCGCCAGCCTGCACGCCCACGCCGCCGCCGAGCAGCGGTGTCTGGACTTGTGCGCCGACGCCGGCCGAACCCTCAGCGCCCGTCTGGGCCGTTTGTGCGAAAGCCGCCGATGCGATTGCCGTCAGCGCGGCGCCAAGCAGAATCGTGCGAATCTTGTTCATGGTCATTCTCCCCAAAGACGTTGTTGCTGCGGGCCGCGTTCTGCGGCTGGTCGCATGCCTCACCGCGACGTGCGGCAGGTGGAGCTAATGTAGCGGCGCCGACGCCCAAAACCGTCGAATTGCGGGGACTGTTACTTCCGTTGCAAATGCTGACGATTGACTCACATTGTTTGACAAACATCGAAATCGGCCCGTGATTGGCATCGTTCGATGGCATGCATCGGTGCGCCGGGCGCAACGCGTCGGCTAGCAGGGAAAGCGGCCATTCCTGTAGGCGTCCCAAAGAATCTCGGTCGGCCAGCCGTCGGTGCGACCCGATGAACGGCTTCGCGCGATAAGCTCGATGTCGTCGGACACGCACGCCGCGATGTTGGCATTCCCCGATGCGCGGAACGCCAGCCTGAACGCCTTTTCCCTGAGCGCATCCACCGCCTGCTTGTCGAGCGGGGCACCCGGTTCGCCGTCGACTTCGTCGAACGCCGCCATCCAGCGCGCGTCGAACGGCTCCGCGTCGCGGCTGGCCAGCGCGCGATCGCAATCGAGGTCGCCGAGGAAATCGAAAAAACCCGGGGCCGACAGGACGGCGTCCATTTCAAGCAGATGCGCGTTCGTCACGGCGGCCCCTTGCCACGATGCGTGGCCGTTCTCTTCATCGATCGTTGCCGCCATGCGCCGCTTTCACGTTCGGCATCGGCGACGTGCCGCACCGTATCCGCCGCGACCGGCAGACAGGAGCCGCACGCCATTCTCCGCTACCGCGGGCTTACGGCTTGAACGTGTCGCCGAGCACGACGCCTTCGCGACGCGGATCGGTGCCGCCCTGCAGCGCGGGCGACTGTCCGACCGTCACGCGCATCACGGTGTTGACGCCGCTCGCCTGCGCCGACGTCGATACCTTGTGCCCGAGCGCGACGAGCCCCGCGATCAGCGGATCGTTCGCGCCGTTGTTCGCCGCATTGATGTTCGGATGCTCGCCGCCGATGTTGGTCGTCGGGCTGTTGCTCGCGCCGAAGTCGACGAGGCCCGCCGACTGCTGCGCATCGAGCCCCCAGTCGAGCGCGCCGACGAGCGTCTTCACCACGTATTGCGGAATCGTGCCGCCGCCCGGCGAACCGGTGGCCATCACGAAATCGCCGCGCGAGCCGTCCGTGGCGGTGCCGAACACGATCGTCGGCGCCATCGAGCTGCGCGGCCGCTTGCCCGGCTGCACGCGGTTTGCCACCGGATTGCCGGCGCTGTCGAGCGGGTTCGCCGAGAAATCGGTCAGTTGGTTGTTCAGCAGGAAGCCGTTGGTCATGTGGAACGAGCCCATGCTCGACTCGACGGTCGTCGTCGCGCTCAGCACGCTGCCGTCCGCGTCGACGATCGTGAAATGGTTCGTGCCGTGTTCGATCAGCGTCGTGTCGACGCCGAGCGGCACCGCGCCGAAATTGCCCGGCTGCGCGGTGCCCATGCTGTGGTTCGTGTCGATCAATGCGGCACGCGACTTCAGGTACGGCTTGTTCAGCAGCGTGTCCCACGTGCCGCCCGGCAGCGGCACGAAATCGGTATCGGCCACGTACTTGTCGCGATCGGCATACGCGAGCCGCTCGGCTTCGGTGATCAGGTGCACGCCGGCGACGGTCGGCTTGCCGCCTTCGAGATCGATCGCCGTCGGCTTCAGCGACTTGAGGTCGAAGTTCTCGAGAATGCCGAGTGCCGACGCGACCGCGATACCGCCCGACGACGGCGGCGGCATCCCGCATACCCAGTAGCTGCGATAGGTCGTGCACACGGGGTCGCGACGCTTCGCCTGGTACGCGGCCAGATCGGCGACGGTGGTCTTGCCCGGCGTGATCGTCGAGCCGTCGGCGCCCTGCGTCGTCGCGATCTTCGTGACGATGTCCTGCGCGATCTGCCCCGTGTACAGCGCGTTCGCGCCGGACTGCGCCATCAGCGTCAGCGTGTGCGCGTAAGCCGGGTTCTTCAGCACGGTGCCGAGCGTTTTCGGCGTGCCGTCCGCCTTCAGGAAATACGCGGCGGCCTCGGGATCGCGCTTCAGGTTCGCGGCGTTCAACGCGATCGCATCGGCCAGCCGGCCCCCGATCGGGAAGCCGTTGTTCGCGAGCGTGATCGCGTCGCCGAACAGCCCTTGCCACGGCAGCTTGCCGTGATCCTGCTGCAACGCCTCGATGAGCCTCGGTACGCCGATCGTGCCGATCGAACGGCCGCTTGCACGCGCGTTCGGTTGCGGCGCCGACCGGTCGTTCTGGTCGTCGACATAGCGCAGGTAGTTCTCCGTTGCCGCCGCCGGCGCCGTTTCCCGTCCGTCGTACGCCTGCAGCGTCCTGGCGCGCGCATCGTAGTAGAGCAGCACGCCGCCCGAGCCGAGGCCGGTCGCCTCGGGCACCGTCAGGCCGAGCACGGCCTGCACGGCGACCGCCGCATCGGCGGCCGTGCCGCCGCGCTTGAGCACCGCGCAACCGGCCGCGCTTGCATACGCGTTCGAGGTGGCCACGAGGTACCGCTTCGCGTAGACCGGCTTCATGCCGGTGCGGTAGCCCGACGAGGCTTCCGGCAGCGACGGATCGCCGGGCTGGTTCGAGCCCACGACGACCGTCGAGCCGCTGCTGTCGATCGCGAGGCAGCTCGTGTCGGGCGCGGGCGGCGACGTGGCGCCCGCGTTGCTTTCGATTTCGTCACTGCCGCACGCCGTCATCAGGACGGCGGCGACCAGTGCGGACACGTACGGGAAAAGCGCGGTTCTGTTCATGGTCTCTCGGGATTCTCGTAGGTCGTTGCGCATTCGTCACGCTGACGGCGCCGCCCCTCGGCGGGCGGACAACGCGTTCGATAGTCCCATGACCGGATTTTTTTCCGCAATAAGGAATTGATGCGATGTGAGCGGCGCATCGGCGGCGCAGCAAGCACGGGCTTGCTAGACGGCGCCGGCGGTTATGCCGCCGGTCTTCCGTGCCAATCCGCACGACATCTTTTTGACCGGGTGACAGGCGACGCGCGACAGGACTACACCGCCGCGGCTCACTGTCGCGCCGACTTCGACGTACGGGCGTGAAAGGGTCTCGAACTCAAACCCCGGATCACCCCTGTGCGCTCGGCGAGGCTCGCACCCGCCAGGTCGCGGTATTCCTGTCAGCATTGCCTCCGCCATTCGAGGAGGCGGAGGCGGATGCCGTGCGCGACCGCGCATCATCCGACACCCGCGTCGGATCGAGCTCGCGCAGCACACTCGCACGGCCGCCGTCATCGCTCGGCAATTCCGGCTGCCCGCGCGCGAGGGCCGGCATGGCCGTCGCCGCGAGCAGCGCGGCGACCACCATCCGGGAACGGAGCTTCGTCGCGTTCCCCCGCTTCATTGCGCGCTCGCGGTCGATACGGTCGTTGCCGCGGCGGCCATGGCGGTGCGCGGGTCACCGTGCGCGATCGCGTAGAGCTCGCGGTTGCGTGCGACCGTCGCCGCGCTCGGCGGATAGTCGGAGTTCGACGTGGGCACGGTGCCGTCGCGTTCTGCCTGCACGAGATCGGCGATCACCTCGGCACGGGTCACGCCGGACGACGAAGTTTGAGCGAAGGCGGCGACCGGCGTTCCGACGACGACGGCGAGCAGTGCGGCTGCGATCAGTTTGCGATTCATGATGAAACTCCCGAGAACGGTTCGATGAAGACGCATCGTCGATGCGCCGCCGGCGGGACCGCAATCGCGATTCGCCGCCTGACACGTCCATTCTGGCGATCGACCCGTACCCCACGCTGACCGCCAGATGACAACTTTGAAATCCGTCGCCCGCGCCCGGATAACAGTTTCGTAATGTTCAGGTCAGCATCGGGTCAACGCCGCGCCAGCAGACTGCATGCTCACCGCATCGAATGCGGCACCCATGCCCTGCTTCGAGGAAAAAATCATGTGGATCGTCCGGCTGGCGCTGCGCAGGCCCTATACATTCGTCGTACTCGCACTGCTGATCTTCATCGCGGGACCGCTCGCGATCCTGCGCATGCCGACCGACATCTTCCCGAACATCGACATTCCGGTCGTCAGCATCGTGTGGTCGTACAACGGCTTTTCCGCCGAGGACATGGCGAAGCGCATCACGTCCAACTACGAGCGCGCGCTGACGTCGGACGTCGACGACATCGAGCACATCGAATCGCAGTCGCTCAACGGCGTGTCGGTCGTGAAGATCTTCTTCCACCCCGGCGCGGACATCAATCGCGCGATCGCGGAAGCCGCGAGCAATTCCGCGTCGATCCTGCGGATCCTGCCGCCCGGCACGCTGCCGCCGAACATCATCACGTACAACGCGTCGACGGTGCCGATCCTGCAGCTCGGACTGTCGAGCAACACGCTAGCCGAACAGCAACTGTACGACCTCGGCAACAGCTTCATCCGCACACAGCTCGCGACCGTGCAGGGCGCGGCGGTACCGCTGCCGTTCGGCGGCAAGATTCGCCAGATCGTCGTCGACCTCGACACGCGCGCGCTGCAGGCGAAGGGGCTCGCGCCGATCGACGTGGTGAACGCGATCAACGCGCAGAACCTGATCCTGCCGGGCGGCACCGCGAAGATCGGCACGCGCGAGTACAACGTGCAGATGAACGGCAGCACGCAGACGGTCGCCGCGCTGAACAACCTGCCCGTCAAGACGATCGACGGCAACGTGGTCTATGTGCACGACGTCGCGCACGTGCGCGACGGCTACGCCCCGCAGACCAACATCGTGCGCGTCGACGGCAAGCGCGCGGCGCTGCTGACCGTCGAGAAGACCGGCAGCGCGTCGACACTGACGATCATCGACCAGGTCAAGGCGATGCTGCCGAAGATCGCGGCCGGCTTGCCGAAAGCGCTGCACATCTCCGCGCTCGGCGATCAGTCGGTGTTCGTGAAGGCGGCGGTCCAGGGCGTCGTGCGCGAAGCGCTGATCGCCGCCTGCCTGACCGCGCTGATGATCCTGCTGTTCCTCGGCAGCTGGCGCGCGACGTTGATCATCGCCGTATCGATTCCGCTGGCCGTGCTCACGTCGCTGCTCGCGCTGGGCGCGCTCGGCCAGACCATCAACATCATGACGCTCGGCGGGCTCGCGCTCGCGGTCGGGATACTCGTCGACGACGCGACCGTCGCGATCGAGAACATCACGCATCATCTCGAACGCGGCGAGCCGCTGGAAGACGCGATTCTGACCGGCTCGGGCGAAATCGCCGTGCCTACCTTCGTGTCGACGCTGTCGATCTGCATCGTGTTCGTGCCGATGTTCATGCTCACGGGCGTCGCGCGCTACCTGTTCGTGCCGTTGGCCGAAGCAGTGATCTTCGCGATGGTCGCGTCGTATTTCTTCTCGCGCACGCTGGTGCCGACGCTCGCCATGGTCCTGATGCGCGCGAAGGGGCAAGGCCGCCCGCCGCGTGGCGTGTTCGCGCGCATCGCACGATTCCAGGCCGCGTTCGAACGGCGCTTCGAGGCGGTCCGGCTGCGCTATCGCGCGCTGCTGTCCGCGGCGATCTCGAATCGCCGCCGTTTCGCGGCCGCGTTTCTTCTCGCGTGCGCCGCATCGACCGGCCTGTTCGCATTCGCCGGCCAGGATTTCTTCCCGTCGGTCGACACGGGCGAGATCCGTCTGCATCTGCGCGCCCCAACCGGCACGCGGATCGAGGAAACCGCGCGCCTCACCGACGAAGTGGAAGCGCGCATCCGGACCGTGATTCCGGCGAACCAGCTGGCCGGCATGCTCGACAACATCGGCGTGCCGGTGAGCGGGATCAACCTCACGTACGACTCGTCCGACCCGATCGGCACCGAGGATGCGGACGTGAACATCACGCTGAAGCCGAACCACGCGCCGACGGCAGCGTATGTCGCGAAGCTGCGCAACCTGCTCGCCCAATCGTTCCCGGGCGTCACGTTCGCGTTCCTGCCGGCCGACATCGTCAGCCAGATTCTCAATTTCGGATTGCCCGCGCCGGTCGACATCCAGATCGTCGGCAACAAACTTGACCAGAACCGCGCGGTGGCGAATGCGCTGCTTGCCAAGCTGCGCGGCGTGCGCGGCCTCGTCGATACGCGCATCCAGCAGCCCGGCGACGAGCCGGCGATCAACGTCGACGTGGACCGTACGAAGGCGATTCAGGCCGGCCTCGAACAACGCGACGTCGCGCAGAACCTGCTGATCGCGCTGTCGGGCAGTTCGCAGACGACGCCGAACTTCTGGCTCGATCCGCGCAACGGCGTCAGCTACCCGTTGATCGTGCAGACCCCGCAGTATTCGGTCGATTCGCTGCAGTCGCTGGCGAACATACCGCTGCCGACGGGTGCCGCGCGCCCGCCGCAGACGCCCGCCGGCGGTCCGGCCGCAGGCGCGCCCGCACAGAACCTGCTGGGCGCGTTGGGCGCGTTCTCGCGCGCGACGCAGCAGGCCGTGGTGTCGCATTACAACGTGCAGCCCGTGCTCGACATCTTCGCGTCGGTGCAGGGGCGCGATCTGGGTGGCGTCACGGCCGACGTGACGAAGCTCGTCGACGATGCGCGCGCGCAACTGCCGCCCGGTTCGTCGATCGTGCTGCGCGGCCAGGTGCAGGCGATGCACGAATCGTTTGCCGGGCTGCTCGGCGGGCTCGCGATCGCGATCGCGCTCGTCTACTTGCTGATGGTCGTCAACTTCCAGTCGTGGCTGGACCCGCTCGTGATCGTCGGCGGCCTGCCCGCGTCGCTCGCCGGCATCGCGTGGATGCTGTTCGTCACGCGCACCACGCTGTCGGTGCCCGCGCTGACCGGCACGATCCTGTGCATCGGCATCGCGACCGCGAACAGCATCCTCGTCGTCAACGCGGCGCGCGAGCTGATCGCGAGCGGCTCATCACCGTGGCAGGCCGCGCTCGAGGCCGGATTCAGCCGCTTCCGTCCAGTCGTGATGACCGCGCTCGCGATGCTGATCGGCATGCTGCCGATGGCGCTCGGCCTCGGCGACGGCGGCGAACAAAATGCCCCGCTTGGCCGTGCGGTGATCGGCGGGCTGGCGTTCGGCACGCTGTCGACACTGCTGTTCGTACCTGTGCTGTTCGGCTTCATCCACGCGTGGCTCGACCGACGCCGCGAAGCGGCCGACGCCCGCCGCGCGCAGGACATGCCGGTGATGCGCTGATCAAGCACGCATCCCGATTCCCCACGACTCGCCCGACATCGAACTCATCATGAACGACACGACCGAACCTCTCGCCCCGCCGCCGGCTGCCGAATCGGAAACGATGCAACGTGCCGCGCGCGGCGCCGCACCAGAAACGCCGCCGCCCCGGCGCAGTCGCAAGCTGACCGTCCCGCTTGCCGCGATTGCCGTCGCCGCCGCGCTGCTCGCGATCGGCATCGTGCCGCGCATCGACGCGCGCGCCGCGCAGCGTCACCAGGTGGAGGCGCAGCAGGCGCTGCCGGTGACCGTGATCCAGCCCGGCGCCGCACCGGCCGACCAGACGCTCACGCTGCCGGGTGCCGTGACGCCGTATGCGGAAGCGTCGATCTACGCGCGCACGAGCGGCTACATCGCACACTGGAGCGCGGACATTGGCACGCATGTGAAGGCCGGGCAAACGCTCGCGCAGATCACCGCGCCCGACCTCGACGCGCAACTGCGCCAGGCGCGCGCGGACGCGGCAACGGCGCAAGCGAACTACGACTATGCGAAATCGACCGCACTGCGCTGGCAGGACATGCTGAAGACGCAATCGGTATCGCAGCAGGACACCGACACGAAGGTGGCCGACATGAACGCGAAGCGCGCGATGCTCTCATCCGCGCAGGCCAATGCCGCCCATCTGAACGAGCTCGTCTCGTTCGAATCCGTGACCGCGCCGTTCGACGGCGTGATTACCGCGCGCAACGTCGACGTCGGCACGCTCGTCACGGCAGGCGGCACGCCGGGCAGCCCCGGACTGTCGGGCGAACTGTTCCATCTGGAGCAGACCGACACGCTGCGCGTGTTCGTCGACGTGCCGCAGGACAGCGCGGCCGGCGTCTCCACCGGCACGGCCGTCTACCTGACCACGCAGCAGTATCCGGGGCGGCGCTTCGCCGCGCACGTCGCCCGCAGCGCGGGCGCGATCGACCCGGTCACGCGCACGCTGCGCGTCGAGATCGACGTCGACAATCGCGATGGCGCGTTGCTGCCCGGCGCGTATGCGCAGGCGCATCTGCTCGTGCCGAGCGCGGCGCCTGCGTTCGAGCTGCCGGTCAGTGCGCTGCTGTACCGGCCGAACGGAGTGACGGTCGCCACGGTCGACGCGAATGGACGCACGGCGCTGAAGACCGTGCAGATCGGGCGCGATTTCGGCACGCATGTCGAGATCGTCGCGGGGCTCGGCGCGACCGATCGCGTGATCGACAACCCGGGCGATTCGATCGCAAACGGCGAAACCGTGAAGATCGTGTCGGTCGAGCACGGCGCGGTGCCAGCGGCTTTGCCGGCCGCGCAACCGGCCACGGCAAGCGGCGTGCCGTCAGCGCCACGCGCGGCGACGTCCGTGCCCGCCTCCGCGCCCGTTGCGCGTACCTCGAACGCCCGTACCTGACCCGCCATGCCTACCTGCGAGATTTCTGCCATGCGCCTTCCTCACCCGCTCCCGTTCGCCCGCCGTGTCGTCGCGCTCGGCGTTGTCACCGCGTTGGCCGCTTGCTCGACGCTGCCGCCCTATTCGCCGCCGACCGTCGCGGTGCCCGCGCACTATGCCGGCGCGCCGGCCGCGCAACCGGGCTGGCAAGTCGCGGCGCCGGCCGATGCCGCGTCGCGCGGCGCGTGGTGGACCGTGTTCAACGATGCGGATCTGAACGCGCTCGAAGCGCGCGTCGACGTGTCGAACCAAACCGTGAAGAAAGCCGTTGCCGACCTCGAGCAAGCGCGCGCGTCAGTCGACTACCAGCATGCGGGGTTTCTGCCGACCGTGACGGCGGGCGTGGCGCAAAGCCGTTCACGCATATCGCAGAACAAGCTGGGTTCGTCACTCGCCGGCAAGACAACACCCGACTATCAGCTCGGCGTGGCGGCAAGCTGGGAACCCGACGTGTTCGGCCGCGTGCGCGATGCGGTGGCAGGTGCGCAGGCGAACGCGGACGCGAGCGCGGCCGATCTGCAAGCCGTCAAACTGTCGGTCACGGCCGAACTCGCGACCGACTATTTCGCGCTGCGCTCGCTCGACACGCAAAAGCAGCTGCTCGACGACTCGGTGCGCGCGTATGCGGATGCGCTGAAGCTGCTGCAACAGCAGCTCGCGGCCGGCGCGATCGATGCGTCCGCCGTCGCGCAAGCCGAAACGCAACTGGAAGCGACGCGCACGCAGGATACCGACATCGACGCGTCGCGCGCGCAGCTCCAGCATGCGATCGCGACGCTCGTCGGCGAGAACGCGTCGACGTTCGCGTTGCCGCCGCGCGTTCAAGCGTTCGACGTGCCGGCCATTCCGGCCGGCGTGCCGTCGCAACTGCTCGAACGACGGCCTGACATCGCCGCTGCCGAGCGTCGCGTCGCGACCGCGAACGCACAGATCGGCGAAGCGCGCGCCGCGTTCTTCCCCGACCTCGTGCTGTCGGCGAGCGCGGGGCTCGAAAGCGGGTTCTTCATGCCGTGGCTGACAGCGCCAAGCCTGTTCTGGTCGCTCGGCCCGCAACTCGTCGGCACGCTGTTCGACGGCGGCCGGCGCAGCGCGACGCTGCGCGGCGCACACGCGCAGTACGATGGCGAGGTCGCCGACTATCGGCAGACCGTGCTGGGCGCATTCCAGCAGGTGGAGGATCAACTGTCCGCGCTCGATGCGCTCGCGTCCGAAGCCGCCAGTCAACAGCGCGCGACCGACGCGGCCGACCTGTCGCTGCGGCTGACGACGAATCGCTTCAATGCCGGCGCCGTCAGTTATCTGGACGTGGTGACCGCGCAGACGATCGCGCTGACCAATCGGCGTCAGGCCGACCAGATCGCCGCGCGCCGGATGGAAGCTGCGGTCGGATTGCTGAAGGCGCTGGGCGGCGGCTGGCACGCGGGCGCGGACATCACCGCTTCCGCCGCCGGATCGGGCACGGCGATCAAGACGCAGGATTCCTGACGAAGATGAGGATGAACCGCGTGCCCGCCGCATCGCTTTCGACGCGCGCGGTGCCGCCGTGCAGCTCCATCACCGAGCGCACGATCGCGAGCCCGAGCCCGGCCGTGCCGCCCGGCACGCCGCCGCTGCGCGCGGGGTCGCCGCGCACGAACCGATCGAAGATGCGCGGCAGCAGCGCGGGATCGATCGGCTCGCCCGGATTCTCGACGACGACGCGTACCGCGTCCGCCGTTTCGTCGACGCTCAGCGCGATGACACCACCCGCAGGCGTATAGCGCAGCGCGTTCGCGAGCAGGTTGCCGACCGCGCGGCGAAACAGTTCGACATCGGCAGTCAGCTGGCCGTGCCCGTCAACACGCAGCGTCGAACCCGCTTCATCGGCGAGCCCTTCGAAGTATTCGGCGATGCGCGTCAGCTCGTCGTGCACGTCAAATGCGCGCTGCCGCGTCACGAAGGTCGGGTGTTCGGCGCGCGCGAGAAACAGCACGTTCTCGATCATCCGCGCGAGACGGTCGTATTCCTCGAGATTCGATTCGAGCAGCGCCTGGTATTCGCCGGGCGAACGCGGCCGCGCAAGCGCCACCTCGGTCGCGCCGCGCATGTTGTTCAGCGGCGTGCGCAGGTCGTGCGCGAGATCGGCGCTGAATTGCGACAGATGTCCGAAAGCTTGCTGCAGGCGGCCGAGCATCGCGTTCTGCGCATCGACGAGCGCGCGCAGTTCGCGCGGCGCGCGCGCGGCATCGAGCCGCGCGTCGAGCTTGTCGACGGTGATCCGGCCGGTGTTCGCGACGATCTCGCGCAGCGGTGCGAGCGCCGTGCGGATCAGCCAGTAGCTGAGCAGCATCGCGCACAGCGCGCCGAGCCCGCCGGCGAGCTTCAGCTTGTCGCGATAGCCGTCGAGCAGTTCGGCGCGATCGCTCATGTCGCGCGCGATCGCGATGCGGATCTGCGTACCGTCGCGCAGCATCGCGCCGGCAACGACACCGCGCACGGGCGTGCCGCCGTCGGCACTCCATGTCGCGATCCGGTCGACCGTGATCCGTTCTGCCGCCGGCACCGGCGTCGCGTGGCGCGGAAACAGCTCGGCATCGGGCAACGCAGGCGGTGCGGGCGACGCCGTGCCCGACGCAGCCGGCGGCAGATCCTCGCGCTCGGTCCGCTTGACGTTGTGCCGCGCGAGCACGTTGCCCCGCTCGTCGACCACGGCCATCGACAGTGCCGTGTTGCCGAGCACCTGGCTCGTCAGCCGGTCCGCGTGCGCGCGCACGGCGTCGAGCGAATCGAGTTCGCCCGCGAGCCGGCGCGTGTGTCGAGCGGCAAGCACGATGTCCAGATCGTCCTGCGTCCTCACCTGCCGCTCGAGGCCGGTATACACGTACGTGCCGACGAGCGCGAAGACCGCGAGCATCGTCGCCCCGAACGCGAGCGCGAGCGTCGCGCCAAGCGATCGACCGAGCGTCATGCACCGTCCTTCGGTTCGAGCACGTAGCCTACGCCGCGCACCGTATGGATCAGCTTGACCGGAAACGCATCGTCGATCTTCGCGCGCAGTCGCCGGATGGCGACTTCGACGACGTTGGTGTCGCTGTCGAAGTTCATGTCCCAGACATACGACGCGATCTGCGTGCGGCTCAGCACTTCGCCTTGCCGGCGCGCGAGCAACTGCAGCAGCGAGAACTCGCGTGGCGTCAGGTCGATCCGCACCGTGCCGCGCTTCACGCGGCGGCGCACGACGTCGATTTCCAGGTCGCCGACCACGATGCGCTCGGTCTCGCGCGGTGGCCCGCGGCGCGCAAGCGTGCGGATGCGCGCGAGCAGTTCGACGAACGCGAACGGCTTCACGAGGTAATCATCGGCGCCCAGCTCGAGACCGTGCACGCGGTCCTGCACATCGTCGCGCGCGGTCAGGAACAGCACGGGCGTCGTGTGGGTGTCGCGCAGGCGCTTGAGCACGCCCCACCCGTCGAGCACGGGCAGCATCACGTCGAGCACGATCACGTCGTAGTTCTCTTCCTGCGCGAGCATCAGCCCTTCCGCGCCGTCCTTCGCAAGATCGATGCTGAAGCCGGATTCCTCGAGGCCTTTCTTCAAGTACGCGGCCGTCTTCGGTTCGTCTTCGACTATCAGGATGCGCATGCTCGACTCCATCGCATTCGGTTGGAATATGCAGCGATGTTACCGGGAAACCGGCGGGCGAAAGGCTTCGCCGACCGGCGGCATGGCTCGATTACGAAAATGTAATCGGAGGGTCAGCGTGGTGACTGTCGCGGCATTGCGCACGTCGTGACGACGCGGCGGCGATTTGTCATGCCGAGGTCTGCGCCGTACATTCGCTTCCCGCGTAAAGGGCTGCTGGCGCGATGGCGGTGGCTCTCGGCGAGTGCGCCCGCGTTGGCGCTACCGTTTCCCGCACCACGCGGCGGCGGCGCAATGAACGACATGTTCCTGCCGCTTCACATGCGCGGTGCGCAACGCGCCCTATTCGCTCTTGTTCGACTGGACCAGCCGCAGAATCCGGCTGTCGTACGGCGACTGCATGACTTCCGCGATGCGGACGTCGGATGCGGCCGGGTGCAGCGGATTCAACAGGAAGTTGTGCGCGTGCGGCACGACGACGCTCGGTACGCGCAGCAGTGCGCTCGGCTGCGTGTGCAGCCACTCGGTGCCGGCGCTGCGAGTCCAGTCGATGTTCTCCCGCCAGTCGGCCGGCGCATCGCCTTCCGCGATCTCGGCAACGTCCACCGATTCGGACACCTCGACGCGCAGCAACTGGTATCCGCTCGGCAATTGCGCGACGGTGGCCATTTCGAAGTGGACGAGCGTCTCGAGCAGCGCGAGCGCCGGATGCTCGGCGAGATAGACGACGGGCTGCCCGGCAAAATGCCAGCGCCCGCCGGCCCGCAAGCCACCGATGCCTTTCAGATCGGCGTAATTGCTGATCCGCCACAGCGTCGTCAAGCGAAATACCCTTCGTCGATCTGCGTGAGCGCCTCTTCGACGAGTCGCGCGCCGTGCTCGGTGCTCGACATGTCGAGCGACGTGCGGCCGCCGAAGCGCTGGAGCCCGTTGCGCAGCCACGCCATCGCCTTGTCCTGGTCGCCGAACGTGGCCGTCGCCTGCGCGACGATGCGCGCAAGCCGGATCGCCTTGTCGGATTCCTCCGGCGACAGGCGCTCGTGCGCCTGGCGGCGATGGCTCAACGTGCGTCGCGGGATGATGAAGGCGAGTTCGTCCGACTTCAGGCCGCGCTCCGACAGGCGATCGATCACCGCGACGTCGACGCGCGCGCTCGCCAGCTCGGCGAGATCGGCGCCCGAGCGCACGCGAATCGCGAGCAGTTGCTCGAGTATCGTGAATTCGGCCTGGCGCGGGTGCGCGACGCCCGAAGGGTGGAACGCGATCGTGCTCATGATGCTTCTCCGGCAATTTGCCCAATCATTATAGGCGTTTTGCCGAAGGCGGGCGGGTTCTTGTCGTCGCGGGTTCGATTGTGCCTCGTCGCGGGCTCGTCGGCCGGGGCTTTCGGCACACCGCTCCGGCCCCATTACACGTTGCCGCGGGCTGGGAATCGACGGTTTGCGCAGGAGCCGAGGCAGTGAAATTCAGGATATGAAGGTCTGTACCGACGTGATGGGGTTGTCACGTAACAATTTTTCTAAGGAATAACGATCGGTAGGTGCGACGTGCGCCGCCCCGGGCGCCCTCCCTCCGATGCCCTGCCCGGCGCCGATGCCAATCAGCCCGCCCATGCCGACGATCGGATTACGCTGCAGAAATTGCCTGCATGGAAATGTGGATCCTTGTCGGCCAGCACATCGGCCTTCACGTTGCCGAACGTCGTGTCCGGCTTGTGCCGGATGCCGTCGTAGAACGTCTGGATGATGTCTTCCTTGAAATGCGGCGTGCGCGGATGCGCTCGGACGACGGCGTCTCGTTCGACGTCGCTGTACTCCTGATACGCAAGACCCAGCACGTCCATCTCGACCCCTGCGGTGACGAGCGCGACGACCGGATGCATATGCTTCGGAATGCCCGGCGTGGTGTGCAGCGCGATCGCTGTCCATACGATGTCGATGTCCTGCTGCGAAATGCCCTTGCTCTTCATAAAATCGCGGGCGGCATTGGCGCCGTCCACTTCGAATCGTTCGGACGCGCTGCTGTGCCGATGCGTGAGCCCCATATCATGAAACATGCAGCCGCAATAGAGCAGCTCGGGATCGTAGCGGAGCCCGCGGCGCTGCCCCGCGAGCGCGGCGAAGTAGTAGACGCGGCTGGAATGATGAAACAACAACTCGGATTCGGTATCCCGTACGAGTTCGGTGATCTCGCGAGCGAGTTGGCTATCGGGAACGGTGATGCCGGCGACGTTCACAGTCATGATCGACCTCCATTGCAGACAGCAACCATTTTCGGGAGGCCCGGGTTTGGCATCAATCGGCGTATTACGCCAAATTCTGCCATTTCACTCGATCGACGGCCATCGCCGCCGGAACCCTCGAATCGTGCCCGCGAAGTGCGCGCCGATGCCCCGCTCGTCACCTCGCATCGCGCGTCTATACTCCTACGCGTCAAGCTCGACACATCGATACAACACGCAACCGAACATGCCGAAGGTCGTGGGAATTTTCGCGGTACCGGGCGTACAACTGCTCGACGTCTCCGCGCCGCTCGACGTATTCGCCCAGGCCAACGTCGAATGCGGCAAGCCTTTCTATACGCTGCGGATCATCGCGAGCGAGTCGGGGCCGATCCGCACGTCATCGGGCGCGCAATTGCTGGCCGACTGGATCGCTCCCGACATTCCCGATCGCCTCGACACGCTGCTCGTCGCCGGTGCGCCGCATGCCGCCGGCGTCGCGCTGCGAACCGACGTCCTCGCATGGCTGCGCTCGGCCGCCGTGCACAGCAAGCGGTATGGCTCGATCTGCACCGGCGCCTTCATCCTCGCGGCGACCGGCCTGCTGAAAGGACGACGCCTGACGACGCACTGGGCCGCCGCCGACGCGCTCGCCGATGCGTATCCGTCGCTTACGGTCGAACCGGATGCGCTGTACGTACGCGACGGCAAGCTGCGCACCGGAGCGGGCGTCACGGCCGGCCTCGATCTCGCGCTCGCGCTGGTCGAGGAGGATCTCGGCCGGGAAATCGCGCGGCGCGTCGCCGCGCAACTGGTCATGTTCTTCAAGCGTCCGGGCGGGCAGCTTCAGTTCAGCCGCAGCGGCGAGGCGCGGCCAGCGGGGCGCTCGGTGCTGCAGGAAGTCCAGCGCTGGATCGCCAGCCATCCTGAACTCGAACACTCGGTGGCGGCCCTCGCGAAGCATGCGGGCATGAGCCCGCGCCACTTCGCGCGGCTCTTTCGCACGGAGGTCGGCATGACGCCGGCCGCGTGGGTCGAAGCGACCCGCATCTCCGCGGCCCGGCAACTGCTCGAAAACGGACATGACACGCCGAAGCAGGTCGCCGCGAAATGCGGCTTCGCGAATGTCGATACGCTCAGACGGGCGTTCGCTAAGCATGTCGGGATCACGCCTGCCGAATACCGGAAACGACAGTCGGTCATCGACGAGTGAGTGACGCGGTATGCGCAACGATGCGGCGTTAATACTCGCGTCGGTGCGTGAAAAGGCGGCGTCGGTCGGGAATGCACAGCGATGGGACGAACGCACTTCCGTGCCCGCAAACAATGCTTCGTTATCCGATTTAATTGATCCTTCGACCGACCGAGGTCGGCGTGCGGTTGCAATACACCTCTGTCCCGGATCGCGCCGGCTCCTGATTCGGCACCGCCAATCGTGTCCCGCGAATGTTCACCGACACGCCAACAATCTTCATACAAAACCCGGCTTTCCCGCCAATCGTTTACCCAGTTGCAATAATTATTCGCTGGAACGCCTATTTCCGACCGGTATCGCCATCGCTACGATGCAATCAACCGCTGAACGCAACAAGCGAAGCGCGAAATCTACGAAAACCGGAGGTCACCATGAAGTCGTTCATCTACGCAGTCGCCGCTGCCACCGCCCTTACCGCATCCGTTGGCGCGTTCGCCCAGTCGAACCCGTCGGGCGAACTGACGCGCGCCCAGGTCCGCGCGGAACTCGTTCAGCTCGAGCAAGCCGGTTACAAGCCGGAAGCGTCCGACGCCCACTATCCGAATGCGCTGCAAACCGCGCAGGCACGTGTGACGAACAGCGACGCAACGGGTTACGGCGCACAAGCCGCCGCCGGCGTGCGCGCAGGCCGCGTGATCGCGGTCAAGCAAACCGCTCGCGACTCGGTCTATTTCGGTCAGTAAGACCGACGCACGCGGCGCGTACTTCGATACGCGCGCTGCCGACGAAACACCCCGCTCCCGTTCATCGGGGCGGGGTGTTTCGTTTTCGGTGCCTCCGACCTGCGCGTTGCACGACGCACGATCGATGCGCGAGCGCGGCTCGGCCGCTGCCCCGAACCGTTCACGCAGACGGCCGGCGTTTGCGCATAGAATGGCCGCGTGGTCGGCGCCGGCCGAAGCGAACGCGAGCGAAACCTCGAGTCTCCGGGCATACCGGGCTCGCTGGCCGACCCGATGCCGCACTCATCGCATTTTTCGAAAAGGAGCGGTTTCATGTCTCAAACATCCGGTTCCATGATCACGTTTCGCCGCCCCGACGGCAAGGAACTGCAGGGCTACCTCGCGACACCGGAAAAGACCGAAGGTGCACCCGCGGTCGTCGTCGTCCAGGAGTGGTGGGGCCTGAATGACCAGATCCGCGGCGTCGCCGATCGCCTCGCGCGCTGCGGCTACTTCGCGCTCGTGCCCGATCTGTATCGCGGCAAGTCGACGGTCGAGGAGGAAGAAGCGCACCACCTGATGACCGGCCTCGATTTCGGCGACGCCGCGTCGCAGGACATTCCGGGCGCAGTGCAATATCTGAAGACGCGCGCGTCGCGCGTGGCAGTCACCGGCTTCTGCATGGGCGGCGCACTCACGCTGCTGTCGCTGCAGTTCGCCGATATCGATGCCGGCGTCACGTGGTACGGCTTCCCTCCGCTCGACTACCTCGATCCGTCGAAGATCAAGGTGCCGCTGATGGGGCACTGGGGTACCCAGGATGCGTTCTTCGCGATCGATCAGGTCGATGCGCTGGAGAAGAAGCTGACCGATGCGAAGGTCGACATCGAATTCCACCGCTATCTCGCGCATCACGCGTTCGCGAACGAAACGGCCGTCGGCCCCGGCCGCATCGGCGGCACGCAGTTCGATCCGGTGTGGTCGCAGATCGCGTGGGATCGCACGCTGACGTTCTTCGGGCGCACGCTCTGGGGCCAGCAGCAGTAATACCGCAGCAGACAGCAGGCACCCGCCGCTGCCGTGCAGCGATGCACGCAAAGCGAAACGCCACGGACCTGCATCCGTGGCGTTGTCGTTTGCGGCTACGAATTCGTCATGCGAGCGTGGGCGGCGCCGCCGCGCTGACGTCCACGCGTTTCGGCAGGATACCCGCCTGATAGAACACGTCCGCGATGTGCTGCTGGTACGCGAGCGTCTCGCGCGTCACGGGTTCGACGCCGAAGCGCGCACGGCGGAACGCGAGTGCCACGGCCGGCTCCGGAATGCCCCACAGTTTCGAGAACTCGGCCGCACCCTGCGGGCGATTCGCATCGAGCCATCGCTGGACCGTCGTCAGCTCGGACACGGCCACACCCAGCACGTCGGCATTGCGCTGCGCATAGGTGCGCGACGCGAAGTAGTAGCTGCGGTTCTCGACGAGCCCCGTGCCATCCGCGACGATGCGCGCGCCCAACGTCTGCTGGACGACGGCGAGAAACGGATCCCAGATGATCCACGCATCGACCGAGCGGTTCTCGAACGCGGCGCGCGCATCGGACGGAGACAGCCAGACCGGCTTGACGTCCGCAAAGTCGAGCTTCGCGGCCTGCAGCAAGCGGACCAGCAGGAAGTGCGTGTTGGATCCCTTCACGAGCGCGACGCGCTTGCCGCGCAGATCCGCGAAGGTCCTGACCGGCGAATCCTTCGCGACGACCACGGCCTCGGTCGAGGGTCCTGCCGGCGTCTGCGCGTAGTAGACGAGCGGCGCACCCGCGGCGAGCGCAAAAATCGGCGGCGCCTCGCCGACATCGCCGAAGTCGATCGACCCCGCATTGAGCGCTTCGAGCTGCGGCGGCCCCGACGGGAACTCGGTCCATGTCACGTTCACACCGAGCGTCGCGAGCTTGTCCTGCAGCGTGCCTCTCGCCTTCAGCAGGCTGAGCGGCCCTTTCTGATAGCCGATGCGCAACGTGCGTGCGCCGGCCGCGGCAGCGAGCGCGAAGCGCGGCTGGGCGGCAGCGCCGGCAGTGAGCGCCAGACCGGACTGGATGAGCCGGCGGCGGGATCTGGATAGTCGATCTGCCATGATGTCCTGGGTTCGATGGGAAGGGAGCGGGAGTCGAATCGATTCTAGGGGTTCGGCGCTTCGCACCGAACCAACGAAGTCCGATATCGAAAGCAGGCGCTTTCATAAAGGCGTGCATCGCGCGACGCAAGCGATCGGAGATGTGGCGCCGATTCGTCTTTGCCATCAATTTCGGTCTGCGAATTATCTGGCACGGACCAACGTCGATTCATGAACTGCGTAACGTGTGCCGCGTCATTCAACCGGGCACACGCTGCCCACTTTCGCTCAGGACACGCAGGAACCGCGCAGTGCGGCTTCGTCGGCGGCCAGCAATTCGGGCACGCATTCCCGCAGGAAATCGACGAAGGTCCGGATCTTCGCGTCGAGGTACTGGCGCGACGCATACAGCGTGTAGACCGTCAGCTTCTGCAGCCGGTACTCGGGCAACACGCGAACCAGCGCGCCGCTCGCCAGGGCGGGCACCGCGCTCGACATCGGCAACGAGCCGATCCCGAGGCCGGCGCGCAGCGCGGCGCCGAGCGCGTCGGCGATGTTCACCTGGAAGTCCGGCAGCGGCAGCTCGAATGTCTCGCGACCGTCGGGGCCGTCGAGATGCCAGCGGTCGCGCGGAAAGATCGGCGTGACGATCTGCAGGCATGAATGCGCTTCGAGCTCGCGCACGCTGTGCGGCGTGCCGCGCTCCTTCAAGTAAGCGGGCGACGCACACAGCACGCTATGAACATCGCCGAGTCGCTGCGACACCAGGCCCGAATCGGGCAGCTCCGCCGAGCTCAGTTGCAACGACACGTCGTAACCTTCGTCGATGATGTCGGGCACGTGTTGCGACAGCGTCAGCTCGACCGCCACCGACGGATAGCGCTGCCGGTATCGCACGACCGCGGGCACCACGTAGGCCTGGCCAAAACTTGTGGTCGCATGCACATGCAGGCGCCCCGAAGGCTTCGCCTGCGCATCCGCCGCCTCGGCTTCCGCTTCGTCGATATAGCCGAGGATGCGCTGGCACCGGTCGAGATAGCGCTGCCCGGCATCGGTCAATGCGATGCGGCGCGTGCTCCGGTTGAGCAGGCGCGTGCGCAGATGCGTTTCGAGTTGCGCGACCGAACGCGACGCATAGGCGGTGGTGATGTCCAGGCGCTGGGCCGCGCTCGTGAAGCTGCCCTCTTCCGCCACCCGGACGAAAATGCGCATCATCTGTAACGTGTCCATCGACAGGTCCCCGGGATTGAAATCGCTTCGCGGCGGCGCCCGCCCCGGCACACCCCGGTCTGGCGCGAATTGTGCGGAACAGTACCGCAGCGGTGCAGGCGTGTCCAGTTTGCCGTGCGCCGCTGCGGCGGGCCCGCGCTCACGCGACAACCGCTGTCGAAGGACGACCGGCATCGGATCGATGCAGGCCGCACGATGGCGGCCTGCCGCGCACGCATTGCGCGTGCGCGTCGCGCTCAGGCGTGCTCGAAGGGGTTGCTCAGCACGATCGTGTCGTCGCGCTCGGCGCCCGTCGTGATCATCGACACCGGCACGCCCGCGACCGCCTCGACGCGCGCGATGAAATCCTGCGCGGCACGCGGCAACGCCGCACGCTCGCGCACGCCCTTCACGGTGCCGTCCCACCCGGCGAACGTTTCGTAAATGGGCATCGCACGCGCCTGCGCGTCGAGACTCGCGGGCAGATGGTCGACGCGTGCGCCATCGAGCTCGTAACCGACGCACAGCTCGATCGACGCGAAGCCGTCGAGCACGTCGAGCTTGGTAAGCGCAAGCGAATCGATCCCCGAGATGCGGACGGCCTGCCGCAACTGCGCGGCATCGAGCCATCCGCAGCGGCGCGGCCGGCCGGTGTTGACGCCGAACTCCTGCCCGCGCGCGCGCAGCGTTTCGCCGGTGGTGTCGGTCAGTTCGGTGAGGAACGGGCCGCCGCCGACGCGCGTCGCGTACGCCTTGGTCACACCCAGCACGTGGCCGAGTTTCGACGCGCCGAGCCCGGTGCCGGCCGCCGCGGCCGATGCAACGGTGCCCGACGACGTCACGAACGGATACGTGCCCCAGTCGATGTCGAGCATCACAGCCTGCGAGCCCTCGAACAGGATGCGCTCGCCGCGGTCGTTCGCGTCGTTGAGGTCGGCCCACACGGGACGCACGAACGGCAGGATCTTCGGCGCGATGTCGACCAGCGTTGCCAGCATCGTGTCGCGCGAGCACGGTTCGAGTCCCAGGCCGCGAAACCATGCATTGTGGTGATCGACCAGCACGTCGAGCTTGTCGGCGAGCCGGCCCGGCTCCGCCAGATCGGCGACCCGCAACCCGCGGCGCCCGACCTTGTCCTCATAGGCCGGCCCGATCCCGCGCAGCGTGGTGCCGATCGGCTCGCGACGCAGACGCTCCTGCGCTTCGTCGATCGCGCGGTGAATCGGCAGGACCAGCGTCGCGTTTTCCGCGATCGACAGATTGTCGGGCGTCACCGACAGCCCCAGCTCGGCCATCCGCCCGATCTCGGCCAGCAGCGCCTCGGGGTCGAGCGCCACGCCGTTGCCGATCACGCCGCGCTTGCCGCGCACGATGCCGCTTGGCAGCAGCGCGAGCTTGTACGTCTTGTCGCCGACGACCAGCGTATGGCCCGCGTTGTGGCCGCCGTTGTAGCGGGCGACGAGATCGGCCTGCGCCGCCAGCCAGTCCACGACGCGCCCCTTGCCTTCGTCACCCCATTGGGCGCCCACCACCACCACGTTCGGCATGCTCCATACTCCATGTGAGAAATCCAGACACATACTGCGGCCACATCGGCCGTTTGTGTGCCATATTGGCGGAGCAGGATCGCCCGATCAAACGATTAAACCTGAGCATTCGCGTGAGTAAAATTCACGCGAAACGATGAATGGCCCGACGACTCCCTCCGTTGAATTCGCTGCGCGCGTTCGAAGCCGCAGCCCGGCTCGGCAGTTTCACGCTTGCCGCCGATGAGCTGTGCGTCACGCATGGCGCGATCAGCCGGCATGTCCAGCAGCTGGAGGCATGGCTCGGCCGGCCGCTGTTCGAACGGCACAACCGGCGAGTCGAGCTGACCGATGCCGGTCGCGCGTATCTCGCCGAAGTTGGCGCATCGTTCGACCGTATCGCGCTCGCCACCGCGCAGTATTTCGGCCAGGGGCAGCAACGCGTGCTGCGCGTCAGCGCGCCCGCGACGTTTTCGCTGCGCTGGCTCGTGCCGAAGCTGTCGTCGTTCCAGGTTGCTCATCCGGCCATCGAGGTGCGGCTGTCGACGTCGAACGAGCCGATCGAGAAGTTGCGCGACAAGGTCGACCTGATCGTCCGTGGCGGCCCGCAGGCGATCGACGGATACGTCGCCGAGGAATTCCTGTCCGAAGTGCGGTTGCCCGTCTGCGCGCCGAAGCTGCTCGAGGGCCGGCCGTTGCGTACACCGGCCGATCTCGCCGGCTTCACGCTGCTGCATGCGGCGACCTATCCCGGCATGTGGCCTGAATGGCTCGCGGCGGCCGGACACGCGAATCTGGTGCCGCGGCACTCGCTCACGCTCGAGCATTTCTACCTGACGCTGCAAGGTGCGCTCGACGGCCTCGGCGTCGCGATGGGGCCGATCGCGCTCGTCGCGGACGACATTGCCGAAGGGCGGCTGGTGCAACCGTTCAGCGAACCGGCACTGCCGCCGTGGCGTTATTTCACCTACGTGGCGGCTGCGCGCGCGGAGGACGACGCGGTGCGGGCATTCAAGGACTGGTTGAAAACGACGGGGAACGCGGCGGTGGACGCGCGGCACTGACTATGCCGGCTGTGGGTGGGCAAGCCGTTGCGGCGGCCCGGATATGAACATGCTGGAAGTCGCGCTCGGATATCGACTCGCTCAACCACGATACAGAGGATACCGAAGCAATTGATACGGATATGCTACCTGCTTGGTAGCCACGACGCGCCGCGTGTTTGCGCGGCACAAACAAGAAACCCCGGCTCGAGCCGGGGTCTTTTCCGCGAAGCGCGCTTATTGGCTGGCGCCAGCGGCTTCGCCTGCCTTCTTCTCGGCCTTCTGCAGGTTCTGCGGATAGTTCGGATCGTTGGCCGCCGGCTTGTAACCAGCGTCTTCGAGTTTCTTCAGTTCGGCGGTGTTCTTCGCGCGCGCAGCCTTGTGTTCGGCTTTGCGTTGTGCCCGTGCTGCCTTGCGCGCCTCACGCTTCGCGGCCTTCGCATCCGAGGCGGCCGGTGCGCTGCTGGCGTCGGCTTGCGCGAACACCGGAGCGGCGGAGCCGAAGAGGAAGGCTGCTGCCGTAGCAGCCAGCGTGAATTTTCTGATCTGGTTTCGCATCGCTGAGCTCTCTATTCTGATTGATCACGGAATGAAAATGCATCGAGATACCGCCCCTGCCCCCGGTCGGTTTTCATGCTGCGACCAGGGCCTTTGCATCATAACCGCGTTGCAAAAAATGTGGCGTCATCGTGTGCACAATGTTGGGGATACACGTATGGGAGAGTCGTGTTGCCGCGACCACAACGATGCATCGGGCACGAGGTCACGCGACGACCATGACTGCGGCAACCATGTGACGAACCGGAGTATTTCGTCGATACGATGCAGGTGGCCGATGCGGACGAGGTTCGGTTCCGCATGTCGTGCACTCGTATCAGGGCTGGCTGTTTCGCCTGCGGAATTGGCCGCTCGCGCAACGTGACCGTCGCTTCGTGAACGGGATCACCTATCGACTTGCAAGTCTGTGTGCCTGGTTGTGATTCGCGGTCGCGCGAACGGCGGAGCATCCCATAAACGGGCACGCTTCGTTCGGTGCCGAGTTCGATGTGATCCCTGGCATGTCCACACGATGCCAAGCGAGCGAGCGATCGGGTAACCGCTTACTGCATGCATGGTTACCTGTTCGGGGCGCTTCGTTGCCAGTTGTGGGAATGACGTTGGCGAACCGAGACGTCGTCGCCGCACAGGGCGAATGCTTGGATTGACCTTCGTTCACGGTTGCGCGAAGAGCTTGCATCGTGCGTTTGCATTTGCGAATGCGAAGGGTTCGTCACCGTCCGGCATCGCAACGAGTCTTGAGCCTGTGCGCCAAGGATGCCGGTACGTCCCGAGCTGCGCGTCTCGGTCACAGCGTTTCCATTGGGCGAGCGCATCTGGTGCGGTGGCGTCGCGCACCCGATTTGCCCATCCTCGGAATACCTTGTCGGTGAGCTTATACGGGACTCGACATTTTCCGACGGTGAGGATATTCGGGATTCGAGCGCGGGTCCGATGAAGGTGAGCTTGGGTGATGCCGGCCGCTCACGTTCGGGCATCCAGCTGCCTGCGGTTACTGTCTCCCCGATCACGACGCCGTACCGATTCGGTTCCGTCCAAAGGTAGAAAACTATGAGGCCGGGTGCCTGCGGAGACGCCGACCCATTTCGTCAGTACACGGGCCAGCGATTGGAAAAGTGCCGATCGGGCAGGCTGGCGATAGTCGAAGACTTATCCACGGAAGCCCCAGCCCAGACGACAAAAAATTCACTTGCGAGTCGATTTCGGCGATTTCTCACTGCCGGGAGGAAAACCGTGGGTGCTCCCGTGTAGAGCGCAGGATTCAGTTACTGCGGGTAATCCCGGATGCAAGGTAGAGCGGGACGGGCATTCTTGGGTCCCATACGCGGGTACCTATGTCCCACAAACGAGGATTTCCTCCCATAAGTTTCTACGTTTGAATGCTTGTGAGTGGGTACTCACCTCCTTGGAAAGCCTTGTCAGGCTTGAGAGGTTTCAGAATGAGGCCAAAACGTCAGTGGTTGCAGAGGCCGAAGCCCCGATTGCTGTGCCTGTCCAGCACTGCAGACCCGCTTTGGTAGCGGTTTATGGGGGCTGTGTTTCTGCACAGGCACACGTGTGTTTACATCTTTTGTAAACAACGTTTACTTCTTTAACTACTTTTTAGACGGCTCAGAGCCTTGTCTGGCAAGGGTTTGACAGGTGTTCGGTACCCATTTATGGGGGCACAGGCGGAAGAGTATGGGGCTTCAGGTCTGTGGATTTGGGGAATGGGGTACCGAGTTGTGGGAAATGGGGGTTGTGGATATGGGGCACGCGTAGCCTGTTATGGGATTTCGGCCCGGAAATGCTTCAGGTAGCCCCCTATGGGGGACTCCGTTGGTAGCCATTTATGGTGCCTTTTTCCTGATCCGTCGGCGGCCTACGGCACAGCATTTTATGGGAGGTTGCCGGTTATGGGATGGACTTCAGGTAGCCGGTTATGGGTGTCTGCATAGACGGACCGATCTTGTTTTGCTCGGCCCTCGGGATATGGAGTCCCATAAACAGGTTCAGGGAGACGGAAAGGTTACCTTCTATGGGAAATTCGCAAGGTAGTCATCCATGGGGGTTATTTTCTTCCGCTGGACACGATTGAAGACACAACGCCCAATCGGTGGCTCTGGTCAGGTACCCATTCATGGGAAACATTAAACGTAGCCTGTTATGGGGGCGCGCGGATCGTGTTGCAGGGCACCACGAATCCGGTTTGCACATCTCGTTCCGGTGAATTGTTTCCCATGAATGGGTACCTTCAGTTGGGCAAGTCTCGTGCCGGATGCTGATGGCGAACTGCACAGGTAGCAGGATTTGGGAGCTATTTTTGGCGGAAAGGTATATGGATATGGGACTTCGCACAGCTCGAAAAACAGTTGATTTTACTTTTGTGACAATAAGTTAGGATCGATAGTGAAAGTGATACTGGAGAAAGAGACGTTGCTCGCCGGCTGGAAAAGGTATAAAGTCCGCCATCAACACGGTCACCTTCTCCGGACATCACGATGCCGCGTAAGCCCGCAATCAAAGGCTCCGACAAGCAGGTTTCGCTATTTCAGACGCCCGAGCCTCCCGATCTGCTGCGCAAGGCGGTCCAGGCAATTCATATCGCTCCGAAGTCCGGAAAGATCGGTCTCCAGCAGCGCAAGATGTTCAGCTCGCTGATCAAGAACGCCCTTCGTCAGGAAGCGTTCGAACCCGGCCGGACGAGCTTCTCGATCTCGATCGCGGCGCTCTCGCACGAGAGCGGGTTGAACAGCAACAACACGAAGTACGTGAAGGACACGGTCAACTCGTTGATCAGTACCGTCGTCAACTGGGACTACCTTGCCGCGGACCGCTCGACGGTGTGGAAGGCGTCGGGCCTGCTCGCCGGCGCCGAGCTCGAGCAATCGGTGCTGAAGTACAGCTTCTCCGACCAGATTCGCAGCGAGCTGCTCAATCCGGAAATCTACGCGCTCATCGATATGCGGATCGCGCGCGAGTTTCGGCGCTCGCACTCGCTCGCGCTGTGGGAGAACACGGTGCGCTACGAAGGGATCGGCATCACGGCGAAGATTCCGCTGCCGAAATTCCGCGACCTCATTCTCGGTCAGGACAAGGCATCGCAGTCGTACAAGGAGTACAAGCTCTTCAAGAGCAAGGTCCTGGTGCCGTGCATTCAGGAGGTGAACGAAGTTTCCGACCACACGCTCGAGCTGATCGAACACAAGTCGGGTCGCAGCGTGGAGGCCGTGCAGTTCAAGGTGACGCGCAAGCAGAGCGCGGATACGGTCGAAGAAGGCGATGTCAAGAACGAAGCGCTCGTCGACGAGGTCGCGAAGTTCGGCATCCCGCGTTCGGAAGCGCGCCGGTTGATCACGCAGTACGGCGTGCAGCGCATCAAGGCGGCAATCGCCTACACGCTCAATCGGACTACGAAGAAGAACGCGGCACCGATCGACAACGTGGCCGCGTATTTCCGCAAGGCGCTGACGCACGGCTATACGCTGGCTGACGGGCAGGGGACCGAAACGGCCGCCCCGGCGAAGGAATCCGCGCAGAGCAAGCAGGAACAGATTCGCGACAAATACCTGGCCGCGAAGGTCGACGAAGCGGGGGCGTATTTCCGCGAACTGGAGATCGACGACCAGACCAAGCTGATCGAGCGCTACAACGAGACGGTGGCCGGTTCGAAGGATCTCACGCTATCGCCGAAGAAGAAGGCGAGCAAGCTGGCGCAAACCAGTTTCTTCCGGTGGCTGGCGCTCGACACCTGGGGCGAACCGACCTCGGACGACTTGCTGGAATTCCTGCTGAAAAGCAGCCTCGCGACCAACTGATTGTTCGAGGCCTCGCGCCCGGCGTGCGTCGTGCGCCGGACTGCGTCGGCTACGCGGAGCCGTGCAGGTGCGAGGCCCCTGCCTGCGTCGCTTACTTTTGCGCCGCTACCGCCAGTTCGGCGACATATGCGTCGATCACGGTCTTGAGCCGGTCGGCGAGCGATTCCTGATGGGACGCATCGACGCCCTTCAGTTGCAGATCCAGGCGCCCGTCCGGATAGGTCTTCAGCTGACCGATCGCGCGCGATTCGAGCGCGAAATCGTGACGAACGCTGTAGCGCGTGCGCCCCGTCTTCTTGTTGCCGTCGCTTTGCGCGCGCAGGAAATTCTCGAGGTCGCGTACCGACTTTTTCCGGTCGATCACAGCCGTGAGCAGACGGTCGGCTGCCGGCTCGCCCAGGCGCTCGAAGATCAGCTTGAGGAAGTACGCCGCCTGCAGGCCCACCACGTCGTTCGCGCTGGCCATCCGTTCGAGCAGCGTGTTCGGTAGCGCGTTCAGCGACAGCGTCTTGCTGATCGATGCCTTGTCCTTGCCGATCTTCTCCGCGAGCGTGTTCTGGTCGGGGAAGACCTTTTCGTCGAGAAGCCGCTTCCACGCGACCGCGTCGTCGAAGATCGTCTGGCGTTCGTGGTCGTGGTTGGCGCGATACGCGATCGTATAGAGCTGCTCGGGCGTGTGGTCCGTGCGGAACGTCGCGTTGATCGTCTCGTCGCCGTTGATGCTCGTCGCACGCAAGCGGCGTTGCCCGTCGATCACGACGAGCTTGCCGGGAAATTCCGGGAGCCGCGTGACCTTGATCGGCTCGATCTGCCCTTCCCGCTTCAGCGTCAGCGCGAGCTCGTGCAGGCTCGACTCCGAATAGAACACACGCGGGTTGAACGGGTTCGGGATGCAGTCCTTCACCGCGACCCTCTGCGGCGCGCCGAGATCGTGCGCGTCTGCGGGCGTGGTGGCAGTCGGGGCCGCAGGAGTTGCGGCTTCCGCGGCGGGATTCGATGCCGGTGTCGGTTCTGGCAGGCGCGTTTCGAGCGCCGCGTTTTCCTGCGCGAGTCCGCGCAGCAGGCCGGCAGCGAGATGCAGGTTGCCGGTCGGCTTCTTGTCTTTCGATGTTTCCTTAGCCATGTGCGGCTCCCGTAGCGCGCGTCGACGCGATGTATTGGGCCATTTCGGTGACCAGTCTCTCGATTTCCGCGCGGGCTTCCTTCAGCCCCTTCAGGTATCGGTTGTGGTGATGGATCGTGGTGCCGAGGGCGAACGTCTGACGGTAAACCTCGCGCTGCGCGATCTGGCTGTCCAGCAGATGCTCCCCTATTTCTTCTGCCCTTAGAATTTTTAAAATTTCTTCACGCATTTTAGTTTTTCCATTGACGCTATTCAGCATCAGCGCGGAAGACAAATTCGGGTTCCGAACCGCACGCATCGATTCGATCATGCGAATCATCGCGACAGTGCTGTACAGGTCGGCTGGCGACGGCGACAGCGGCACGAGGCAGAAATCCGCCACTTCGAGCACGGATGCGATGCGCGGATCTTCGAGGTTGCCCGGGCAGTCGACGACGATTACATCGAAATTCGCATCCTGCTTCTTGATCTCGCCGCCGATCCCGCGCCCGGCGGGGGCCAGCGACAGCACCGTCATCGGGAGCGTATTTTCGCCGCTCGTCACCCACCGGACCGATGTGCCTTGAGGGTCGGCATCTATCAAGGCGACCTTGTTGCCGCCGGCCTCGAAGGCTGCCGCGATATTGACGGAGATGGTCGTCTTTCCAGTACCACCTTTCTGATTGCTCACGGCGATCTTGAAAGCCATTAAATTCCTCCAAGGAGTTTTGCGTAATATATGCAGTTATTGCGAAAAAGTCCAGAAAAGTGGTAGATAAAAAGATGAGTTTTACGGAGGGCTGTGGTTGTTACGTGACAAGCCGGTCGAATGGCTAGGAAATTCTTGGGGGTTTGAAATGGGATGAAAAATAAAAAGTGATGAAAATGTCGTTCGAGATGGAACAACGCTAAGAGGCTCTAATGAAAATACTTGGGCTTTAGCGTCGAGTGGGCGAGGAATCGGAATAGTTCGTAGGCGCTCGGTTTCGTTCTCGGGCGGCAAGTGCTGATGCTGTTTTGCTAACGACTTGCGAGCCTAAACTGCGCCGGAATCCGGTAGTTGTCACGTGACAAGTCGATTCGGCGGACCGGGGTATTCAAATATGGACCGCCGCGCGGCACGCGGATTCGACGTGCCGGAACGATTCCGGGAAATCCATTTTTCTCATTGATGCTATCTCTGCTCGCACATGGCTGTCGGTGCTGGTGCTGGTGCTGGTGCTGGTGCGACTGCGACTGCGACTGCGACTGCGACTGCGACTGCGACTGCGACTGCGACTGCGACTGCGACTGCGACTGCGACGGGGGTGTTACGTGACAACCCTCGCCACTGGCGATTGAGGGACGGACGTCTTCTGCCCGAGCGCGGCCACGGTAGGGATCGCTACCGTGAAGGAATCTGGGGAGAGACACGAAGCGATGTTGGTCGGATGTGCCCGGTCGCTGGTCCGCGTTCGATGTTTGTCACGTGACAACCGGTGCGGTTCGATCCGGAATGACCAGCGTGACAGCGGTGTGGCGCACATGCGGTCTTGAAAGAAACCGCGCTATGCGAGCTGGGGCGTACGCGTCGTATTCCGTTCCACTAGCCGGGGTGACTGGCGCCTTCCGCTGGTACCCTTCAACGGGGTGAGCTCTCGGGGTGCATGCCTGCCTGGATTCTAGTGTCAATGATACGACCCTAATAAATTGGTCGGTTCAGCGTACACGGAGCAAACGACCCCGGGCAGGGGAGGCGCAGATATTCCGAGCTTGTTGTATCAGCGAGTGATCTGATGGAGGCCCGACATCGGCATCCTGTCACGTGGCCCGCGTGACGATTCGTCTTTTGAAGGTAAATTCATATGTCCGGCGACACGAGGCGACGTGGATCCGCAGGGCCGTGAAACATTTCTAGAAAACGTGGTGTCTCCGTAAACCCTTGTCTGGCAATGGGTTGCGCCACTTTCTTCATGTTGTTTCACGCAAAATGCGCGTGATCGGCCGGCAAAATGGGGGCGCATGAATTCCGCACGGGAGATTGGCTGCGAGCAAGGATCGTTGGTGCGAAATCGTATTGTACGATACGTGTTTTGTGGTGAAAAATACGCATCGCGGACAAATGCAACCCGATCGACATATCGGCGACCCGATGCAGCGCGCCGAACAGTCGGGGGAAGAATTCAGTCGATGCAGTTTCCTCTCGATCGCCGGTTGTCACGTGACAACGAGGGTGCAGGATCGCGAGCTGACGGGATGCCGGGAGAAGCCAAAGCTCGGGGCGGCTATGTTGACTCTACAGTGCGTCCCAAGGCGGGTCGAGCGACATGTGATTCCGTAGACAACCCGAGGTGATCGGCGTGTCTATCGTGGCGCGGCGGGCGAATCCGGAATCTAGAGGATATGCATCAGGGAGGCGAAGCGCGTCGGCATCGTCGGCCGACCGAATAGATCTCGGCCGACGCCAAACGTCTGCTTTTCCGGCCGACCGATCATCGTCATCGACACTCAATTGAAGAGTCGACCGCCAAGCCCCCGCCGTAACAAAAACCGCCGCAACGCTCCCTGCCAGGCCAGAAGCGCCGCGGCCAGCAAACCTACTTCGTCGTCTGCGATGCGCATAGCTGCCACCGGCGCGGCTTCGCCGCCGGTGCCTTTTCTGCGTCATCGACGGTTCGCCACCACCGTTCCCCGCGATGCGGCTCAGTCAGATCGAGTCGCTCGCCCATCCTGGGCGTTGACAGCTCGACGCCTCGCACCATTGCCAACGCCGTGACGCGCTCGAACGGCTCCTGCCAACGATGCATCGCGAGATCGAACGTGCCGTTGTGAATCGGTATCAGCGTGCGTCCGCGCAGGTCGATGTGCGCCTGCACGGTTTCTTCCGGCTGCATATGCACGTAGGGCCATTGCGGGTCGTATGCGCCGGTCTCGATCAGCGTCACATCGAAGGGCCCAAGACGTTCGCCGATTGTCCGGAAACCGTCGAAGTAACCTGTGTCGCCGCTGAAGAACACGCGCAGATCGTCGGCGACGATGACCCAGGACGCCCACAGCGTGCTGTTGCCGTCAAACAGGCTGCGCCCGGAGAAGTGCTGCGCCGGTGTTGCAGTCAGTGTCAGGCCGGCGACGTCGACGCTTTGCCACCAGTCGAGCTGGCGCACCTTCTTCGCGTCGATACCCCACTCGATCAGGCGGTCGCCCACACCCAGCGTCGTGACGAACACGCCAGTCGTGGCCGCGAGCGCGAGCACCGTGTCACGATCGAGGTGATCGTAGTGATCGTGCGACAGGATCACACCGCGCAACGGCGGGAGATCGTCGAGCGCAATCGGCGGCGCATGGAAGCGCTTGGGGCCGACGCGTCGAAACGGCGATGCACGTTCGGCAAATACCGGATCGGTCAGCCAGAACTCACCGCGCAGCTTCAACAGCAGCGTCGAATGCCCGAGCCGATACAGGCTGCGGTCAGGGGCCGCGTCGAGTTGCTCGCGAGTCAGTGAATCGATCGGCAGGGCACCGGTCGGAACCGTGTTGCGTGGTTTGTTGAGCAGCATGTTCCATGCAATGCCGAGCGTCTTGCCGAAGCCCTCGACCGGTCGCGGCGCGACGTTACTAAAGCGTTCGCCATTGTGCTGCGGCGACTCGCCGGACAGTGTGCGGCCACGCCTGGCGGCGGCGAAACCCAGTACGCGATGAAGAAAAACGAGAGGCGAAGCCATGTCGATCCGTCAGGAAAGAAAAGTACACTGAGCAGTGTAGTTTATCCCTGGGAAAAGTAAACTCAGCGGTGTAAAATTTTTGCATGGATACGAGCACTTCCCCCCAGCGCATGACCGACCGAAAGCGCGCGGCAATTCTCGCCGCGGCGATCGAGGAATTTCGCGCGGCGGGCTACGACGCGACCAGCATGGATCGCATCGCCGCGCGCGCGGACGTGTCGAAGCGCACCGTCTACAACCACTTCCCCGGCAAGGAAGCATTGTTCGCAGCGATCCTGCACCAGCTGTGGGACGCGACGCTGACCGCCGGCGCGCCGGCCTATTGCGCCGACGTGCCGCTGCGGGATCAGTTGCTCGCACTGCTGGAGCGCAAATTGCGGTTATTGAACGACGAAGCGTTTCTCGCGCTCGCTCGCGTCGCGATCGGCGCGGCCATCCACTCGCCGGAACGCGCGCGCGACATGGTCGAACGCATGGGCGAGCGCGAAGAGGACGTGACGGTATGGATTCGTGCGGCCGCGGCGGCCGGCCGGTTGGCGGCGACCGATCCCGTATTCGCCGCACATCAGCTGCACGGGCTCGTGAAAGCGTTCGCGTTCTGGCCGCAGATGACGATGGGCCAGCCGCCGCTGGGCGCGCAGGAACAGCAGAAGGTCGCGGAAACGGCCGCCGACATGTTTCTTGCGTACTACGCGTGTCCAGATCACGATGGGGAGTGCGGTGCAGGGCAGGGCTGAACGTGTGTCATGCGACGCGTGAAGTGCAACAGGCGCGTCGATTTACTCGATGCGCGGTCCATCCGCCGCCTGGAAGAAATCGCCACGCAACGACGGGCGAGTGCAGGATCGGGCATACCCGTTGAGGTTGCCCGCTTGAGCTGCTTGAGCCGATTGCCGATTGAGCCTTTTGCGCCGTATGAGCCGTATGAGGCGTATGAGCCGCACCGACGCGTATGGCCGCCGCATATGAACCCCAACCCGAGCGAACACCGATGAAGACGCTGTTGATCGTCTATCACACGATGACCGGCGGCACGCAGCAGATGGCCGAAGCGGCCGCGGGTGCCGCGCGCGAGCAACCCGGTATCGACGTGAGGTTGCAGCGTGCGGATGCGACGAGCGCGGACGATGTGCTCGCCGCCGATGCCTATTTGTTCGCGACGCCGGAAAATCTCGCCGCGATGTCCGGGCTGATGAAGGATTTCTTCGATCGCTGCTACTACGCGGCGCTCGATCGCGTGAACGGCCGCCCGTATGCGGCGATGATCTGCGCGGGCAGTGACGGACAGAACGCGCTGCGCCAGATCGACAGGATCGCGACCGGATGGCGGCTCAGGAATGTGGCGCCGGGCCTGATCATCTGCACCCATGCGCAGACACCGGAGCGGATCCTCGCGCCGAAGACGATCGGCGCCGAGGATCTCGCGCGCTGCGCGGAGATTGGCGCAGGTCTTGCTGCGGGCCTCGCGCTCGGCGTGTTCTGATCATCGGCGATCAACCGGGTCGAAGCGGTGCCGCAGCCGCACGCAAGGACCGCAGCGCGACGCCTGCCGTGGTATCTCCAATCGCATCGAGTTCAAGCGAAGTGCGCTGTTCGCGCGACGCGGCGGCTGCGACTCGCATCGCCGTTCGCCGCAGCGGCACTATCGAATATCGATGTCCTAGTCACTTTGGGTCGACACGGTCGGCTGATGGTATTCAGGCCACAGGCTCTTCACGAGATCACGCGAAGCGCCATACGCATAGCAGCTGTCGATCTTGAGCGGCTTTCCGTTGTCGTCGCGGTAATTCAGCGACGACGGCCGCACGCCGACCATCGTCTGATAGGCTGCGGTGGCGACCGGTCCCAGAATTTCCTTCAGATGCGTGCACGTATCGCAGGACGGCAGGCGCTTGCGGACCTCGCTGTTCCAGCCAGCGCCGATGCGCAGTCCGACGAGCGCCTGCAACGTATCGCCGCCGCCCGGACACTGCGCATAAGGATGCGACCGGATGAACGTGGATACCGCGCGCACGATCATGTCGACATCGAACACCAGCGTCACGCCGAGGTCGTGAATCGGGGCCAGCGCAGCGACCGTGCGCGTGCCACCGGGCGGGGTGAAATCGCGCGTCTTGCGGTCCGCGAGACAGGCCGTGACTTCGAACAGGCCGTCGCTGCGGCGATAGCCGCGCATGTCGATCTGCCGATGGTGAATCTCTTCGCGCGTAATGCCGTCGTGCGGGAGGTCATGTCGGGGATTCATGTAACCGCTCCGTTTCGTACAACCGGGTCTCCTTTGCATTCGACAACGATGTCGTTGGCTGATCGGTGCGTCGCGAAACCACCACAGGCCGCGGACGATGTCGATCCGGTCATACTACGCATTTTCGGGTGCCGCCGTACGATCGATGATCGATGCGTACGCAACTAATTGAATACCTGCAGTGATCGACGCGAACGCCGCCACGCCGCGCGGATCGCACGCGAAAGCCAGGTCTTCGAACCACGTGAATCCGCCGGCGACGGCGTATTTGGACGTCCGTGCCATCTTTCGGCATTCCGTAGTGTGGAATGATCGACTAAAACCGAAAGTACCGAAAATGGCACTACGTAACGCGTGTCTCGCTACCGGTCGAAAACGCCGCGATAATGCGCAACGTAGCCGCGTGGATGCATTGCGCACCCTTCGGATCCGTCAAATGCGAACCGGTGAATCAGCCGACAGCCGCGCGTACCGGTATACTTCCACTCCTGCCTTTTGTCCGGCATCGTGGCCGGGTGCCTGAAAACAGCGGTTGTGGCGATGCGGCCCCGCAATGTTCCGCATCGGTGGCAGACAAGCCGCACGCAATGCGGCAAAACGCCGATGTGCGGAATGGCAGCACGAACCACACCTTATATTCCTGGTGGATTGAATTTATGGGTTTTGAACAACTTGCCGAATTGCGGGCGCAGCTCGCAGCCAAGGCCAAGCAGGAGCGCAACGCGAAGCGACCGGCTGCGCAACCGGACGCCGGCGCGAAGCCGAAGTCCGGCGACCGGCCCGCTCGTGGGGCCAAATCGGGTGCCGCGGCCAAAGCGCCGTCCGGTGCCAAGCCCGCTTCGGCGAAGCCGTCGACCCCGGTCGATCCGGTCATCGTCGCGATCGGCAAATTGCAGCGCCGATTCCCGCGCGCGTTCCCGAAGAATCCGGCACCGAAGGTGCCGCTGAAGGTCGGCATCTGGGACGATCTCGCCCGCGAGGCGCAGGCCGTCGGCCTGACTGAAGCTGAACTGCGCGAGGCGATGTCCACGTGGTGCCGCGGCAATCGTTACTGGTCGTGCCTCGTCGAAGACGCGGTGCGGGTCGATCTGCAAGGTAACGAAGCCGGGCGCGTGACGCACGACGACGCGGCGCGTGCGCGCCGGCTGAAGTCGCGTCGTCCGGGCAACAAGGGCAGCGCGCAAGCGGCAAAGGGCGCATCGCAGCAGCCGAAGGCGGAAGTGCAGGCCGCCGCCGCCGCGCCGCAGCCGGCGACCGACGAAGCATCGGCCAACGCAGCACCGGCCAATGCAGCACCGCAGGCCGAGCAGCAAACGGCCGCGAGCGAGTAACGCGCCATGCGTCGCCGCGCGATCGCGCGGTGACGGCACGCCTGCACCGCGCGTGCAGCGCATCATCTGACAGACCGGCCTGTCCCCGCTCGGGGCAGGTCGGGACTGCCTCCGCTGGCGACACCGCCAGTCAGCTAGCCATCCACCCGTCAGCATCGAATAGCCCATCGAACCCGCGATGAAAGCGCGTCGGCGAACGCAGCTTGCGCAATGCATCACTCGTGTTGAATGAGCATGGCGACCGGATATCGAAACAAGGACGATGTGCATCACGAATCCGCTTACGTCGTGCCGAAATAGTTCGCTTTCCTAAAATAATCGCAACGCGCATGAAGTGCCCGATTCGCACTCACGCCCGCATGTCTCGCATCAGCAGTTACCGGCGCGCAATGCAATCGTAGTCGCGTGACGGACGCGCGATGTCCGGACGCGCGACCACTGCAGCGGCCGTCAGCCAATCCGTTGGCGAACCGCGACACAAACGCCGATAATCTCAGCAACCGGGAACGGCGGGCCGATACACATTGCCGACCACGCATGACGCACAGATGCCTGAAAAGCCAACGCAAGCTGCCCGCAATCCCCGAAATTGAGCGGCACCGGCAAACCGTCCGCGCTGCGGCATCATATGAAGCCTGCGAACGCCCAACACCTTACGCCCAACGCCTCACGCAAAGACCGCCTCATGAACCCGAGACACTCCGCGATTCTCGTCGCACTCATCGCCGCCGCGCTGTTCGGCGCCGCGACGCCGCTCGCCAAGGCACTGCTCGGCGCGATGTCGCCGTTCATGGTCGCTGGCCTGTTCTATCTCGGTAGCGGGATCGGTCTCGCCATCGGGATCCTGCTTCGCGGATTGCGCAGCCGCCGCGCGCCGGCCGGTAATGCCGCGCCGCTGCAACGCGCGGACCTGCCGTGGCTTGCCGGCGCGATCGCGGCCGGCGGCGTCGCGGGCCCGGCGCTGCTAATGCTCGGGTTGGCGAGCACGCCGGCCGCGACGAGTGCGCTGCTGCTCAATCTCGAAGGTGTACTGACGGCCGTCATCGCGTGGGTCGTGTTTCGCGAGAACGTGGATCTCCAGGTGTTTCTCGGCATGGTCGCAATCGTCGCCGGCGGCACGCTGCTGTCCTGGGTGCCGGGGCGCGCGGGCGTGCCGGTCGGTGCGCTGCTGATCGCCGCCGCCTGCCTGTGCTGGGCGATCGACAACAACCTGACCCGCAAGGTCGCCGCGAACGATGCAATGGTCATCGCGTGCGTGAAAGGCCTGGTCGCCGGGCCCGTGAATATCGGCATCGCGCTCGCGGCCGGCGCGGCGCTGCCCGCCGTTCCGGCCACGGCCGCCGCGATGCTGACCGGGCTCGGCGGCTACGGGATCAGTCTCGTGTTGTTCGTCGTCGCGCTGCGTCATCTCGGCAGTGCGCGCACGGGCGCGTATTTTTCCGTGGCGCCGCTGTTCGGCGTCGTGCTGTCGCTGCTGATCTGGCCGGCACTCCCGTCCGTCACGTTCTGGATCGCGGCCGCGTTGATGGCGCTCGGCATCTGGCTGCATGTGCGCGAACGGCACGAACACGAACATGCGCACGAGCGGCTCGAGCATACGCACCGGCATCGGCATGACGAACATCATCAGCACACGCACGACTTTCCGTACGATGGCGATGAACCGCATACGCATCCGCACGCGCATCTGCCGATCACGCACAGTCACGCGCATTTCCCGGACATTCACCATCGCCATCGACACTGACCGCGCGGCCCACGGACAAAGACGCGCGCCGCGCGCAACGTGTTTCGCAAGGTAACCGTTTATGGGGCGCCCCTTCGACACCCAACGATTCAGTCGTCCGTCTGAATCAGCCGAATCAATGAACCGTCCAGGTCGATCAGCGCGCCGCGGGTACCGCCCCATGGCTCGCGTTTCGGCCGATGCGCACGCGGCCAGCCGGTCGTCTGCTCCGGAATGCCGGCCGCGAGCACTTCATCGAAGAACGCGCCGACGTCGGCGAGCCGGAAACAGCAGCTGAACCAACTGGTGGCCGGATCGAGGCCGGGATGCGGAAAGAACTCCAGCAGCAGGTCGCCGCGCCTCAGGATCATCCAGGTGTCGTCGCGCCACGTTTCGACGAAGCCGAGATTCGCGTAGAACTGCGATGTGGCTTCGAAATCGCGCGACGGCAAATTGGGAGTGGCCAAGTCGATCAAGGTTGTTCCTTCGGTTGGCATTGAGATCGAACGAACGCGCGGGACAGCGCGCGGATGGCTGTCGCGCATGATCGGCCAAGCGCTGCGTATCGGCAACCCACGCGGGGCGTCGTCGTGACGCAGTTGCGGCGAACGATGGGGCATCATCGCAATCGGTCAGACGATCGGCGATCACTCGACCCCGACGATCACGCTCGACGCCTTGAAGATCGCCGACGCAGCCTTGCCGCGCGCGAGGCCGAGACGATCGACGCTGTCGTTGGTGACGATCGCGACGATTTCCGCGCCACCCGCCGCCTGGATCACGACTTCCGAATTGACCGCGCCCTTCGCGATCGACGACACGGTGCCCGCGATGCAGTTGCGCGCCGACACCTTGCTGCTGTCGACGTCAACCATCACGATCACCGACGATGCCTTGACGAGCGCGAACGCTTTCGTGCCGGCCGCGAGACCGAGCGACGCGACGCTGCCGTGCGTGATCACGGCGACGATGTCGAGGCCGTCCTGGGTGCGCAGCGTGATTTCGTCGTTGACGGCACCGGGCTTGACGGCGCTGATCTGGCCGGCGAACTGATTACGGGCACTGCTTCGCATGATGACTCTCCGGAACATGGGCCGCCCGGCGGGCGGCGGGCGAATGATGGAAACCGCGGACGAGTTTACCGGCAATGCCGGTAACGCGCGCCGTCGGCATCGACATACCGGACATGCGAGACCACGCACGGTGATGCGGGACGGCACGCGTGTCACGCACGCCGTCCCGCACTGCGCGCGCTTACCTGACCGGGGCCGACGCAGCAGCCGGCGCACCGGCCGCCGACGTTTGCTGCGACACAGCCGGCGCCGCGTCGCCTTCCCATCCGCCGCCGAGCGCGAGGAACAGCTTCACCTGGTCGGCGGCGACTTGCCCTTCGGCCGCGGCGACCTGCGCGCGCACGCTCGTCAACGTGCGCGTCGCATCGAGATCGGAGATGAACGATTCGCGGCCGGCCACAAAGAGCCGGTGCGTCTCGTCAGCGGAATTGCGCGCCGATTCGTAGGCCGTGCGCAACGCATCGGTGCGCTGCACGTCGGCCGCGTAGGTCGCGAGACTCGACTGCGTTTCGCGCAGCGCGTTCAGCACGACGCCGTCGAAGTGCGCGAGTGCGCCGCCGGTCGCGGCTTCGGCTTCGCGCACGCGTGCGCGCTGGCCGTTGACCGGGAACGACCAGCTGATCAGTGGTCCGAACGACCAGCGGTTCGTGGTGGACGAGAACAGGTCGGCGGCGACGCCGACCGAGCCGGCCGACGCGCCGATGCTGATCGACGGATACAGCGCGGCGGTCGCGACGCCGATCCGTGCGGTCGCGGCGGCGAGCTGGCGCTCGGCTTCGCGAACGTCGGGGCGGCGTCGCAGCAGCGCGGCGCCGTCGCCGATCGGAATCGGCCGGCGCAGCTTCGGCAGGCGCTCGCATTCGGCGACCGCCTTCGGCAGGTCGGCCGGCGAGCGCGCGAGCAGCGCGGCGAGCTGGTATTGCGCGATCTTGCGGCGACCTTCGAAACGCGGGATGTCGGCGGACAGCGTGCGTACCTGCGTGACGCCGCGCGTCACGTCGCTCTGGTTGCCACGCCCCGCATCGCGCAGCCGCTGCGACAGCTTCACGCGCTGCTGCTGCAGCGCGAGCGACTGCTTCGCGATCGCGAGCTCGTCGCCGGCGGAGCACGATTCGACGTACGCACGCACGACGTCCGCGACGACCGTGATGCGCGCGAGGTCGGCGGCCGCCTGCACGGCTTCGCTATCCGCGCGCGCGGCCTCGACGCCGCGCCGCAGCTTGCCGAACAGATCGAGTTCATACGACACGCTGATGCCGACCGTGCCTTCGTTGACGACCGGCAGTTTGTTTTCGAGCAGATACTGCTCGGCCGATTCCTGTGCGCGCTGCACGGCTGCTTCCGCGCTGCCGGAGAAGCCGCCCTGTTCGTTCGCGACTTCCAGCGCCGCACGCGAGCGCGCGAGGTTGGCCGCGGCGACGCGCAGGTCGGTGTTCGATTTCAGCGCGCTGCGCACGAGCGCGTCGAGCACGGGATCGTCGTACAGCTGCCACCAGTTGCCGGGCACGGCGTTGCGCGAGACGAGCGCGCCGTTCGCGTCATCGAGCGCATGGTTCGCGAGCGGCGCATTCACGTACGCCTGTTGCGGCAGCGTGTAATCGGGGCCGACGGACTTGCACGCGCCGAGTGCGAGCGCGAGCGGCGCGAGTGCCGCCGCGAGGCGCAGGCCGTGCCGCTTCATTGCGATGCTCCCGTCGCGCTGACGGCCGCGGGCGATGAAGTGGGCGACACGGCTGCCCCGGAAGCGCCGGCAGCCGGCTTCGCCTTGTCGTCGCGGCGCGTGTCGGTGCGCACCGCGACGGTCGCGGTCCGGCCGGCGATCATCCGGAAGTCGTCGGGCACCTCGTCGAGCACGACGCGCACCGGCACGCGCTGCGCGAGCCGCACCCAGCTGAATGCAGGGTTCACGTTCGGCAGCAGGTTCGCGCCCTGCGTGCGGTCGCGATCCTCGATCGCGGCGACGATGCTCTGCACGTGGCCGCGCAGCGGATGCGGCTCGCCCATCACGACGATGTCGACCGGCTGGCCGATGTGGATGCCGCGCAGCTTGGTTTCCTCGAAGTAGCCGTCGACGCGGAACGAATTGCGGTCGACGACCGACAGCACCGCGCGGCCGGCCGGCACGTATTCGCCGACGCGCGGCGCACGGTCGTTCAGGTAGCCGTCGACGGGGCTCACGATCGTCGTGCGCTGCAGGTTCAGCTTCGCGGTATCGAGCGACACCTGCGCATCGGCGACGGCGGCTTCGCCCTGCTCGACGCGCGTGCGGCTTTCCTCGACTTGTTCGCTGGCGACGAGATTGCCGAGCTGCAGGTTGCGCGCGTATTCGCGCTTCGCCTGGGCGAGCGTCGCGCGGCGCTGCGCGAGCGTCGCTTCGGCCAGCCGTTCCGCGAGCGCGTAGCGCGCCTGGTCGATCACGAACAGCACCTGGCCGCGCGTGACCTCCTGGTTGTCGGCGACCTGCACCGTGGTGATGAGCCCCGACACGTCGGGCGCGACCTGGATTACGTCGGCGCGCACGTGCCCGTCGCGTGTCCACGGCGAGAACATGTAGTAGTTGATGATCCGCCACAGCACGAGGCCGGCCACGACGACGACGATCAGGGTGAGCAGGATCTGCCCTGCCGAGAGCCAGGTTTTTTTCACGGTTAGCTAGCCACGAGATGGTGAGACACGATGACGACGGCGGCAAACACGAACACGTAGATGCCGAGGTCGAAGATCGAACGGTGCCAGACGAGGCGGTAAAAGCCGACGCGCTCGAGCAGCGCGCGCACGACGATGTTGATCAGGTAGGCGATCAGCATCAGCACGAGCGGAGCCGGCACGAATACGCCGAAGATGTCGATTTCGCCGATCATGGTCGCGGTCGGAAAGACAGGTTGGAAAGCGGGATCATGCGCGTGCTCCGTCCGGCGCCGCTTGCGGCGGCTGCGCGGCCGCGGCCGGGTACAGCGACAGCCGCAGGCCGACGAGCGCATGCAGCGTATCGCGCAACCGGCGGCGCGTCGCGGACGCGGCCGGCGCGGCGGGGGCCGCTGGGGCCGCGGGCGTCGTGCCGTCGTCCGCCGCTGCCGCCGGCGCGCCCGGCAGGTTGCGACCGGCCACGCGCTGCAACGCATCGTCGATCGACGCGAGCAGCGCCGGCGGCGCGGGCTGGCGCGCGTTCGCGGCCGCGCAGCGCGTGTAGTGATCGGTGACGCCGGCCAGCACGCGGTCGATCGCGTCCGGCACGTCGCCCGACAGCTTGCGACGCGAGCGGCGCAGGTCGAGCGCGTTCAGCGCGATGCGCAGGTCGCGGAAGCTCTCGATCGACGGATGACGGTGGTCGTCGGACGCGCCGAGGCGCGGCAGCAGTTGCGTGACGCGATCGAGCATGCGCGACGCATGGTTGCGCTGGTCGTCGAGCGGCTGCGTCGACGCGGAGCGCGCGACGTCCTCCCAGCCCGAGCGCAGCAGTCGCCGCACCGCGAGTTCCGCGCCGAACGGCCGCGTCGCCCGCGTCCAGACGTACGCGAACAGCAGCCCGGCGACGCCCGCGAGATTGCTGTTCAGGAACACGAAGAAGTCGGCTTCGTATGCGCTCTGGATGCTGATGAAGGTCGCGGTGTTCACCGCGACGAGCATCGTCACCATGTTGAACTGCGGGCGCGGCAGCAGCGTGCCGATCAGGATGAACGGGCCGGCGAACATCAGCACGAGCATCGCGAAGTCGTGCACGTGCGGCAGCACGGCGAACAGGTACAGGCCCGCGAACACGACGCTCGCGGTGGTGGCCAGGAAGAACTTGAACACCAGCGGCGCGGGCTCGTCGAGCGCCGCGAAGAAGCTGCAGGCGACGGCGACCAGCGTGACGGCGCCGGCGCCGTCGTGCCAGCCGGACTGGATCCACAGCCAGCACGCGAACACGATCGCGCCGGCCACGGTCAGCGTCGAGAACAGCATCATCCCGCGGTCGAAGAAGCGCTCGGTGCCGCCGAGCCGCCAATGCCGGTAACGCGGCTGCCAGACACCCGACTCGTTCGCGATCAGCGCGCGCAGCGAGCGGCAGTCCTGCCAGATGTCGATGACCTGGCGCAACCGCCACAGCGCGTTCGACAGCAACGCGCCGTCCCAGCTCGTCAGCGCGCTGTCGGGCGGCTGCAGCGCCGCGACGCGCGCGCGCAGGTCGTCCGCGACCGGGTCGTCGGCCATCGCGCCGTCGGTGCCGTCCTTCAAGGCCGGCAGCGGCGCGTCGAACCACTTCGCGGCGTCGGCGAGCAGCGCGTCGAGCGCGGGAGGGCGCACGTCCAGGTCGCGCATCAGCGCGATCAGCGGATCGGCGAGCGACGACATCAGCGGCAGGAACAGTTGCATCCGGCCCGCGAGCGCCTGCGTGCGGGCGAGCACGCGCGGGTGCGCATGGTCGTAGCTCAGCTGGCTCAGCAGGAATTCGAGGCCGGTGATGGTCGCCGCGAGGCGCTGCCGGCACGCGGACAGCGCCTTGCCGGCGAGGTGCCCGGACAGCGTCTCGCGGCCGTAGAACGCGGCGTCCTTGAACCACGCGTCGGTGCGCTCGATCAGCGTGGGCGCAAGCCGGTTCGGGAACACGGCGCTGCCGACCACGCTCGCGCACACGATGCCGAGCACGATTTCCTCGGTGCGCGCGATCGCGACGTCGAAGACCGTCGACGGATCGGTCACGGTGGGCAGCGCGACCAGCGGCATCGTGTAGCCGGCGAGCATGAACACGTAGCTGCGCGCGGTGCGGTCGGAGATCGCGAGGTAGAGCAGCGTGCCGCACCACGTCGCGACGATGACGCTGAACAGGAGCGGCGTCTCGACGAACGGCGGCACGAACAGGATCGCGGCGGCCGCGCCGAGCGCGGTGCCGAGCGCGCGATACAGCGCCTTCGAGCGCGTCGCGCCGACGAACGGGTTCGACACGATGTAGACGCTCGCCATCGCCCAGTACGGACGCGGCAACTGGAAATACAGGCCGAGATACAGCGCCAGCATCGACGCGGCGAACGTCTTGCCCGAGAACAGCCAGTCGCGAAGGCTCGGATAGGTCATGACGCGGAATCGGCGGGATGGGACGGACGTGACGCCGGGTGCTGCGCATCGGCCGCGCCGAATGCGTTCAGGACGCGCAGCGTCGCTTCGAGATCGGCGCGCGTGACGCCCTTGAGCACCTGCGCGCGCAGCACGCGAAGGTCTTCTTCCATCTTCGCGGTGACCGCGCGGCCGGCGGCCGTCAGCGAAATCGTCTTCGCGCGGCGGTCGTGCGGATCCTCGTCGCGGCGTGCGAGGCCGGCCGCGCAAAGCTGGTCGAGCAGGCGCACGAGCGACGGCCCCTCGATGCCGACGTGCTCGGCGAGCGTGCCCTGGCGCACGCCTTCGCCGAGGCGGCCGGCGATCAGCAGCGGCGTCGCGCAGGCTTCGGACACGTTGTACGCGGTCAGCACGGCGTCGCTCGTGCGGCGCCACTTGCGCGCGGTGAGCACCAGCAGGCTGCTGACGGCGAGGCGAAGATCGTGCAGATTGGTCATGCGCGAGATGATAGTGGCAAAAACATTCGATAGCAAACTATCAGTTTTGTCACCGGGATGTCATCGCCGCACGCCGCGGCGCCAGCCTGCAATGAGTAATTCACGCAGCGGACCCGGGGGCTGGCCGCACTGTAAACCAGTGAATTTGCGGTGGATCGAATCAGGCTACCCCGGCCCGACTGCGACGATCGAGATCGCCGCTGGGGACCGGACGATTCGTGCGGGATGTCGGCGCGTTGTCAGCCAGACGCGACGCGTCACCTGGACAGCCGCACACCCGTCCCGACGAATGAATGTAGCGCATCATGCGTTCCGCACCGTCCTGCTTGCACACGCGATTGCACTAGGACAATAATTTTCGGGTGTCTTTCTGAGCGACCATGCGAAAGCAACGACGGAGACAGCGAGATGGGACGGACCGAGGTATCGGCGCGCTGGCACGACGCGATCGGCGCGGTGCACGGCATCGAGTCGAAATACAAGCGGCTCGTGAAGGCGATCGCCACCGACATCGAAAGCGGCGCGCTCGCACCGGGCGCGCGGCTCGCGCCGCAGCGCGACGTGGCGTCGAGCCTCGGCGTCAGCGTGCAGACCGTCACCAATGCCTACAAGGAACTCGAAAGGCAGGGCCTGATCCGCTGCGAAGTCGGGCGCGGCAGCTTCGTGGCCGCCCGCGTGACCGAATCGATGTCGAACTACATCCTCGATACGGCCGAGCGCGAGCTGGTCGACTTCTCGATCGCGCGCATCGTGCATACGCCGGAGCACGATGCCGCATGGCGGAGCGTCTGCGCAGCGATGGCCGACACCGACGACCAGCCATGGATCCGCTCGTTCCGGCCGATCGCGGGCCTCGACGCGCATCGCGAGGCTGGCGCCGCGTGGCTCGGTTCGCTGAACCTGCCGGTCCATCCCGAATCGCTGCTGATCACGAACGGCGCGGCGCACGGGATCTTTCTCGCGCTCGCGTCGATCGTCGGGCCGGGCGACACCGTGCTGTGCGAGAGCCTGACCGACCACGGCGTGATCGGCTCGGCGAACGTGCTCGGGTTTACGCTGAAAGGGCTCGAGATGGACGAACATGGGATCCGTCCCGAACATTTCGAGGAAATGTGCGACGGCGAGCGCATCAGTGCGCTCGTCTGCACGCCGACCCTCAATAACCCGACGGTGTCGATGATGTCCGATTCGCGCCGCAAGTCGATTGCGCGCATCGCATCACGCTACGGCGTGTACGTGATCGAGGACGACGTGTACGGCCCGCTCCCCGCGAAGACGGCGACGCCGATCGCGAGCCTGATCCCGGAGCTCGGCTTCTACTGCACGAGCATGACGAAATCCGTGCTGACCGGGCTGCGCACCGGTTATCTCGCGATGCCGAGGCGGCTTGCGTTGCGCGTCGAGAGCGTGCTGCGCGTGAGCAGCTGGATGGCGACGTCGCCGATCGCGGAGATCGCGACGCGTTGGATCGCCGACGGCACCGCGCGCAGGCTCGTGGAGTTGCAGCGCCAGCGGCTCGCGGCGCGTCAGGAGATGGTGAAGGCCGCGCTTGGCCCCTATGTGCTGGGTGCGCATCCGAATGCATTGTCAGCGTGGCTGCGCGTGCCGGACTACTGGCAGGCCGACCGGCTCGTGCGCGAATTGCGTACCCGCAAGATCGCGGTGACGTCGCCCGACCCGTTCCTCGTCGGCGGCACGGAGCGGCCGAACGCGGTGCGCGTGTGCATCGGCGCGGAGACGACGGATGCCGCATGCAACGCCGCGCTCCAGACCATCGCGGGCGTGTTCGAGCAGTATCCGCACGTGCACGATTTTCACTGAAGCGCGGCAGGCGTCGTGCCAGCGACGCACAATGTACCAGGACATTCGAAAGCGCAATTTGGAACATTAGACTGGATCGCACCACATCAATGAGGCGCGCGTTCCATGTCCTTCCTGTCGCTGTCCGACGTCTACCGCGCGCGCCGACGCATCGCCGGGCATGCGTACGTCACGCCGCTCGTCACGTCCGCCGCGCTGTCCGCGCGGGCCGGCACCCCCGTCCATCTGAAACTCGAAACGCTGCAGCCGACCGGCAGCTTCAAGCTGCGCGGCGCGGCCAACGCGCTTGCTGAACTCGCGTCGCAGGGTGTGACGCGTGTCGTCACCGCATCGACCGGCAATCACGGACGTGCGGTTGCGCATGCGGCGCATGCGTTCGGGATCGAGGCCGCGGTCTGCATGTCGTCGCTCGTGCCGGCCAACAAGGTGGACGCGGTCGCCGCGCTCGGCGCGCGGGTCGTGATCGCGGGCGACAGCCAGGACGACGCGCAGGCCGACGCGCGGCGTCTGGTGCGGGACGAAGGCTATGCGTACGTGCCGCCGTTCGACGATCCGCGAATCATCGCCGGGCAGGCGACGATCGCCGTCGAGATTCTCGAAGCGTTGCCCGATGCGGCAACGCTCGTCGTGCCGCTGTCCGGCGGCGGACTGTTCAGCGGCGTCGCCTTAGCCGCGAAGGCAATCCGGCCGGCGATCGAGGTGATCGGCGTGTCGATGACGCGCGGCGCCGCGATGCACGCGAGCCTCGCGGCCGGGCGCCCGGTCGATGTCGACGAACAGCCGACGCTCGCCGATTCGCTCGGCGGCGGCATCGGTCTCGACAACCGTTACACGTTCGACATGACGCGCGCGCTGGCCGACGGCGTCGTGCTGCTCGACGAGCCGGCGATCGCGCGCGGCATCGCGCATGCGTACCGCGAAGAGCGTCTCGTCGTGGAAGGCGCTGGCGCGGTCGGCATCGCCGCGTTGCTGGACGAACGGATCGCGCGCCGCGATCGCGGCGGCCCGATCGTCGTGATCGTCAGCGGCGCGAACATCGACATGGCCGTGCATCGCCGGCTCGTTTCGGAGAACTGACATGACCCATCCCGTCACGCTGCTCGGGCAGGCGCAATTGCGCGCGCTGGTTCCGCTCGATCTGGCCGCGATCGACCAGGTCGAGGCCGCGTTCGCGTCGCTCGCCACCGATGCGGTCGCGATGCCGCCGATCCTCAATCTCGCGCTGCCGGCACGGCACGGCGAAGTCGACGTGAAGACCGCCTACCTGCCGCGCTTCGACAGCTTCGCGATCAAGGTCAGCCCCGGCTTCTTCGACAACCCGTCGCTCGGGCTGCCGAGTCTGAACGGGCTGATGCTCGTGCTGTCCGCGCGCACCGGCCTGACCGAGGCCGTGCTGCTCGACAACGGCTACCTGACGGCCGTGCGCACCGCGGCGGCCGGTGCGGTGGCCGCGCGCCGGCTCGCGCGTGCCGATGCGCGCCGCGCAGCGATAGTCGGCGCGGGCGAACAGGCGCGGCTGCAACTCGACGCGCTGATGCTCGTGCGCGACATCACGCACGTGACGGTCTGGGCGCGCGACGCCGGGCGTGCCGCACGGTTCGCGGCCGACGTGCGCGCCGCGCACGGGATCGATGCGATCGTCGCGCGATCGGTGCATGCGGCGCTCGCCGACGCGGATATCGCGGTGACGACGACGCCGAGTCGCGAGCCGCTCGTGCACGCGGAGGATCTGCATCCGGGGCTGCACGTGACCGCGATGGGTTCCGACGCCGACTACAAGACCGAGCTCGCGCCGTCGGTGTTCGGCGCGGCGCGCTACTTCTGCGACCGGTTGCAGCAGACCCGCGTGGCCGGCGAACTCGCGCACGCGATTGCGGCCGGTGCGATCGCGGCCGACGCGGTGTTTCCCGAACTCGGCGAAGTGATCGTCGGGCAGCGCGACGGCCGCACGCATCGCGACGACATCACGATCTGCGACCTGACCGGCACCGGCGCGCAGGACACCGCCATCGCCGTGCTCGCGCTGCAGCGCGCCCGCGCGGCGGAGGTGGGCACGATTTTCCACAACGACCTCACGACCTGAGAGGAGACAGATGTCCGCAGTCATCGAAACCCACCAAGCCGTGCCACGCCTCGCGTTCGAGCGCAGCGAATACGCCGCGCGCATCGCGAAGACGCGCACGGCGATGCAGCGGGCCGGCATCGACCTGTTGATCGTCACCGACCCGACCAACATGGGCTGGCTCACCGGCTATGACGGCTGGTCGTTCTACGTACACCAGTGCGTGCTGCTGCCGATGGACGGCGAGCCCGTCTGGTACGGCCGCGGCCAGGACGCGAACGGCGCGAAGCGCACCGTGTTCATGGCGCACGAGAACATCGTCGGCTACCCGGATCACTATGTGCAGTCGACGGCCCGTCACCCGATGGACTACCTGTCGACCGACGTGATTGCCGCACGCGGCTGGAGCACGCTGCGCATCGGCGTCGAGCTCGACAACTATTACTTCAGCGCGGCGGCGTACGCGTCGCTGCAGAAGCATCTGCCGGCCGCGCGCTGGGTCGACGCGACCGCGCTCGTGAACTGGCAGCGCGCGGTGAAGTCGCCGCGCGAGATCGAGTACATGCGCGTTGCCGCACGGATCGTCGAGCGCATGCATGCGCACATCGTCGACACGATCGAGCCCGGCATGAAGAAGAGCGATCTCGTCGCGCAGATCTATGCGACCGGGATCGGCGGCGCGGACGGCTTCGGCGGCGACTATCCGGCGATCGTCCCGCTGCTGCCGACCGGCGCCGATGCGGCCGCGCCGCACCTGACGTGGGACGACACGACGTTCGCGCGCGGCGCGGGCACGTTCTTCGAGATCGCGGGCTGCTACCGCCGCTATCACTGCCCGCTGTCGCGCACCGTCTATCTCGGCAAGCCGCCCGCGCACTTCATCGAAGGCGAGCGCGCGGTGGTCGAAGGGATCGAAGCCGGGCTCGCGGCCGCGAAGCCCGGCAACGTGTGCGAGGACATCGCGAACGCGTTCTTCGCGGTGCTGCGCCGCGCGGGCATCGAGAAGGACAGCCGCTGTGGCTACCCGATCGGCGCGAGCTATCCGCCGGACTGGGGCGAGCGCACGATGAGCCTGCGCCCGGGCGACCGCACGGTGCTCGAACCCGGCATGACGTTCCATTTCATGCCGGGGCTGTGGCTCGACGACTGGGGTCTGGAGATCACTGAAAGCATCCTGATCACCGACACCGGCGTCGAGACGTTCTGCAACACGCCGCGCAAGCTGTTCGTGAAGGAGTAGAGCGATGCGGGCTTCTCCGATCACGCCGACCGTCGACTTCGACGCGGACGGCGAACAACATGGCTTTCTGAAGCTGCCTTACTCGCGCGACGATTCCGCGTGGGGGGCGATCATGATTCCGGTGACCGTCGTGAAGCGCGGCGACGGGCCGACGGTGTTGCTGACCGGCGGCAATCACGGCGACGAATACGAAGGGCCGGTCGCGCTGTCGAAGCTCGCCGGTTCGCTGAAGGCGGCCGACGTGACCGGCCGCGTGATCGTCGTGCCGTTCATGAACTACCCGGCATTCCGCGCCGGTTGCCGTACGTCGCCGATCGATTCGGGCAACCTGAACCGCAGTTTTCCGGGGCGCCCGGATGGCACCGTCACCGAGAAGATCGCAGATTACTTCCAGCGTCATCTGTTGCCGCTCGCGACGCACGTGCTCGACATCCATGCGGGCGGCCGCACGCTCGACTTCGTGCCGTTCGCGGCGATCCACGTGCTGGACGATCGCGACCAGCAGGCACGCTGCGATCGCGCGATGCGCGCATTCGGCGCGCCGTACTCGATGCGCATGCTGGAGCTCGACAGCGTGGGACTCTTCGACAGCGCAGCCGAGGCGGCCGGCAAGGTGTTCGTGTCGACCGAGCTGGGCGGCGGCGGATCGTCGACGGCGGCGAGCGTCGCGATCGCCGAGCGCGGCGTGCGCGGGTTTCTCGCGCATGCGGGCGTGATCGCGAAGGGCGACGGCGCACGCGCCGCACCGCGCACGACCACGCTGCTCGACATGCCGGACGGCTCGTGCTTCACGACCAGCGAGCATCGCGGGTTGCTGGAGATGTGCCGCGACCTCGGCAGCGAGGTCGACGCGGGCGACGTGCTCGCACGCGTGCACGACATCGACCGCACGGGCGTCGCGCCGGTCGAATACGTCGCGCGCCGGCGCGGCCTGCTCGCGGCCCGGCACTTCCCGGGCATCGTGCAGGCCGGCGACACGATCGCGGTGGTCGCCGACATCGTCGAGCGCAACATTCCGGTGGCCGCATAGGAGTGTGCACGGCGTGATCAAGCTCGACCGATACGACCTGGCGATCCTGCGCATCCTCGAACGCGACGGACGCATCACGAAGTCGAAGCTCGCGGAGGCGGTGAACCTGTCGATCTCGCCGGCGTGGGAGCGCGTGCGCAAGCTCGAGGAAAGCGGCGTGATCCGCGGCTATCGCGCGGACGTCGACTGGATCGGTACGTTTTCGGGCAGTCGCATCGTCGTCGAGGTGACGCTGTCGCGGCATACCGCGCCCGACATGCGGCGCTTCGAGGATCGCGTGAGCGCGGCGCCCGAGGTCGCGCAGTGTTTCGCGACGGGCGGCGGCGTCGACTATGTGCTGCACGTGGTCGCGCGCGACATCGATCACTATCAGCGCTTCATCGATGCGTTGCTGATGGACGACCTCGGCATCGAACGCTACTTCACGTACATCGTGACGAAGGTCGTGAAGTGCGAATCGGGCGGCGCGCCGGACTGGCACTGAAACTTCGCGCGAACGCGCGGCAATACGGAAAAAACCGCAAGAACCGGGCGCCGAAACCGAAATTTCCGCACCCGGCGGCACGACAGAATGAAGCTCGTGCCCACCCAAACGAGGAGACGCAGCATGCTGCCCGGACACCCCGTTCTGTTCAAGTCGACGTGCTATGTCGACGGTCGCTGGATCCACAGCGACAGTGCCGCGACGGTTGCCGTCGTGAACCCCGCCGACCAGGCCGTGATCGGCCATGTGCCGATGCTCGAGCGCGCGCAGATCGTCGCTGCCGTCGACGCCGCGCAGCGTGCGTTCGACACCTGGCGCTGGACGCCGCAAGCGGTGCGCAGCGCGGCGCTGCTGCGCTGGCATGCGCTGATCCTGCGGCATCTCGACGATCTCGCCGCGCTGCTGTCGCTAGAACAGGGCAAGCCGCTCGCCGAGTCGCGCGGCGAGATCCGCTATGCGGCGAGCTTCGTCGAATGGTTCGCGAACGAGGCGAAACGTGTCGCGGGCCGCACGATACCGACGCATATCGACGGCGCGCATCTCGGCACGGTGATGGAGCCGGTCGGTGTCGCGGCGCTGATCACGCCGTGGAATTTTCCGGCCGCGATGATCACGCGCAAGGCCGCCGCCGCGATCGCGGCCGGCTGCGCGGTGGTGGTGAAGCCCGCGCACGAGACGCCGTTTTCGGCGCTCGCGCTCGCGCAGCTCGCCGACGAGGCCGGGTTTCCGGCCGGCGTATTCAACGTCGTGCTCGGCGAACCGCAGATGGCGATGGAAACGCTCGTCGGCGATGCGCGCGTGCGCGCGGTGAGCTTCACCGGATCGACGCGCGTCGGGCGGCTCGTGACCGAAACCGCCGCGAAGGCCGGGATTCGCAAGATCGCGCTCGAACTGGGCGGCAACGCGCCGTTCATCGTGACCGAGGATGCGGATCTCGACCAGGCGGTGCGGATCGCTATCGGCGCGAAGTTCCAGACATCCGGTCAGGACTGCTGCGCGGCGAACCGGATCTTCGTCGCAAAGCCGCTCTACGAAGCATTCGTCAGCCGCTATGCGAACGCGGTGCGGGAACTGAAGACCGGCCCCGCGTTCGAGCCGGGCGTCGACGTCGGCCCGCTGATGCACCAGGCCGCGTTCGATGCGACGGCGGCGCGCGTCGACGACGCACGTGTACGCGGGGCGCGCATCGTCGCGGGCGGCCGGCCGCATGCGCTCGGCGGCTGGTTCTACGAACCGACCGTGATCGCGGATGCCGCACCAGGGATGCGCGTGGTCGACGAGGAGAACTTCGCGCCGATTTCGGCGGTGTGCGCGTTCGACACGCTCGACGAGGTGATCGAAAAAGCCAACGACACCGAGTACGGCCTCGCCGCCTACGTGTGCGCGACGCGCATCGACACGATCTTCCAGCTCGTGCGGCGGCTCGATTTCGCGATGGTGTCGGTCAACGGCGTGAAATTCACCGGTGCGCCGATCCCGTTTGGCGGGATGAAGGCGTCGGGCCTCGGGCGCGAAGGCGGCGCCGAAGGCTTTGAACCGTTCACCGAAACCAAGTACTTCTGCCTCGGCAATCTCGGCCTGCCCGTCGCGGCGACGGCCTGACTCATTCAAAGGAACCCATCATGAAACAATCGATCGACGCACTGCTACGCGAGGACCGCGCCCACTTCATGCACCCGTCGACGCACGCGTACGACCACGAGACCGGCGCGCTGCCCGGCAAGATCGTGCGCGGCGCCGAAGGCATCCGCATCGAGGATCACCAGGGCAAGCGCTATATCGACGCGTTCGCCGGCCTCTACTGCGTGAACATCGGCTACGGCCGCACCGAGGTCGCCGAGGCGATGTACGAACAGGCGAAGCAGCTCGCGTACTACCACACGTATGTCGGCCACTCGTCGGACGCGATCATCGAGCTGTCGTCGCGCATCATCGACTGGGCGCCGGCCGGGATGAAGAAGGTCTACTACGGGATGTCGGGATCCGACGCGAACGAGACGCAGGTCAAGATCGTCTGGTACTACAACAACGTGCTCGGCCGGCCGAACAAGAAGAAGATCATCTCGCGCGAGCGCGGCTATCACGGCTCGGGCATCGTGACGGGCAGCCTCACGGGCCTGCCGAGCTTCCACCAGCATTTCGACCTGCCGATCGATCGCGTGAAGCATACGGTGTGTCCGCACTGGTATCGCAAGGCGCCCGCCGGCCTGAGCGAAGCGCAGTTCGTCGCGTACTGCGTCGACGAACTCGAGAAGCTGATCGCGCGCGAAGGCGCCGACACGATCGCGGCGTTCATCGCGGAACCGGTGATGGGCACGGGCGGCATCATCGAGCCGCCGCGCGGCTACTGGCCGGCGATCCAGGCCGTGCTGCGCAAGCACGACATCCTGCTGACCTCGGATGAAGTCGTCTGCGGATTCGGGCGCCTCGGCTCGAAGATGGGCGCGCAGCACTTCGGGATCGAGCCCGACCTGATCACCGTCGCGAAGGGGCTGACGAGCGCGTATGCGCCGCTGTCGGGCGTGATCGTGGGCGAGAAGGTGTGGGACGTGATCGCGCGCGGCTCGCAGGAGCACGGGCCGATGGGGCACGGCTGGACGTACTCGGGGCACCCGGTATGCGCGGCCGCGGCACTCGCGAACCTCGCGATTCTCGAACGCGAGAACCTGGTCGGCAACGCCGCCGACGTGGGTGCGTATTTCGGCGCGAAGCTGCGCGATGTGTTCGGCGCGCACCCGCTCGTCGGCGAGGTGCGCAGCGTCGGGATGCTGGCCGCGCTCGAATTCATGGCCGACAAGGACGCGCGCACCCCGTTCGATCCGGCGCTGAAGATCGGCGCGCAGGTGTCGGCCGCGGCGCTGCAGCGCGGCGTGATCGCGCGCGCGATGCCGCATGGGGACATTCTCGGGTTTGCGCCGCCGCTCGTGATGACGCGCGAGGAGGCGGACGAGATCGTCGGCATCGTGAAGGACGCCGTGGACGAGGTCGCGGAGCGGAATATTTCGACCGTCGCGTGACGCTCATGTGGTTCTGATGTGCGCGCGGGTGCGCGAGAAGACGCCGTCGCACGGAAGTGCGGCGGCGTCTTTCTATCGACCGGTGCCGATTCGGGAAACGTCGTCCGTCGTCAGCCTCGCGTCGCTCAGTAGTCCCACGTTACCGGAACGAAGCGGAAACCGTCGCCGTTCTTTGCGACGTGCCCGATCGACGGAAACGCCACATGCGCCGCGGCCAGCATCGCGCCGGTTTCGGCGGCTTCGTTGAACAGCGCGATACGCACGTCGACCGCCCCTTCGGGATCGTGTTCGAAGCCGTTCTGCCAGTCGGGATTGTCGAAGTTGACTTCGAAGACGGCGTCGCCGACGAACGTCAGCTTTTCACCCTTCGACGCGATGTCCACCACGCAGTGTCCCGGCGTGTGCCCGCCCGTCACGCGCGCCGACACGCCCGGCGCGACTTCCACGGTGCGGTCGAACTGCACGATGTTTTCGCCGTAGAGTTCGACGAACTTGGCCGCCGCCTTGCGCAGCGCGGGCGGAACGGTTTCCGGCATCACCGTCTTGCTGAAATCCGGATTCTTCCAGAACGCGACTTCGGCGGCCGCTACGTGAATCCGCACGTCCGGGCTCAGCCGGGCCTTGACGCCGTCGGTGTTCAGCCCGCCGACGTGATCCATGTGCATGTGCGTGATCACGATATCGGTGATCGCGGCCAGGTCGATGCCGGCCGATTCCAGACGCATGACCGAACGCCCGGCGCGCGTGAAGTATTCGAAACCGTCGCCCACGCCCGAGTCGATCAGGATCAGGCGCTCGCCGCTGCGCACGAGCGCGATATTCAGCGCCCAGTCGAACATGTCGCGTTGCAGGAAGCGGCCGTCGAACCATTCGTTACGGTCCGCTTCGCTCACGTTGGTCGACATGGTGGAGGTCGGCAGCGGCAGAACGCCGTCGCTGATCAGCACGACATCGACGTCGCCGATGCGCACCGCGTAGCGGGAAGAGACGAGTTCGCCCGCATCTTCGTTGCCGAGGGGGGCGGTAACCGGCTGTACATTGCGGATGGATTTGTTCATGGTCGATCGTCCTGTTGATCATGTGGGGTAAGCCGCACTGCGCAGCGCGGTTCGCGAGCACGACCGTGCAGGTCGCGTCCTTCGCTTCGCTCGCATGTCGATCGAGCGTGTGAGCGATTGTAGGAAAGGGCGGCGGATGCCAGTAGCACCGCGCATGCGCACATGATGTTGTCCGGGCGACAACAATCGGGCGCCCGTCGGGGCGCCGAGCGGACCGACCGCGCTATCCCGCCAACCTCGTGATCGCGGCCTGGCTGCCCGCTTGCTCCCGAAGACGGAACTTCTGGATCTTGCCTGTGGCGGTCTTGGGCAACTCGCCGAAAATCACACGACGCGGGCATTTGAAATGCGCCAGTCGCTCGCGGCAGAACAGGATCACATCCTGCTCGGTGATGGGGGAGGCATCCGGTTTCAGTTCGATGAACGCACAAGGCGTCTCGCCCCATTTGTCATCCGGCTGAGCGACCACGGCCGCGTTGAGCACGCCTGCCATGCGATAAATGACCTCCTCCACTTCCACGGACGAAATGTTTTCTCCACCCGAGATGATGACGTCCTTCGAGCGGTCGGTGATCTGGATATAGCCGTCGGGATGCACGACCGCAAGATCGCCGGTGTGAAACCAGCCGCCCGCGAAAGCTTTTGCCGTTGCGTCGGCATTCTTGAAGTACCCCATCATGACCGTATTCCCGCGGACCAGCACTTCGCCGCAAGACGTGCTATCGACGGGGACGGGTTCGAGCGTCGCGAGATCGGCGACCGACATGTTCTCGAACGCCGCCGCGCGTACACCTTGTCGCGCTTTCATTCTCCCTTGCTGGTCCGGCGCCAACGTATCCCACTCGTCGTGCCATGCACAGCTGATCGGCGTGCCGGCGATTTCGGTAATGCCATAGACGTGGTCGACGTCGAAACCCATCGCGCCGACGGCCTCCAGCACCGCCGCCGGCGCCGGCGAGCCGGCGGTCAGGACCCGCACACGACGAGGCAACGGCTGCAGCTCCGACGGCGGCACGCTCGCGATACCGGCGAGGACAATGGGTGCCGCACAAAAATGATCGACGCCGTGCTTGGCGATGGCAGAGAGAATATTCGCGGCATTCACCTTGCGCAAACAGACATGCGTGCCCGCCGCTGCCGTAATCGCCCACGTGAAGCACCAGCCGTTCGCGTGGAACATGGGAAGCGTCCACAGGTAGATCGGCGCACGCGGGAGCGGCCAGTTCGTCATTTGCAACAGGCTCATTACATAGGTGCCACGATGGCTCGGCACGACGCCTTTCGGATCCCCCGTGGTGCCCGACGTGTAGTTCAACGCGATTGGTGTCCACTCGTCGGCCGGGCGGCGGCCTGCAAATTCCGGATCGCCGCTCGCCAGCAGCGACTCATAATCGGTTTCGCCGATGGCCGGGCCGTCGGGTGCCTCGTGGTCGTTGATGTCGATCACGCGCGGCGGGTTGGGAACCGACTGCAACGCTTTCTTGACCAGAGGCGCCAGTTCGCGATCCACGAGCAGCAGCTTGCATTCGCCGTGGCGCAGGATGAATGCGATGCCGTCGGCATCGAGGCGGCAATTGATCGCATTGAGAACGGCGCCCGACAGCGGAACGCCGAAGTGGGCCTCGAGCATGGCCGGGGTGTTCGGCGCGATGATCGACACCGTGTCGCCCGGCTCGATCCCCGACCGAACGAGCGCCGACGCGAAGCGATAGCAACGCTCGCGCGTTTTCGCCCATGTTTGCCGGAAGTCGCCATGAATGATCGCGGTTCGATTCGGAAAGACGTCGGCGGTTCGATCGAGAAAGGTCAGGGGCGTCAATGGAACGTGGTTTGCCGCGTTCTTCTCGAGCCCACGAGAATAGGCCGTTGCATTCATGACGTTGTCTCCATTCATTCATTATAAAAAGTGGTGAAATCGCGTACCGGACTGCGCTCCGTGACCAGCGTGTTCTCGATGCAGCCGTGATCCGCATAACCGAGGCTCATTCCGCACACCAACATCTGGTTGTCGGGAATGGACAGTTCGTTGGCGATGACGCGGTGGAACTTGTTGAAAGCCGCCTGCGGGCAAGTGTCGAGGCCGCGCGCCCGGGCGGCGATCATCACGCTTTGCAGGAACATCCCCGTGTCGAGCAGACTGCCTTCACGCATGACCCGGTCCACCGTGAAAAACAGGCCCACGGGTGCATCGAAGAAGCTGTAGTTGCGACCGTGCTGGACGTGCATCCGCTCCTTGTCACCCTTCTCGATGCCCAGCAAGCCATACAGGTTCCAGCCAACCGCGCGCCGGCGATCCACATACGGTGCGATCCATTCGCGCGGGTAGTAGTCGTAGGGCTCGTCCAGGTCGGAGCTGCGGTCAGGATCGTCATTGATCTCGTTGATCGCGGCAGACAGGCGGGACTTCGTCGCGCCTGTCACGACATGCACATGCCACGGCTGGATGTTGACGCCGGTTGCGCTGAAGCGAGCCACGTCGAGGATGGCCTCGATGTGCTCGCGAGGAACCGGCGTGGACAGGAAAGCACGGACGCTGCGCCGCGTGACGAGCGCCCAATCGACGGCGCGGGTCACGTCGGCGAACGAGTCCAGCGGAAGAGGAGAGAGACGGTCCATTTCGATACCGGCATTGAAAGGTGCTTTGCACTTAGCCATACGGTGTTTGCTGAGGTAGAGCTCATACGAGCCGTGTTGTTCGCAAGGATGTCGGCGATCGAGTTGCGATGGCAGAAGCGTCAGCGGCCCGCGCTACCCTGAACCGCAACAACTGGCGCACTGTTCGAGCGATGCGAGTCGGCACGTGTCTGGTTGATCAGCGTCACCGCCGCCGCGCCGATGAGCCCAGCCAGGCCGATTGCCATGAAATTCTGTTCGAGCGGCAGCTTCAAGGACACGAGCCAGCCAATGAGCACCGGCGCCACGATCGCACCGATCCGGCCCACGCCGGAAGCAAAGCCGACACTCGTAGACCGGATCGCATGAGGATAGAAGTCACCGGCATAAGCGTACGCAAGCAATTGCGTACCGAGCGTCGATGCGCCGACCACGAATACGACGACAAACAACGATACGGTCGACTTCGTGTAGCCCATCAGTGACAGCGCAACCGCGCCGACGATGTAGAACGCAATCAGCACCCGCTTGATGTTGACCTTGTCGCTGAGCCAGCCGCCGAAGATCGCGCCGGCGATGGCGCCGACGTTGAACACAATCACGAAGTTCAAGGCCGAGCCCAGGCTATATCCGGCCATGGCCATCAGCTTGGTCAACCACGAACTGAGTGCATAGACCATGAAGAGACCCGTCATGAACGCGACCCAGATCATCGAGGTACTGAAGCCGCGCCCGTCCTGGAAGAGGCGTCGCACCGAGGCGTCGTGGGCTTTGTCTGACGAACCGCCCGCAAACTGTTCTTGACCGCTCAACGGATAGTCGGGCACCAACCGCTTCAGCACCGCGCGCAGGTTGTCGTGCCGGCCGCGTTTGAGCAGGAAAATCATCGAATGGGGCATCGTCTTGATGATGAACGGGATCAGCAGGACAGGCAGGCCCGCGGCGAAAAAGACCGATTGCCAGCCGTAGCTGCCGATAAGCTGCTTCGCGGTCAGTGCCACCAGAATTCCGCCAATCGAATAGCCCGCGAACACCAGCGTGACCAATCGGGTACGCAACGCGTTGGGCGAAAACTCCGCCATCTGCGCGGTGACGATCGGCAACACGCCGCCAATACCCAGACCGGCGATGAAGCGCGTGACGCTGAAACCGACGGGGTCGCTCGTCAGCCCGGCGGCCGCGGTGAACAGACTGAACAGCGCCACGCAAACGCACATCGTCGTTGGTCGTCCGAAACGATCCGCCAGCGTGCCGAGGAAAATGGCCCCGAGCATGACGCCGAACAGCGTCGAGCCGGCCATGATGCCGGCGCTGGTCGCGTCGATGTGCATGTCCTTCATGATCGATGGCAGCGCCGCGCCGACGACGGCAAGATCGTAGCCGTCGAGTATCAACATGAGGACACACCAGAACAGCACAAGGGCATGAAAGCCATTGAATCTGGCCCGACCGGCGAGTGAGTACACGTCTATCTGGTTCATGTCGTCTCCTTGGATTTAATGTCGTGCTGGGAATGCGCGCGGGTTGCAACCAGTGTCAGACGGGCGCGATCGGCAGTCCATGTCCGTGAACTTCAACCTGAATGAGGTCAGCGGACACAGATGTTTGCGGCGTTACGGTACTGGCGGCAGCCAGTTGGAGAAATCGCGTCTCGTGACGATGGATTGCCGCAGTCCCCCAGACAAACCGTGCCCCGTGCGACGGTCCGCATCGCACGGGGCTATTCGTCTATTCGTTTGAGTACCCGCGTAACGCGGGTAGTGATTTGCATCGGGCTGAAACGTGCGAACCCGCTTGCGTCAGCCCGGACAATTCCGGGCGGAAGCCAACCGTCCGGTACAGCCGATTGCCGCGCACGACGAGCCGGACTAATTCGAGCACGAGAAGCTCGTCGCCAGATTCTGGTCGCCCCCGATGTATTTCGGCCACTGCGGGTATTCGCACAGCGGCCGGGTGCGTCCGGCTGTTGCCGGAGTCAGGTCGGTGATGGTCAGATCCTTGGGCGCGATTCCTTTCGTCACCCAGTTGTCCAATGCTGTCAGACCGTCATATGAACCATTGAATTGTCCGCCGAAGCTGTGGGCCGCACCCGGAACCAGGTAGAACTTCAGAAATTGACCCAGTGGCCCTTGCCCGAATCGGGATACCAGCCTGTTGTAGTAATCGATCGACAATTGCGCGGGGATGAACTGGTCTGACTGTCCGTGCTGGAGAATGATCTTCCCGCCGCGGCTCTGGAATTGACTCAAGTCGGTGCCGGTGCTGTCCATGAGCGCGCTGACTGCCTGGACGCGCGAGGTCAGTGAACCCGGGTTCGCAGGATTGAAATTCAGAATGCTCGAGGCGGCGTCGCGAGCGACCGCGAACCGGAGCATGTCATTTGGAAACGCGTAAAAAAATGCGGTCCTGCCGACTACCCCTGGCTCGACCGTCGCATCGGCGGCGGAACTGCCCCACGCCAGCGGAGTCGACCAAAAGTCCGCTCCGGAGAACGCGTTATATCCCGGAAAGGTGTGAATTCCGTTTGCCAGATCGAAGCTGAAGTCGAGCGGTGTGCCGGCGGTAGTCATCGTATTGATTTGCGCGTCCGACAAGCAACTGTCGCCAGTGTCGCCGCCGCCCGAGCAGCGAATCGCTGCTGGATCGAACACGCACGCGGCAGGGTTGCTGATAATGCCGTCGGTCACGCCGTCCAGCGCGTCGCATTGCTTCATGACCGCTGCGAGCACGACCTTGCCTTTGGCGGGCGTGATGTATCCGCCGGGCGCCAGCAGAGATCGCGAGATTCTGCCCATCTGCAGCCACAGCCCAGTGATTCCCGACGCGGGAAAGGTGGAGATGATGCCGTCGTAGTCGTGCGGGAACCGTTGCGCGGCGATCAAGCCTTGTCGTCCGCCGCTCGAGCCGCCAATGAAATAACTGTGCACGAAGTCCGAGCCATATCGTGCCTTTGCGACGAAGGCCGCGAAATCATGCGTCTTCTTGATGTGGTCGCCTGCGTAGTTGGCAAGGGCCTCGTCGTTTGCCGCAAACGAACCGTCCAGCGCGTTTCCCTCATGCCCGCTGTCGCTCCCCATCGTTACGTAGCCCCTGCGCAGCGGCGTACTGACGCCCGGGGGCTCTGCCCCCGCCAGGAACCCGTCGGCGGGCGAACCCTCGGTATCGGCAATGGTGCCGTCAAATCCGCCGCCGCCAAAGTGGACCGCTTTTCCGTTGAAGTTGGTCGGAAGATCCACCTCCGCCCGAATATCGGGCGCATTGAAATCGACCGGGTGAATGGTGCCGAGAACTTTGCAGTACTCACCATTGCGGTTACCGGAAGCGGTATCGGCGACGAGCGTCGCGGACACGACAGTAGCACCGGTTGTGGGCAACCCGATCGAGCTGGCAGGAACGGTCGTGCCAGCCAACGCACTGCATTTCGCGGCTGCCGTCACGGCCGCGGCGTTTGCAGGTGCCGCGTCATCGCCGCCGCAGCCGGATACGGTAATGGCTGATGCTGCGAATAGCGCACTCAAAATAGCCGAGCTTCGGCGGGTGCTGAACCGGGTTCTCATTCTCGTCTCCATATATTTTTTTGCAACCGCAATGCGCTGCTCGTCGAGGGCAATTCTTCTCTTCTCGCCGCTGATTTGGCAGCGGTTGAAAGGAAAACTGCGGCCCGCGTAAGCGAGTGCTTGTCTTGCGGCGTTTATCAAGTGCGGGGCTTTTGCGGAGCCAACTCCGGTTACGCCGCGCAATCGGGCGCGAGGCTTGTTCTGGTTTGCCGAACGCGGTTGCAGTGTCAGCCTGGTCGGGACACCAATCCATGCCCGCCGACCTCAGTTTGCGTGAGGTCGGTGGACACGCCGGGTTTTCACGGTGCTACGTGCGTTGGCTGCCCATCACCACGAGAATTCGAGGGAACATGAGCGGAATGCGGCATCGGCGCTGCCCGCCCGGGCGCGATTCATCGGTGCACGGTTTGGCCTGCGTTGCCTCGGCAGCCATGCTTTTGCACGATGTTCGTTTGGGAACGAGGCTCGGGCCTTTCGGCCGCCGGACGTACGATCAGGCGTTCGTCTTGCCGTGGCGGTACATTCCCGGGCTGGCGCCGGTCCACTTCCTGAAGGCCCTGTGAAAAGCACTGGCTTCCTGAAATCCGGTTCGTGCTGCGACTTCGGCGACCGTCAGAGAGGTGTTGGAGAACAACTCGATTGCGATGTCACGACGCAATTCGTCTTTCAATTGCCGGTAGTTCGTGCCTTCGGCCAGCAGGCGGCGTTGCAGCGTGGCCGCGGATAGATTCAGCAACCGCGAGAGCGCGTCGAGGTCCGGCCAGTCGTCGGGGGCCTGGTTTCTGAGTCGACGCCTGACCTGGGCCGTCGTGCTCGATTCATTGCGATACTTGACCAGGATATTGGCCGGTGCATTCTCGAGGAATGCACGCAGGCTCGCCTCCGTGCCGGACAGTTTGAGATCGAGGAAACTGCGATCGAACCGGATCAGGGTCTCTTCCGCGGAGAACGTCACGTCCTCGCAGAAGCGCATGCGGTAGTCGCTGTCATCGCTTGGCGCCGACGCGCGAAACCTCATCTCGATCAGCGGAATCCGTCTGCGCGCGAGCCAGCATGCAAAACCGTGCACGAGGATGAACCACGTGCCGTAGGCGAAGAGCCGGCGTGTGCGCCCATCGTCATGCAGGACGATCACCGCATGCTCGCCTTCGCAGCGCAACTCGCCGTGAATGTCGTCGAGGACGGCGCGCAGGAACTTAAGCATGCGGCGCAGCGCGTGTTCCAGATTGTCCGAATGCAGCACCGCGTGACACATCAGCGCGTAACTGCCCCGGCGCAGCGGGTGACTGTCGAGACCGAAGAACTCGTCGTCCATCAAGTCGGCCAGCGCCGCCCACAGGCGCGAAAAGGCCAACGCCGGCACACGGGCTCTCGGCACATCCAACAGTTCTGCCGCGATTCCAGCGTGCTGGAGGACGGCCGACACATCGAGATTTCGCTGTGTCGCCACGAGAATGGCCTCACGTACCAGGCTGATCGAGGTTGTGCCCTTGTCTTGAGCATCGTTCATGGTCAGGCTCATCCACGGAAAGTGCAGTGATGTTAATCGCTGCCGGGCGCAAGCGAAACCTGCTGCCCGTGATGGCCGTGCGCGCGGTGCCGATGGGCGGTGCCGGACTCGAGTGACCGTATCCGTGGATCAGCCGAAACGACCTCACGCCGCGCGGCAAGCGGATGTACCGCTGAAATGCGCATCGCCCGCCGTCCGTTGCCGATGCGAAGGATGCCGTTTATGGGAAGCCGGAGCCGGAGCCGAAGCCGATCAGTCGCGTATCAGCCCGGCCTCCCCGGCACCGTGTCGCCGCGCAGCGAACACCCGCGCGTCTCGATCACGCCCGCCAGCGCAACCAGCCCGACCGCACAGGCCGCCATCATGTAGTACGCGGGAATCATCGTATTGCCGGTCTTGCCGATGAGCCAGTCGTTGACGATCGGCGCGGTGCCGCCGAACAGCGACGTCGACACGTTGTATGCGATCGCCATGCCCGCATACCGCACATGGGTCGGGAACATCGCCGGGAACATCGCGGAAATGGTCGCGAGCTGCGGTACGTACAGCAGGCCGAGCACCGCGAAGCCGATGAATGCGCCGAGCACGCCGTGCGTCATCAGCGTGAACATCGGCACAGCCGCGACGAACAGCCCGACGAGCGAGATCCACCACATCGCCTTGCGGCCGACGCGATCCGACAGCCAGCCGGCGAACGGCAGCAGCACCATCATCGCGAGCATGCCGATCAGCGGAATCAGCAGCGACATGTTCTCGCTGACGCCGAGCTCCTTGTGCATGTAGGTCGGCATGTACGCGAGCAGCACGTAGTTGACGACGTTCAGCGCGACGACGAGCCCGCCGAGCAGCAGCAACGGCCGCGCATAGCGCACCAGCAGCTGACCGACCGGCAGCGCGGTGGCCGCGGTGCTCTGCTCGCGCCGCTGAGCCTGCTCCTCGAGTTCGCGGAACACCGGCGTTTCCTCGAGGCGCGAACGCAGGTAGAAGCCGATCAGCCCGAGCGGGGCCGCGACGAGGAACGGCAGGCGCCAGCCCCATGCGTGCATCGACGAGTCGCCGAGCAGCAGCGCGAAGCCGAGCATCAGCAGCGCGCCGAGCGAGAATCCGGCAATCGTCGCGAATTCGAGGAAGCTGCCGCACAGGCCGCGTCGCGAATCCGGCGCGTATTCGGCGATGAAGGTCGCCGCGCCACCGTATTCGCCGCCGGTCGAGAAGCCCTGCACCATGCGCAGCACGATGAGTGCCGCCGGCGCGAGCCAGCCGGCCGTCGCGTAGGTCGGCAGCACGCCGACGAGCAGGGTTGCACCCGACATCGTCAGCACGGTCAGCGCGAGCACCCGCTTGCGGCCGAGGCGGTCGCCGAGCGGGCCCCAGAACAGGCCGCCGAGCGGACGGATCAGGAACGAGATGGCGAAGGTGCCGAGCGCGAACAACGTCGCACTGGCCGTGTTGCCGGGAAACAGCGCGGCGGAGATGTAGGCGAGCCCGTACGCGTAAATACCGTAATCGAACCATTCGGTCGCGTTGCCGAGGGCGGCGGCCGCGATCGCGACCCGCGGCAGGCAGTGCGGCTCGTCGCCGCGGGAAGCCGTCTCGTCCGGGACGGACGCGGCGGGGGAAACGGAAGTCCACGATGGCACGTATCGCATGAGGGATCCTCGTTATCAGCATGCGCCCGGGCGGGCGCCGACGAGGATCAAAGTAATCCCGCCAATTAGCGAGGCCGGATGTCATAGGACGATATTGGGGATCGGGGTTTTCCCCGTGCCGTGGACGAGGATGCGGCGATGCGGTGGCGCGGTGATGCGGCGATGCGGCGATGCGTTGGCGCGGCCCGCCGGCGCATCGCCCGGATCATCGGTGCCTAGCGAATATGCGGCAGCAACGCGCGCAACCAGCACGCGACCGCCACCGCGCCGCCATCCGGCGTGCCGATCGCACGTTCGCCGAGATAGCTCGCCCGCCCGGCGCGCGGCGTCATGCCGGCCGTTTGCTGCGCACCGTGTTCCGCAGCTTCCACCGCGGCCGCCCACGCGCTCGCCGGGTCGCGATCATGGTCGAGCGCGCGGTCGAACGCAGCGGCGGCCGGCACCAGTGCGTCGAGCATCGTCCGGTCGCCGGCGCGTGCGCCGCCCAGCTCGCCGATCGCATCCACCGCGCTACGGAACGCCGCGGCCCAGTCGCGCGCCGACGGCTGGGCGGTGGCGTCGGCATCGTCGGTCGCGGCGAGGCGTCGCGACGCGCGCACCAGCGCGGTCGCATAAAACGGTCCCGAACTGCCCGCGATCGCGCGGCGCAACGCGGCGCCCAGCGCCGCGAGCGCACCGGCCGGCGTGGCGTATGCGGCTTCCGGCAACGCGAGGATCGCCTGCGCGGCGCGATACATGCTTGCGCCGAGATCGCCGTCGCCCGCGGCCGTGTCGAGTTCCGTCAGTGTCGCTTCGTTGTCGATCAACGCCTGCGCGACCGCATGCAGCGCCGGCTGCAGCCGCGCGGCCCACGCGCGACCGGCCGCATCGAGCGGCGGCAGCGGTTCGTCGTGCGCGGCCGCCGCGGCCAGATGAATCTGCGGATTGACCGCGCCGCCGCCAGGCCATGCGCGTGCCTGCGTCGGCGCGTCGAGCAGCGCGGCGCGTTCGTCGTTCAAGCGCGGCAGCTAGATCGAGCAGCCGGGCATGTTCAGCGCGAACAGGAACGTGCCGGCCCACGCGCGCGCGACCGTGATGCCGCGCCGGCTCAAGTTGTCGTACGCGGCTCGCAGCACGATCGCCAGCTCCATGTCCGGCGTCGCGCTGAGACCGTTGACGAACAGCGCGACGCGTTCGCCGCGATCGAGCACGAGATCGGCGACGATGCTCGACAGCAGCGTGTCGACAAGCGCGTCGGCCGGCAGCGGCACGGTGCGTTCGACGCCTTTCTCGCCGTGGATGCCGAGGCCGAGCTCGATCTCGTGATCGGCGAGACTGAACCCCGATTTCCCGGCGCCGGGGATCGTGCAGCCGCCACCGCGTACTCCGGCTGATGCAGAGCGAGGGCTTGCGCGCCGAGGTTGGCTATGGCAGCAAACCACGCTATCGCGGCGGTCCGGTCGGCGTTGTGGCCAACGTCCTGAATCGAGACCTCGCGCCCGATGCGCCGAACAGGGCCCTGGGTAACGGATATCACTTATATCCGGACCTACGAGGGTTGGCTGTATCTGGCGGCAGTCATGGATCTGTATTCCCGGCAAATCGTTGGTTGGGTCACACGCGCCACCATGACCAGTGACCTGGTTTTGCAGGCGCAGCTGGCTGCCGTTTGGAAGCGCAAACCTGAACCGGGCGTCATGATTCATTCGGATCAAGGCGGCCAGTTCACCAGCGATGACTGGCAATCGTTTCTGAAGTCTCACCACATGGTGCCAAGCATGAGCCGTCGTGGTAACTGCCACGATAATGCCGTGGCGGAAAGCTTCTTCAGTGCGCTGAAAAAGGAACGAATCAAACGGAGAATCTATCCGACGCGAGCGTTGGCGACCACGGACGTGTTCGATTACATTGAAATGTTCTACAACCCCGTTCGTCGACATGGTTTCGCTGACGACCTGTCACCCGTTGAGTTTGAACGGCGCTATGTGCTAAACGGCTCGTGAGTGTCTATGAAACTCTGGCCGGTCCACGTACGCATTGCATGGGCTGTCATGCGAAGCGGCGCGGAGTTTAACCTGCACTATCACACCTGACGCATACCAGACGGATCGCTACCCTCGCCGTTCAGTGCCACCCGGTCCGAAGCCGGCCGGCGGCCTGGATATTTCTTGCGTCGCCGCTTTGGCGGCGGCAGCAAAGGTTCAATCAATGCCTGCAGTTCGCCCTCAATGATCGGCGTGCTCCCAAAGCCCCCTCGTCAGATGGTCCTCACCAGCTATATGCGATAGACCTTTCAGACACAGAAGTCGTCAAGGACACGAAGATTACGTCGACCATTCAATTTTGTTTCCTCGAGTTTATACACGACTTCTTGGACGGCAAGATTTCAGGGGAAGCTCAGTGGGAGAGGCTCGAATGGTATCAATCCGGGCTCACATGATCGCGCTGATTTGCCACGGTACGAATTCGTTTTGTCCATAACCGTGCCGCTCACTGCGGGAACGGGTTCCCGAGGCGACATCTAGCAGCATGTCGAAAAGCACTTGACCCAGTTGCTCAATCGTCGCGCGTCCTTCCAGCACTTCTCCGCAGTTCAAGTCAATATCGTCGGACTGCCGTTGCCAAAGTGCTGTGTTCGTCGCAAGTTTGACCGACGGGGCGGGCGCGCAGCCGTATGCTGAACCACGACCCGTCGTGAAACAGATTAGATTCGCACCGCCGGCTACCTGGCCGGTAGCCGACACCGGGTCGTAGCCAGGCGTGTCCATAAAAACAAGTCCGCACGCTGTGATTGGCTGGGCATATTCGTACACTGCGACCAAATTGGTAGACCCGGCTTTCGCAATACCTCCCAGCGATTTTTCAAGGACGGTTGTCAAGCCACCTGCCTTGTTGCCCGCAGACGGATTGTTATTGATTTGCGCCCCTTGCCGCTGCGCATAGGCCTCCCACCACTTGATGCGATCAATCAGCTTCTGACCGACCTCGGGCGTTTCGGCGCGGCGCGTTAGTAAGTGCTCCGCGCCATAGATTTCGGGCGTCTCCGAGAGAATCGCGGTGCCGCCGTGCTGCACCAGCAAATCAACGGCTGCGCCCAGCACTGGATTGGCGGTGATGCCTGAGTACCCGTCCGAGCCTCCGCATTGAAGGCCGACGGTAAGATGACTTGCGCTGACCGGTTCCCGCCTCACGTTGTTTGCTTCGGGCAACATGCGGCGAACAAGTTCAATACCCTTTGCAATCGTCAGTGTGGTCCCTCCGCTGTCCTGAATCGTGAACGTTCGCAAGCGGTCGTCTTCCCGGAGTCCCTGCGTCTCGAGAAGTCGCGGAATTTGATTTGTTTCACAGCCGAGACCGATGACCAGCACGCTTGCGAAGTTTGGGTGGCAGGCATAGCCGCCAAGCGTGCGCTGCAAGATCGCCAGACCATCGCCTTCAGAGTCGATCGCGCAACCCGAACCGTGTGTGAGCGCCACGACGCCATCGACGTTCGGGAACGCGGCCAATTCATCTGGATGAATGTCGCGGCGAAAATGATCGGCAATGGCTCGCGCAACCGTAGCCGAGCAATTTACCGAGGTGAGGATCCCGATGTAGTTGCGTGTGGCAACTCGGCCGTCTGCGCGAACAATGCCCTGGAATGTCGCGGGCCCGTTCGAGCGCACGGTCTGACGCGCGGCCTGACCGAACGCGTAGTCACGCGCAAAGTCGCCCATGGCGAGGTTGTGGGTGTGTACATGCTGCCCTGCGCGAATCGGCCGACTCGCAAAGCCGATTACCTGGCCGTAGCGGTGTACCGCCTCACCCTGACCGATGTCACGTGTCGCTACTTTGTGCCCGGGCGGAATCAGTCCCGAGACCGTCACTGCTTCCTTGTCGAGCACGGTGCCGGACACAAGCTGTTCGAGCGCGATAACGACATCGTCGGCAGGATTGAGTCTTATGACACGAGCCGACATTGACGCGGTGGTTCGGACGGACGTGTCGGCGAGATTCAACGACATGGCACTACTCCTACGTTTCTCAGGGTGAACGCCGGCCGCGCGTGGCCATATGGGATTCGCGCGGCGGGGCGTCAAGCGGTGATCGGACGACGCTTAACCGATTAGCCAGCGCTCCAAGGCGTTTTGCAGCGCGTGTACTCAAGTTGATAGAGGGTCGTTTCCGGTGCTGTCGCGCTCGCTTCGGGCAACGCCGCAAGTCCTGATGCAAGACGGTCCGCCGCTGAACGGACACGATCTGCCCGGGACCCTTCGACTAACACGATCCATGTCGGTACCTGGGTGCCTTCCGAACGCGCCTTCTTCTCCGCCGTCTCCACCTTGCTGATCGCTTCGTCGGCAAGGCACAGGTGCACGCCCGTGATCCCCGGCAGATCCACGAGGGGCGGCAGCACGCGCTGACGCAGACCCTTCACGACGTCGGCACGTGCGTCCGCAGGCACGTCGAAGCGCACAGTCATGAGATAGGCGCCTTGTCCAACGCCGTCCGAATAGGCGACGTGACAGATTGAGCGCGCGACGCTCCGGAAAGAGGCGACAACCTGCTTGGTCCAAGGCGTCGGCGTATTCAGCCGAGAAAGGTAGTCTTGCGCGCCAAGTACCTCGACTGTATCGGCTTCGTACAGATTGAAGTACTCGGGGCCTGCATCCAGCGCTATGAAGCGCCGACCGCGCCTGAACCCGGGAATGCCGGCGCGTTCGGGCATGTGCTCGCGGTTGTGCCACTCGTAAAATTCATCCTTCGCTTCCGGCAGCAGGTCATGCCAGATTGCGACTACGCCCGTTCCAGCAAGGCTCATATCTGCTCCTTTCCAAATCGAATAGTCTTAAAGTGCCAACGGATAGTCGCCGCGGCCCCATGCCGCGCCAAGCGTGTCCGAGTACTGCACGACCTTTTGTGTCTGCGCGCCGAGTCCGCTGCCGCCGAGCGTCATCGTGTCGCCTGCTTTCAGGAAGACAGGCGGCTTCTGACCGAGGCCTACGCCAGGAGGCGTGCCCGTAATAATCACGTCACCCGCCATTAAAGGCATGAAGCGGCTGAGATACGCCACGATGTGCGCGACGTTGAAAATCATCGTGCGGGTGTTGCCCGTCTGACGGCGCGTACCGTTCACGTCCAGCCAAAGGTCGAGCACCTGCGGATCGGGAACTTCGTCGCGCGTCAGCAGCCACGGACCAAGCGGAGCGAACGAAAATCCGCTTTTGCCTTTGGTCCACTGGCCTTCGCGTTCGAGCTGATACGCACGTTCCGAAACATCATTTGCAAGACAGTAACCCGCCACATGGTCCAGCGCGTCGGCTTCGTCGATCTGCCAGGCGGGCTTGCCGATCACCACGCCGAGTTCCACCTCCCAATCGAGCTTTTGCGCGTCTGTAGGCAAGACGACCGGGTCGTTCGGGCCGCTGATGGAACCCGTATGCTTGTTGAACACCACCGGTTCCCGCGGGATCGGCGTGTCGGTTTCAGCGGCATGATCGGAATAGTTCAGGCCAATGCATACGAGATTACGGACATTGCCGATGCAGGCGCCGAGACGCGTGCCTGCTTCAACGACGGGCAGACGGTCGAGATCGAGTTCGCTCAGCTTGGAAAGGGCGGCTGGCGTGATGGTCGTTCCATCAATGTCGTTCACGACGCCGGTCAGATCGCGGATCGCGCCGCGCGAGTCGATGATGCCGGGGTGCTCGTGGCCAGGTTGGCCGAAACGGACGAGACGCATGTAGTACTCCTATCAAGACAAAAATGTAATCGGCAATGTGCCGAGCTTGCCGAAGCCGATACGCAAGTCGCGGCCGACCGGCAACTCCAGAACGCCCGCGTAAGACCCGGTGATCACAGCTTGGCCCGCGCACAGTCCGAGGCCGCGGACGCGAAGGAAATTGGCGAGCCACACAATCGGTGCGAGCAAGCCCCGATCGGGGTGGCGTCCCTTGAACGTGACTGGTTCTTCCCCGACGCGAGTCAGGCTAAGATCGAATTCCAAAGGGAGATCAGCCGGTGTGGCCCCGTCGAGTAAATAAACGCGGGGGCCAATGACAAGACCGGCATTGAAGAGGCCGTCCGCCAGCAGCTCGGGGAACGTCAGCGCTTCGGGATGGGCATAGCGACTGCCTAGCAATTCGAGCGCGAGATGCGCGTATCCAAGCGCATCGAGCACTTCAGCTTCGCTATAGGCTTCGCGCCGTGGTGGCAAGTCGCGATTCAACAGGCAGGCCAGTTCCGGCTCCGCCCTTACAGGGACACGCGAAGACCCACTCAAGCGACAGACATCGCCTCGATGAATATCGGCGTCGTAGATCGGCGCAGCGATGACTTTGCCCGGCTGCGGGAGCGCGCATTTCCATGCACCGATCTGCCGGCCTAGCTGACGGCTGACCGCTTGCTGGATTGCGAAACCGTCGTCCGGATTTGCAGGCAGCAGTTCAACGGGCAGCCGGTCGAGGAGCGCGCCTTTTTGGCGCGCTGTCACAAGAAGGCGTGCTGCCTGCTCACGCGGACTGGCGATAGTCTCGGCGGCGCGTACTGCGGCTGTCATGTTCAAGCCGCCTCACTTGCATGAGCCCCAACGTTATGACGCGGCCATACCGCACCCAGCTTCGATGCCGCTTCTTTCAATAGTGCGTAGAAGTCGTCATAACGCTCGGGCCGAACTCGCATCACGGGCCCAGCGATGCTCATCGTGCCGACCACCGTGCCGTCGGCCAGCGACCGAACCGGCACCGCCACAGCGGCAACGCCGGGTTCGGCCTCTTCTACGACAAGCCCGTAGCCACGCTGTCTGGTCAGCTCCAATTCGGCTATCAACTGTTCGATGCTGGTGATTGCTTTAGGCCCGTATGCGCTGACGTCAGCTTTTCCGAGTCCACCACGCAATGCACATTCGACCGCCCGGTCGTTTGACATCGACGCCAGCCACACTTTCCCGTTCGCCGTTGCATGCAAGGTAATAGGGCTATCCATGGATGGCGAATACATAAGCCCCGGTGCCGCGCCTTGGGAGGACGCCAGCCACGCGAGCGTCCCTTCACTTGCGACGGTTAGCCGAACCAGCTCGCGGCAGTGCGCCGCCACGTCATCGAGGATCGGCTGCACCAGGCCCGGCAAGCCAAGTCCATGCAAGTACCGCTGACCCAACAACGAAAGCTTCAGGGTCAGGCGGTATTGAGAAGTGTTTTCGTCCTGTTCAGCCCAGCCCTGCTCGCACAACTGCGCGAGCACACGGTGGGCAGGGCCTTTTTCCAGCTCGAGTTCAGCGGCGATGTCGGACATACGCATCCAGCGCGCCTCACGTGCGAGCAACTCGATCGCTTGGAGCGACCGGTCAACTGCTCCCTTGACAACTCTCATAATGTGAGTAACATCCTTCCTATTGGAACGGTGTTACAACAATAGACGAGCAGCACCGGAAAGTCAATTACCATGGAGACAGGCATGAACGCAGAAGCACCGGCGAAGCCCCACGGCAAGCGCCAGTCGAAGATCGCAGCAGCCAGTGGTTGGATCGGCTCGGCGCTCGAGTATTACGACTTTTTCATCTACGCGACCGCAGCGTCATTGTTGTTCCCCCAAATCTTTTTCCCGTCCGACAATCCAACGGTAGGCATCGTCGCGTCGCTGGCCACCTTCGGCGTCGGCTACGTGGCCCGTCCGATAGGGGCGATGGTGCTCGGGCACGTCGGCGATCGCCACGGCCGCAAGACAGTGCTGATCTTCTGCATGCTCCTGATGGGCGTCGCAACGATGTGTGTGGGCCTCCTGCCCACCTACAAGCAGATCGGCATCTGGGCGCCGGTGCTGCTCGTCATCCTGCGGCTCGTTCAGGGATTCGCGGTCGCGGGAGAGATGTCCGGCGCCAGCTCGATGATTCTCGAACATGCGCCGTTCGGACGGCGTGGATACTTTGCGAGCTTTACCCTCCAAGGCGTGCAGGCAGGGCAACTGCTCGCGGCAGGTGTCTTCTTGCCGCTCGCCCACTTCATGCCGAAGGATCAGTTCGTGTCCTGGGGTTGGCGTATTCCGTTCCTGCTGAGCATCGTCGTGATCATCGCGGGTTACATCATTCGCCGCCAAGTCGACGAGACCCCTGCCTTTTCTGCAGAACAGGCGCACGGAGAAATTCCTTCCTCTCCGGTCATCGAAGTCCTGCGCGAGAGCTGGAGCGACGTCTTGCGCGTGGTCGGCATGGCACTTGCCGCGGTCACCGCGCTCCTGGCGAGTGTGTTCGGCGCGACCTATGCAGTCCAGCCGGCGTACGGTATTGGTTTTCCTGCCGCCGTTTTTCTGTGGGTGCCGGTCCTCGGCAACCTTTGCTCCGTCATACTGATCCCGCTCGTCGGCAACCTTTCGGACAAGATCGGTCGCCGGCCCCCCGTCATCGTCGGAGTTGTCAGCTCCGGGATTTTCGCTTTCGGCTACCTGTACGCGATCAGCATCCACAGTATCTGGCTTTCACTGGTCTTCTCGTTGCTCATGTGGGGCGTCGCTTACCAGGGGTTCAACGGCGTGTTCCCGAGTCTCTTTCCAGAACTGTTCCGCACGCGCGTGCGTGTGACCGGCATGGCGATCGGACAAAACGTAGGGACGACTTTGTGTGCGTTGCTGCCGTCGCTTTTCGTCGCAGTCGCGCCCCCAGGGTCCACCAACATCCCGTTGAAGATCGGCTTTCTCACTTTTGGAATTTGTCTGGTTGCCGCGTTTGCCGCGTTCACCACTCGGGAAACGTACCGTATCCGCCTTGACGATCTTGGCGACCGCAACGCGACTCCTGTACCCAAAGCGGAATATGAACGCCTGCGCAATGAAGCGATGGCCGGCACCATGAAGGATGCCGATGCACGGGAGCTTGCTAATGAACTCCGACCTTAGCCCCCTGCGTCGTAGTACTCCGCGTGAGCGCCGTGTGGCGCCAGTCACGCTGGGGCGATGTGCTCATCAACTAGCCGCCTCAGCGATTTGAAGCACATGAAGCAATGGAGGAAATAGGCACATGCATAACAAAGGCACGCCGCGTTACGACGGCCCGCGACAACTCGCGCAGTCCCTAAGCGCGTTTGCGCGGACCAGCGCGTCGGACACACCCTGGAACAAGGACGGGCTGCGCGCAGACTCTGAATATCGCGACCTTGGGCTCGCCACTGCAACCAACGGTCGCATCGGAGCGAAGCATATTCGCGCGCTTAAGCCGTTCACGGAGCCCACCGGCTGGCACTGGCATGACATGACCGGACACTACCTGTATGTGCTGCGCGGATCGGTCACATTCCGATTCGCCGGGGTCGAGGGAGACGTCACGCTCAGTGCCGGTGACGGTCTGTCTCAGCCCGCCGGCGTTCCGCACAACGTGATGTGGCGCTCGGACGACCTCGAAGTAATCGAGATCAACGAGCCGGCCGTCTTCGGCACGTGGGATCTCGCTGAGCCGCCGGAACCGTGGAAGTAACGGACGTCGGCCTCGACGTAATGGTCGTTGGCCGCCAATGAGCTCATCTGCTTGCCGGGTACGCTGTGTTTTTGGTACCGCAGGCAGAACATGGCAAGCATACGGACTTCGGCGCTGTGCGCCGTCGCGGACATGCTGGAATTGACTTCGTTTTCACACTTGACGTAAGGCCGCAATGCAATCACATATCTCGGGCACAACGCGACTCTATGGACTAGTAGGCGACCCACTGAGCGCGGCGAAGTCGCCACAACTGCTGAACCGGCTGTTTATCGAGCAGTGCGCCGACGCGGTTTGCGTTCCTTTCTGGGTCAAGGCAGACAACCTGCCGGCCTTCGTCACCGGTGCACGTGCGATGAGCAATCTGTCTGGTCTGCTGGTCACGATGCCTCACAAGCAACGGATGCTCGCGCATGTCGACGAGCTGGATTCGACTGCGCGCCAGGTCGGCGCGGTGAACGTCATCCGCTGCGAAGCAGATGGACGCTGGGTCGGCGCAATATCTGATGGCGTCGGCTGCGTTCTTGGGATGCAGTGGGAAGGCAACCATCCGGCGAATAAGTCAGTGCTTCTTGTCGGCGCCGGGGGGGCAGGAAGAGCTATCGCATTTGCAATCGCATCCGCAGGCGCTAGCAGACTGATCATATCGGATGTCGATGAGGACCGGTCCGACGAACTGGCGGCATCTGTTGCTGCTGAAACGGGCTGCAATACACGCCCGGGGCCACCCGATCCGCACGGGTTTGAGGTCGTAATTAACGCCACGCCGCTTGGCATGAAAGCGAACGATCCGATGCCCGTTGATCCGGAGCGGCTCGCGCCCGGCGCCATCGTCGTCGACATTGTGAATGCGGTGGAGCCGACGCCGCTTCGTCGGGCGGCGCACGCGCGCGGGTGCCGTACTCAGGACGGCGGTCCGATGCATCAAGGGCAGGCGCTGTACGCACTGCGCTTTCTTGGATTCGACTACCGCCCTGATGGCCGCCCAGCGCCGGGCGACGGCATGCGATGAGCGCTGAGTACGGCGACAGCGCGCGACCGCCGTGCTACACATTGCCGAAAGCGCCACCAGCAATGTTCATCGTCAGCTGGTTGTTGGGTCGAACAGAGTCGGAACCATTTCAAAGGAGAATATGTATGCGAGTAGCCTTGCTGGAGGCCAGCCATTGGCATATCCCGCTCTACCTTGATGCGCTTGAAGCGTCAGGAATCAAGGTCGTTGCCGTGTCGGATGCGGAACATGTGAAAGGCGAAGCGATCGCCACCCGATTCGGGAGCAAGTTGTACTCGTCGTCCTATGAGTTGCTGGAGCGCGAGCAGGTCGATTTCGCTTTTGTATTCGGTCGGCATTCTGAAATGCCGGCGCTCGCTGAGGCGGTGATCGCACGGAACATTCCGTTCGCACTGGAAAAGCCGTGCGGCGTGAATATGGCGCAAGTTACCCGACTTCGCACACTGACCGAGAAAGCCAATCTTTATTGCGCGGTGCCGTTGATCTTCCGAATGAGCGAATTGCTTCGCTCGCTCGAAGACGCCGAGGGGCGCATTCCATCGGACTTCAACTACATGTCGTTCCGCTTCATTGTGGGCCCGCCCAGTCGCTATGAAGCCGCAGGTTCCGGCTGGGCACTCGATCCCCTGTATTCCGGCGGTGGATGCACGATCAATGTGGCTACTCACTTCATCGACCTGTTCCGATTGCTCACCGGCAAAGAAATCGCCCGTGTCTCCGCCGTCATGAATTCAAGAACGCATCGAGGTGCCGTTGAGGACTACTCTATTTTGACCATGCAGACCGACGACGGCGTGATCGGCTCAATAGAGACGGGATACAGTTTTCCCAGCACCGCCGACGAGCAGCGCGAATTCTCCTTTACTCTTGCTTCGGACCGCATGTACGCGAAATCTGGCTTGGACCGAATTGAGATCCGTGACAGGGAAAATCTGTCTACCGGCACGCGAAGCCGTCGCCTCCAGCTCGAGACTGACGTCTACTACCCGTTATTTGTCAAGCGAGTGCTCGCTGAAAGCCAGACTGGCGCAAAGCCGATTGCATCGTTGCGCGATGCGGAGCTGATGATGCAAGTCATGGACGCGGCCTACGCCTCGGCTCGACAGGGGGGAGTACCCCTTGATCTGGAAGCCGCTTCCTAGTCAGAAAGCTGCAATGCAAAAAGGACGAGACAGCCGAGCTCAACGCGCCGATGGACCGTTTCCGATCGGCACACCATGGGGAGTTGATCCTGCAATCAATCTATCGAATTAAGTAGGGAAATCTGCAGTTCGAGTTGTTCGATTTCAGTTGGACGTGTCGCTTTTCGGTGTTGCATTAGTACTCCAAATGTAAAGCGAAGAGCCAGTAGACGAATTCGATTTCTTGCAACCGCGAAGACGCGACGCTCCATATGAGCGCGCCTATCGTCCACGGTTTCTAGCTCAGAGTTTTATCCCAGTTTCGACTACGGTCGCCAGAACTTTCAATGCACATTGGATTCTTCCATGACCTCATATTCCAGCTATCTTCCTGACGATCTCGACGATGCCCTGCTCGTTGGTCGCGTGTGGCGTCAAACGAAAAGCGGCGCGGGACCGTGCGTCGTTGCCGTTAGCGGCGGGGAAGTATTCGATATCTCCCGCATCGCACCGACCGTGTCCGACCTTTTCGAACGCGAGGATCTGGTCGAATGCGTCCGGCAGGGTTCCAGCGAACCTCTGGGTCATGTCGGCAATCTGATCGAAGCCACAGTCGACGCACAGCGAAAAGCGGATCAACTCTACCTCCTGGCTCCCTGCGATCTGCAAGCCATCAAAGCCTGTGGCGTGACGTTTGCCGTGAGCCTTCTTGAACGCGTCATCGAAGAGCAGGCAGGCGGCGACCCTGCGAAGGCTGAGGAAGTGCGCGCTGCGATCACGCGCCTGATCGGCACCGATCTTTCGAAGATCAGGCCAGGCTCCGAAGCTGCCGTGACGCTGAAGGAAGAACTGCAGCGACGCGGTGCATGGTCGCAGTACATGGAAGTCGGGATCGGCCCCGACGCCGAGGTATTTTCGAAGTCGCAGCCCATGTCTTCGGTTGGACTCGGCGCCGATATCGGCTTGCTGGCAGCTTCGAAGTGGAATAACCCCGAGCCGGAGATCGTCCTGGCAGTCAACAGCAAAGGCGAGGTGGTGGGCGCCACACTGGGTAACGACGTCAATCTGCGCGACATCGAGGGCCGGTCCGCGCTGCTGCTAGGCAAATGCAAGGACAACAACGGCTCATGCGCGATCGGTCCGTTTATCCGCCTGTTCGACGAACGGTTCACGCTGGACACGATTCGAGAAACGAGTGTTTCGCTGCGCGTCGAAGGTACCGACGACGGCTTCCTGCTCGAGGGCATCAGCCATATGCGGGAGATCAGCCGTGACCCTCTTGACCTGGTGAATCAGACCTGGGGCAAGCATCATCAGTATCCCGATGGTTTCATGTTGTTCCTCGGCACGATGTTCTCTCCGGTCGAGGATCGCGATGCGCCGGGTGGCGGCTTCACGCATCACCTCGGGGACCGCGTCACGATCAGCGCTCCTTCGCTTGGCGCTCTCGTCAACACCGTGCGGCTGTCGACCGAAATCGCTCCATGGACATTCGGCGTGCGTGCGCTGTACGCCAACCTCGCCAAGCGCTCGCTGCTGAACCCGGGCTGATCAAACACGTACTTACTCATTGACGGATTTACGATGACGCAATTCAAGAACTTCATTGGCGGCGAATGGGTCGATGGCAACGACTCCGCTCCTAATGTGAACCCTTCGGACACGAGCGACGTGATCGGCCATTTCGCACGGGCCAGCGCAGATCAGACACAGAAAGCAATCGCGTCTGCGCGCTCGGCCTTTCGCACGTGGTCGCTCAGCACCCCGCAACAGCGCTTTGACTTGCTCGACCAGGTAGGCAGCATCATCCTTGCGCGCAAAAACGAGCTCGGCAAGCTGCTGGCACGCGAAGAAGGGAAAACGCTCGCCGAAGCAGTCGGCGAAGTGGGGCGCGCCGGACAGATTTTCAAATTCTTCGCGGGCGAGGCATTGCGGGTCGGCGGCGAGATTGTGCCGTCCGTTCGCCCGGGACTAACCGTAGAAGTCACACGCGAACCGCTGGGCGTCATCGGCCTGATTACGCCGTGGAACTTCCCGATCGCTATTCCCGCGTGGAAGATCGCGCCGGCGCTCGCTTATGGAAACTGCGTGGTCATCAAGCCGGCGGAACTCGTGCCGGGCAGCGTATGGGAGCTCGTCAAGATCATCGCCGAAGCCGGCGCCCCGGCCGGAGTCATCAATCTGGTCATGGGTAAGGGTTCGATCGTCGGCGAAACACTCGTCAAGTCAGCCGACGTGGATGCCATCAGCTTCACCGGCTCGGTTGGGACCGGCCAAGCGATCGCCGCGAAATGCGTCGCCAACGGAAAGAAATTCCAGCTCGAAATGGGTGGCAAGAACCCAATGGTCGTGCTCGACGATGCCGATCTGGAGGTCGCGGTCGAGGCATGCATCAACGGCGCCTTCTTCTCCACCGGCCAGCGTTGTACCGCATCTAGCCGCCTGATCGTGACAAGCGGCATCTACGACCGTTTTGTCGGGGCCATGCAGGCACGCATGCGCAGTCTCAAGATTGGAAACGCGCTGGATGCGTCGACGCAGATCGGTCCCGTTGTCGATGCCAAACAGCTGGAACAGGACGAACGTTATATCGAACTCGCACGCGCCGAAGGCGGTTCGGTGTTTGGTGGCGGACGAGTTACCTCGGTAACCGAAGGATTTTTCCTGGCACCGGCTCTGGTGACCAACACGACCTCGGCAATGACGATTAACAGGGAGGAAGTGTTCGGTCCCGTCGCTTCCGTCATCCGAGTCGCGGACTACAACGAAGCGCTTGCCGTAGCCAACGACTCGCCATTCGGCCTTTCCGCCGGCATCTGCACCACGTCGCTGGCACATGCGAGCCACTTCAAGCGCCACGTGCAGGCCGGCATGGTGATGGTCAACACCGCGACGGCCGGGGTCGATTATCACGTTCCATTCGGTGGTCGCAAAGGTTCGAGCCATGGTCCGCGGGAACAGGGAACCTATGCGCGCGAGTTTTATACGACCGTGAAAACCACATACGTCGCGTCTGGGAACGTTTGAGCGAGCAATGAAATGGCGAGAACCGGCAGTAACGAATGAAGCACTCGAGTTCTCGCTGCATTTAACACGGAACCTGCCCAGACTCGCGACGCAACGCGTGCCCACCCCAGTGCTCATCCGACACTCCGATCGCTGCTCATGACCGCATCGCGTCGGCGCGACATCGTTCGGTTCGCTGACCGCCGCTCGCCGTGGCGGCTTCGCGTGTGCCGCCTCGCTTGCGTCGGTCGACGACGCAGGAGGGATCGTGTCGGGCTCGACGAGAGCACTACCCGCATCGCGAAAGCGCGGCACTGCGGGTCGCCGCGCGCTTCCTCTTACTTGGTCGCCGCGATCACCTTCGCGCGAATCAGCCGCGCACGCAGCACATTGCGGCTGATGCCGAGCAGTCGCGCGGCCTGGATCTGGTTGCGGTGGCTGAAGTCGAACGCCACGCGCATCACGGTGTCCTCGATACGCTCGAACAGGTTCTCGTGCGCGTCGTCGAACAGCGCGCACAGCGCCAGTTCGAGCGCTTCCTGAGCAGGCGCATGGCTCGCCGCTTCCCGCGCGCCCGCGGCTGGTGCGCACGCCGACGACAGGTTCAGGTCGGTGTCCTGCAACGCATCGTGGCGGCTCACCAGCACCGCATGATGCATCACGTTCTCCAGTTCGCGGATGTTGCCGGGCCACGGATGCGCTTCGAGCCGGCGCGCCGCGCGCGGATCGATGCTGCGCGGCCCGTGGCCGAGGCGGCCGCGGTATGTGTCGAGGAAGTGGCGCGCAAGCGGCAGGATGTCGCCGGGACGTTCGCGCAACGTCGGTACGTCGAGTCGCACGACGTTGAGCCGGTAGAACAGGTCGCCGCGAAACCGTCCGGCCGCCACCGCCTGCTCCAGGTCGACGTTGGTCGCGGCCACCACGCGCACGTCGATCGGTATGCTCGTGCGAGAGCCGAGCCGCACGACCTCGCGCTCCTGCAGCACGCGCAGCAGCTTGACCTGCATCGACAGCGGCAGGTCGCCGATCTCGTCGAGAAACAGCGTGCCGCCGTTCGCGGCTTCGAACCAGCCGGGCTTCGCGCCGACCGCGCCCGTGAATGCGCCTTTCTCGTGACCGAACAGTTCGCTGTCGACGAGCGTGTCGGATAGCGCGCCGCAGTTCACCGCGACGAACGGCCCGTTGCCGCGAGGGCTGACGTCGTGCACGCGGCGTGCGATCAGTTCCTTGCCGGTGCCGGTCTCGCCGGCGATCAGCACGTTCGCGTCGCTCGGCGCGACGCGCCGCACGCGTTCGAGCAGCGCGAGCGAACGCGGATCGACGAACACGTGCGCACGGGCGCGATCCGCCGCGTGATGTGCCGGGCCGGTGAGAACGGGCGCGCCGCGCGAGCGCGTGCGCGATTCGTCCGGCCGAGCGGTGACGATACGAAGATTGACCGGACGCGGCGTGGCAAACAGGGAGGTCATGGCGATGAAGGCGTGAGTCGTTCGAACGGGCGAATCCGCGCCGACGGGCGCCGCGGTCCGGTTGCTGCGTGGTCAGCAGAGTGTTCCGTGTTTTGCGCCGCGCGGGAAGCATCGATTTCTGATAACGAAAGCGGCATTGCTGCGCAGGATGCAACGACGCGCGAGCGCGCTGCCGCGACAGCGGATTCGACGTCATCGTGTTCGATGCGACGGTGCGTGACCGTCGCGATCGGACCAGTGCCGCACGCAAAACTGCTGATTGAGCAGCAGCGCGTCAGCAACGCTGTTTCCGCCGGTTCATCTCGCTGTGGAATATCGATGTGAGGCGTTTCCTGGAACGCTTGCCACGGCTGTCCAATTGGCCGCGGAACCCATACCCGGCGGGCGATCGAAGAAAGTTTCGTGACGCAGATGATCGGACGATCGCGCAGCCGTCGACAATGGCACGCTCCTTGCGACCCTGGCACCGTATCGGCGCGACCACGCGCAGCTCGACAACGGGAACGCATGGCATGAGCAACACCCTCAACGTAGTCGCCCTGTCGGGCGGGCTGCAACGGCCGTCACGCACGCTGGCCCTGACGAACGCGATCGTTGCCGCGCTCGGCGACGCGTTGCCGATCGACACGCGGCTGATCGAACTCGGCGAGATCGGCAACCGGCTGGCCGGCGCGCTGACGCGCGCGCAGGTGCCACCCGATCTCGACGCACTGATCCGCGCGATCGAGACGGCCGATGCGCTGATCGTCGCGAGCCCCGTGTATCGCGCGTCGTACACCGGCCTCTTCAAGCACCTGTTTGACCTCGTGCATCACGCATCGCTGATCGATGTGCCGGTGCTGCTCGCGGCGACCGGCGGCAGCGAGCGCCACGCGCTGGTGATCGATTACCAGCTGCGGCCGCTGTTCAGCTTCTTCCAGGCGCGCACGCTGCCGATCGGCGTGTACGCGGCCGAAAGCGATTTCGACGGCTACGAGATCGCGAACCCCGCGCTGCGCGCCCGTATCGCGCTCGCGGTGGACCGTGCGGTGCCGCAACTGCGGCCGCGCGCACTGGCCGCCGTGGCTGCGTAACCCGTTTTCCCCTTCCATCAGGACCTTTCATGAGCATTCACGAACCCTCGGCAGACGGCGTCAAATTCGCGTACTGGGTACCGAACGTCAGCGGCGGCCTCGTCGTCAGCACGATCGAGCAGCGGACTGACTGGAGTCTCGAATACAACCAGAAGCTCGCGCGCACGGCCGAGGCGGCCGGCTTCGACTACGCGCTGAGCCAGATCCGCTTCACGGCCGGCTACGGCGCCGAATACCAGCACGAATCAGTCTCGTTCAGCCAGGCGCTGCTGCACGCGACGACGAAGCTCAAGGTGCTCGCCGCGATCCTGCCGGGGCCGTGGCATCCGGCCGTGGTCGCGAAACAGCTCGCGACGATCGACCACATCTCGAACGGACGCATCGCGATCAACGTCGTCAGCGGCTGGTTCAAGGGTGAATTCACCGCGATCGGCGAGCCGTGGCTCGAGCATGACGAACGCTATCGGCGCTCGAAGGAGTTCATCCAGGCGCTGAAGGGCATCTGGACGCAGGACAACTTCACGTTCAAGGGCGACTTCTACCGCTTCAACGACTACACGCTGAGCCCGAAACCCGTGCAGAAGCCGCATCCGGAAATTTTCCAGGGCGGCAGCTCGCGCGCGGCGCGCGACAATGCGGCGAGCGTGTCGGACTGGTACTTCACGAACGGCAATACGCCGGAGAACCTCAAGGCGCAGATCGACGACATTCGCGCAAAGGCAGCCGCGAACAACCATCGTGTGCGGATCGGCGTCAATGCGTTCGTGATCGCGCGCGACACCGAGGAAGAGGCGAGGGCCGTGCTCGACGACATCGTCCGGCACGCGCACGTCGAGGCCGTGCACGCGTTCGGCGATGCGGTGAAACAGGCCGGCAGCGCATCGCCGGAAGGCGAGGGCAACTGGGCGAAGTCGACGTTCGAGGATCTCGTGCAGTACAACGACGGCTTCCGCACGAACCTGATCGGCACGCCGCGGCAGATCGCCGAGCGGATCGTCGCGCTGAAGGCGATCGGCGTCGATCTCGTGCTCGCCGGGTTCCTGCATTTCATCGAGGAAGTCGAGTACTTCGGCCAGCGCGTGCTGCCGCTCGTGCGCGAGCTCGAGGCGCGGCGGCAGGCGGTTGCCGCGTGATGCGGCGGGTGGCGCGGTAGCCGGTTGCGATCGCCCGCGCCTGCCCGAGCGTGTGAATGCGATGGCCTGCGATGCGTGTCGCCGGCCATCGGCGAGTGCTGCCGCACGACGGGCGGCCCATGCGGGCCGGTGCTTCACCCGATCCGCGACACACCGAGCGCGTTACGCGACGGCCACCATTCTCGACGCGTCGACGAGCATCTGTACGCCGAGGCTGCCGAGTACCGCTCCCATCGCCCAGCGCTGCGCAAGCAGCAGCGCCGGACGCCCGCGCAGGAACGTCGCGATGCTGCTCGAGCAGATCGCGACCAGCCCGTTCGCGGAAGCGAACACCGCGATCAACAATGAACCGAGAAACAGCGACTGGCCGAATACGCTGCCCTGCCGGTAATCGATGAACTGCGGCAGCAGCGACACGAACAGCATCGCGAGTTTCGGATTCAGCACGCTGGTGGTCGCGCCCATCGCGAGCAGCCGCAGCGGCTGCTCGTTCGGCAGCGTCCGCACCTCGAACGGCGAGCGGCCGCCGGGCCGCACGGCCTGCCATGCGAGGTAGAGCAGATAGGCGGCGCCCACCACGCCGAGCACGGTGCCCGCATACGGCACGCTCATGAACAGCGTCGTGATGCCGAACGCCGCGCCGAACATGTAGAACAGGTAGCCGATCATCACGCCGGCGAGCGAAATGAGCCCGGCCGCACGCCCCTGCGCGATCGAGCGCGACATCACGTAGACCATGTTCGGCCCCGGCGTGACCGCGAGCATGCCGCCAATGACGAGAAACCCGTAGAGCGATCCGGACGTATGCATGTTGTTCGCTTCCTGCATCGAATGAGTGCTGACGGAATTCATTGTCCGATCATGGAGGTAGACAGTAAAACGGGATAAACTGAATCGATTGATCAGTTTTTCTGAATCGACATGAAAAAGCTCGACCTCGATGTACTCGCGATGGTGGTGGCCGTCGCGGAATCCGGATCGTTCGCGCAGGGCGCGCAGGCCGTGCACCGGTCGCCGTCGGCGGTGAGCATGCAGATCAAGGCGCTGGAGGATGCGCTCGGCAAGCCGCTGTTCATCCGCGACACGCGCAACGTCACGGCCACCGACGACGGCCGCACGCTCGCCGACTACGGCCGTCGGATGCTGGCGATGCGCGACGAGGCGTGGGCATCGGTCGTGCGGCCGGAGATCCGCGGTCGCGTGACGATCGGCGTGCCCGACGACTACATCTCGTCGCTGCTGCCGCAGGTGCTCGGCAAGTTCGCGGCGATGCATCCACGCGTCGAAGTGCGTGTGATCGGCCAGCCGAGCAGCGCGCTCGTGCCGATGCTGAAGGACAACACGGTCGACCTCGCGTGCCTCACGCGCATCAAGGGCGTGACCGGCGAGCTGATCCGGATGGAGCCGCTCGTCTGGGTCGGCTCACCCAAGCGGAACGTGTGGGAGGAGCGGCCGCTGCCGGTGGCGTTCTTCACGCACGGCGGCAGCATGGCGCGCGATCACGCGGTCAAGGCGCTGAACCGGCGGAAGATCCCGTACCGGATGTCATACGAAAGCCCGAGCCACCTCGGGCTGCTGAGCATGGTCGAGGCCGGGCTCGCGGTCGCGCCGCTCGCGCGCTGCTGCATTCCCGATCATCTCGTGCAGCTGTCGGAAAGCCACGGGCTGCCGCCGCTCGGCGAACTCGAGGTCGTGCTGGCGCGCAGCGCAAAGTCCGCTCGGCCGCCTTGCGACTACCTGGCGGAGCAGATTCTCGATGAATGGCGCACGTGATCGCGCGGTTCGTCTGCCGACGCGTCAGCACGATTTCAGCAACCACTCCCGAAACGCCACCAGCGACGGCAGCGTGTCGTTTTCGGGCGGGTACACGAGGTAGTAGCTGCGCTGGCTGGTGATCGCGTCGCCGATCGACACGAGCTCGTTGCGGCTCAGTTCGTCTTCCACCAGCACTTTCGGCACGAGGCCGATCCCCATGCCGGCCCGCACGGCCTGGATCAGATGCGACGTCAGCTCGAAGCTCGGGCCGATCCGCATCTCGCGATGATCGAGGCCGAAGTGCGAGAACCATTCCGCCCACGCGTGCTGATTGCTCGTCACGCCGAGCAGCGTCTGCCCGACCGCCCATGCCGGCGTGCGCTGGCCGGCCTTGCGGCGCCCGGCCGCGTCGGGGCTCGCGATCGCGATCAGGAACTCGTTGTACAGCCGGTGCGCGTGCAGGCCGGGCCAGTCGCCCGCGCCGACGGTGATGGCCGCGTCGAGATCGTCGGTATGGAAGTCGATGCCGCCGATCCGCGAATGCAGGTGCACGGTCACGCCCGGATGCGCGGCATAGAAGTCGTGCAGGTGCGGCAGCAGCCATTTCGAGCCGAAGGTCGGCAGCGTCGCGAGCCGCAGCGTGCCGGCGCCGGCCTGGTGCGACATCGCCTGCAGCGTCGCGCCGCGGATGCGCCCGAGCGCGCCGCTCAGCTCGACGAAGTAGCGCCGCCCGACTTCCGTCAGCTTCACGGAGCGGCCCTCACGCCGGAACAGCGGCACGCCGAGCTGATCCTCGAGTGTTTGCACCTGCCGGCTGATCGCGCTCTGGCTTAGCGACAGCTCGTCGGCCGCGCGCGTGTAGCTTTCGTGGCGCGCGGCGGCCTCGAACACCAGCAACAGCGACATGGACGGGGTCAGGCGGCGGTAATTCATGAGTTTTCTGCAAGTTTTGCCGGGGGAGAATTCGTTTGTTTATCGCGATGATTCGCAAGATACTGGATTTCCGCGTGGCGTGGAATCTTGCTCAAAACTCATGTTTCTGATCGAGACCGCGCGCCGGCCTCATCCATCTCGCGCTTTCATCCAATGTCGATCGCTCCGTTGCCCCGTCCCGTCAGCCCGCCCGAGGGCCGTTACCGCGACTTTCTCGCCGCCCTCCAGGCCGCCGGATTCGCCGGCGAAATCCGCGCGGACCATGCGAACCGGACCGTGCAGGCGACCGACAACTCGATCTATCAGCGTCTGCCGCAGGCGGTGATCTGTCCCGCGCATGCGGAGGACGTGCGGCTCGTCGCGCGGCTGCTGGCCGACCCGGCGCACCGCGACGTCGCAGTGGCGGCGCGCGGCGGCGGGACCGGCACCAACGGGCAGTCGCTGACCGACGGCGTGGTCGTGGACCTGTCGCGCAACATGAACCGGATCCTCGAAATCAATGCCGACGAGCGCTGGGTGCGCGTGCAGGCAGGCGTCGTCAAGGACCAGCTCAATGCCGCGTTGAAGCCGCATGGCCTCTTTTTCGCGCCGGAGCTGTCGACGTCGAACCGCGCGACGGTCGGCGGGATGATCAACACCGATGCGAGCGGGCAAGGCAGCTGCACGTACGGCAAGACGCGCGACCACGTGCTCGCGCTCGACTTCGTGCTGATGGGCGGCGAGCAGCTGCACAGTGACGCGCTCGCGGACGACGAGCTGGAACGCCGCTGCGCGCGGCAGGACCGGGTCGGCAAGGTCTATCGCACCGCGCGCCGCATCAGCGACGACAAAGCCGCGCTGATCGACGCGAGGTTTCCGAAGCTCAATCGCTGCCTGACCGGCTACGATCTCGCGCACCTGCGGGAACCGGACGGCCGCTTCAACCTGAACAGCGTGCTGTGCGGCGCCGAAGGCTCGCTCGGCTTCGTCGTCGAGGCGAAGCTGAACGTGCTGCCGATCCCGAAGGTGTCGGTGCTGGTGAACGTGCGCTACGCCGGCTTCATGGACGCGCTGCGCGATGCGCGCGCGCTGCTCGCGCTCAAGCCGCTGTCGATCGAGACGGTCGACTCGAAGGTGCTGATGCTCGCGATGAAGGATTTCGTGTGGAGCAGCGTGGCCGAGTATTTCCCGCACGACGAAGCGCGTCCGACGCTCGGCATCAACCTGATCGAATTCAGCGGCGACGATGCGCAGGACGTCGATGCGCGCGTGCGTGCGTTCGTCGAGCATCTGCGCACCGATACGAGCGTCGAGCGCCTGGGCCACACGCTCGCGACCGGTGACGATGCGGTCAAGCGCGTGTACGCGATGCGCAAGCGCGCGGTCGGCCTGCTCGGCAACGTGCAGGGCGAGGCGCGCCCGCAGCCGTTCGTCGAGGACACCGCGGTGCCGCCCGAGAACCTGGCCGCGTACATCGCCGAATTCCGCGCGCTGCTCGACGGCCACGGGCTGCAGTACGGGATGTTCGGCCACGTCGACGCGGGCGTGCTGCACGTGCGCCCGGCGCTCGACATGAAGGACCCGAAGCAGGCCGCGCTGGTGCGGCCTGTGTCGGACGCGGTGGCCGAACTCACGCAGCGGCATGGTGGCCTGTTATGGGGAGAGCATGGCAAGGGCGTGCGCTCCGAATATGCACCGGCGTTCTTCGGCGAGCTGTATCCGTCGCTGCAGCAACTGAAGGCCGCGTTCGATCCGCACAACCAGTTCAACCCGGGCAAGATCGCGACGCCGCCGGACCACACGCTGCGGCTGCTGAAGATCGACGAGGTGCCCACGCGCGGCGACCACGACCGGCAGATCGACGAGCGCGTATGGCAGAGCTACGGCACCGCGATGCACTGCAACGGCAACGGTGCGTGCTACAACTTCGATCCGGACGACGCGATGTGCCCGTCGTGGAAGGCGACGCGCGAACGGGTGCAGTCGCCGAAGGGGCGCGCGTCGCTGATGCGCGAATGGTTGCGCCTGCAAGGACAGGCCGGCATCGACGTCGTCGCGGCGGCGCGTGCGCGGCAGCCGTTCCTGCGCGGTCTCGCGGCGCGCTGGCGCAACAGCCGCGCCGCGCGCAACGGTGACGCCGACTTCTCGCACGAGGTGTATGACGCGATGGCCGGCTGCCTCGCGTGCAAATCGTGCGCGGGACAGTGCCCGGTCAAGGTCAACGTGCCCGAGTTCCGCTCGCGCTTTCTCGAGCTGTATCACCAGCGCTACTTGCGGCCGGTGCGCGACTACCTGATCGGCTCGCTCGAATTCACGATGCCGTGGATGGCGCGCGTGCCGGCGCTGTACAACGGGCTGATGCGCGCCGGCTGGGTGCGCACGCTGCTCGAGCGGCACGTCGGCATGGTCGACAGCCCGCTCCTGAGCCGCTTCGATCTCGCGGCCGTGATCCGGCAGTGGAACGTGCGGCCTGCCGATCCGCACGCACTTGCCGTGCTGAACGACGCGCAGCGCGCGCGCAGCGTCGTCATCGTGCAGGACACGTTCACGCGCTATTTCGATACCGAGCAGCTGGCGACGCTGATCGAGCTGGCCGCGCGCATCGGCTTCCAGGTGTGGCTCGCGCCGCTTGCGCCGAACGGCAAGGCGCTGCATGTGCAGGGCTTTCTCCGCGCGTTCGAGAAGGCGGCGATTCGCAACGCGACGCAACTGGCCGCGCTCGCGCGCTCGGGTGTCGCGCTCGTCGGCCTCGATCCGGCGATGACGCTCACCTATCGGCAGGAATACCTGAAGGTGACGGGGCTGGCCGACGTGCCGAAGGTCGCGCTGCCGCAGGAGTGGCTGCTGCACGCGCTGCCGGAAGCCAGCGCGGGCGCCGCCGACCCTTCGGCCGCGTACCGGTTGCTGCCGCATTGCACGGAGAAGACCAACGCGCCGGACAGTGGCAAGCAGTGGGCGCAGGTATTCGCGCGCCGCGGGTTGCGCCTGGCGGTTCAGGCGACGGGGTGCTGCGGGATGTCGGGAACTTACGGGCACGAGGCGCGCAACCTGCACACATCGAAGACGATCTATGCACAATCGTGGGCCGCGCATGTCGATGCGCCGCAAGCGCAGGGCGAAGCGCTGGCGACCGGCTATTCGTGTCGCAGCCAGGTGAAGCGCATGTCCGCGCGGCAGATGCGTCATCCGCTGCAGGCGCTCCTCGATCACGTGCGTGATGGACTGTGACGGCCGGTCGAATCGTCGATGCGAGACGCGCCGACGGCGGTGTGCTGAGCACGGCGCATCTGCGTTCGGCACGGCCGGCGCCGGCATGACGCCGGACACCGGGGCGGCGGACGGGTTCCACATGCGGCTGTGCTCGCAGCGTGCATGCACGCGCTTCACCCATGCATGCCGTTGTGCCGGCAACCGATACGGGAAGCCGATTCGCGCCGCCTGTAATTAGTAGATGATGCCGAGCAACACGGCCTTGACGATCGCTTGTGTCTTGTTGACCGAGTTGAGTTTCTCCATGATGTTCTGCATGTGGAAGGTGATGGTTCGCTCCGAGATGGAAAGAATGGAAGCGATTTCCAGCGCGGTCTTCCCGTCAGCGGCCCATTTCAGCACTTCCTTTTCGCGCGTGGTGAACGGGCCCATTTGCATCGCGGCCGCGGGCGCGTCGACCAGGCGCGAATTCACCGCGTGAGCGGCGTGCGCCAGATAGATCAGCCGGCTTTCCGTGGCGGCAAGTTCGAGATCCGAAATGGGGTCCGCGCTGCGCGCGACGCTCCACATCGCGATGCGCCCGTGCTTGTCGCGAATGGGCTGCGACCAGCCGTGCGCAACCCCATGCGCCTTCGCTTCCTCCCAGAATGATTCGTCGGCGCATGCGTCGACGGGCCATACAAGCGGTGACGTATAGATCAGCCCGTAACGGACGACGGGGTCGCGTGCGAAATAGTTTCCCTCGATGTAGCGCTGTTGCCAGGATTCCGGATAGGTATTGCGTGTACGGAACGTGGGCCGCGTCACGGGTAGCGGGTCGCGTGCGCCATAGGCGCACATTTCAAAATCGAGCGCGCGTGCCTGTGCGGCAACGATTTCGAATACATCGTCGAAGCTCAGCGCGCGCGACAACGTCGTCATGACGTCTTCTCTCCATGCATCCACAACAATCTCCAAATAGCGTGTAGTGTCAAACGCACGCGGTCGATGACCAGGCCGCGTGCGCGGACGACATGTTCGCTGCGCATGGAGCCGGGAAGCTCGAGCCCTCGCGCAACACAGTGATCCAGGAGGTTTCCGCGGCGTGTCGATATCGACTGGCTGAATCAGTCGGGGAAGAAGCGTGAAGCCCTTCGAGTGCCACCGACGTGATGCACCCGGTTCCGGCCGGATGCTGTTGTGTGTGTTGTTCTGGAAAGCGCGCTGACCCCGGCGCCTGAAGTGCTGCACGAATGCTTTCGCCGGGTGCACGCACGGATGCTTCGCACGTGCGTGATGCAGACCCGGTTGTGTCGTCGATGCATGGCGGCGACCCGCCGGCGTCCGGCCGGCAGATAGCCCGTCAAGCGTCGAGTCGAATCTTCAGCGAAGCGCTCGACCGTGGTGTAGTCGAGCGTTGTCGACGGCGTGGTACGACGAACCGCCGTTTGTTCTTGTCGGCTACGCGCATCTCGCGTGCTGCGCGCACGTTGCCTCTTTCATGCGGTACGGCATGCGTGCACGATCAGTCGAGCCAGATCGGCACGATCGACAGCGCGAGCAGGAGCCCCAGCGTAACGTTTGCGATGCGCCAATGACGGTCGGTCCGCAGCGTGCGGCCGAGCAGCACGCCGGCCGTACACCACAGCACGAGGGAAAAGATCGCCGCGATGCCGAATGCGATACCGAGTATCACGGCGAGGTGCATCGGGTCGGGCGTCAGCGCCGCGAACGACGCGGCCGCGCCGAGCGCCATCGTCCATCCTTTCGGATTGAGCCACAGCAGCAGCGCGCCACCGAGGAAGCTGGTCGGCGTTTGCGAGGCATTCACGTGACTTTTGGGCGCGCCGCTCGACGCGATTTTCCATGCGAGCCACAGAAGGTAGGCGGAGCCCAGCACTTTCATGATCAGTTGCAGCGCCGGCACCGCGTGCAGCAGCCCGGCGAGCCCGGCCGCCGAGATTGCCGCGAGCGATGCAAGGCCGAGCGCGATGCCGCCGAGCAGCGGCACGCTGCGCCTGAACCCGAACTGCGTGCCCGACGCCGTCGCGAGCGTGGTCGCGCCGCCCGGCGTGATGGTGGCGACGATGACGAACACGATCAGGGAGAACAGCGTCTGGGACATGGTTGGACAACCTCGTATGAAGAGCGGTGCGGCTTTGGAATCCGTCTTGGCGCGAATGGGATCGGGTGCCTGACAAACTCTAAAAGTCTTTCGCAAGCTAGGGTATGGAATGTTTATAATGAGTCTATTAGCGTTGCTAATACTCTATTTTTCCCCATGCCCCGCAATCTCGATACGAGTCTGTTGCGCACCTTTGTCACCGTTTCGCGTCGTTCGACCATGACGGCGGCGGCGCACGCGCTGCATCTGACCCAGGGCGCGATCAGCCAGCAGATCAAGCGGCTCGAGGAGTGCTTTGGCCAGCGGCTGTTCGATCGCTCGCAGGGGCGCCTGAAACTCACTGCCGCGGGTGAACGTCTGCTCGAGCGGGCAGAGCAGCTCGTGCGGCTCAACGACCGCATCTGGGACGACATGAGCGAGCCGGTATTTGCCGGCGTGCTGCGCGTCGGCGCGCCGTCCGATCTGGTCGGCACCTATCTCGCCGGCATTTTCAAGGCGTTTGCTCACCACTATCCGCACGTCGAGATCGTGCTCGTCAATCTTGCGTCGGTCGAACTGTCGGCCGCGCTGCTCGATGGAAGAGTCGATATCGCGGTGATCGAGCAGCCGGCGAGCGAGCCGGGCGGGGAGCGCCTGCGCATCGAGCCGCTCGCGTGGGTCGGCGCGGTCGGCGGCAACGCGCACCTGAAGCGGCCGCTCGCGGTGTCGATCGTCAGCGACGCGTGCGTGTTTCGCCCGGCATTGTTCGACGCGTTGACGCAGCACGAGATCGCGTGGCGGACGGTGTTCGAAAACGGCGACATCGAGGCGACCAAGGCGACCGTCCGAATGGACATGGCGGTGACCGCATGGCTCGCGTCGACGGTCCCCTCTGATCTGCAGACGCTGCGACCGGCGCAGGGCTTGCCCACGTTGCCGGATTTCGCCGTGACCTTGCATCTGCCGCCGTCCGGCACGACGCCGCTGGTCGAGGAAATGGCGAACTTCATTCGCAACGGCTTTCTCCACGCGCCGTCCGTTGGCGATGGCAGGTTGTCCGGTGCGGCCGATCGCGCGGCTTGAGGGCGTGCTTCACATGCGGCCGTCGCCGCACGCCGCCCGCCTGTAGGTCCTTCCAGTATCGCCACGCTTAGCCGCGCTATAGGATCGATGCCGAGATTCGGTTGACGGCATCGCGAAGTGTGCGTACGTACTGCACGCGTTGCGATGGGCGTTCGACCACACTTCGGCTTTGCGCCGCTTCCCCGTTTCCGCCAGTCGATTTTTCCCGAGGCATTCCATGACTATCTGGTTGGTGCAACTCATGCTCGTGATCGCGTGCTGCAACGTGTGCGGCCGTGTTGCCGAGCGGCTCGGCCAATGTGCGGTCGTCGGCGAAATCGCGGCCGGACTCCTGCTCGGCCCTTCGCTGTTCGGCGCGATCGCCCCGGATTTCTACGATGCGCTGTTCGGGCCGCGCGCGCCGTCGGCGATGGCGCAGGTCGGTGAGATCGGGCTGGTGTTGCTGATGTTCCAGCTCGGGCTGCACATGGAATTCGGCGTCACGTTGCGCGGCGGCCGGTGGCGCGTGCCCGTCGCCGTCGCGATCGGCGGCTTGTGCATACCGGCCGCGATCGGCATGGGTATCGCGATCGTGTCGAAGGACACGCTCGCGGCCGATGCACCGTGGCTGCCGTACGTGCTCTTCTGCGGTGTCGCGCTCGCGGTGTCGGCCGTGCCGGTCATGGCGCGCATCGTCGACGATCTGCGGCTCGGCGCGATGAGCGGCGCGCGGCACGCGATGTCGGCGGCAATGCTGACGGATGCGCTCGGCTGGATGTTGCTGGCGACGATCGCGTCGCTGTCGAACGGGCCCGGCTGGGCCTTCGCGCGCATGCTCGCCAGCTTGCTCGTGTTTTTGGCGCTCAGTGCGTTGCTTGCGCGCTTCGTCGTTCGCCCGCTACTCATGCGGTTGGCGCAAACGGCGCACGCGACGCGCGACCGGCTGGCGGTGTTGTTCTGCTTCGTGCTGGCGTCGGCGGTCGCAACGTCGCTGATCGGTTTCCATAGCGCATTCGGGGCGCTGTCGGCAGCGCTGTTCCTGCGTCGCGTGCCTGGGTTGGACGTGGAATGGCGCGAGAATGTGGAAGGCTTCGTGAAGCTCGTGCTGATGCCGGTGTTCTTCGCGTATGCCGGGTTGCACGCGTCGATCGGGATGATCGACGATGCGTCTTCATGGTTGTGGTTCGGCGTGTTTCTCGCCGGCGGGTTCGCGGGCAAGTTCGGCGGCAGCTACGTCGGTGCGCGCGTGACAGGACTTGCGCCGCGCGATGCGATGCTGGTCGGCTCGTTGATGAATACGCGCGGATTGATGGAACTGATCGTGCTGTCGATCGGGCTGCAGATGCAGATTCTTCCGACCCGCGTCTATACGATCCTCGTCATATTCGCGCTGGTGACGACGGCGCTGACCGCGCCGCTCGTGCGGCTCACGCTGCGCGCGCATTCGCGCTCGGCCCCGGCGATGCAGATCGTCGGCAAGTGACGGGGCGGCGCGCACGGGGAAGCGTATCCGGATGCGCGCCGCGCCACGTCACGATAGCGTCGACTGCGTCAATCGCGTACGACGGTGTCCCACGCACGCTTCAATCGCCGAGCGGCCTCTTCGGCACTCTGTTCTCCGAGCATCGAGTACGACACGCGCAGCGTGTCGCGTTCCGGATCGGATGCATAGAAGGCGTTGCCCGGCACGAACACGACCTTTTCGCGGATGGCCGCTTCGAGCACCTTTTCCGCCGGAACTTGCCGCGCGAAGCGGCACCACAGGAACATCCCGCCTTCGGGTTCGTTGAACGACAGGTCGTTGCCGAATGCGTCGCGCAATGCCTTCGTCAGCGCATCGCGTCGCCTGCGATAGGCGGTGCGCAGCACGTCGATGCGGGACGCCAGGCGGCCCGACGCGAGATAACGCGCGACGATGTCCTGCGTCAGCGTCGACGTGTGCAGATCGAATGCCTGCTTCGCGACGGCCATCGGCGGCCGCAGCGCCGCGGGCGGCACGATCCACCCGACGCGCACGCCGGGCGAGAAGACCTTCGACAAGGTGGACAGGTAGCACACGGTGCGGTTGCCGCCCGGCTGCTGCGAAGCGATCGACAGCAGGCTCGGAATCGCTGCGCCGCTGAAGCGCAACTGGCCGTACGGGTCGTCCTCGATGATCGCGCAGCCGTGACGCTGCGCGAGTTCGACCAGGCGGATACGCTGCGCGAGCGGCATCGTATAGCCGGTCGGATTCGCGAAATTCGGCGTCAGGTAGATCGCTTTGACGCCGCCGCGCTTCAGTTCGCGTTCGACCTGGTCGAGATCGAGCCCGTCCGGGCCGCCGTTGATGCCGTCGATCCGGGCGCCGATGAACTGGAATACCTGCAGCGCGGCGACATAGGTCGGCCGCTCGACGAGAACGCGATCGCCCTGATCGAACAGCACGCGCGCAACGAGATCGAGCCCCTGCTGCGATCCGGACGTGATCAGCATCGATTCCGGCGAAGCCGGTATGCCGAGCGTGCCGGCCCAGTTGCCGATCTGCTGGCGCAAGCCCGTTTCGCCTTCGGTGAGGCCATACTGGAAGAGGTCGCGGTGCTCGTCGCGCAGGATGGCGCCGAGTGTGTCGTCGATGCCGCCCATGTCGAACAGGTCGGAAGCGGGAATGCCGCCGGCCAGCGAGATCACGTCGGGGTTCTTGCTGAATTCCAGCAGCTCGCGCACTGCGGAGGACTTGATGCCACGCGCGCGCATGGCCAGCACGATGTCGTTCATGGAGGTGTGCCTGTTGTCGAAGATGCCGGCGCCCACGGCCGCCGGAAGTGAAAAAGGCCGGCAGGTTCGTCGAACCGGCCGGCGGATGGGAAGCGTATCGAGCGAATCGCGCACGAAGCACGATTGCCGTCGCTCAATCGAACATGCGCCAGCCGTCTTCCTGGTGGATCAGGAACAGGCCCATCGTGCGTCGCGTCGACGTACAGCGCTCGATCGCATGCAGGTTCTTGCTCTGGAACAGCGTCAATTGACCGGGCTGCGGCTTCAGCATGATCTTCGCGGCCCCTTCGAGCGCGGCGATCGCACCGGTTTCACGATATTCGGCATGCATCTCATCGAGTGCGGCGCGGGATTCCGGTCGGTTGTCCCACATCACCATGCCCGCGTCGTTGTCGGCGCCCTGAATGGTCAGGAACCCGCCGAGCTGCCGTGGAAACGATTGCTTCAACGGCCAGTTCGCGGTGTCGCGCCCGTAGCTCACGTCGTCGCAGTGCGGCGCGAAGTTGAACGGCGCCTCGAAGGGTTCGTAGACGCGGCGCGTCGCCAGCAGGAACTCGACTTCGTAGTCGTGTCCGATCGTCAGCGGCCTCGCGTCCAGCGCGTCCGAAAACAGGCGAACGAATCGGGTCGTACGCAGGCCATCGTTGACGCGACAGGCAATCCCGAAGTATTCCGCCGCCTTCGAAACGAGCTTGTCCCCCTGTTCGCGCTGGAGCTGCCCGAGCGTCACCGACGTGGCGACGATACCCGCGTGGTGGGCGTTTTTCGTAAACGGCGAGCTCGAGAAGCCTTCGTCGTCCCACCACGCGTCGCGCTCGCCGTCGGGCACGATGTCCATGACGATGGCGTCGGCTTCGTCCGCATCGAGCGCTTGAACCGCCGCGGCGATGGTCATGCGCTCGGCGCGCGCCGCGGTGCCGAAGCGCATCAGTTGAGCTGGGTAAGTGTGCTGCATGATGCCTCCACGTATGCGGAATGATTAGGATTGCGGCATAAGGCAGTCGCCCTTGCCCAGTTCGGACAATGCCGGTTGCCTCAATAGACGGTAAAGCTCCGCGGGCTTCGGCTCGGATTCGGATCGCCGGTATTTCGGAAACAGCAACAGGCCGCTCGTGCCGGCGACGAGCGGCGCGCCGTCCCGCGTGCCGAGACGATCGCCGGCCCGGACCGGCTGGAAATTCCGCAAGCCTGCGTCGAGCCTGACCTCGCCGTCCGGATAGGGCACGATGTGCGCCCACGTATAGATCGGATTCACGCACGCATCGACGGGCGGCAGCGAAGCGCCGTGGACGACCGCGCTGACGGTGGTGATCGCGTCCAGGCACACGCGCACGCCCGCCGCGATCTGGTAGAGGCCGAAGCCCTTCTGGCCCAGCTCGATGCTCAGCGCAACGCCGTCGCCCTGCTGGATGAATTCGTCCGACGTGCAGCCGCCTGCGGACGCGCTGGAAAACGGCCTGCCCCAATGCGTGACCACGGGCGTGTCCGGTGCGATCGCGTGCGCCAGTTGCAGGCTCGTCGGGTGGTAGTTGAAGACGAAGAACGGCGCTTCCGACGGTTCGATCGTCTGATGCAGGTCGACGCAGAAGCGCGCGCGCCTCATCACCGGCTCCATCTCGCGAGCGCGTCGGTCGTCGGCCGTGTCGCGCCCCGTGCGGCCGAACGTGCGGTTCAAGTCGCGTTCGACGAAGCGCGTGCCGCGCCGGGCGGCGTCGACGTTACCGAGCAGAAAGCCGATCGATACCGACGGCGCCAGCACGCCGGCCTCCACGTAGCGGCAAAGCGCATTGAGCACGGGGAGCCCCGCGTATTCGTTGCCGTGCGTCAGCGCGATGAACAACAGGTCGAATCGCGGCTCGTGCGCCGCGTTCGCGTGGGGCGGATGAATCACGAAGCCGAAACGCTCGACCCGCTCGACGCGCGCGCGACCGATCGTGCTCGATGCGGTGAACCGTTCGAACGCCGCGATTTCGGCCTCGAGCCGACTCCGCGCGGCGTCGTTACCCACCGTTGAAGCGATGGCCGTCATCAGTGAAACATCCGCCATTGACCGTCGTGCCAGACCAGGAACGATCCGAGCGTGCGGCGCACGGTCGTGCATTGCTCGACCGCGTGCATGACGCGCGTATTGAGAATGTTCAGTTGTCCTGGCCGCCCGTTGATGGTGACGCTGCGCACGCGGTCCAGCCGATCGATGCGGCGGGTTTGCGCGAATTCGCTCATCAGTTCGTCGAGCTCGGCGCGCGTCGCGGGCCGGTAGTCCCACATGACGAGGCCCGCGCTGTTTTCCGCGTCCTGGACCGACAGGAAGAGCGAGATCTGATCGTAGCCTTCGTCGTAACCGTCCTTGATCGGCCAGTTCAGCGGTTCGCGCCCGAAGTGGATCGCGTCGCAATGCGGCGGGACGCTGTAGAGCCCGTTGGGCACGGGCTGGTATTCCCGTTTGGACACGAGCGGGAGTTCGCCCCAGTCGCCGACCCGAACCGAACCGGCGCCGAGTTCGCGGACACACAGTTTGACGAATTCCGTGTCGCGCAGCGCCGCATTCGTGCGGCCGGCATAGGAGAAGTAGTCGATCAGACCGGGGATCAGCTGCTCTTTCACGAGCCGCTGGGTCGGCCCGATCGCGAGCCCCGACTTGCCGGCGCCGGCGAAGCTCTGGTGCTGCGTGACCGGCGGGAAGGCCGGATCGTCCCACCATCGGTCGAGCACGCTCGGATCGACCAGATCGACAAGGACCGCGGCGGCCTTGCGATCGCGAATCAGCAATGCGGCATCGGCGAGCGTGAGATCCGCGCGCTCGACCTGCTTGTCGAAATCGTAGATTTCGGCGCGATAGTGCTTGTTCAAAGCGAATTCCTCCGAGGAGAAGGCGATTCAGGACAGTGATCCCGGGACTACCGTGCGGCCACGCTCATGGATTCGAGCAGTTTTTCGCTGAAGACGCGAAGACACGGATATTCGAACAGCAGGCGCACCGGCACGTCGTGGCCGAGCTGCCGCTCGAGCTGGGTGCTCACCAGCGCGGCGGAAATCGACGAGCCGCCGATCGTGAAGAAGTCGTCGTCGGGCATCACGGCGTCGCGGCCGAGGACGCTCGCCACGACGGACGCGACGACGTGGTCGACGCGCCGGACATGAGGTATCTCGATAGGCTGGATCATGGGTTGGCACCGGTCGAATGACGAACGGCGCATCGCGCCGTTCGCCGGTTTCATGGCCGCGGGTGCGGTCGGTCAGGCGTAGGACGGTTGCTGCGCGAAGCTGACGCCGCGGGCGTTGCGCTCGACGCGGCGGTTGTGCCCGAATCGATCCTCGCCGGAGACGAGCACAACGCCGAACTTGTCGAGCGAAATCTTGCTGCCGTATTCGTCGACGGTGTCGGTGTCCGGATAGACCTTGACCGCGGCCGGCACGTAGCGGCTCGCGTAGCCGAGCCGGGTCTGGTCGACCGTCGAGTTCGGAAACGACGAGTGCATCAGCGTCGACCAGAAGATCACGAACTGGCCGGGCTTCATCACGATCGACACGGCCTTGCTCTCATCCGGCTTCCAGTCCGGATCCTTCTGCAGGCTGCGATAGTCGTAGCCGAAGAAGCCGCGCTTGATGCCGTCCTTCTCGAGGGCATTGATGTTGGACGGATCGAATTGCATCTTCCGCGACTCGTCGTAGAACATCTCTTCATGCGTGCCCGGCACGAAGCGCAGACAGCCGTTTTGCTCGGTCGCGTCGGTCAACGCCGTCCATACCGTGATCGCGCCGCCGAAACGCTGGTCGCCCGGCCACACGATCTGCGGCTGGCCCGACGCATGCGCGAACGTGTCGGCCTGGTGCCAGTCGGTCCCTTCGTCGCCCGGATATTTCGGGAACATCTCCGAACGCCAGCAGATGACGTCGGGCCCGAGAATCGAGTTCAGCCGCTGGACGATTTCCTGCCGGCCGATATGCTCGCTCAGCAGATTGACGTCGAGGTGGCGATCGTAATTGGCGATCGGGCTCGTCGGCGGCAGGTCGTACACCGCGTATTCACGATCGAACAGCTGCGCGCGGATCGTCCTGTAGCGCTCGCGCGCTTCCTCGGGCGAATACAGGGTGAACGGGCCGATGTAGCCTTGCGCGCGAAAAGTGGCGATTTCCTCGGGCGTCAGTCGAAAGTTCTGCATGGAGGTGCTCCTGGTCGAATCGATTAAATGCATCCGCTTCGAAGGGACGAAGCGGTGTTCGGGAAATGACGCACACGCTTACGCGAGTTCGGCGGCCGCTGCTTCGTAGATGCCGGCCCAGCCGTCGATCGTGGGCGCAGCCATCAGCTTGCTGGTCGGCACCCGCACCTGCAGCTGGTTTTCGACCTGAATCTGCAGTTCGACGATCGTCAGCGAGCTGGCGCCCCGGTCGAAGAAATCCTCGTCGCCGCGCAGGTCGGCAAAGCCGAGAGTGTCCCGGCAGGTCGAGGCGATCATGTCGGGGATGGCAACAGTTTTTTCAGTCATTACGTTCTCCGGATGTTCAGATGGGACTTGCGAGTCGAACCCGATCGACCTTGCCGTTCGCGTTGACCGGTAGTTCGGCGCACACGGCGATGGCGTCGGGAATCATGAAACCAGGCACCAGCTTGCGCAGTTCGGCGCGAATGAACGCAGGCATGTTGTCGTGCTGTTCGTTGGCCTGGACCGTGGCGACCAGCAACTTTTCGCCGTTCGGGTCTTCGCGAACCTGCACGACGCATTCCTCCACGCACGGCAAGCGCGCGACGAGTTGCTGCACCTCGTCGAGGCTCACGCGGTAGCCGCGGATCTTCGTGAGCCGGTCGCGACGACCGACGAATTCGAGCGTGCCGTCCGCACGGCGCCGGACGATGTCGCCGGTGCGGTAGAGCCTGCCGCGCCCGGACGGATCCGGCACGAAGGCCGCGCGGGTCGCGTCGGGTTGGTTCAGATAGCCGAGCGCGACGCCGTCGCCGCCGGTGTAGAGCTCGCCTTCCTGCCCGTCCGGAACGGACGCGAGATCGCCGTCGCCGCGCACGACATGCACCGACGTGCCGGTCACGGGCGTGCCGATCGGTACGATGCCGTCAGGCCGGTTGTCGCGCGTCATCACGTGGCAGCACGTAAACGTCGTGTTTTCGGTCGGGCCGTATCCGTTGACGACGGTGATGCCGGGGAACGCATCGAGCGCGGCATTGACCGCGTCCGCATGCAGCACGTCGCCGCCCGCCAGCAGCACACGCACGCCGGTCAGCATGGCCGGATAGCGGCGCACGACGAGATGAAACAGCGCGGCGGTCAGCCACATCACGCTCACGCGCTGTTCGCGAATCAGCTGCGAAACGGCATTGGGATCGAAGATGGCGCCGTCGTATACCACGAGGCGCGCGCCGTTCAGCAACGCGCCCCAGATCTCGAACGTCGACGCATCGAAGGTGATCGGGGACAGCAGCAGGAATGCATCGTCCGGCTGGATCGCGATGTAGTTCGGCCGATCGACGAGCCGCACGACGCCGCGATGCGGCACCACGACGCCTTTCGGCTTGCCGGTGCTTCCCGACGTAAACATCACGTAGGCCGGCGCGTCGGCTCCGTGCGACGCGGCGGGTGGCGGAGCGTCGGCGTCTTCGGCATCGTCGGCCGATCCGTCGTTCGCGAGATCGGCGACGTGGATGACCGACAGTCCCGACTCGCGCAGCGTGTCGTCGCCGGCGGCCGCGATCGCGTGCCGCGCCGCACTGTCACGTGCGTACGCGTGCTTGACCGCAGTGGGGTAGTTCGGATCGATCGGGACGAAGGTCGCGCCGAGCTTGACGATCGCCAGCATCGCGATCACGGCGTTCGAGCAGCGCGGCAGCATCAGCAGCACGGGCGCGCCCTGCGTCACGCCATGCCGCGCAAGCACCGCGGCAAGCCGGTTCGCGCACCGGTCGAGTTCGCGGTAGGTGAGCGGCGCCGCGTGCGCCGTTCCCTCCAGTGCGATGCGCTCCGGCGTGCGGCGCACCTGCTCGGCAAAGCGGCCGTCGATGGTCGAGTGGTTCATTGAACGGGCTCCGATCGGTTGGCTTGCGTTCCGAAGAATTGCAGCAGCGTGTCGGTCATGGCCGGCTGCGCGCGGCACAGCTCGTAGTGGTCGCCGTCGAATTCGTGCACGCCGCTCGCGTCCGGCAGGTGCGCCACGATGATGCGTGCGCTTTCCGGGAGCACCTGTCGATCGCTTCGCGTCGCGATCACGAGCGTCGGCTGCGTGACGGTGCCGGCTTCGCCGAGGAAGTCGGTGCGCCGGTATGCGACGTAGTTCAGTCCGTAGCGATGCAGGTGTGCCGCGCTCGAGAACGGCACCGAGATGAACGAATGAAATTCGGATTGCGGCGCGCTGCGGCCGGACGAGATCTTGTCGAACAGCATGCCGGCCATTTCCTTGCTCGTCGCCGCGACCGGCAGGAGCACGTCCACTTCGCGCTGGAAGCTGCTCGGCGGACAGACCGACGGCTTCAGCATGAATTCGCCGCACACCAGCGCGAGCCGGCGGACGCTGTCGGGATAGCGCGCGGCGGCCAGCAGGCCGACGCCGGCGCCCGAGCAATAGCCGATCACATCGATCGGGCCGTCGTGACCCACGCAGTCGTTCGCATGCGAGGCGACCGTCACGAGATCGCGCACGTGGTATTCGACGTCGAATGCATCGTCGGTCGCATCGTCCTGCAGGTCGAGCACGAACCGCGATTCCCACGTGATCACATTGAAGTGCGGCTCGAGCGCGTTGCACAGTCGTTCGACCATCGCGTGACGCACGCCGAACGGCAAAACGAGCATCAGGTTGCGTCGGCCGGTCGAGCGTTCCGAATGAAACACTCGCAGGGGCCGACCGTCGAAGGCCGGAATGGTCTCTCGCTGCATGGGACGAATATCGTAGGGAAGGAAGGGCGTCGCCGCGTCGCGCGGGACGGCATGCGTTGGGACCGCGGCCGGCCCGATTTCAGCTCGGGGTCGGCGTGCGCGGACATTCGATGCCGAGCGACGCGCACGTGATTTCATCGATCTCGATCCAGCACGCGAACACCGGCTTTCCGTCGATGATCTGCGGGGGCGCGGCACGGTGCGCGTGAACGTTCAGGCGCATCAGCAGCCGTTCGACGCCGAGCGGCGACACCGTGATGAGCCGTCGAACGCCGTTCGAGCGCGCGAATTCCACGACGTCCGCCAGCAATCTGCGCGTGTTCGCATGCGCGCGCTTGAGGCCGCCGGAATCGGCACCGAGGATGTAGGACGAAAAGCGCGAGAGTTCCCAGATATCCGGCGCATTCGGCACCGGTGCCGCGCCCATCAGCCCGGGAAAAACCTCGCTCAACAGGTACGGCCGGGTCGTCGGCAGCAGTCGGGCGCACGAGCAGATCGCGCCGCTTTCCTCGCGACCGAAGATATGGATCGTGTCCGGCCGATCGAATTGATCGAACTCCTGCTGATTGACTACCGGAAGCTGCCAGCCCAGCTTCTCGATGAAGATTGCGTGTCGATACGACGCGAGTGCCGCAAGGTTCGACGCGGACAGTTGCGACGCGTTTCCGATAGTGGTTTGGTGCATGTGCGAACTCCAATGGACGTACGCATTAAATGCGAAATGGAGGACGCGTCGAAACTGCAACTTTTTACAGGACCGGCAGTGCGAGATGCGCGCGAACACTAACCGTCCACGGCAGCGTATTGATCCAGTCCGCGAGCAGCGAGCGGGTGTGGTCGGGCCCGACGTCGTAGCCTCTTGCGCAGACGATCATCACGTTGGAAGTCACGCTGTTCGGAAACATTCGGCAAGTGCGATCGCGATCCGTCAACCAGGCCCAGCCGAAGGTCATCGGCGGGCGCCAGTTGGTATCGATCCATTCGCAATGGCCGGCATGGCACGCGGGAAGGCCGAGATCCCATGCGTCGCTCAGTACGCGTTCGTCACGCGCTGCATAGAGCAGGGCGAGCGTGATCGATGCGAGCTGCGTAGCGGACACGCGCACGTACCCGTCGTGCGAACACGTGTCGAAGTAAGCCGGCACCGCATGTCCGTCCGGTTTCAGATCCAAGAGCAACCTCCTTGTTTGGCGTGTGTCCCGGCCGCTGCGCGCATCGCGCGCGAATGACGACCGTTACCTTCAAACATGGGCGGACGACTGGCCGCGCGGCGTCGCCACGGCAGGCCGGAAGCGGAACAACATCGATGCGGAACGGATCGGATCGCGCGGCGGGAAGTAGCCGTTGGCGCGACGATGTGCGGTGTGATGCCGGAGGTGATCCGGCTGAATCGCGGTGATCCGGACGGGATTGGTTCGGATACCAAAAAGGCCATGAAGCCACGCCATCCGCTGTGATTCAAAGTGCGGACTCGATGCCATGAATGGCCGGATTTCGAAAACATTCTGCGACTAACCGTGGCGACGCGCAATTCCTTTGATCCTGCAAAAAACTACAGCTGACGGTCGGTGCCGGATATCTGCATCATCGCGACAGACGGATTGGCCGGCCGCTTCACGGCATGGCCCGACGCGGGCACGCAAGGCCTGGTCGACCGCGGCGAAGCGACAAAGGGAGTGTGGCGTGATCGACGTAGCGGATATTGAGGTACGAGATTTTGACAGCACCGACATCGACGGCTTCATCGCGTACTGGTACGACAGCGGCGACAGCCATCTGATCGAAATGGGCGTCGATCCGGCGCGGCTGCCAGGCCGCCGTCAGATGCGCGACATGCTCGCGCTCAACATCGAGCGGGACACGCGCGCCGACATGCCGCGCAATGCGATCCTGAGCGTCGCGCTGAAAGGACAGACCGTAGGCGTGCACGAACTCACGCACCTCGAACCGCGCGTCGGGGCGGCGCCGGGGCAGTACGTGAGCGGCGTCATGCACGCGCATATCTGGAGCCCGGAACATCGGCGACTCGGCATCGGCATCGTGTCGTACGTGAAGGCGATGGCGGCATTCTTCGCGCGCTTCTCGCTCGATTCGATCCGGTTCGAGTCGCCGGCCGACAACGTGGGCGCCAATCGGGTCAAGACGCGGCTCGGCATCGACGCGCAAGGAGAGGGTGTGTTCGATCTGCCGATCCTGCGCATGCCGCTGCGTACGGTCAGGTATTGCGTGACGCGCGATCAGCTTCCGGCCATTACCGCGCGCATGGAAGCGCTGTGGGAAGCCCGCCGGCACACCGGCTCGCCTGCGTGACGTACGCGTCCGGCGCGTGCTCGACCGATGAACCCGACCTCCCGACCCGGACTCTCATGACCCCGACCGCAGCATTGAAAGTTTTCATGCCGGTCCGCGCGCCGCGTATCCGGCTCGTGTGCTGCTCGTACGCCGGTGGCAATGCTTCCGCGTACGCCCATTGGCATGCCGGGTTGCCGGACGACGTCGAAGTGTGCGCGGTCGAACTGCCAGGGCGCGGCGCGCGCTTCCGCGAGCCGCCGTTGCGCACGATGGGCGCGCTCGCCGACCATGTCATGGCAAGCGTGCTGCCACTCGTCGACGCGCGCCTCGTGCTGTTCGGACACAGCATGGGCGGCGCGCTGGCGCTCGAGCTGGCGAGCCGGCTCGTCGACGTCGGCATGCCGCCGTCGGCCCTTGCCGTGTCCGGATGCGCGGCGCCGCATCTGCCGTCGCGACGCCGGCGCCGGCTGCACGATCTGCCCCGCGACGAACTGGTGCAGGAACTGAATCTGCTGGAAGGGCTGCCCGCGGGGATTCTGGATGCGGATGCGTTCATCGATCTGTTCCTGCCGACGATCCGTGCGGACCTCGAGTGCCGGGAAACCTGGCGTGCGCCGATTCGCGCGGTGCCGGTCCCGATCCATGTGCTCGCCGGTGCCGACGATGCGCTGGTCGCACTCGATGATCTGGGCGAGTGGCAACGGTATTCGTCGTTGCCGGTCGGCGTGCGGGTGTTCGGCGGCGAGCATTTTTTCATCGACTCGCATCGCGCGGAGGTGCTTGCGCATCTGCGCGAAATCCTCGGCGAGCCCCCGGCGTCGGCCAGCGGCGGTGCGGTGACGCGGGCATCGACATCCACCGCCGAACGGATCGCCTAGAAGACAACCCAGGAGACCACACGTGGAGACGATGCAAGCGGCATCTCCGGTAATCGGAAAAAATGCAGTGAGGACACCGGAGGATTTCCGAAACATGCCCGACGAATACCGGGCGCTCGCCACGCATCTGATGATGGTGCATACGGAAGGGGAGCTGACCGGCGCGGACGACTACACGCAGGTGTTCTACAACCTTGCGCCGAATGCATACGAGAAATTCGTTTGCTGCGAGCGTGCGGCCGAGGAGGTGCGGCATTACGAACTGAGCGCCGAGGTGCTGGCGGACCTGAACGTCGATACGAGCGCGATGCTGACGCAGCATTTCCAGGCGCGTCCGTATTACGCGAACGAACTGGTGCGCGGCGTACGGAACTGGATGGAACGGGGCATCTTCTCGTTCCTGGGCGAGGCGGTCGTGCTCGAGCATCTGCTCGAGTTTCAGGAGTCGAGCTACGCGCCGTTCAGCGAGATTTTCGTGAAGCAGATCATCAAGGACGAGCACGTTCATGTCGCGCACGGGTTTCGCATCATTCGCGACGCATGCGCATCCGACGCGGGACGGCAGCAGGCCCAACAGGCGCTCGACCGTCTGTGGCCGCATATCCTCGGGCTGTTCGGGCGGGACGAATCGAAGCGCTCCGCGTTGTACGTCAAGTGGGGGCTGCGAAAGACGACGAACGGCGAGCTGCGACGCCATTTCGTCCGCAAGATCCTGCCGAAACTGGGCGCGCTCGGGCTCGTGGTGCCGGAGATGTCTACCCGCGACGGGGCGCTGTCATGATCGACGCACGCGACATCAAGGCGCGGCGCAAGGAGCTGATCGCCGAACGGCTGCCGGCGCTGCTCGAACAGGATCCGGCGCTGGCCGCACGCTTCCACGAGGTCCGGCGGTTTTCGTCGCTGGTCCGCGCATCGGAGTATCACCTGACAAATGCATGCAATATCCGGTGCAAGGGCTGCTGGTTCTTCGAGTTCGGTCATGACCAGCAGTCGCACGAAGTGAAGTCGATCGGGCAGTGGCGAGCATTCGTCGCCGCCGAACGCAAGCGGCGCGTGAACTGCGCGCTGTTGATCGGCGGAGAGCCGACGCTGTTTCGCGACCGGATCGCAGCTTTCGTCGACGAAATGCGCTACGTGTCGATCTCGACGAACGGCTTGAAGCCGCTGCCGAACATTGCACCGTTCGAGCGCGTGACGGTGTTCATCTCGCTGTTCGGCGGCGGCCCGCTCGATGACGCGCTTCGCGCGATCCGGCCGGGCGGCAGCCGATTCGAAGGCTTGTTCGAAACCGCGCTCGACAACTATCGGGACGATCCGCGTGCCACGTTCGTATTCGCGGTGACGGAAGACGGCATCGGCCATATCGAACCGACGGTGCGGCGCATTCGCGACAACGGCAACGTCGTCACGTTCAACTTCTACAGCAAGTACGATACGGGCCACCCGTTGCGGATGGAAAACGGTCGGCGCCTGCTGGCCGAAATGTTGCGCGTCGCACGCGCCTATCCGGACACCGTGCTGAACCATCCCGCGCATATCGAGGCAATCGTCACCGGCCGCGCATGGTGCGGCGAGTTCGGCTACGACGTGTGCCCGAGCGTAAGTCAGGACCATCCGGGCAATGTCGAACGATTGACGAACGGCCACGCGGCGCTGCCGATGTTCAACACGTGGAAGCCGGATCTGCAGACCGTCGAGTTGTGCTGCACGTCGGGCCATTGCGGCGATTGCCGCGACAGCCAGGCCGTCTACAGCTGGCTGATGGTGAGCCTCGACAAGTCGCTCGACGGTATCGAGTCGCTGCGGAACTGGGTCGGCGTGGCGGAGTGTTACTGGAAGCAGTTCATCTGGTCGCCGTTTCGCGACGCGCCGCGAGCCGATGTTCCGGACGATGCCGTGCCGCTAGCCGTAATGCCGGCCCGGCAGCCCGAGGCAGTGCGATGACGGCGTCCCATGCCGGCTGGGCCGCCGAGGCGCTCGACATTCCCGGGCCGGCCGACGCGCGCGCGCAATGGCAGGCGTGCCTCGGCGCGATGCCGATCATCGACCACCTGGGCGCGTCGCTCGACCTGTCGGACCCGCGGATCGTTCGACTGGCGCTGGTGACGCGTACGCAAGCGCACGAGGGCGGACTCGGCACGGACGCGCTCAACGGCGCGATCATCGCGGGCCTGCTCGATTGCGCGATGTCGGTGACCGGCGTGCTGCACATGCGGGGCCGCACCTGCGGCACCGTCCAGATGTCGATCCAGTTCATGAAGCCGGTCCGAACGGCCTACCCGGTCGTCGAATGCGTGGCGATGCGTCGCTCGCCCAGCGTCGTGTTCGTCGAGGCGCGGCTGACCGAAGGGCGGGGCCGCTGCAGCGTGCTGGCCACCGGCGTGGTCGGGGCGGCTACGCTGGCGCAGCGCGCGTCCGGACGCGACGGTCGCAGCAACTGGTCGGAACGGGCAGCGCTGGCTGCGCTGCTCGAGAAGGATCAGACCGCTGCGTGACGGGTGCGCATTGCGATGCGGCCCGCGCGCGGCGCGCAAACATGGAGCGCCGTTCACTTGCTCCAGGCGGCGCAGGATGTCGCGGCGTCGATCGAGCGCGCCGCTGTCAGGCGTGGCCGATCACGACGCGTCGCGATTCTTTTTCCCGGCCGGCGTGCTGCCCGCCGCCGGAAACGCGCCGACACCGCGCGGGCGTTTCGGTTCGATCGCCGTGTTGCCGATCACGTGCCGGAAATCGATCTCGTGCGCGGCGAGCGCGCTGATGAGGGTCGCGATGACCGCGAGGTGGGAGGGGACGGTGCCCTTGCTCGAATAGTTCGTGATGGAACTTTCGTTCATCCGGATCAGACGGGCGAATTCCCGCGCCGTCAACTGCGCCTTCTTCAACTCCTGTTGAAATTCCGCATACGCCATTGCACACATGTCGCTTCATCTCCGCAAAACGCGAATCGACCCGGGCGGCGCCGGCGCCGACGGGTGGCGTGCCCGTCGTGCCGGCGTCGCCGCGGGTTACATCTTCACCTGGTCGAGGAAGGTCTTCTTGCCGCTCTTGTAGCCGTAGATCGAGATGATCCCGTGCGTCAGGTCGCCCTTCGCGTCGAACGTCGTCGTGCCGATCACGCCTTCGTACTTCGTCGACGGCATCGCGGCGAGCACCTTCGCCGGGTCGGTCGAATTCGCCCGCTTCATCGCGTCGACCGCGATGTAGACCGCGTCGTACGCGAACGGCGCATCGAACTTGATGCCCTGGTTGAAGCGCTTCTGGTACTTCGCGAGGAACGCCGCGCCGCCCGGCATTTTCTCGAGCGCGGCGCCCGCCTGCGAGCACAGCACGTTGTCGGCCGCCGGGCCGGCCAGCTCGGCCAGCGAGTCGGTGCATACGCCGTCGCCGGACAGGATCTTCGCGCGCAGGCCGAGCTGCCTTGCCTGCTTCGCGAGCGGGCCGCCAGTGGCATCCATGCCGCCGTACATGATCGCGTCCGGGTTCTCGCCCTTGACCTTCGTGAGAATCGCGCGGAAGTCGACGGCCTTGTCGTTGGTCGCGTCGTGCGACAGCACCTTCAGGCCGAGCGCCTTGGCCTTCTTCTCGAATTCGTTCGCGAGGCCCTGGCCGTACGCGGTCGAATCGTCGATCACCGCGACGCTCTTCACACCCTTCGACTGCGCGTAGCTCGCGAGTGCCGGACCTTGCTGCGCGTCGGTCGCGACCACGCGGTAGGTCGTCTTGAAGCCCTGCTGCGTGTAGGTCGGATTCGTGGCCGACGGCGAGATCTGCACGATGCCCGCGTCGCTGTAGATCTTCGACGCCGGGATCGACGTGCCCGAGTTCAGGTGGCCGATGACGGCGACGACCTTGTCGTCGACGAGCTTCTGCGCGACCTGCGTCGCCTGCCGCGGGTCGGCCGCGTCATCCTGCGCGTCGAGCTGCAGCGTGATCTTCTTGCCGCCGATCGTCAGGCCCTTCGCATTGATTTCCTCGACCGCGAGGCGCGCGCCGTTCTCGTTGTCCTTGCCCAGGTGCGAAATGCCGCCCGTCGTCGGTTCGACGCTGCCGATCTTCACGACCTGGTCGGCCATCGCGCCCGACGCGGCCGCGAATGCGGCGGCTGCGAGTGCGACGGTGATCAGGGGTTTGCAGCGCATGCCGACAGTGCTTCGTTCCATCTGCCATCTCCGTTGATTGATATTTCTAGTGCCGTCCGGCCGCTTGCGCGCCCTTGTGAGGCGATCGGCGTGCCGGCCGAATCTCCATGACCCGTGAGGGGGCCGGCTTGCATGCCGCCGGGCGCTCGACGTCGAGGGAAAACGCCGGCGTCGAGCGGTTCCCGAGCGAGCGGGATGCTTTCGTCAGACGACATGCAATTGGTATGAATATATCCGAACGCGTATGCGCCCGCTTCGCCGAATTGCGTAGCCTTGCGCAAATGTGAGGCGATTCGCGTGATTGTTGCGCCGGCTCGTCGTGCAGGTTGGTGGCCGTTTCGCGCCGCTATCGATTGCTCCGATTATTCGACCGGGCCGATGCCGATGGCCATGGACAGTGCGATGCAATCAATCGAGAACTGTTCGGTCGGTTTGTCTGCACACTTTCATCGCCCTCTGCTTGATGCAACTAACGGTCAAGCCGGGCCGCGTCGGCGAATTGGCGCGGGTCGATATGAGCGGCGTATACGTTCGGCCTTGCAGATAAGCGGGCCCGACATGACCGACCCGTGCCGGATCGTCCCTCAGATCGGTCGCGTGCTGTTCGACGAATCCGCGACCCTACGCCCGTCCGCGCAACGCGACGGCTATCACGCCGGCAATAGCAAGCAGCCCGCCGCACACCGTCTCGATGCCGGGCCGCTCGCCGGTCAGCATCATCGACAATGCGGTCGCGACCGCCGGCGTCAGGTAGAGAAAATTGGCGGCGCGCGCCGCGCCGAAGTAGCCGAGTGCGACAGTCCACGTTGCGTAACCCAGCGCGGCGGGAAAGACGCCGAGCACCAGCACCGCCAGCATCGTGTCGTGCGACGCACCGCCGAGCGACACGAGCGCGCCGGGCAACCAAGGCGTGAGCAGGAGCGCGCCGGCCAGCAACGTGTACGCGGCGCAGGGCAGCGCGCCGTACACGGGAATCAGCCGCCGCTGCAGCACGAAATAGCTGGCTGAACACAGTGCCGCGCCGAGGATCAGCGTGCTCCCCGAGCCGAGCACGAGACCGCCGGGTTGTCCGTGCGCGATCACCGCGATGCCGGCCAGGCTGAGCAGCGAACCGGCCCATCCCCAGCGATTGAAGCGTTCGTGCAGAAACACCGCGGCCAGCAGCGCCGTGAAGATCGGCAGCGTGTTCACGATGAAGCTCGCCGCGCCGGCCGACACGGTTTGCTCGCCGGTATTGAGCAGCGCGTTGTAGAGTGCGATGCCGAGAAACCCGCAGACGAGAAAGCGCAACGCGTCGCGTGTCGACGGCTTCGCGGGCCGCCGCCACGCCAGCCATGCGATCACGAGCACGGCCGCGGTCGCGAAGCGTGCGGCCGCGAGTTGCAGCGGCGCCAGCCCGTGCAGGCCGATCCGGATGAACGGGAAAGCGGAGGCCCACGAGACGATCGTGAACGCCACCGCGCCGGCCGCGACGAGCGGCTGTCGCGCGCTGCGCGACGAGGAGGAAAGGGTGTTCATGCGACAATGGTGCGGGCTGGCGAGATGTTAAGCTAGCGCACAGATCAACATCCGAATATGAATATGGCTCACAGCTCGGTGCGGCGCCGGGCCGACGGCTCGGCGCGCACGTCTCGGCGTGTGGCGGACGCGCTGCCGGCCGTCACGCCGGCACCCGGCTCGCGGCCGCCGCTGGCGAGCCTGGAGACTGTCTGCATGGTGGCGCGCCACGGTTCGTTTCTGGCGGCCGCCGACGTGTCCGGCGTCACGCACGGCGCGATCAGCCGGCGCGTGGCCGCCGTCGAGAACTGGCTGGGCATGGCGTTGTTCGAACGCCATGCGCGCGGCGTGCGCCTCACGCCGGACGGCCAGCGCTTCGTCGGCCGGATCGAACAGGCGTTCACGATCATCGACGGCGCGGCCGACCAGTGGCGCTCGCCGCGTGCGCCGCGGCTTGTCAAGCTGAGCGTGGTGCCGGCATTCGCGCAGCTCTGGCTGTTCGAGCGGCAGCATGCACTCGAGAGCGAAGCGCCCGCGTTGCGCATCGAGCTCGGCATCGAAGTGCGCAACGTGGATATCGCCGCCGGCGAGGCGGATCTGTCGATTCGCTACGGGCGCGGCAACTGGCGTCAGCTCGAAACCCGCGAGTTCATGCCGGAGACGCTCCATCCGGTCGCGCATCCGCGGCTCGCCGCGCAGCTGGCCGCGCTGCGCCGTCGAAGCGGCGATGCCGCGCTGCTCGAGATGCCGCTGCTGCACGATTCCGACGTGACCGGCTGGCGTACCTGGTTCGACGCGCTCGGCATTGCGTTCAAGCCGCGCGCGCAGGATCGCCGCTTCGAGGATTACAACCTCGTGCTCGCGGCGGCCGAAGCCGGGCTCGGCGTGGCGCTGGCGCGGATGCCGCTCGCGGATGCGTATCTCGAGCGCAGCGCGCTCGTCCGCGTGAGCCGGCACGAGGTCGAGTCGCCGCTCAGGTATCACTTCGTGCATGCGAACGGCGAGAATCGTCCGGAGGTGCTCGCGCTGATGGAGCGGATGCGGGCCGCGCTGGGGCAGGCGGTACAGCCGCCGGCGCGTGCGTCGAAGGGCGCCTGACGTCGCGGCGGCTCGACCCGGGATGCCGGATGATTGACAATGCGATCGCGGAAAAACGCGAAATCCGATAATGAATGAGAATCGACAGTTTCTGCAGACGTACGGATGCAGAGGGAGAGAGTGAGTAATGAACAGACCAGACAAGTCGTCGAAAGCGCGCGCGGCGCTCGACCAGCTGTTTTCGGGCATGGCGCCCGCGGACGCGCAGCAGCGCGCGTCGCGTCCGGGCAACCCGTTCGAAGCGGCAGGCGACCCCGCCGGCCCCGACGGCCGGGTCGAAGTCACGTTGTCGACGCGGATCCAGCTGCGCGGCTATCCGGGCGCGGACGCGTTCATGAAGCGCATGGCCGAAGCCTGGGGCCTCACGTGGGGCGCGTACGACGCGGTTCGCGCGACGGCGACGCTGCCGGCCGGCTGGCGCTCGCGCCGGCTTCCGGACGTCACGCAGATCGTCGACGAGCGCGACGTGCTGCGCGCGGAAAGCAGCCTGCAGGGCGGCGAGATGTCGTATCTGAAAGTGCATCCGCGCTACTACATCGATGCGCGCAAGGGGTTCGGCTGGGGCAAGTCGTCGAAGTCGTCCGACGATCCGGATGGCGACGGCCCGGACTGGAACTGCTACGTGATGGATCGGGAAAAGTCCGTCGAAGTGCACGAGCTGACGACGTCGTCGTCGAAGGCCGACATGGACAATGCGCGTGCGACGTTGCTGAAATGGCTCGACGAGCACTATCCGAAGCATCGCGATCCGTTCGCGTACTGGACGGACTGCGAACGTCCGTTGTAGGCCCTGCCTTGGGGCGAGTGGCGATCGCGGAGGGCGCTTGAAACGGAACGGTCCGGTGCCGATTCTGTGGGCCGCGTTCGGCGCGGCGGTCGGCTCGACCGTCATCGAGCTGATGCTCTGGCCGATCGCCGGCGAAGATGCGATTCACAACCTGCTCCGCGATGCGCGCCTGACGGCCGCGATCGTGATGGGGCGAGCCGTGCTCGGCGTGTCCTCGGGGTTCGATCCGCTGATCATGGGCGTCGCGACGCTGGTGCACGCCGCGCTGTCGCTTGCCTATGCGGCCGTGCTGGCGAAGCTGGTCCGCAACCTGTCGCCCGGCGCGGCGCTGCTCGCGGGCGGCTTGTTCGGACTCGTTCTCTATGGCGTCAACCTGCACGCGTTCACCGCGATCTTTCCGTGGTTCGTTCCCGTGCGCGGCGCGATCACGCTGGTCGCCCATCTGGCCTTCGGCGTGACCGCCGCGGGCGTCTACTGCATCGTGCGGCGCTCGCCGCGCGCCTGATCGACGGCGGTTGCCGCGTCGCGCTTTCGCATCACGACCCCTGGAATAATCCGCCGTGCCTGGTCGTTCAATCGGTGGGTGACCCTATACGAAGCCGGCGCCGTGCGTGACGCCAAGGGTCGAATGGTCGGGGGCAACAATGCAGGAGCCGATCATGTGCAACTTGTTTCGGTTCGGGATGGGCGTCGTCTGTCTCGGGTGTTCGGTGTGCGTCCTTGCGCAAACCTACGACGATGACTCGCCGGACGAAGGCGCCCGTTGTCGCGCGGTCGTCGCGCAGGCGGAAATCGACGGCACGGAGCAGCAGATCGTCGGGCGTGCGTGCCGGCAAAGCGACGGCACCTGGCAGATGGTGCAAAGCCCGGACGGCAGCATCGTGTGGTACCCGGACACCGCCTATCCGTATACCGACCCGTGGTACTGGGGGCCGGCGGTTTTCGTCGGCACGGGCGTGAGTTTCGTCTTCATCGACCGCTTCCATCATCACCATCACTTCGACCACTTCGGTCACTTCAGTCACTTCGACGGAGTCGGGCACGGCCACGTCGGCGTTCCGATGGGCGCGGGCTTTCACCATGGCCCGGCCTTCGTAGGCGGCGGCCACGGATTCGGCGGGATGCGACGGCATTAGACCTGGGCAACACGGCGCGCGGCGGACGCACATCGCAACGTGCGCCGCCGGCTCGACGCGAGGCGACGTACGCCGTCAGAACTTGTGGCGAATGCCGACGATCGCGAGTTCCTGCGTATCGGTGCCGGCGTTCACGCCATACGAGCCGACCGATGCCGCGGCCTTCACGATCGCGCCGCTCGCGTTCAGCGTATTGCCGCTCGCCTTCTGGTAGCCGAACAGCGCATACAGGTCGGTGCGCTTCGACAGCGCGTAGTCCGCGCCGAGGTTCACCTGGTTGTAGTGCGCGGAGGCCGGGCCCGTCAGCGACGTGTAGTTGTAGCCGACACCCGCGCGCAGCGCCGGCGAGAACTGCCAGTTGAAGAACGCCGAGCCGTTGTTGAACTTCGCGTTCTGCGTGAAGGCCGACAGCGTGTCCGCGCCGTACTGCGTGTTCGAATACGCGAGGCCGAAGGTCGCCGGCCCGGCCACGTACTGGCCGGCCACGCGCACGATCTGGATCGACTTCGCGCTCGAGAAGCCCTGGTTGATCACGGTATTGAACAGCGTGTCCGAACTGCTCGACCACGTGCGCACGCCGCTCGCGACCGTCGAGCCGCCGTTCGCGAAGAAGTAGCCGGCGCCGAGCGACAGCGGGCCGTTCGCGTAGCTCAGGCCGAAGCTGTAGGTGCGGCCGCTGCCGGTCGCGCCCGCGACGCCGCCGAAGCCGTACAGCGCGGCGAACTGGAAGCCGGAGATCAACGGGCTCGTGTATTTCACCGCGTTGCTGACGCGCAGGCTGTTGTCGTAGTTGTCGAGGTCGCCCGGCGTCGCGAATACGCCGCCGAAGTAGTTGTCCTCGGTGAGGCCCTGCACGAGATCGACGACCGGATCGTACTGGCGGCCGAGCGTCACGGTGCCGTAGGTGGTGTTCGCGAGGCCGACGACGGCCTTGCGGCCGAATTCGCGCCCGCCCTGGCCGAGCGCGCCGGTGCCGAGGTTGAAGCCGTTCTCGAGCTGGAACAGCGCGGACAGCCCGCCGCCGAGATCCTCGATGCCGCGCAGCCCCCAGCGGCTGCCGGACAGATTGCCGCTGCTGAACCTGACGAGGTTCGACGCGTTGCTGCCGTTCGCGTTGCGCACGTTGTGCACGTACGCGATGCCCGCATCGGCGATGCCGTACAGCGTGACGCTGCTTTGCGCGTGCGCGCCGGCCGCATGGAGCGAGGCGGGCAGCGCGAGCAGCGCGAATGTCCGGATTCGTTTCATGGTTGGATTCCCCCGTTGGTCGATAGGTCTGACGAGTCGGTGAACGATACGGACGGCGCATCGTCAAGGGAACCAACAAATTGTCGGATCGTTATGAGGCGGGGCGGCGTATCGCGGTATCGTTGCGTGTGCAACGAGTGTGGCGCGAAGCGGCTTCCGGCATCTGCGCTCGCCGCCCGTCCGGTCCAGCAACATGCGTTTCGCAGTGAACGGCGATGCGGCGTGAAATATCTGCGTTGACTATCATGCTTGGATCGTGCGCCGCGATGGCGGGTCCAGCTGAGCGGAACCGGTCACCGCTGCGCGTTGGATGCGGGCGTCGCGTTACGATCGCGCGTATCGTCCACGCCGGCGTCGTTCACAGCCGGCTCATCGGCCGCGCGGCTGCACGGTCGCGCGGCCACGTTCGGGAGAAGCGGTTCATGCTGCAGGCGTTCGCGGTCTTGCTGACCTTCCAGTGTCTCGGGGAAGGGGTGTCCTATCTGTTCGGCCTGCCGGTGCCGGGCCCCGTGATCGGCATGCTGCTGCTGTTCGGCTTCGTGATGCTGCGCCCGCGGGTGGCCGACGCGATCGAGCCGACCGCGCTCGAGCTGCTGCGCCATCTGTCGCTGCTGTTCGTGCCGGCCGGCGTCGGCATCATGGTGTCGGCCGACCGCGTGCGCGGCGATGCGCTCGCGGTCATCGTCGCGCTCGCGGTGAGCACGTCGCTCGCGATCGCCGTGACCGCACTCGTCACGCGCGCGCTGCTGCGCCGCCAGCGGCGCGGGCACGGCGCGGCGGAGAGCACGCCATGACTGCCTTCCCGAAACTCGGCGCGATCTGGGTCTACCTCGCCGCAACCCCGCTGCTCGGCCTGACGATCACGCTGATCGCCTACCTGATTGCACAGGCCGTCTATGCACGCGCACGCTTCAACCCGCTCGCGAACCCGGTGCTGATCGCGGTCGCGCTGATCGTCGTGCTGCTGACGATCACGCACACGCCGTATCCGACGTATTTCGAGGGCGCGCAGTTCGTCCACTTCCTGCTCGGCCCGGCGACCGTCGCGCTGGCGCTGCCGCTGTACCGCCAGTGGTCGAAGCTGCGGCGCGCCGCGGTGCCTCTGCTCGTCGGGCTGCTGGCGGGCTCGCTGACCGCGATCGTGTCGGCGGTCGGCATCGCCGCGCTGTTCGGTGCGTCGCACCAGACGATCGCGTCGCTCGCGCCGAAATCCGCGACCACGCCGATCGCGATGGCCGTCGCGCAGGCGATCGGCGGGATTCCGTCGCTGACCGCGGTGCTGGTGATCTCGACCGGGATTTTCGGCGCCGTGTGCGCACGCGGAATCCTGAACGCGCTGCGTATCGAGGAGCCGGCCGTGCGCGGTTTCGCGCTCGGCGTCGCGTCGCACGGGATCGGCACCGCGCGCGCGTTCCAGGTCAGCGAGGAGGCCGGCGCGTTCGCCGGGCTCGGGATGGGCCTGAACGGCGTGCTGACCGCGTTCGTCGTGCCGATCCTGCTGCCGGTGCTGTCGCGCTGGATCTGAGCGGCGGCGCGCGTCGAAGCTATCGGTTTCCCTGATGGCCGCGTGCGCCGCGCCGGCCGGCCGGGCGGCTGCCGCGCACGTATCGCTGCCGTTATCAGGAGAATTCAGGAACCGGCACGGACATTCGTGCGACGATCGGCTAACGTTGCATCGGCGCCGTCGTCGCACGCCGACACCCGTCGCGTGCGTGCCGGCGTTCGACCCACATCCAACAATCGACAAGGAGAACCGGCGATGACGAAGTTTCGCGTGGTTTCGGTGGCAGTGGCAGTAACGGCGTCGTTCGGTCTGCTGTTGACCGCGGCGCCGGCGGCATACGCGCAGGATCCGGCGTCCGCGCCGACACAGAAGCAGCTCGACAAGGCGCAGAAGAAGGCCGCCCGCAAGGCAGCCCGCGCGCGCCACGCGAAGGACCTGAACGCGATCGGCACGGGCAGCGGCTACCGGCTGACCAACGACCAGAGCAACTACCCGCAGAACGCGGTGGAAAAGGCGCCCGCGACGAAGGCGGCGCCGGCTCCCGCTCCGGCTCCTGCCGCGCCCGCATCGGGCCAGTAACGGCCGGCGTTCGCGGCCGGTGTTCGGGCAATGACAAACGGCGCCGGTTCGACCGGCGCCGTTCGTTCGTGTGCATGCCGCGCAAGTGACGCGCGCCGCGGACCCGGGCTTGCCGGGGCCGGCGGCGCCCGCGTTACGACGCGAGCTTCACGGCCAGTTCCGCGACGTGCTTGCCCTGGTAGCGCGCGATGTCGAGCTCGTTCGCGCTCGGCTGACGGCTGCCGTCCGCGCCCGCGAGCGTGGTCGCGCCGTACGGCGTGCCGCCCGTGATCTCGCTCATGTTGACGAGCCCGCTGCATGCGTAGGGCACGCCCACGATCACCATCCCCTGGTGCAGCAGCGTCGTGTGGAACGACGTGATGGTCGTTTCCTGGCCGCCGTGCTGCGTGCCGGTCGACGCGAACACGCTGCCGATCTTGCCGACGAGCGCGCCCTTCATCCAGAGGCCGCCGGTCTGGTCGAGGAACGTGCGCATCTGGCCGGCCATGTTGCCGAAGCGGGTCGGCGTGCCGAAGATGATCGCGTCGTAGTTCGGGAGCTCGTCCACGGTGGCGACGGGCGCGGCCTGGTCGACCTTCACGCCGATGGCCTTCGCCTGGTCGGCGGGGATGGTTTCCGGCACGCGCTTGAGCGTGACCTCGACGCCGGGCACCGATTTCGCGCCTTCCGCGACGTGCTGCGCCATCGTTTCGACGTGCCCGTAGGACGAGTAGTAAAGAACGAGTACCTTGGCCATGATGCGAATCTCCGATTGATAAGGCAAGGCCCCGCGGTCAGCGGGGCCTGGTTTTCCGAACGGGCGTCACGCCCACTCGGCCGTCACTTCGACCGGGCGCAGGTCGAATACCAGCACCTCGGCATCCTTGCCGTCGGCGAACGTCAGCGCCTGTTCGTCGCGGATACGTGCGCCGTCACCTTCGCCGAGCGTCACGCCGTTGACCGTCACGCTGCCACGTGCGACATGCACGTAGGCGAAGCGGCCCGGTGCCAGTTCGAGCGTGGCGCGCTCGTCGCCGTCGAACAGGCCCGCGTAGATCCGCGTGTCCTGGCGGATCTTCAGCGAACCGCCGTTACCGTCGGGCGACACGATCGGCGTGAGCTTGCCGCGCTTGTCGGCCTCCGCGACATTCGTCTGCTGATAGCGCGGCTCGGCACCCTTCTCGGACGGTCCGACCCAGATCTGCAGGAAGTGGACAGGCGTTTCGTGCGAGTGGTTGAACTCGCTGTGACGCACGCCGGTACCCGCGCTCATCAACTGGACGTCGCCCGGCACGATCACCGACCCGGTGCCCATCGAATCCTTGTGCTCCAGCGCACCGTCCAGCACGTACGACAGGATTTCCATGTCGCGGTGCGGGTGCGTGCCGAAGCCGCGGCCCGGTGCGACGCGGTCGTCGTTGATCACCAGCAGGTCGGAGAAGCCGACTTGCTTCGGATCGTAGTAGTTCGCGAACGAAAACGTGTGACGGGAGCTGAGCCAGCCGTGTTCGGCATGGCCACGTTGGTTTGCTGCACGAGTCTCGATCATGATTTTGTCCTGGAAGTCGCCGGACCTCGAAAGTGGGCCCGGCCGTTCGTTGAGATGAATCTTAGGTCAATCGATTTGACAAATAAATGGTTGTAAAGATAATGACTGTCACTTTCAGGTGGACAATATGGAATTCAACGACCTCCGGATCTTCGTGTCGACCGTCGATGCGGGCAGCTTTACGGCGGCGGCCGATCAACTGATGCTGTCCAAGCAATTCGTGAGCCGGCGCACGATGGCGCTGGAGGCGTCGCTCGGCGTGCGCCTCCTGCATCGCAATACGCGCAATCTCGCGGTCACGGAATCGGGGCAGGAGTTCTATGCGCGCGCGCAGCGGATCCTCGCCGAGGTCGCCGACGCCGAGCAGGCGATGTCGGTGCGCAGCACCGAACTGCATGGCTCGCTGAAGATCAGCGCGCCGCTGTCGTTCGGGATCACGCACGTGTCGCCGCTGATCGCCGAATTCCTGGCCGCGCATCCGGCCGTGCGGCTGAACCTCGACCTGACCGACCGGCGCGTCGATCTCATCGGCGAGGGCTTCGACCTCGTGCTGCGGATCGGCGCGCTCGAGGATTCGACGCTGATCGCCCGCCCGCTCGGTGCGTGGAAGATGATCGCGTGCGCGAGCCCCGCTTACCTGAAGCGGCAGGGCACGCCCGACACGCCGGCCGATCTCGCCGCGCACACGTGCCTGCTGTACGGCCGAGAGCGGCGCGTCGGCTGGGAATTCCGGGTCGACGGCGCGGCGCGCACGTTCGACGTGCAGGGGCCGCTCGTCGCGAACAACGGCGAAGTGGTGCGCGACTCGGCGATCGCGGGGCTCGGCATCGCGCTGCTGCCGCATTTCATCGTCGGCGCGGCGCTCGACAGCGGCGCGCTCGTGCCGGTGCTCGACGCGTACGCGCCTTCTCCGATCACGCTGAACGCGGTGTTTCCGCAGCATCGGGAAGGGTTCGTCACGCTGCGCACGTTCATCGGATTTCTGGCGGAGCGGCTGGGTATGCGGAGGTAGAGGGCGGGGGGCGGGCGCGATTGATCGGCGGCGCGCATTCGCGTTAGGCTTCGACGGGGCCGACGGTCCACAGGGCATGCCGGGCCGGGCGTTTTTACCTCGCATCGCATTGAGCACGTAGCTTCTACTCGCTGCGATCCACGACGAGTCCAATGACAATGAAAAACCGACCGAATGCTCGCGCCGGCGAGCGAGGGCAAACCGTGATGCACGGCCGGCATGCGCGGCGCGCGAACCTGCGATCCGCGATGATATTGGCAGTCCTGATGATCGCGCCGATGGCCGCGCATGCGGCCGGCTTCGACTGCACGAAAGCCGCTTCGCCGACCGAAAAGGCGATCTGCGCGGATCCCGCGCTGTCGTCGCTCGACGGCCAGCTGGCCGCGGCGTGGAAGAAGGCGCTTGCGAAAGGCGGCGATACGGCCGCGCTGAAGGCCGAGCAGTTGCAATGGCTCAAGCAGCGCGACCGCTGCGGCGCCGGCGTGTTGTGCGTCGGCGATCGCTATCGCGAGCGGCTCGCGAGCCTGAACGGTGCGCCGCTGGCAGCCGACCGGTGGCAGCAGACGTGGTATCGCGACAGCGACACCCCGTCGTTCGGCGGCGTGCTGACGTTCACCGGCACGGCGCCGCGCCTGCACTTCGAACTGAGCGGCAACAACGGTGCGAATACCGGCGGGCTCAGCGGCGATATCGAACTGCACGGCGACCGCGGCACGTTTCGCCAGGATCAATGCCGGATCGATTTCAGCCGCAAGGGTGGACGCATGCAGGTCGAGCAGCAGGGCAGCGATGTCGATTGCGGCGCCGGTTCCGGCGTCACGTATTCGGGCGACTACGTGACGGCATCGAAGGCGCAGGCGCGTCCGCCGGCGGATCTCGTTACCCTGAAGGTGCTGACCGATGCCCGGCAGAACGCGGTCGCGCACAAGCTGCTCGGCGCCGACTATCAGACGCTCGTCGACATGATCAACACCAGCGCGGACGAGAAGGATCTCGACGGCCTGAACGCGAACGTGACGTCGTACTGGGTGCGCGGCATCGCGACGACGAACGCCGCGATCGTGATGCATCGCGGCACCGATCTGTGGATCGGGCTGCTCGTGTTCGATGCGCATGACAAGGTGCGGATGCGCTACTACTCGAACGTGCCGGCGTGGAAAAAGACGGTGCCGAAGACCATTCGCGCGTGGCACGACAAGCGCGACAAGACGCTTCCGATCGATGTGATGTGATTCGGCGGGACGGCGGCCAACAGGCGTGTCGGCTGTCTGTTGGTAAATCGAGTTTTGTTTTTTTATGGCTTTCTGGTCCATTCGGTTTTCCCGAGTGGCAATTGAATTTGTCCCGCGAAACATGTCGCCGGCAGCCGCAGAGGGCATCCTGATCGGACGACGGTGGATGGTGGGGGCAATATGACGGTGCGTCCGAAATCGTCATACTATTGCGCTCGAAATCCTTCTCCGGAGCTTTCTGCAATGTCCTCGCCCATCGACGTTCACTTCTTCCGCGTCCTTGCGGACAGCTATCAGCGATTGCTCGACAAGTCGCTCGTTCCCGCCGGGATGGGCACGTCCGAAGCCGCGAGATGGCTGTACGAGGAAGCGCCTTTCGGGATTCTCGCGCACGATGTAGCGGTAGATCCCGTGTTCGTCTACGGCAACAGGCGCGCGCAGGCCATTTTCGGATATGACTGGGACGAACTGACGGCACTGCCTTCACGGTTCTCCGCGGAGCCGATGGAGCGAAGTGAACGCCAGTCGTTTCTCGAGCAAGTGGCGCGAGACGGCTTCGTGTCGGGATATCGCGGGATACGCATCACGAAGTCGGGCACACGCTTCTGGATCGATCACGCAACGGTGTGGCAACTCACCGATTCCGCCGGGAATCACTGCGGTCAGGCAGCGATGATTCCGGAGGTGCGCGCCATTGGATAGTTTCGCGACGCTGGCGCGAGTGCCGAACCTGGGCCGGTGTGGTGCGTGGATCGACATCGTGGGCTGCTTCGCTGTGCTTCAACGTCACGATCCGTACGCAGATTGCCATTGCAGCGTGCTCCGGTCAGTGAGCGGCAACCACTCGCAACAAAACACCCAAATGGTTTTTTACGTACTCTCGATTGGTAGAGTAGAATGAGACATGATCATCACTCATTTGGGAGAACAAGATGGCTGCCTCCTCCTCTATTAGTCGCCATCCTATCGGGCATCCCGGCGGGCGGCGCGCGGCAAAGCACGCCGCAACTCCAGCACGCTTCGGTGCGAACCAAGGCGATTTCGCTGCTTTCCTGCATATGGCACCGATGTCACAGCGGCGCATAATTGCCGATGGCTTCGACGCGACGATCGTCGAACGCGTTGCGCGTGACCTGCTCGGAGTGTCCGTCCAATCACTGTTGACTTCATTGAGCCTGCCGAGCTCGACGATCCTGCGGAAAATTGCGAAAGAGGATCGCCTCTCGCAAAGCGAGTCCGATCGGCTCGCGCGCGTCCTCTATGTACACCAGCTCGCGACAGAAGTGTTCGAGGACGACACCCGTGCAGCAGAATGGATGAATCGTGGGAACGTCGAACTCGACGGTCATAAGCCGATCGAGGTTCTCGACGTGCAGCCTGGCTACGATCGCGTGCGCGATATCCTGAACCGAGCGCAGTTCGGGGTCGCCGCGTGAAGCTGTATCGACTCGCAAAAGAACGAAAGGGCCACTACCTGGCCGACGATTTGAGCGGGAACGGCGCGGCAATCGCAGGTGGGCGCTGGAATCCGCGCGGGATGCGTGTGCTGTACACCTGCTGTCATGCGTCGACGTCGCTGCTCGAGGCGCTGGTCCATATGTCCGGCATTCTCCCTGCAGGGGGGCTATTCCTTGTGACCATCGAGGTACCGGACTCGGTCTACGAAGGCGCCTTCGAGCCTGAACTTCCCGATGACTGGGCGACACTGTCGGAAGACCCGGTGTCGACGGCGCAGGTCGGGCGGGGATGGCTCGAGAAGGCCGACCAACTCGCAATGCGGGTACCCTCCATCGTCTGTCCGACCGATTTCAATCTCCTATTGAATCCCTTGCATGACGACTTTGCTGCAAGTGTGAGGGTGGTCAGCAAGGAGCTATTCAAGCTCGATCCCCGGCTCTTCGGATAACCAAGGGGCACACCGGTCGCATAGCAGGTGCGCCGGTAGACACGCTTCAAGCGCATTACGAATTTTCTTTTGCAGTGGCTTCGTTTGCGCTGCCCCAGCGGCCGCATATCACGCGTTTGTTACGTGACAATTGTCCACTCAATCGAGACAACGAATCTTGTTTCGACGGATTGATGATTTTCGGTGAGACAGTAGACTGCACCCGTGCTTCGCCAGAACCGATCCGCACCGCGCCACGACGGCGCGACCGGACGGGTTCTTCGGCAGCGGGCCGACCGGCCCGCGGTTTGATCGTGCGAGGCGGGTTCGTTGTCGATCTTTGGGTTCGCCGTTGCGGCGGACGTCGGCACCGAATGCGTCAAACCATCCATTCAAGGTGATTGCTATGCGTTACGTTTCGCTGGATTCGAAGAAGGACGAGCTGCTGTTGGCGGGCCGCGTGCTAATGATGATCCTGTTCGTGCTGTTCGGCTGGCAGAAGCTGAACGGCTTCTCGGGCACGGTCGCGTACATGGCGTCGACGGGGGCGCCGTCGCCCGAGCTGTCGGCGGTGATCGCGGTGGCGGTCGAGCTGGTCGGCGGCGCGCTGATCGCGGTCGGCTTCTATACGCGTCCGCTCGCGCTGGTGTTCGCGGTCTATACGCTCGCGACCGCGTTGATCGGGCATCGCTACTGGGCGCTGCAGGGCATGGACCAGTACCTCGCGATGATCAACTTCTACAAGAACATCAGCATCATCGGCGGGCTGCTGTTGCTCGCGGTCAGCGGGCCGGGGCGGTATTCGTTCGACCGGAAGTAAGCGGGCGCGCGACTTCGCGCCACAGAAAGGGCCCGGTGCGCGCAGTCGCGCACCGGGCCTCGCTTCATCACGCGCACGTCGTGGACGTGCGACCGAAATCGACATCGGTGCCGGTTCTCGTATAGATTGGGGCCCCTGATCCCTTTCGTCGTTGGCTACCGTGTCGCATCCGACCATCCTTCTCATCGGCGCGTCCGGCCTGCTCGGCCGTGCGGTTGCCGCTTCGCTGTCCCGCGAATCGTCGCTGACGCAGGTCGCCACCATCCGGAACCCGGACACCGCGGGCGCACGCCGCCTCGCGTTGCCGCCGGACAACCTCGCGCGGCTCGACGTCCTCGATCAGCCGGCGCTCGAACACCTCTTCGACACCCGGCGACCGGCCGCGGTGATCATCTGCGCCGCCGAGCGGCGCCCGGACGTCTGCGAACGCGACCCTGCGGCCGCACGCGCGATCAACGTCGACGCGCCGGCCCGCATCGGCGCGCTCGCCGCGCGCTACGGCGCGTGGACGCTCGGCATTTCCACCGACTACGTGTTCGATGGCACGGCCGCGCCGTACCGCGAAGACGCCGCGCCGAACCCGCTGAACATCTACGGCCGCACCAAGCTGGAAGGCGAGGCCGCGTTGCTCGCCGCGTCGCCGCTTGCCTGCGTGCTGCGCCTGCCGTTGCTCTACGGCCCGATCGTCGACTGGCGCGAGTCGGCCGTCACGAGCCTCGTGCCGGCGATCGTCGCGTCCGCACGACCGGGCGCGGACGCGGTCGGCATGGACGCGTGGGCGATCCGCTATCCGACCTACACGCCCGACGTCGCCGAGGTCATCCGCGACCTGACGCTGCGCCATCTCGCGGGTTCGACCGTCACCGGCATCCGGCATTGGTCGGCCGAGGAACCGATGACGAAGTACGACATCGCGCAGCGGATCGCGGCCGCGCTCGGCATCGACGCAGCGCTCGCGCGAATCCACACGCCGGCCGATGCGACACCGCGTCCGTACGATTGCCATCTGGATGCGGCGCGCGTGCGCGCACTCGGGATCGAGCATGCGACGCCGTTCGCGACCGGGCTGCAGGTCGTGTTGCGGGACGCGCCGCCGCTGCCGTAAGTCCGAAGCGCCCGGCTCGCCGATACGCTGACGCATTCGAACAACGCACGAGAGCAAGAGAGCAAGAGGGCAAGAGAGCAAGAGAGCAAGAGAGCAAGAGAGCAAGAGCGGACCCATGCCGACACGTCTTCGTACCGGACTCGATCGCGCACGCGACCTGCGCGACGATGCTGAACGACATGGGCGGGCGTCCGCGTGTCGCCGATACCGTTCGGCGAGCTTTTCGCGCGACGGGCATGAGCGCCGCGCGGCCCGCCATTTGACACCCCGCGCGCGCGGCCATTAAAGTCGCGTCGCGGGGCGGTGGGTCAAGCACACCCCCGGAACAGGCAGCCGATGTTCCAGGACTACGGGGCTACCCCGTGGATGAGACCGACACTCCGATGCGTCGCAAGAGCGCAGGTTGCGCGTTGCGCAACGACGGCTCTCGCAGCACCTGTCACGTTGACTCATCGTCCCGCCCATTCCTTGCCATGCACGCATCCCGGTTCGATACAGCCCGCACGATTGCCGAAGCGTTGCTGGCCGGCCCGCCCGAACGTGGCGGCATGCTCGAGCGCGTCTCAACCGTGCTCGGCGCCGCACCGGCGTGGTCGCATGAGCTCGTGGATCACGCGATCGCGCACTTCGGCACGCACTGGGCCGACGTCGATACCGAGCTGCTTCCAGCGCGCTGGCCGGATACGTCGGCGTTCATGATCGCGTGGTATGGCCGTGATCGGCCGGTCGTGATGCGCATCGTGCGCCGGCCGCCGGTGCAGCGGCCCTTGCCGGCGCGGCTCGCCGGCGCCGACGTGCCGCAATGGCCGACGTGCGGCGACCTGGCACGCTGGCTCGGTGTGAGCGCGCCCGAGCTCGACTGGCTGTCCGAGCGCTGGCGCGTCGACGCGCGCGGCAGTGACTCGCCGCTGCATCACTACACGTACGCCGGCTACGACAAGCGTCGCGGCGGCTGCCGCCTGATCGAGATCCCGAAAGGCCGGCTGCGCGAAGCGCAGCGCCGCATCCTGCACGGTCTGCTCGATCGCATCCCGCCGCACGACGCGGCGCACGGCTTTCGCCAGGGACGCGGGATCGTGTCGTTCGCGGCCCCGCATGCGGATCGCGACGTCGTCGTCCGCTTCGATCTCGCGGATTTCTTCGTGTCGGTGCGCGCGGCGCGGGTGCATGCGTTGTTCGTGACGCTCGGCTATCCGGCGGAAGTCGCGCGCACGCTGACCGCGCTGTGCACCAACCGCGTGCCGTCGGCGCGGCTGCTCGAGGCCGACCTGCGCGACCGGTTCGACTGGACCGGCCGCCAGCGCTACCGCAACCGTCATCTGCCGCAGGGCGCGCCGACCTCGCCGGCGCTGGCGAACCTGTGCGCGTTCCGCCTCGACCTGCGGCTCGCCGCGCTCGCGCGTTCGCTCGATGCGACCTACACGCGCTATGCGGACGATCTCGCGTTCTCGGGCGGCGGCGCCCTTGCGCGCGAGGCCGGGCGGCTGCAGGTGCGGGTCGCCGCGATCGCACTCGAGGAAGGCTTCGCGCTGCAGCTGCGCAAGACGCGCGTGATGCCGCGGGGCGTGCGGCAGCAACTGGCCGGCGTGGTCGTCAATCGCCATCCGAATCTGGCGCGCGACGAATTCGACGTCCTGAAGGCCATCCTGACCAACTGTATCCGCCACGGACCGGCGTCGCAGAATCGTGCCGCGCACCCGGATTTCCGCGCATACCTGGCCGGACGCGTCGCCCATGCGCGCGCGCTGAACGCCGCGCGCGGCGCAAAGCTGCATGCGCTGTTCGCCCGGATCGCGTGGGACGGGTGCGGCTTCGGCGCGTAAATCGCCGCGCAGGCGTCGATGCGCGCGGGCCGGCAAAGCCCCGGGTGCGCCGGACCGCAAAAGTCCTCAAACACGAGGGATCGGCACTGCTATCATTCGCGCCATGCTGCCGCGCCCGTGCAAGGGGGCGGCGCCCGGTGGCGAGGAGGTCGCCACCAAGGCGGCGCGCCGCGCGTTCGAACGCGACGCGCCCCGTGTTGCGTGCCGACGCCATGCGGCTTTCGACGATCGCATTGCCTGCGGCATACTGCGAAAGCCTTGCAGGTCCGGGCGAATTCACACATCGCAACACAGATTGGCGGAACTTCGTGATAGGTTCGGCCATCGGAGGTTTTTTGAATAAAAACATACCCAAAGAGGATGAATACATGACCCAGGCCCTGCAGGAACTCGAAGCACAACTTCGGGACCTGAACATCAAGTTGTCGGATGCCAAGCAGAAGGAGAAGCAAACCGCACTCGCGGCATTCAAGGAGCAGGTCGAGTTGTTGGGCATCACGCAGCAGGAAGTGCTGAGCGCCCTCGGCTACATCGTCCAGCGAAAACGCAAGGCGCCTGCCAAGTATTACGATCCGACGACCGGCCGCTCATGGTCCGGCCGCGGCCCGCGACCCAAATGGCTCGAAGGCAAGGATCTCGACACGCTGCTCGTCGACCGCGAGGCCCGAACCTGGTGGCCCGGGGACGACCAGGGCTGATGCTGCACCGGCACCGCCGCGGTGCCGTTCGACCCGCGCCGGCGGCGACGCCGGCCGCGCCACACCCGCTTCATCCCGTTCTTCGGTGTCCCGCCTGATGGCGGGATCGCCGGCTCCCGCACCTTTCAAATTCATTACCGCCGCTGCCCGTTTCCGTTCCCGGAAGCGGGCGCGCGCGGCGCTTTCTGCGTGCGCAATGTTCGTCAACGGGATGGTCGGCGGCTACGGGGCGCTGATGTCCAACGGCTATCCGACCGCCGCGCGCGCGACCGCGCAGAACGTGCTGGGGAATATCGGCCGCGCGGTCGGCGGATTCGGGCCGGTGGCGGTCGGCGCGCTGGCCGCGCGCTACTCGTTCCAGACGGCGATCGCGCTGCTCGCCGGCCTCTGCGTGCTCGACATGGTCGCGACGCTGTTCCTGATCCCCGAGCTCACGGGCATCGAACTCGAGTGACGATGCGGGGCGCGCGGCCGGGTGCGCGGGCATCGTTACGCGCTCCGGCTCTTTGGATTCCCGATCATTCTCGCGGCCGGGTCATACGCAGCGGATAGAGGCATGTGCATCCGCTCGAGCGGACGGTCGCCCCGACCTGACGCTGAACGCGCCGACGCCCGCGCTGACCGACGTACCTTTCCCATCGCGCATGGGCACGAATATCATGATCAATCTCGTCGACGGCGTATGGCACCAGAGTTCGGTGCAGACCAATACGCTATCGTTCGCGCAGCGTGTGTTGCCGCGCGGCGTCAAGGTGCGGCATGGCGGCCCGCCGAGCCAGCTGCTCGACGGGCTGGGTGTGTCCACCGTCGTGCGGTTCGACGTGGTCCAGGATGCGCAGCTCGTGCTGAACCGGCCGACGCCATTGAAGGTGTCCGATGAGCGCGGCTGCCGTTAGCCACCCCTTTCAGAGGAAGCGTCGATGACCCAGCCGACCCATGATCTCGATCTCGTCGTATTCGGCGCCACCAGCTTCGTCGGGCAGATCTTGACGCGCTATCTGTCCGAATACCTGTCGGGCAGCGGCGAAACGCTACGCTGGGCAATCGCCGGCCGCTCCGAGGCGAAGCTCCGGCATGTCAGGGAGGCACTCGGCGCCGCTGGGCAGACGCTGCCGATCATCGTCGCCGATGCGGCCGACGACACGCAATTGCAGGCGTTGTGCGCACGCACGCGCGTCGTCGTGTCGACCGTCGGGCCGTACGCGCTGTATGGCGAACCGCTGGTCCGGATCTGCGCGCAAACCGGTACGGACTACTGCGATCTCACCGGCGAGACGCAGTGGATCAAGCGAATGATCGAACGGTACGAGCCGACTGCCCGGCAATCGGGCGCGCGCATCGTGCATTGCTGCGGTTTCGATTCGGTGCCGTCGGATATCGGCGTGCTGTTCCTGCAGCAGCACGCACGGCGGCAGTGGGGCGCGCCGGCCACGCACGTGAAGATGCGCGTGAAGACATTGAAGGGCGGCGCGTCGGGCGGAACGGTCGCGAGCGTGATCAACGTCGTGCGCGAAGCCGCGGCCGATCCCGCGTTGCGCCGCGAACTGCTCGATCCGTATGCGCTGTGTCCGGCGGATCATCGCTTCACGGTGCGGCAGCACGCGGTCCGCTCGGCGGAATTCGATCGCGACAGCGGCACGTGGATCGCGCCGTTCGTGATGGCGGCCGTCAACGAGCGCGTCGTGCATCGCTCGAACGCGCTCGCGAACGACGCATACGGCAGCCGGTTCTCATATGACGAGGCGGTCATCACAGGCACTGGCCTGAAGGGCCGCCTCGCCGCGCTGACGATGGTGGCCGGCCTTGGCGCGTTCATGGCGGGCGTGCTCATCCCGCCGGTGCGCGGCCTGATGGAGCGGTTCCTGCTGCCGAAGCCCGGCGAGGGGCCGAGCGTCGCCGCGCAGCTGGCCGGCCGCTATGATCTGCGCTTCTTCGGGCGCGCCGACGACGGGCGGACGCTGCGCGTGAAAGTCACCGGCGATCGCGATCCCGGTTACGGCTCGACCGGCAAGATGCTCGGGCAGGCCGCGCTCAGCCTCGCGCTCGATTGCACCCGAGAAGGCGCGAAGATCGAGCGCGGCGGCGGCTTCTGGACGCCTGCGACGATGTTCGACGCGCGCTTCGTCGAACGTCTCGAGCGGCATGCCGGGTTGCGTTTCGAACTGCTGGCGGATGCGTGAGTCGAGCGCGCGGCGTGTGCAGTGCGATCGTTCGCGCGCGCCGTGCGGAATGCATCGGCGCTCGGGTGGATTAGCCGCGCATTTCGAACGCATGAGCTGCGACGACCATCCGCAGCAGCACCGCACGATGATGCCGGACGACTGGTTCGACACGCCGCGCAGCGATCTTCACTCTGCGCGGCATCTACGCCCGCTGGAATCGGACGTGTGCACGGCCACGCCGCCGCACGCGTCGCCGTCCGAACCCGCGCCCGCGCGCGGCGTCTTGCCGGTCCAGCGCCGATACGCGTGGCGGAAGCTGCGCGGTTCGCTGTAGCCGAGCCGCTCCGCGATCGCGGCCACGCTCAGCGTCGGCTCGTCGAGCAGCCGCACCGCCTCCTGACGACGCACGTCGTCCAGTAGCGACTGAAACGTGATGCCGTCCTTCTCGAGCCGGCGTCGCAACGTGCGCTCGGTCAGATGCAGCGCGTTCGCGAGCGACGTCATCGACTTGAAGCGCACGAGGTCGCGCGCCATCAATTCCTTCGCGCGGTCGGCGAAGCGCGTGCCGATCGACGCCGCCCACTGTCGCTCGAGCGCTTCGCACTGTCCGTGCAGCGCATTGAAGCTGACTTCGTTCGCGAGCCGCGGCACCTCGGTGCCGTTCACGCTCGTGAACACGAGCCGGTTCTCGCCGGCATTGAACGCGACCGGGCAGCCGAAGTGATGCGCGTAGTCCGCGCCGTTGCGCGGCGCGCGGCGCGCGAGATGCAACCGGGCGGGCCACACCGGCTTGCCGACCAGGTCGGACACGATCAGCCGCAGGCTCGACAGGCACATGTCGGTCTGGAACACCTCGATGTCGGGTTCGCCGTTGTACCGGTCGATCGTCACGCTCATGCCTTGCGCATGCGCATGCACGCGCACGTCGAAATACAAGCCCATGAACAACGGAAACTGGCTCATGCACCGGAACGCCTGCATCACGGAGCCGCTGATCAGCATCGCGTAGCCGGCGAGGCCGAGCGTCGACACATGGAGCCGCGCGCCGATCGACAGGCCGATCGACGGCAAGCCGGTGCAGCGCAGCAGATTGCGAAAGCAGCGCTGCTCCTGGCCTCGATTCACGTGCAGGCTCGGCGACGCGACTTCGGCCGCGCCGAGGCCTGTGCCGTCGAGCAGCACCGCGCCATCGATATGCCGGTCGCGGCACTCGTCGAGCGCGGCCGCGATCGCGTGCACGGTGGCGGGAATGTCCTCCTGGCGTCCGGCGGGACGCGCGAGGCCGAGCGCCGAACGCAGGCTGCGTTCGGCGCGGCTTTGAGGTCGATGGGACTTGCTGTCCATGGTGCGAGGGCGACGACGGGTTCGCATAGAACATAGCGGGAATGCCCGCGAAACGCCAGCGGGCCTTCCCCGCTCGCGACAGGCCGCCGGTCGCCCGTCCGCAAATATCCCCTGATTACGTCCGCTTTTCTCATTCGTCGTCGATTTTTTGGCGCACCACACTCGTTTCCGAATCGCGCAATGCCTGCGATGCCGGCATTGCCGACGACACGAGTGTTGACGTCATGGACGACATCCACGCGAGGACAGCATGAAAGACACGAGGCCGGAGCAGCGCGCGCCCAGCGCCGCGACAGACGATGTGCAAGCGCATGCGAACGGGCACGCCGACGCGGGACCACGCAGCGCGCATTCGCTCGGGCTGTTCACGCTGGTGATCTTCGGCCTCGCGTACATGCTGCCGATGACGGTGTTCACGACTTACGGAATCGTCACGCGCGAGACCAACGGCCATCTGACGATCGCGTATGCGGTCACGCTGGTCGCGATGCTGCTGACCGCGCACAGCTACGGCCACATGGCGCGGCTGATGCCGAGCGCCGGTTCCGCTTATACGTTCGCGAGCCGCAACTTCGGCACGTCGGCCGGTTTCATGGTCGGCTGGGCGCTGCTGATGGACTACCTGTTCATCCCGATGATCAGCTACCTCGCGATCGGAATCTACATGAAGCAGCTGTTTCCGGCGGTGCCGGCGAGCGTGTGGATCGTCGCGAGCATCGCGCTGATCACCGGGCTGAACATCGTCGGCATCCGGCTCGTCAATCGCGTGAACCTGATCCTGATCGCGAGCCAGCTCGTGTTCATCGCGGTGTTCGTCGCGGCGGCCGCGCACGTCGCGGCCGGCGAAGGGCTGACGACGGCGCTCGCGCTGCCGTCGTCGGGCGACGCGCGCGCGATCCTCGCCGGGTCCGCGATTCTGTGCCTGTCGTTCCTCGGCTTCGACGCGGTGTCGACGCTGTCGGAGGAAACGCACGAGCCGCGCCGGACGGTGCCGCGCGCGATCCTGCTCTGCACGCTCGCGAGCGGCCTGCTGTTCATGCTGATCGCGTATGCGGGGCAGGTGGTGTTTCCGGACTGGCATGCATTCAGGGATCTCGATTCGGCGAGCCTCGAACTGATGCAACGCATCGGCGGCGGCACGCTGTCGGCGCTGTTCGTCGCGATCTACGTGGCCGGCTGCTTCGCGAGCGCGATGGCCGGCCAGGCGAGCGTGACGCGCGTGCTGTTCGCGATGGGCCGCGACCAGGTGCTGCCCGAGCGTGTGTTTGGCCACCTGCATGCGCGGCTGCGCACGCCGGTGCGCGCGACGCTCGCGGTCGGCGCCGTGTCGTTGTCCGCGCTGTTCATCACGCTCGATCTCGCGTCGACCATGATCAGCTTCGGCGCGCTCGTCGCGTTCGCGGTCGTGAACCTGTGCGTGATGCGCAGCTACCTCGGTCGCCCGGAACACCGCCGCTTCGCATGCTGGATCAAGTTCGGCGTGGTGCCCGCGCTCGGCTTCGCGATGAACGTATGGCTGTGGTCGGGCCTGTCGCGCCAGACCTTCTACGTCGGCATCGGCTGGCTCGCGCTCGGGCTGTGCCAACTGCTGTGGTTGACGCGCGGTTTCACGCGGCCGGCGCCGACGCTGTCGATGAACTGAATGACCGGCCGGCGGCTTGGGGTCGCCGGTGTCGCAACGCAAAAAGGAGGAGTGACCCATGAACGGTATTGACGTCAATCTCGATGCGGACCTGCAGGCGCTCGGCAAGCGCCACCTGCTGATGCACTTCACGCACGCCGATGCCTATCGCGAGCAGGCGCTGACGGTGTTCGACCGCGGCGAAGGCTGCTGGCTCGTCGACCGCAACGGCAAGCGCTACTTCGACGCGCTCGCCGGGCTGTACTGCGTGCAGGTCGGCTACAGCCATGGCGCGGAGATCGGCGACGCGATCCGCGAGCAGATGGTGCGGCTGCCGTTCGCGACCAACTGGGGCTACGGCCACGAACCGGCGATCCGTCTCGCGCACAAGCTCGCGGCGCTCGCGCCGGGCGGCCTGAACCGCGTGTTCTTCACGTCGAGCGGCTCGGAGTCGAACGAGTCGGCGATCAAACTGGTGCGCCAGTACCATCAGGCGCGCGGCGAGCCGCAGCGGCGCAAGTTCATCGCGCGGCGTGTCGCGTATCACGGCACGTCGTTCGGCGCACTCGCGCTGAACGGGATGACCAACTTCCGCAAGCATTTCGAGCCGCTGATGGCGGGCGTGCGGCACGTGAGCAACACGAAGCGCTATGGGCGGCCGGAAGGCGAGACGGAAGCGCAGTTCACGCGCCATCTGCTCGACGAGATCGAATCGCTGATCGTGCAGGAGGGGCCGGATACCGTCGCCGCGATCGTCGTCGAGCCGCTGCAGAACGCGGGCGGCAGCCTGACGCCGCCGGCCGGCTACGCGGCCGGGCTGCGCGACATCTGCGACCGGCACGGCGTGCTGCTCGTCGCGGACGAGGTGATCTGCGGGTTCGGCCGGCTCGGCGAATATTTTGGCGCCGCGCGCTACGGGCTGAAGCCAGACATCATCACGTTCGCGAAAGGCATCGCGTCGGGCTACGTGCCGCTGGGCGGCGTGATCGCGAGCGACGCGGTCGTCGACACCGTGCTCGACGGCCCGCAGCAGATGTTCCTGCACGGTGCGACGTACGGCGGCCACCCGGTCGCATGCACGGCCGCGCTCGCGAACCTCGCGATCATGGAGCGCGAAGGCGTGCTCGAGAACGTGCGCAGCAACGAAGCGGTGTTCCGCCAGACGCTCGACGGCCTGCTCGAGCTGCCGTGCGTTGGCGACGTGCGCGGCGACGGCTATCACTACTCGCTCGAACTCGTGACCGACAAGGCCGCGCGCCGCTGGGCGGCCGGCATCGGCGCGCAGGCCTTCGTGTCGACGCTGCTCGCGCCCGCGATCTTCGAAGCGGGGCTGCTGTGCCGCGCGGGCGTCGACCACGAAGGCACGCCGATCGTGCAGTTCTCGCCGCCGCTCGTGATGTCGCGCGACGAGATCGTCTGGTTCGTCGCGAAGATCCGCGACATCGTCGCCGATACCTATGCGCGTGCGACGCGCTGAGCACGACACGGCATTCGTTATTCCAGGAGTATTCGATGCGAACCTCGCAACAGAGCTATATCGCCGGGCAGTGGGTCGACCCGGCCGACGCGCGCGCGATCGACGTGATCGATCCGGCGACCGCCAGGCCGTATGCGCGACTCGCGATCGGCGGGCCGGCCGACGTCGATCGGGCGGTGAGCGCGGCGAAGCAGGCGTTCGATACGTACTCGCGCTGGACGGTCGACGAGCGTGTCGCGCTGCTGCGGCGCGTGCTCGAGATCTACCAGCGCCGCTACGACGAAGTCGCGCACACGATCAGCCAGGAGATGGGCGCGCCGATCGCATTCGCGCGCGCGATGCAGGCGGCGGTCGGAACCGCGCATCTCGAGCAGACGATTCGTGCGCTGCAGGCGTTCCGGTTCAGCACGCAGACCGATTCGCTGCTCGTGTCGCACGAGCCGATCGGCGTGTGCGCGCTGATCACGCCGTGGAACTGGCCGATCAACCAGATCGTCTGCAAGGTCGCGCCGGCGCTCGCGGCAGGCTGCACGATGGTGCTCAAGCCGAGCGAGATCGCGCCGTTCAGCGCGGTCCTGTTCGCGGAGATCCTGCACGAGGCCGGCGTGCCGCCGGGCGTGTTCAACCTCGTGCACGGTTACGGACACGAAGTCGGCGACGCGCTGTCGCGGCATCCGGACGTCGACATGGTGTCGTTTACGGGTTCGACGCGCGCTGGTGTCGAGGTCGCGAAGGCCGCGGCCGATACCGTGAAGCGCGTGCATCAGGAGCTCGGTAGCAAGAGTCCAAATCTGATCCTGCCGGATGCCGACATCGAGGCTGCCGTCACGCGCGGCGCGCGCAGCTGCTTCAGCAACAGCGGGCAGTCGTGCAACGCGCCGACGCGGATGTTCGTGCATGTCGACCAGTTGGCCGCGGCCGAGGCGGCGGCGCGGGCCGAGGCGGCGCGCACGGTCGTCGGCGATCCGCGCTCGCCGGAAACGGGCATCGGGCCGGTCGTCAGCCGCACGCAGTTCGACCGCATCCAGCAACTGATCCAGCGCGGCATCGACGAGGGCGCGACGCTCGTCGCGGGCGGCCTCGGCCGGCCCGACGGGCTGGGCGACGGCTTCTACGTGCGGCCGACGGTGTTCTCGAACGTCACGCCCGGGATGACGATCGCGCGCGAGGAAATCTTCGGGCCGGTGCTGTCGATCCTGACCTACCGGACCGAGGACGAGGCAATCGCGCTCGCGAACGACTCGGTCTACGGGCTCGCGGCCTACGTGCAGACGAAGGATCTCGAACGCGCCCGCCGCATCGCGGCGCGCTTGCGTGTCGGCAACGTGCACATCAACTACCCGCCGTGGAACCCGGCGGCCCCGTTCGGCGGCTACAAGCGTTCGGGCAACGGGCGCGAGTATGCGGAGTTCGGCCTCGTCGAATACCTGGAGACGAAGGGCACGACGGGGTACGCGTGAATGATCGGGAAGCGTTCGACGATGCGGGTCCTGCAGACAACGACGGAGGCGCGATGAAAATCCTGATCGCCCGGATGAATCACGAGACGAACACGTTCTCGCCGGTACCGACGCCGCTCACCGCGTTCGGCCGCAACGGCCCCGACTGGGGCGACGACGCGTATCGCGCGAACCACGGGATGCGCACCGCGATGGCCGCGTTCATCGATGCAGCCGTGCGCGAGGGCGCGGAGATCGTCACGCCGGTGTCGGCCGCCGCGAACCCGAGCGGCCCCGTCGCGGCCGACGCGTATGCGGCGATCTGCGATGCGATCGTCGCGGCCACGCCAGGCTGCGACGCGGTGATGCTCGACCTGCACGGCGCGATGGTCGCCGAGCAATCCGCGGACGGCGAGGGCGACCTGCTCGCGCGCGTGCGCGCGGCGCTACCCGATGCGCCGGTCGCGGTGGCGCTCGACCTGCATGCGAACGTCACGCAGAAGATGATCGACCACGCGGACGTGATCGTCAGTTTCAAGACCTATCCGCACGTCGACATGTACGAGACGGGCGAGCATGCGGCACGCGTGCTGCTCGAGCGGCTGCACGGCCGCGCGCGGCCCGTGCTCGCATGGCGCCAGCCGCCGCTGATGACGTCGACGTTGCGCAGCGCGAGCGCCGAAGGCGCGATGCGGCTCGCGGTGGAGGCCGCGCGCGCGGCCGAGGCCGACGGAATGCTCGCGGTGTCGGTGCTGCCCGGCTTCGCGCTCGCGGATATTCCGGCGCCGTGCATCAGCGTCGTGGTGGTCGCCGACGGCGACCGCGCGGCAGGCGACGCGGTGGCCGAGCGCATCGCGCGGCAGATCTGGGACGCGCGCGACGCGTTCGTGTACCGCAGCGCGCCGCTCGCGGAATCGGTCGCGCAGGCCGCGGCGCTGGCACGCGGCGCGGACCGTCCGGTGCTGATGCTCGATCACGGCGACAACTGCATGTCGGGCGGCCCGTGCGACACGATGGACCTGCTCGAGGCCGCGCTCGCGCAGGGGCTCGACGGGATCGTCAGCGGGCCGTTGTGCGACCCCGAAGCCGTCGCCGCGCTGATCGGCGCGGGCGTGGGCGCGACCGTCACGGTGCCGGTCGGCAACCGGATGCCGTCGCATGGCGGCGCGCGGCACGCACCGTTTCGCGCGACGGGCATCGTGCGCGCCATCACCGACGGCGAATACGTGATTACCGGGCCGACCTACACGGGCCAGCGCGCCTACATGGGCCGCGCGGCGGTGCTCGATATCGGCGTGGCGACGCTGATCGTCACCGAGCGCACGCAAGAACCGTGGGATCTCGGCGTGTTCGAGAGCGTGGGCATCGATCCACGCCGCGCACGATTCCTGTTGCTGAAGTCGCGCATGTATTGCCGGCCGGTGTTCGTGCCGATCGCGGCCGCGCTCGTCGAGTGCGACAGCCGCGGCGTGACCGGGTCGGACTTCGGGCTGTTCCGCTACGAGCGGCTCGCGCGGCCCGTGTATCCGCTGGACGACGTCCGTCAGTATGAAGGCGCGGGGCCGCGCACTCGCTGAGCGGCGGCCTCGCCGACACCGGTTTCGCGCTTTAGTGCATGATGCGATGGCATCGACCCGTCGAGCAGCAGGGTCGTGCGATTCCTTGCGTCCGCAACCGATCCGGAGAACCGTCCGTCATGCATTCGAATCCTTTTCGCCTTCGTCGCGCCCGTCTGCTCGCCGCGCTGACGCTTGCCACCACCGCCGTCGCCGCGCACGCGACCGACTGGATCGTGTCCGGCAACGACGGCAAGTACCAGCGCGTCGAAGGCCGCGACACCTTTCTTGCATCGCCGCCTGCCGACACACTGACGCTGCTCGATGCCAGCGTGTTCCCGCCGAAGGTCGCGCTGCAGGTCGACGTCGAGAACGGCATCCAGGGGCCGCCGCAGGCCGTCGCGATCACGCCCGACGCGAAACTCGCGCTGGTCGGCGCGCCGACGCGTTACGACCCGGGCGCGAAGCAGCTCGTGTACGACACGTTCCTGCAGGTCGTGACTCTCGATGCGTCGCCGGCGGCGATCACGCGCATCGACCTCGGCGCGCACCCGCAGGGGATCGCGATCGACCGGTCCGGTCGCGTCGCGCTGGTGGCGAACGTCGACGGCAGCGTGTCGATCCTGCGGATCGACGGCACGCAGGTGACGCTCGACGGCAACCTGAAGATCGGCAAGAAGCGGCTCGCCGGGATCAGCTTCACGCACGACGGCAAGCATGCACTCGTGTCGCTGCGCGATGAGCAGGGCGTCGCGGTGCTGAACGTCGACGACGGCAAGGTGACCGACAGCGGCACGCGGCTGAGCACGGGCGTCGCGCCTTACACGATCGACGTGTCGAGCGACAACCGCTGGGCCGTCGTCAGCAACGTCGGGCTCGCGGGGCTGCCGGGCTATACGGGCACGCTCGCGGGCGATGCCGATTCGGTCGCGCTGATCGATGTGTCGCGCACGCCGTTCCGCACGGTCCAGTACCTGAACGTGCCGTCGTTGCCGGAAGGCGTCGCGATCTCGCCGAACGGCAAGTGGATCGCCGTGCAGGCGATGGACGGCTCGAACCTCACGCCGGACAACCCAGGCCGCCACAAGCTCGGCAAGGTCGTGCTGTTCGAGATCCGCAACGGCCGCGCGGTGCAGACGAGTGAAGTGCCGGGCGGCGAAGCCGCGCAGGGCATCGTATTCACCGCCGACAGCCGGCACGTGATCGTGCAGTTCAACGTCGAGCGGCAGCTTGCGCTGTATGCGGTGGAAGGCGGCCAGCTGCGCGATACGGGCAAGCGCATTGCGCTGTCGGGCGGGCCGTCGTCGTTGCGGACGTTGCCGCGCTGATGTGTGGCGCGGGTGGGTTGGCTGTGGGTTCGCTGTTGGCGATGCGGATGGGGCTGACGTGCGGCGAGGCGGGGGCCGCGCCTGCGATGAACCGGCGCTCCGTTACGGGCGCAGCAGATCGAACCCGCCGAACACGACCACGCCGCTGAGCGCAATCATCGCGACCGAATGCTGGCCGAAATAGAGAATCGCGGCCGCGAGCCACGTGGTCAGGCAGAAGGCGCCGATGCGGGCCATCATGAATTCCTCAAAGTGCGTGATGAATGGGATGCGCGCCGAAGCCGTCGCGTCGTCGTGTCGCTGCGGGTGCGGGGCACGCGCTGCGACGGCGCCGGACGGCGTCGCGTGTCGCGTGTCGCGCCCGATCGGGCGGGCGCCGGTGCGGGGGCAGCCCGCAAGTCTTGCCGAAAGCAGCCGGCGATTTTACCAGCGTGAACGGTCGGTCATTCTGGCCCCTTCGCGACAATCGGCAGCCGTGCCTCGACATGGCGCGCGCGGTGGGGCTGCGCGGCCGCGCCGAAAGCGAGATTAAAGTTTTGTCCGACAAATACCGTAAACCGGTTGCAAGGATTTCCCTGTTCAACCGACACGAGTCACACACACTCATTACGGACCGACACGATGCAGATCGATCTCTCTTCCGCCACGCAGACCCCGCTTACCACCAGCACCGCGGCCGCCAACACGTCCGGCACGGGTGCCGCGGCCACGGCCACCGCGGCTGCGTCGTCGCCCACGGCCGGCGCAACGAAGACGTCGGCAAGCGGCGCCGCGCCGTCAGGCGACACGGGCGAGACGCTGGGCGCATCGGGATCCTCGGCCGACGATCCCGCGGTCGCGCAGCTCAAACAGCTCATCGAGCGCTTGCAGAAGCAACTCGCGCAACTGCAGCAGCAAATGGCGGCCGCCGCGCAGCGCGCGAAGGATGATCCGGCCGCGGCAGTGGAGCAGCAGACGCTGAGCGCGGAAGCGAGCACGATCTCGGCTGCGCTGTCGACGGCGATCGCGCAGCTCGCGCAGGCCCTCCAGAAGTCGGGCGGCTCGACGTCGGGCGGGCTCGTATCGACGCAGGCCTGACGGCACGGCACGCCGCCGCATAGCAGCAGCACAGCACGCCGACGCGTCGCGACACCTAACGCCGCGCATTACAATCGCAAGCTCGTCTCCCTCGAAAGGACGGCAGAACGATGAATGCGGAATTCGCCGACGACGACCTCGTCCGCTTCGACGCGCAAGGCGGCACGCCGCTGCCCGCGGCCGATGCCGAAGGATGGCTTGACCACGACGGCGCGCGCATCTGGCACGCGTCGTTCGGCGACGGCCCGCCAGTCGTGCTGCTGCACGGTGGCCTCGGGCACAGCGGCAACTGGGGTAACCAGGTGCCGGCGCTGCTCGCGGCCGGCTATCGCGCGATCGTGATCGACAGCCGCGGCCACGGCCGCAGCACGCGCGACGATCGCCCCTATTCGTACGAACGCATGGCCTCCGACGTGCTCGCGGTACTCGATGCGCTGCACATCGGGCGCGCGCGCTTCGTCGGCTGGAGCGACGGCGCGTGCGTGTCGCTCGTGCTGGCCGCCCGCGCGCCGCAGCGCGCGGCGGGCGTGTTCTTCTTCGCGTGCAACATGGATCCGGGCGGCACGAAGGAGATGGTGCCGAGCCCGCTGATCGACCGCTGCTTCGCGCGGCACCGCAAGGACTACGCGCGACTGTCCGCGACGCCCGACCAGTTCGACGCGTTCGTCGCGGCCGTCAGCGAAATGATGCGCACGCAACCGGATTACAGCGCGGCCGACCTCGCTGCGATCGCGGTGTCGGTCGCGATCGTGCAGGGCGAGCACGACGAGTTCATCCGCCCCGAGCATGCGGCCTATCTCGCGCGCACGATTCCGGGCGCGACGCTGACGATCCTGCCCGGCGTGAGCCACTTCGCGCCGCTGCAGCGGCCGGCGCGTTTCAACGCCGCGATGCTGGCCTTTCTCGACCGGTTGCCTGACTGACATCGGCATGGCCGGTGCATGCGTTGCATAAGATTTTCTTTAGGCTCGCGCAAAATATCCTCGATTGTTGAACGGCGGCCGGCGGCGGATAGTCCTGCTTCGACCGGCCGGCTGCAGTAGTCTCCGCGCAGCGCGGCCGGACCCGTTGTTCACACAACCATCAGAAAATCGAAGGAACCGCAACCATGCGATTCAACGCGATACGCATCGCCGCGACCCTGTTCGTCGCCGCGTGCGCCGCCGTCACGGCCGGCCGCGCGGCGGCCGCAACGCCCGACGAGATTCACGACACCGTGACCCGCAACGTCGCGCCGCTGATGAAGCAGTTCTCCATTCCCGGCATGGCGATCGGCATCGTCGCCGACGGCAAGCCCTACGTGTTCGACTACGGCGTGATGTCGACGCAGACCGGCAAGCCGGTAACCGGCGACACGTTGTTCGAGATCGGCTCCGTCAGCAAGACGCTGACCGGGACGCTCGCGTCCGATGCGCAGGAGGGCGGCGAGCTGTCGCTGTCGGATCCTGTGGCCAAGTACCTGCCCGCGCTGCAGGGCAAGCCGTTCGGCGGCGTGACGCTGCTCGAGCTCGGCACGTACACGCCGGGCGGGATGCCGCTGCAGGTGCCCGACAGCATCCGCGACGACGCGGCCCTGATGCGCTATCTCGATGCGTGGCGGCCCGCGTACGTGCCGGGCACGCGCCGCACGTATTCGAACGTCGCGCTCGGGATGCTCGGGCAACTCACCGCGAAGGCGATGAACGGCGACTTCGCGGCATTGATGGAACAGCGGCTGTTCCCCGCGCTCGGGATGACGCATACCTATATCAACGTGCCCGCCGCACGCCGGGGCGACTATGCGCAGGGCTATACGCAGGACGGCAAGCCGATCCGGATGACGGGCGGCATGCTGTGGCAGCCGGCGTACGGCGTGAAGACGACGGCGACCGACCTGTTGCGCTTCGTGCAGGCGAACATGGGGCTGGTCGACACGGCGCCGCGTATGCAGCGCGCGCTCGAGCGCACGCACACTGGCTATTTCCGTGCGGGGCCGTTCACGCAGGACCTGATCTGGGAACAGTATCCGTATCCGGTCGCGCTGCCGACGCTGCTCGAAGGCAACGGGCCGGCGATGCTCCACGGCGCGACGCCCGCGACCGAACTCAAGCCGCCGCTCGCGCCGCGCCCGGACACGTGGATCAACAAGACCGGCTCGACCAACGGCTTCAGCACCTATGTCGCGTTCGTCCCTGCGAAGCGGATGGCGATCGTGATGCTCGCGAACCGCAGCTTCCCGATCGAGGATCGCGTGAAAGCCGCGTACCGGATCGTCGAGTCGCTGAACGGCAAGCCGTAACGTGCGTCGGGTGCGTGCCAGCGCTCAGGCGAGCGCCGCGTCCGCGCCCGTGGACGCGGGCACCGCGTGCACGCCGGCCGACGACACGCCGCTAGCCAACCGCCGATAGCGCGCAAGCGCCCACAGCGGGAAGTACGCGGTATAGCCGTGATACTTCAGGTAGAAGATGCGCGGAAAGCCCGGCGCGTTGTGCGAGCGGTGCCACCAGAAGCCGTCGTCCTGCTGCACGGATTGCAGATACGCGATGCCGCGCCTGACCGATTCCGATTCGCAGTCGCCGAACGCCATCTGCGCGAGCAGCGCCCACGCGGTGCAGTTCGACGTGCTTTCGCCCGCATTGGTGCCGGCGAGCGTAGGGTCGATGTAGCTGTCGTTCGTCTCGCCCCAGCCGCCGTCCGCATGCTGACGTGCGCGCAGCCACGCGAGCGCGCGGGCGATGTACGGCTGCGACGGGTCCTCGCCCGCAAGCGCGAGCCCGGCCAGCACGCTCCACGTACCGTACAGGTAGTTCGTGCCCCAGCGGCCCCACCAGCTGCCGTCGGGCTGCTGCGTGCGCTTCACGTAGTCGATCGCGCGCGCGAGCGACGCGCGGTCGGCCGCGCGCTTCGTGACGCCGAAGCACAGCAGCACGCGGCCCGACACGTCCTCGGTCGGCGGATCGAGCAGCGCGCCGTGATCGGCGAACGGAATCGCGTTCAGGTACATGCGGTCGCAGTCGGCGTCGAAGGCCGCGAAGCCGCCGTTGCGCGATTGCAGCCCGCGCATCCAGTCGAGCGCGCGCGCGACACGCGCCGCATACGGATGCGAGCCGTCCGCGTTGCGATGCGTGCGGCCGCGGCGGTCGAGCATCGCGGTGACGACCGCAGTGTCGTCGATGTCGGGGTAGTACGGGTTCGCGTACTGGAATGCCCAGCCGCCCGGTTGCGTATCGGCGGGCGCGTTCTCGATCCAGTCGCCGCGCAGGTCGTTCACCTGGCGCTCGGCCAGCCAGTCGTACGCGCGCGCGATGCGTGCGTCGAGTTCGTCCAGTGCGCTCGCGCGCGCGCCGGCTTCCGGCACGGCCACGGCACGGGCCTGCTCGAGCGCCATCGTGCTCCACGCGGTGTCCCATACCGGCGACAGGCACGGCTGGCAGTACATGCTGCCGTCCGTCCGCGTGACCAGCAGCTTCTCCAGCGCGTTCTCGCAGTCGCGGCGGCGCGGATGATCGTCCGGGTAGCCGAGCACGTCCATCATCTGATAGCTGTACACGATCGGCGGAAAGATTCCGCCGAGGCCGTCTTCGCCGTTCATGCGCTCCGCGCACCACGCTTGCGCATGCCGGATCGCGCGCTGCCGCAGGCGTTTCGGCAGCAGCGGCTCGACATGGCGCACCACGCGGTCGAGCGCGAGGAACGCTCGGCGCATCCCGCGCGCGGGCGGGAAGTAGTGACGCTCCTCGTCGGGCGGGGTGACGAACAGCTCGGGGATCGCGATGTTGCGCGGATTGCGCGCACGCGCTTTCAGCGAGCACAGCACGAGCAGCGGCACCATCGTCGTGCGGGCCCAGTACGCGACCTTGTACATCGAGATCGGTACCCACTTCGGGAACAGCACGAATTCGATCGGCATGAACGGCGTCGCGCGCCACGGCACCTGGCCGAACGTCGCGAGCAGGATCCGCGTGAACACGTTCGAGCGTGCCGCGCCGCCGAGCGCGAGGATCGCGTCGCGCGCGCGGACCATGTGCGGCGCATGCTCGCTGTCGCCGGCGGCCTTCAGCGCGAAGTACGCCTTCACGCTGCACGACACGTCCGGGTCGCCGTCGACGTACAGGTCCCACCCGCCGTGCGTGTCGAGCCGCTGGATCGCGCGCAGGTAGCGCGCCATCTTCTCCTGGCGCACGTCGTCGATCTTGTCCATGAAATGCATCATCAGGATGTATTCCGCGGTGATCGTCGCGTCGGATTCGAGTTCGAAACACCAGCTGCCGTCGGGCTGCTGAAGGCGCATCAGCGCGTCGCGTCCACGGGCGATCGCGGTGTCGAGCGCGGACCAGGGGGAGGGGGCGGGTTTGTTCATGCGGCGGATCATACCATCCGGACGGAATGTTTATATCGAGACCGCGGGTGCTAACATCGCCCCCATGAAAAAACGCCTCGAACCCGCCTCGCGCGATACCGCCGCGCCTGTCGACACGGCCGGACGCGCCGACGCACGGCGCACGCCCGAGCCCACGCCCGCTGCCGGCGTGCGGCGGAAAAAGGCCCCCGAGCAGGTGCGCGCGCAGCTGCTGGAAGCTGCGTCGGACATCGCGACCGGTCAGGGCGTGGCCGCGCTGACGCTCGACGCGGTCGCCGAGCGCGCGGGCGTGACCAAAGGCGCGCTGCAGTATCACTTCGCGAACAAGCAGGGCCTGCTCGATGCGCTGTTCGGGCAGGCGACCGAACGCTTCGCGACGCAGATGGCCGCGCGTCGGGCGGCCGATTCGCACGGCGACGGCGCGGCGGCGCGTGCGTATCTGCATGCGGTGCTCGACACCGCGCAGCCGGCCGCGAGCACCGACGTGCTGCGCGTGCTGGTCGCGTCGATGATCACCGAGCAGGAGACGCGTGCGCGCTGGTCGGTGCCGATGCGCGAGTGGACGCGGCCGGACCCGGTGCCGCTCGAGCGCGCGGCGACGCTGATGATCTGCCGGCTGGCGGCCGACGGGCTGTGGATCTCGGAGTTGCTCGACAGCGTGGAGATTTCGGCCGAGCTGCGCGCGGAGATCGTCCGGCAGCTGGACCGGATGAGCGCAGGCGAGCCGCCGGCGGGCACGGGCAAGCGTACGAGCGTGCGCGGCCGACGCGGCTGAACGCGTTCAGTCGCCCAACTTCCCGACGAACTCGGCGATTCCGCCTGCCCGCCCGTCTTCGCCAGGGACGTGGCATGGGCTGCGCAGCGCGACATAGATACGACGATGAGAACCCTCGCGCGTGCCGGCGATTTCCTGACACACGACGCGCGTACCGTGACGGGAAACGACGGCGTGTCGAGCGAAAAGCCCATGCGACGACACGCCGACGACGCCAGGCCGGATGCCGTGTTGCGGGGGAGTGTCAATCACATGCTGACAAGAGACTACGTGGAGCGCGAGCTGTCTCATATCGAGAGAATGGTCGCGCTGCTCGAAAGCGATGCGGATACCGGCGCTGCGGCGATGCCGTACGCGATGCGCGTGAGTCGTCCGGGCTACTGGCGCGCACGGATCGAGGTGCTGCTCGCGATTCCCGGCATGCCGCGCCACGTGATGAAACTCGGCAACGTGCTGCTCGCGAAGCTCGACGCGATCGAGTCGCGGCGGGGGACGGTGAAGCCCTGACTGCGCAGGCGCGCGCAGCGCATGTCGCGAGGGGTTCGGCTGGCGTTTCGGCGATGTGTTCAGCCTGCTTGCGGTGCCGGCTCTCGCCGCGGCCAGTGCGTTGCATGCGATCGGCCATGGCCGCACGAAGATTACTTACGGAACACCAGCGCGCGAGCGGAGCGGCCGTGCAGCGAGATTGATTCCGCAGGCGCCTGTCGAGTGTGCGCGGATAAAGGAAAAGCCACGGATCGCTCCGTGGCTTTTGCCTTTCTCATGCACGCGGCCGTGTCACGACCGCGTATCGCATGGCTTACGCGATGGTCTTCGACCAGTTCGCGTACCAGTTGCGGAACAGCGTGTACTGCGCTTCCGCGTAGTTGCGTTGCGCGTCGCTCAGTGCATCGGTTTCGTTGAAGTGCAGCGTGTATTCCTTGTCGCCGTTCAGCACCATCAGGTGCTTGTAGAACAGCACGAGGTCGCAGCCTTCGTCGAACGACGACAGCACGGCCAGCGCCGCTTCCAGTTCCTTCGCACGCACGCGCGCCACCGCATCGCCTTGCGCGGCCTTCTTGCACAGGTCGACCAGTTGCAGCACTTCGCGCGGCAGCGCGTTGCCGATGCCGGTGATTGCACCTGCCGCGCCGCAATTAACGAAGCCGTGGAACACCTGCGTGTCGACGCCGGCCATCAGCGTCACGCTGTCGTCCTGCGACGTGATGTTTTCGGCCGCATAGCGCATGTCGGCGGCGCCGCCGAATTCCTTGAAGCCGATCAGGTTCGGGTGCTGGCGACGCAGTTCGAAGAACAGGTCGGCGCGGGTCGCGAAGCCGTAGTACGGGCTGTTGTAGATCACGGCCGGCAGGTTCGGCGCTGCGTTCAGGATCGCGGCGAAGTGGGCCTTCTGTGCGGCCGGCGACGCGCCGCGGGACAGCACGCGCGGGATCACCATCAGCCCGTGCGCGCCGACCTTCGCCGCATGCGCGGCGTGCGACACGGCTTCCTTCGAGTTCACCGCGCCGGTGCCGACGATCGTCGGCACGCCGGCTTCGACCAGGCGCGCGACGCCTTCCTGGCGCTGCGCTTCGGTCAGCAGCGGCCAGTCGCCCATCGAGCCGCAGTACACCACCGCGCGCATGCCGAGTGCCACCAGCTCCTTGCCCTTCTTTACCAGCGCGTCGAAATCCGGCTGACGATCAGCGGTGCACGGAGTCATCAAGGCCGGAATGGTGCCGGTAAAAATGTTGTCGCTCATCTCGTTTCCTCACATTCAGATAGGGTCAATTGCCAGTGCTGGCAATTTGGGCCGTACGCGCGCTCGCCGTCTCGCGGGCGCTTCACGTCACCCGGACGGCGGCTGGCCGCCTCTTGTTTGCCTCGGTGCCGAAACGTTGCCTCCGGTTTCGACCGAGAGTCAGCCATCGACGAGTGCATTCTAGCCAGTCCGGATATTTTATACAATATAAAATAAAAGGGGCGTGACGCAGGTCGTCATTGCGGGGGTGCCGGGGAGGCGGAGAACCGCGCCGGGGCGGCGTTCGGCGGGGATGGCGGGCGACCCGACGACGCCGGCCGATGCGCGTACCAACTCCGCCTGACGGGCTGGGAAGTCCGACCGGCGCCCGGAAGCTTGTCCTCGCCGCACTTTCCTTCGATCAAAAACATACGTCTCGCTGGCTTCCGTCCCGGTCGGCGGACCCCACCCGGCATATCGCATTTCTGCCGACAGTATTTTTGAGATTGCATGGATTGTGTATTGGATATTGTATAAAATCTTTCGGCGCGCTTACTCGCGAGCCGCCCCGTCAAGGGAAATGGAAGACAACGAGAGGAGATACGGAGATGACAGGTCAGGTCGGCGAGGCAGTCTCGCCCGGTAGTGCAGCAGCCGTGCAGGACACGGCGTCGAAACGGGAATTGAAGCGGGTCGTCGCGGCGTCGATGGTCGGATCGGTGGCGGAGTGGTACGAGTTCTTCCTGTATGGAACGGCGTCGGCGCTGGTATTCGGCACGCACTTCTTCAAGAAGACCGGCAACCCGATCGACGGCCTGCTCGCCGCGTTCGCGCTGTATGCGGTGGGGTTCGCCGCGCGGCCGATCGGCGGGCTGGTGTTCGGCTACTACGGCGACAAGTTCGGCCGCAAGTACCTGCTGCAGGTCAGCCTGATCGTGGTCGGCATCACGACCTTCCTGATGGGCTGCCTGCCGACCTTCGATGCGATCGGCTACTGGGCGCCGGTGCTGCTGGTGTCGCTGCGGCTGATTCAGGGCTTCGCGTTCGGCGGCGAGTGGGGCGGCGCGATCCTGCTGGTCAGCGAACACAGCCCGGACAACCGTCGCGGCTACTGGGCCAGCTGGCCGCAAGCCGGCGTGCCGGCCGGCAACCTCGTCGCGACCATCATCCTGCTGGTGCTGTCGAGTTCGCTGTCCGAGGCCGACTTTTTGGCATGGGGCTGGCGCGCGGCGTTCTGGTTCTCGGCGGTGGTCGTGCTGATCGGCTTCTGGATTCGCCGCAAGGTCGACGATGCGCCGATCTTCAAGGAAGCGCAGGCGCGCCGCGCACAGAAGCAGGAAAAGCAGCTTGGCGTGGTTCACGTGCTGAAGTATCACTGGCAGCAGGTGCTGATCGGCATTGGCGCGCGGTTCGCCGAGAACATCCTGTACTACATGGTCGTCACGTTTTCGTTGACCTACCTGAAGCTGGTGGTCGGCGCCGACACCACGCGGATCCTGAAGCTGATGTTCGCGGCCAACGCGATCCACTTCTTCTTCATTCCGCTGATGGGGCTGCTATCGGACTTCGTCGGCCGCAAGCCCGTGTATCTGACGGGCGCGGTGCTGACCGCCGGCTGGGGCTTCGTCGCGTTCCCGATGATGGATACCGGCAACGACTGGATCATCATGGCCGCGATCGTGCTCGGTCTGTTCATCGAATCGATGACGTACTCGCCGTACTCGGCGCTGATGACCGAGATGTTCCCGACCAACGTGCGCTATACCGCGCTGTCGCTGTGCTACCAGGTCGCGCCGCTGATGGCCGGCTCGCTCGCGCCGCTGATCGGGCTGTCGCTGCTCGAGCGCTATCACTCGTCGACGCCGATCGCGCTGTACCTGGTCGCCGCGGCCGTGATCTCGATCGTGTGCGTGGGTGTCGCGAAGGAAACGCGCGGCAAGTCGCTGCGCGATGTGGATGCGGAGGCGAGTCGGCGTACGCATGCGTGATGCGGGGGTGACGCCGGCGTGATCGCTGATGGGAAGCCACTGGGAGGGTGGCTTTTTTGTGGGGTATCGCTGGTTGGGGCGCGGGGAGGAATGGCGGCGTTCGTCATTCATTCACCGTCACCCTCCGCTGGTTCGGCCGACCGAACCGGTTCGCGATGTACGGGTTGCCCTCACGCAAGAACCTCACCAGTTGCGGACAATGCAGGGCGAGGGTGTACTTCATCGGGACGGTCATCGCTTTCGGCAGCCATGAAGCTGCACAAGCAGATACGATTTGCGTTTTCCAGCGCCCTGCGAAACGTTTCTGGCTAGCGATGCAGGCAGTGCAAAGGATCCGGGGATTCTTACGGAACGTGGTGCTGAAGGTCGTCAACGCTTTACCAATCCGAATACGGCGGAATCGCCGCTACCGGCCGGGCCATCCGAGCTTCTGTGCCCGGTCGAGCGAGGCTCGGACGACGAGGCGATGAAAAGGCGCGATAAGGGCAAGACATTGATCCGGCGGCTGCGCGTCTGCGAACGGACATTCGCGAAAGACCGACGCTCTTCACAGGATGCTCGGCGCTCATTTCGTCGAACCGAGAACACTGGACCGGATTACCTTTCGGGATCAGCGCACCTTTGGACACTCACCAGCGCCAGCGCCTCGAATATAGCGGGCGTGCGTTCCAGGCGGGCAATCGTCCGCGCGCCTTCGAGCGCGGCTACCAATGCAGCGGCGGTGGAGGAAGCGCGCGGGGGAGCGAAACCGCACTCTCTAAAGTGCTCCGCAATAATTTCGGTCGACTCAGCAAATCCGCGCGCTACCCGTTGGGTGAGCTCGGCGTCGAGCGCGGGCAGCTCATTCGCCAGATTCTGCATCAGACATCCATACTGGAAATCAGAGGCGACCATTTCAGCCGCGAATGTCCTGAAAATCTGATGAACAAAATTCAGGGCGTCACCCGTCGTACTCGCCGAGATGTCTCGTAATACAGCGATTCGATCCGCAATGTAACTATCGATTGCTTCTTCTGCGAGTTGTGCCTTGCCGCGCGGAAAGTGGAAGTAGAACGATCCTTTAGGCGCACCGCTTTCTTCAAGGATCTGGGTCAATCCCGTCGCAGTGTAGCCCTGGATGCGAAACAGTCGTTGGGCCGTGGCAATCGCGCGGGCGCGGGCGTCAGTCTTACGTGGCATGCCGAGAACATAGCACGTTTCGCTTGATGGTTCTATGGCGATTGGCATACTATGGTGATCACCATATACGGAGCCCCGGCGATGCCTCCCGACCCAATCGCAAGTCAAGAAGGTTCGCTCAGTTGTGCGCAGCCTGCCGAGATCGCGGCACGAATAACCGAAACCCGCCGGCCGAATCGTTCGTCGCGTGCGTCTTCGCTGACGCTGGAGGCGGCGCGCGCACGGGGACGGGGCGTTCCATCATGAGCCGTCCACTTCGCTTCCGGCCGTCGGCGTCCAGACGAGCCTTCCTGGCGATGGGCGCGGTCAGCCTGTTTGTCCCCTTGATTCGACCCGTCCACGCAACCCCCATAGGAGGAGTTGACTTGTCCACATCAACATATGGCAACGGAACGCTTCCGAAGAGGGTCCGCTCGCGCATGATCCACGGGGTCAACGGCCTCGATGTCCATATTCTCGAGGCCGGTTACGAGAACCCCGGCCGGCCGCTCGCACTGCTTCTGCACGGTTTTCCCGACTTGGCTTACGGATGGCGACACCTGATCCCGATTCTCGCCGACGCCGGCTACCACGTCGTGGCGCCCGACCAGCGGGGTGTTGGCCGCACCACCGGTTGGCTGAACGACTATGACGCACCGCTGGCACCTTTCAGCCTTTTGAATATGACGCGTGACGCTCTCGGATTGGTTTTGGCGTTGGGGTATCGGCGTACGGCAATGCTCGTCGGGCACGACCTCGGCTCGCCCGTCGCGGCCTATTGTGCGCTAGCCCGACCTGACGTCTTTCCCTCGGTGGTGCTGATGAGCGCACCGTTCCCCGGTCCGCCGACGCTTCCGTTCAACATTGCGGAAAGCGAGATATCGTCGGTTCAACCGAACACTGGCAATCAAAAGTTGGCGGCCGCGCTGGCGGCGCTCGACCCGCCGAGAAAGTATTACCAGCAATACCTGAGCACACGTGAGGCGAACCATGACATGTGGCAACCTCCACAAGGCTTACACGCGTTTCTTCGTGCATTTTTCTATGTCAAGAGCGCCGACTGGCCGGGCAACAAGCCGCATCCGTTGAAGGCGCCAACCGCCGCCGAACTTGCGCAAATGCCCACCTATTACGTCATGGAACTCGGCAAGACGATGCCCGAGACCGTCGCTCCATTCCAACCTTCCTCCGCCGAGGTCCTGGCCGGCGAATGGCTCACCGAGCCGGAACTTGGGGTGTACACGGAAGAGTACGGCCGCACGGGGTTTCAAGGCGCCCTGCAGGCTTATCGTGTCCTTTCCGATCCTGGCCTGAACGCCGAGTTGCGCCTGTTTTCGGGCAAGACGATCGATGTCCCGTCGCTCTTCATTGGCGGCAAGAGCGATTGGGGCACGTATTCGGCGCCGGGCGCGCTCGACCTGATGAGGACGAAGGCGACGACGAGAATGGCGGGAATCGAGCTGATCGACGGCGCTGGTCACTGGATCCAACAGGAGCAGCCGGGTCGGCTCGGCGAACTCCTGCTCGCCTTCGCCAAGGAGGCGGGTGGGGCGGATCACACTCGCAGTTAAGTTGAGGAATGGCTATCGTTGTGCTTGAAAATATCGCCCGGCTTCCAGACCACCGTCCCGTCCCGTCCGTCACGCTTTAGTGAAGCGTCTCGGGTTGGATGGTTCCAGGTCTATCATTAGCCTCTGGCTCCTCCGCCCTCGAGCGGGGAGTAACGCTTGCTCCTCGACGTTGAACGACGTCTCGGTGCTGGATGTACTTAACGACTGAAAGACGTCCCTACGCCGGACACCTACTTCGCGTCGGCCCGAAGGACCGCATCGGGTCGATAACTGCCGATCCAGAAAACCGTAAGCGTAGGGCGGCATGGACCTGCAAGCCGTGGCCGCTCAGGTAGGCTACATCGACGGGGCGACGTTGGGTGCGCTCCTGCGCCAGAGGACCGGGCGCGGTGTGCGCGACCTTCGTGCCGATCTGCGCTGATGGTTTGGGTTTGCCAAAAGATCGGTGCAGCTTTACCCCACCAAACCGGCGTTCGTTGACGCCTGCGAAGAAGGCTCGTTCAAATGAACAACATCGCTCTCGCATGCGTGGTGGTTCTAGGGCTGCTCCTGTTCGGCCTCGGATTATCCATCTCGGCGATGCGTTTCCGCGAAGGCACCGCCTCAGGCTGCAAACCGGACCCCGCAAACCTGCTACACAAGCTCGTCCGGGCTCATGCCAACACGGCCGAATACGCGCCGTTCCTCGCGTTGCTGTTTCTCTATCTTGGCGCGCGATCGCCTTCGATGGCGACAGTGTCGCTGATGGTCGCGGTAACCGTGTGCCGCTGCTTGCTCGTCGTCGGACTGATCGCGTGGCCGACGATGGCAAGGTTCAACCCTTTGCGGTTCGTCGGCGCACTGGGCACCTACCTGACCGGTATGGCGCTATGTGTCTCGCTGCTGCTTTGAGATGCGACTGATGGCGAGATCGCGGGTGCTTGGCGCGTGCCGACGCGCTCATGGTTGCCATCAGCTCAACCACGAAGTCAAGAAACGCCCGCGTCTTTGCCGGCAGGTGATGCCGGGACGGGTAGTACGCGTATAACGGAAATCGCTCGTCTGCCCATTCGGGAAACAGATTGATCAATTGGCCGTTCGCGATCAGGGGCTCGGCACCGAGCAGCAACATCTGCGCAATTCCGGAACCGGCGAGGCATGCGTTGAGCAGGGCACCCGGATCGTTGACCGTGAGGCGTCCCCGGGTGTCGACCACAATGCGCTTTCGCCGGCGATGGAATTCCCACGCGAACGGCTTGCCGGTCTCCGGGTTGCGAAATTCAATGCATCGATGGCTTCGGCTTTCCAGGTCCTCGGGTTTTGTCGGCCGTCCCCAGCGAGCGATATACGCGGGCGATGCGACCGTAACAATGCCGGTATCGAGCAACTTTCTCGCGATCAGCGTAGAGGCTCGGGGCTCGCCGAATCGCACGGCGATGTCGAAGCCATCCATGACGAGGTCGCCAAGACTGTCTCGTGCGATGAGCTCGATTTCGAGTTCCGGGTGCGCGTCCATGAACGAATCGAGTTGCGGCCCAAGAATGGTCCGGTAGACGACAGGATCAAGATTGACTCTCAGCTTTCCACGCACAGCGGAGGCGCTACCTGCCGCAGCCGCGGCTGCTTCCTCCAGCCCGGCGAGATGGGGCATGACCTGCTCGTAAAAGCGGCGGCCCTCTTCAGTGAGCGAGACGGAGCGTGTCGTTCGGTTGAAGAGCCGGATGTTGAGCTTTTTTTCCAGTCGCGCGATTGCGCGACTAACGCCCGGTGGTGTCATTCCTATGACTTCCGATGCGGCCGCGAACGTCCCCATGTCCACCACGGCGGCGAACACGCTGATGCTGCCGGACAGCTTCTCGCTACTGGATCTCATGGTTGCTCGAGTGAATGCGGGTGGTGGATCGCGACCGACTAACCGAAGGCCAACGCGCCAAAGCTGAGCCGTGCAGCGGCGCGGGATAACTCCGTCGATCATGCCGCATTGATGACTCGTTGTCACTTATCCGATGCCATCCATGTCATTTTGTTTCGGTCGGCGTTTGTCCAGAATGCGTGTCACCGAGACATCCGATGTATCCACACATGGAGAACGAGCAATGTATGCAATAACAGGAATCACCGGCCAGGTTGGCGGCGCACTGGCCCGCGAGCTGCTGGCCACAGGTCAGCCGGTGCGCGCGGTCGTGCGCGATGCGACGCGGGCAGGATCATGGGCAGACCGAGGTTGCGAGATCGCGACTGCTTTCATGGAAGACGCTGCGTCACTGGCCGCCGCGTTCGAGGGCGCCGCTGGCGTTTTCATTCTGCCGCCTTCGGAGTTCGATCCGGCGCCCGGGTTTCCCGAAGCGCGGAAGGTGATCGAGGCTGTATCCGCAGCGCTCCTGAAGGCGCGGCCCGAAAAAGTCGTTTGCCTGTCGACGATCGGCGCACAGGCCGACGAGATCAATCTGCTCACTCAACGCACGCTGATGGAGCAGGCACTGCGCGAGATGCCGATGCCGGTGACGTTCCTGCGGCCTGGCTGGTTCATGGAAAACGCCACGTGGGATGTCGCGTCCGCGCGCGACGAGGGCGTCATTGCCAGTTACCTGCAACCGCTCGACAAGCCCGTGCCGATGGTGGCTACCGCGGACGTAGGCCGCGTTGCGGCCGAACTGCTCCAGCAGACGTGGCGCGGTGTGCGCGTGGTCGAGCTCGAGGGCCCGCGCCGGGTGAGCCCCAATGATCTCGCATTGGCCTTCGCGCACGTGCTGGGTGCGCCGGTACGCGCGGAAGTTGTCGACAGGCAGACGTGGGAATCGCTGTTCCGCGGGCAGGGCATGAAGCATCCTCTACCCCGGATGCGCATGCTGGACGGCTTCAACGAAGGCTGGATCGATTTCGAAAGTAATCCTGATGAAATCGTGCGTGGTCGCGTCGAACTGGAGACGGTTCTGCGCGAGCTTGTGTCGTGTGCGGTCTGAGCCGAGCCTCGATCCGTCGGTTTGACCGATCGCCAAGTCCTGTACGGAGCGATCGGCAACTTGGAACTATACTGGGGCAACCTGGAGGGTTCCATGACTGATCACGACAGACTGCATCCGCTACGTCCGTTCCTGAAAAATTGGGTTTGGGAGCATGGCCGAATCGGGACTCGCTATCTGGACTGCGTCGACTGCGAAATCAAGTTTGATGAAGGCAAGAAGTCGCATTTCGCAGCCGAGAAATATATCTACGTGCCGCTTGGCAACGGGGCTGACGACGATGCGTCTGTGGATGGGCCTGCAATTCAGGAGGCCGGACTTGCCCGGTTTTTGCGGGCTGCGCAGTTGGGTAAGCCGGAAGAAGCCGGTTCTGTAGCGGAGGTGCAGCGCGCAGTGCAGGACTGCGTGGAGATTGGCCTGTTCAGTGCGTATCAAGGGGAGGCTCGCAACGCATTTGCCCGATACGCGCAGGAGCCTATGTTCGACGACGAGATCCGCGCGGCGGTCGTCGACGACATCCGGCGGGGTTATGTCGGCATGCGCGAGCAACTTGGGCTGTACGATTTCAGTGTGCTCTATGGCTTGCCCCAGCCACTGCTTATCGGCGACGCGCCCTTCATCGACTGGCGCGTATCCGCGAGTCCGGCACTTCCGTTCGTGTCGCTGCCGCTGGGACCTTACTGCCTGCTGGTAGGCGCGCCATCGGGCAGGAAAAGCCGTATCGGCCCGGTGGTCTGGAAGGCCGCTGCCACGATGGGCCCGTTGAAAGACCACAACCGCCGGATCGAGGAGCAGGCACGTCTGTGGCTGGTGGCGACTACGGATGATCAACTCGTTACTGTGCAAAGTCGCATGGTTGCGGCCATGGGGGCCAAGCAAGGGGCGGGGAAGCCCTGAGTGATTCGACGGAAGGCAGGGCGTCGGCGGGGGCTGAATGGTGAGCGGTAGTTCGATGAGCGGTAGTCCATTGATGCGTCAGGCGGGACGCGTCATGGCGCCTATGTAATCCCCTTGACCGAGCGCGGAATGGAACTCAGACAATTACGCTATTTTCTCAGCGTCGTCGAACACGGAAGCATGGGCAAGGCAGCGCTGGAGCTCGGCGTGGTGACCTCGGCATTGAGTCAGCAGATCAGCCGTCTGGAAGGCGAACTATCGACGCGTCTGCTCCAACGCACCTCGGGCGGCGTCGTTCCGACTGACGCGGGTTTGGCGTTCTGGCGTCAGGCGCAACTCGCGCTGCGTCATATCGACGATGCAGCGCTCGCGGCCCGCTCCGCACGTCTGTCAGGCCACGTCAGCGTCGGCATGGCGCCCAGCACGGCGAGCGTGCTGGGTGTCGCATTCATGCAGGCCATGCGTTCACGCTATCCCGACGTGCGGCTGCACATGGTCGAAAGCCTGTCCGGCTATCTCGCGTCCATGCTGAGCGCGCGTCAGATCGATCTCGCCGTGCTGTTCCGCGAGGAACCCGCGCAACGCTGGAGCGTGCTGCCGCTGCTGGACGAGCGGCTGTTTCTGATCGGCGCGAGCGATCTGGATGGCATGCCGACCAGCACATCCGTCCGCCTAAAAAATCTCGGCAAGCTTCCGCTCATTCTTCCCAGCGGCACGCACGGGCTGCGTTCGCAGCTGTTATCAGCGTTCAAGCGCGCCGAATATCAGCCGAACATCGTCGCCGAAGTCGACGGCCTGGCGCTTCTGATGGACTTCGTCCGCACGGGCATCGGCGCGACGATACAGCCGGGCGCTGCGCTGGCAAGGCCCGAGAACGTAATACTAAAGAGCGTTCCCGTCGCGGAGAAATACGCCACGCGGCCAAACATGCTCGCCAGCATCTCCGACGACGAACTGTCTCCCGCCGGTCTTGCTGCGCGCGTGGTGCTCGTCGATGTCGCCCGTCAACTCGTGCAGGAAGGGCGCTGGCCAGGTGCGCGATTGCGGGACCATGGTCTTCACAAAAGATGAAGACCCGTTGACGGCCGGCTGATAGCGAAGCGGGCACTCGAACTTTACGATGCGTCTGAAAGGAGACAAGTCTAATGGTCGATGTGCTCGTAATCGGAGGAGGCAATGCCGCGCTGTGCGCCGCATTGATGGCGCGAGAAGCTGGCGCCTCCGTTCTGCTTCTCGAATCCGCGCCGCGCGAATGGCGCGGCGGCAACTCGCAACACACCCGCAATCTGCGCTGCATGCACGATGTGCCGCAGGACGTTCTCGTCGATGCCTATCCGGAAGAGGAATTCTGGCAGGACCTGCTGAAAGTCACCGGCGGCATCACGAACGAGCATCTCGCGCGGTTGACGATCCGCGCGTCGTCGTCGTGCCGGCCGTGGATGCAGAAGCACGGCGTGCGCTTCCAGCCGCCGCTCTCGGGGGCGCTGCACGTAGCGCGCACCAATGCGTTCTTCATGGGCGGCGGCAAGGCGCTCGTCAACGCGTACTACCGCAGCGCCGAAGCGCTCGGCGTCGATATCCGCTACGAAACACCAATCGATTCGCTCGAACTCGACGGCAGCCGCTTCATCGCGGCGCGCAGCGGCAGCCGGTGCTTCGAGGCACGCGCCTGCGTGCTGGCAGCGGGCGGCTTTGAATCGAATCGCGAATGGCTGCGCGAAGCGTGGGGGCAAAACGCACGCGGCGAATGGCCTGCCGACAACTTCCTGATTCGCGGCACGCGCTTCAACAAGGGCGTGCTCATCAAGCATATGACCGACGCCGGTGCGGACATGATCGGCGATCCGTCGCAGTCGCACTGCGTCGCCATCGATGCGCGCGCGCCGCTGTATGACGGCGGCATCTGTACGCGCATCGACTGCGTGTCGCTGGGCGTCGTGGTGAATCGTGACGCCGAGCGTTTCTACGACGAAGGCGAGGATTTCTGGCCGAAGCGCTATGCAATTTGGGGACGGCTCGTCGCGCACCAGCCGGGACAGATCGGCTATTCGATCATCGACTCAAAAGCAAGCGGCCGCTTCATGCCACCGGTGTTTCCCGGCGAAAAGGCCGACACGCTGCCGGAACTCGCGCGCAAGCTCGGGCTGCCGGAAGCGCGCTTCATGGAAACGCTCACACGCTATAACGATTCGTGTCGCGACGGCACCTTCGACCACACCGCGCTCGACGACTGCCACACCGAAGGCCTCGTGCCGCCCAAGACGCACTGGGCGCGGCGCCTCGATACGGCGCCGTTCTACGGTTATGCGCTGCGGCCGGGCATCACGTTCACGTATCTAGGTCTCAAAACCAACGATCGCGCGCAGGTCCACTTCGGCGGGAAAGCCAGCGAGAACCTGTTCGTGGCTGGCGAAATGATGGCTGGCAACGTGCTCGGCAAGGGCTATACGGCGGGCGTCGGCATGTCGATCGGCACGGCCTTCGGGCGCATTGCCGGGACGCAGGCCGCGCGTGCGGCACTCAAAACTATGGAGACAACCAGTGCAACAGTCTGACGCGCTCGCACCCGAACGCACGCGCACGACGTTATCGCGCGATACGACAGAGGCTTCACACGGCGGCACGGCGCGCGTGATCCCCATTGTGCCGATGAGCGCCGGCGAAACCGAAGTGGCGCGGCAGATGCGGATCTGCAATGCGTGCCGCTACTGCGAAGGATTCTGCGCCGTATTCCCGGCAATGACGCGTCGCCTCGAGTTCGGCAAGGCCGACGTCAACTACTTGGCGAATCTCTGCCACAACTGCGGCGCGTGTTATCACGCGTGCCAATATGCGCCGCCGCACGAATTCGGCGTGAACGTGCCGAAAGCGATGGCTGAGGTCCGGCTCGAGACTTACACCGAGTATGCGTTTCCTGCATCGTTCGGCGCGCTGTACAAGCGCAACGGCCTGACTTTGTCGGTTGCGCTGGCGGCCGGACTCGCGCTGTTCCTGCTGCTCGGCACGTCATTGCGCGGCAGCATGTCGGGCGATGTCGCGCGAGCGAACTTCTACGTGATCTTCCCGCACAACTTGCTCGCGGCGATGTTCGGCATCGTTTTCCTGTTCGCCAGTCTCGCGCTCGGACTGGGCGTCACGCGTTTCTGGCGCGACGTGTCGGCAGGAACGGCGAGGGCGAGCGCGCCAGCCGTCGCGGAAGCGGCCAAGCACGCGCTGACGCTCAAGTACCTGGACGGTGGCCACGGCGACGGCTGCAATGAAAAGAACGATGCCTTCACGCTGGCGCGGCGCCGTTTCCATCACCTGACGTTCTACGGCTTCATGCTGTGCTTTGCGGCAACCGCGGTCGCGACGCTCTATCACTACGCATTCGGTCTGGAAGCGCCGTATCCGTTTCTGAGCGTGCCGGTGCTGCTGGGAACGGCGGGTGGCATCGGACTGATTGCGGGGCCGGCGGGACTGCTTTGGCTGAACCTGAAACGCGTTCCGGAGCGGGGCGATGCTCGTCAGCGCCCGATGGACCGCGGCTTCATCGCGCTCCTGCTGCTGACGAGCGCATCCGGTCTCGCGTTGCTCGCGCTCCGCACGACTTCGGCAATGCCGTCGCTGCTTGCGATTCATCTCGGCATCGTGATGGCGTTGTTCGCCACGCTGCCTTACGGCAAATTCGCGCACGGCATCTTCCGTTCTGCAGCGCTGCTCAAGTCGTCGATCGAGAAGCGGCAACGCAACACATTGAACCTCGGTTCGGATTAGCAGTCACCAGGGCGCCTTGGGCGCGCATCACCATGGATAACAAGCAGGAGACACAATGAACCGTATCGAACCGATCGCCGCTTCGTCCGGCGTTTCGCCCATGACAAGGGCCGCCGCCGTGTTGCGCGTGACCAGTGGCAACTTCATCGAACAGTTCGATTTCTTTCTGTTCGGTTTCTACGCGACATCGATCTCGAGGATCTTTTTCCCTTCCACCAGCGAATTCGCGTCGCTGATGCTCACTTTCGCCGTGTTCGGCGCTGGTTTTCTCATGCGTCCGCTCGGTGCGGTCTTTCTCGGCGCGTATATCGACAAGGTCGGACGGCGCACCGGGCTGATCGTTACGCTGTCCATCATGGCGAGCGGCACCATTCTGATTGCCTGCGTGCCGGGGTACGCGACCATCGGCCTGCTCGCCCCCGCGCTCGTACTGCTCGGGCGTCTGTTGCAGGGCTTCTCGGCGGGAGCCGAACTCGGCGGCGTGTCCGTCTATCTCGCGGAAATGGCGACGCCCGGCAACAAGGGCTTTTACACGAGTTGGCAGTCGGCGAGCCAGCAGGTCGCCATCGTCATGGCGGCGGCCATCGGTTACGCTCTGAACGAGTGGCTGTCCGCACAGCAGATCGCCGCATGGGGCTGGCGCGTGCCGTTTTTTATCGGCTGCGCGATCGTGCCGTTCCTGTTCGTGTTGCGCCGTTCGTTACAGGAGACCGCGGCGTTCGAAGCGCGGCGGCATCATCCGCGGACGCGCGACATTTTTGCGATGCTGCTCGGCAACTGGCGCATCGTCGTCGGCGGCATGCTGCTGACGGCAATGACCACCACCACCTTCTATCTCATCACGGTCTATACGCCGACTTTCGGCAAGTCGGTGCTGAAGCTGTCCACCTCCGACAGCTTGATGGTGACGCTGCTCGCGGCTGCATCGAATTTCGTCTGGCTGCCGATCGGCGGCATGATCTCCGATCGCATCGGCCGCAAGCCGCTGCTGCTCGCCATTTCGGTGCTGGCGATCTTCACTGCTTATCCGGCGCTGACCTGGCTCGCCGACGCACCGAGCTTCGCGCGGATGCTGACCGTGCTGCTGTGGTTCTCGTTCTTCTTCGGCATGTATAACGGCGCGATGGTCGCCGCGCTCACCGAAGTGATGCCGGTCGAAGTGCGCGTCGCGGGCTTCTCGCTGGCGTTCAGTCTCGCGACGGCGCTGTTCGGTGGCTTTACGCCAGCGGTATCGACGTATCTGATTCAGGTCCTGCATGACAAGGCCGCACCCGGCTACTGGCTGAGCTTCGCTGCGTTCTGCGGTTTGTGCGCGACGCTCGGACTGTACCGCCGCCGTGCGGGTAGCAACCCGTCGGTGGCATCGTCGGCCCGATAGCGATCATCCGCTGGCCACGCTCGACGAGGCCACGCTCGAAGCGGCGAACGATTGTCTGTTGGTCGGCTATTTCCCGCGCCACTCATACGAGGCGTTGCTCTCGCTTGCAGGGGCGAGTCTGGAGCGGCCTTTGAGTGTGCGCATCGAAGTATCGAACGATGAAGTCCGTTGGCATCTGATCCGCGAGGAGGGGGGCATCGGCGCGATGCCCAAGCCGATCGTGGCTTTCTACCTTTCTTGGTATGGACTGTAGGCCCCAAGCTACCATTGATGGTGCCGACTCTCGAATGACTGGTGGAGGGGCGGCAAGCGACATCCGCCGAAATCCGCCGAGAACCCCTACTGTTGTCTGATCGAACGGCACGGCGGCGTGACAATAGGCGTCCTCCGCCCCTTCCCCCGCAAGACCCCTCTGCTAATATTGTAGAAAATATGCAATATCCGCCGCCGCCGCACCGGCGCTTGCCTGCCCGCCTTCCCCCAGTCCGAACCGCAACATGAACGAGAAACGCCCTGCTCTTGTCTACGCCACGCGCGCCGAAGCCGCAGCGAACGAATTGCGCCGCCGTATCCTGACGGGGGAGTATGTCGACGGCTACCAGCTTCGCCAGGATGCGCTCGCGACCGAACTCGGCATCAGCCGCATCCCGCTGCGCGAAGCGCTCGTGCAGCTCGAGAGCGAAGGGCTCGTGAAGATCCTGCCCCACAAGGGCGCGATTGTCTCGGAGCTGTCCCCGGAGGACATCACCGAACTGTTCGAATTGCGCGCGCTGCTGGAACCCGTGCTGCTGAAAAAATCGATTCCGAAGCTCACCGCCGAGGATTTCGCGCGGCTCGATGCGATTCTCGCGGAGTACAGCGAAGTGCTGCATGCGAGCCAGTCCGGACGCTGGGGCGAACTGAACACCGAACTGCATCAGCTGCTGCTGTCGCGCGCCGACCAGCCGAAGACCACGGCGATCGTCGCGTCGCTGCTGCAACAGACCGACCGTTACACGCGCGTGCAACTGTCTCTATCCGAGGCCGCGCGCGACGTGGCCGAATCCGAACACGCCGAACTCGTCGCGTTGTGCCGCAAGGGCGATGCGCGCGCGGCGGCGTCGCTGCTCAAGCGGCACATCGAGCATGCGGGCGGTGAGTTGAATGCGTTCCTGCGTGACCGCCGGCTGGGTCGTTGAAGTCGTGCGGGGCGAGATAGCCGACATGCCGCATTAGCGTCCGCCGCTGAAGCGGGGTCGCATGCGATGCCCAAGCCGTTCGGGCATCGCCGAATCCCGATTAGCCGCCGCCGATTCCCTGCAATACCTTGCCGGTTCCGCCGCATACCGCGCATTTCTGCCCTTCGACCATGCCGGTGCCGCGGCATACTCCGCACAGATCCTCGCCGACCCCGGGCGCATCGGGCGGTCCTTCGTCGCCCGGATTCAACGGCGGGTCTTGATTCTGTCCCGCCGGCGTTCTGGTCGTCTGCATCGCACACCTCCGTTCGCGTTTCCGACGTCGCTGCGAGCACGCATCGTGCGTGCCCGCTGCGACGACACGCGCGCCATCTCCGGCACGCGTGCCTGAAGCGTATGACAGGCGCACCGCCCGATGACGCGACGCTCCGCATGACTATCGGAGAATCGACGTCATCGCATCGTCATTACAACGACGGCGCCCATGTCGAGCCGAACGGGTTCGATTGGTCGATGCCGGGGAAGTCGACGAACGCCTGCTGCAGTCGAGCACGTTGCCCGGACGCGCGTTGCGGGTGGCCTCGCCATTCATAACGACGCGGTTCGCAGTTGACGCGAACACTGGCAGGTTCCCGTTGTGCAGGGTGAGGTTCGCGGCGGATGCGATCGTCGAGATCCCGTCGGGCGCGGCGGCGGTCGCGACGAGCGCTGCGAACAGGGCGAGCACGCGCGGGCGGGCGCTCGACCCGGAAAGTCGGGATCTCATGACGGATGTCTCCTGGTGAGGCAGCGTGCGCGGACGCTGCCGGGTTGGTATCGCGTCAGTCGGGCGGGCGACGGTGGCGGCCGTAGCCGCTTTGTGATCAGTCATCCTATAACGCGAGGCAAGGAAACGAAAGACGGCGCTCAATACCCGGAAAACGCCACAACCCCGCGTCGATTCAAATACACGCCCCGTTTCCGGAAAACGTTTCGCCGACATCGGGCCAAACAGAGAAAGCTTTTCCCTTTATCCAGCCGTCAACCCGCTACAGAGGCGCTTATAGGGGTATGCACCAAGTGAGTTAAACGATTAACCGACGTACATTCGCTCCCACACGTCATACAACGTATGACTGCGATTCCTCGAAGGCCTGAGCCAGACGTATGCGCAAGCCACCCGAATCGCCGCCAAATAGCGAGCTACAACCAACAAGGAGACTGACGATGACGCACCGATTCCCCCGCTCCCGTACCGCACTGGCCGTCGCGCTGATGGCCGGCTTCGCGATGTCCGCGCAGGCCCGCGTATTCCGCTCGGCGGACGTGCACGGCGACAGCTTCCCGACCAACATGGCGGTCAAGTTCATGGGTGACGAGCTGTCGAAGCTCACGGGCGGCAAGGACTCGATCAAGGTGTTCGGCAACAGCGCGCTCGGCTCCGAGAAGGACACGGTCGATCAGGTGCGGATCGGCGCGATCGACATGGCGCGCGTGAACGGCGCGTCGTTCAACGAGATCGTGCCGGAGTCGCTGATCCCGTCGTTCCCGTTCCTGTTCCGCGACGTCGACCATTTCCGCAAGGCGATGTACGGCCCGGCCGGCCAGAAGATCCTCGACGCGTTCGCAGCGAAGGGAATGATCGCGCTGACGTTCTACGAGAGCGGCGCGCGCTCGATCTATGCGAAGCGTCCGGTGCGCACGCCGGCGGACATGAAGGGGCTGAAGGTGCGCGTGCAACCATCGGACCTGATGGTCGACGAGATCCGGGCGATGGGCGGCACGCCGACGCCGATGCCGTTCGCCGAGGTGTACACGGGCCTGAAGACGGGCCTGGTCGACGCGGCGGAAAACAATCTGCCGTCGTACGAGGAAACCAAGCACTTCGAGGTGGCGCCCGACTACTCGGAGACGCAGCACGCGATGACGCCGGAAGTGCTGGTGTTCTCGAAGAAGATCTGGGACACGCTGTCGCCGCAGGAGCAGGCCGCGATCAGGAAGGCCGCGGCCGATTCGGTGCCGTACTACCAGAAGCTGTGGACCGCGCGTGAGGCATCGGCGCAGCAGGCGGTGACGAAGGGCGGCGCGAAGATCCTGCCGGCCGCGCAGGTCGACCGCGCGGCCTTCGTGAAGGCGATGCAGCCGCTGTGGACGAAGTACGAGAAGACGCCGCAGATGAAGCAGATCGTCGACGAGATCGAGGCAACCAAGTGACCCGTCGCACTTCCCTGAACGGCGCGGCGGCTGTGGGCTCGCCGGACGCGGCCGCCGCGGACGGTGCGGCGCCGGGCCGGCCGCGCGCGGCCGCGCCGCTGTTGCGCTGCGCGAACGACCTGCTGTTCCGCGCGCTGGCCGTGATCGCGTCGCTGTGTCTCGCGGCGCTCACGCTGCTGGTGTTCTACGCGGTGGTGATGCGCTACGTGTTCGAGAACGCGCCCGATTTCGTCGAGCCGATCGCGCTGCTGCTGGTGATCGTGATCGCGATGTTCGGCGCGGCGATGAAGGTGCGCGACGGCGGCCATATCGGCCTCGACTCGCTGGTGCGGCGCCTGTCGCCGGGCCCGCGCACCGTGGTGATCGCGATCCAGCACCTGAGCCTGATCGCGTTCGCGATCGCGATCATGGTCGGCTGCGGCAGCATGGCCGCCGAGACGATGGCCGACCGCATCCCGATCATCGGGCTGCCCGAAGGCGTGCGCTACCTGATCACGATTCCCGCGGCGATCGCGATCGTCCTCTTCTCGCTCGAGCACCTGCTCGCGCTTCGTCGTTCTTCGTCGGGACAATAACGCCATGGAACTCGCGATCCTGTCCGTCAGTTTTCTGATTTTCCTCGTGCTTGGCGTGCCCGTCTCGTTCGCGCTCGGCATTGCCTGCGTGCTGACCTATATGGTCGAAGGGCTGCCGATCGCGACCGCGATGCAGTCGATGATCTCGGGGATGAACGCGTTCTCGTTCCTCGCGGTGCCGTTCTTCATCTTTTCCGGCGAGCTGATGCTGCATGGCGGCATCGCGGACCGGATCCTGCGCTTCGCGCAGGCGACCGTCGGCCATTTCCGCGGCGGCCTCGGGATGGCCAACGTGGTCGCCTGCACGCTGTTCGGCGGCGTGTCGGGCTCGCCGACCGCCGATACGTCGGCGATGGGCGGCGTGGTGATTCCGCTGATGAAGCGCGAAGGCTACAGCGCGGCTTACGCGGTCAACGTGACGACGCACGCGTCGCTCGCCGGCGCGCTGATGCCGACCTCGACCAACATGATCATCTACGCGTTCGCCGCGCAGGGGATCACGGGGATGCTGCACGGCCAGCAGGTGAGCGGCGTGTCGATCGGCGACCTGCTGTTCTCCGGGCTGCTGCCGGTGTTGTGGGTGATGGGCTTCGTGCTCGTCGCCGCGTACTGGCAAGCGGTGCGTCACGGCTATCCGCGCCGTGAAGACGGCTCGTCCGCGCTGCCGTCGTTCCCGGGCTGGTATGCGGTGCTGCGCAGCTTCGTCGGCGCGGTGCCGGGCCTGATGGTGATCGCGATCATTCTCGTGTGTGTCGCGAAGGGGATTGCCACCGCGACGGAAGCGGCCGCGATCGCCGTCGTGTATTCGCTCGTGCTGACCGCGATCGTGTACCGCACGCTGACCGTCGCGAAGCTGCGCCGTGCGCTGTCGCATGCGGCGCGCACGACGGGCGTCGTGCTGCTGCTGATCGCCGTGTCGAACATGCTGCGCTTCCAGATGTCGTACCTGGAGATTCCGGATGCGATCGAGGGGCTGCTGAAGCAGTCGACCGCCGCGCCGTGGCTGATGCTGCTGTACATCAACATCATCCAGGTGTTCCTCGGCACGTTCGTCGACATGGCCGCGCACATCCTGATCACGACGCCGCTGTTCCTGCCGATCGCGATGGCGTGCGGCGTCGGGCCGGTGCAGTTCGGGATCATGCTGCTGCTGAACTGCTCGCTCGGCCTCGTGCACCCGCCGATCGGCTCGGTGCAGTTCGTCGGCTGCGCGATCGGCAATGTGTCGATCGGCGAGACGACGAAGATGGCGTGGCCGTACTACCTCGCGATCTTCAGTGCGATCAACATCGTCACGTACATGCCGTTCTTCTCGACCTGGCTGCCGAGCCTGATCAGCGGCCATGCGGTGTTCTGACCGCTAGGCCATGCCTGTCGCGGCGCCGGACAACCTCCGGCGCCGTCATCACGGCAACGGTTTTTTTTCACGTATCGCGTATCACGTATAGCGTATCCCCATGAACCACAAGACAGCACGGCGCGCCGTCGCGGCCGCCGCATTCGCGCTGGCCGCATCGCTCGCGCATGCCGCGACGTATGCATACGTATCAAACGGTGACAGCCGCGACATCTCGGTGTTCGGCGTCGACACGTCGAGCGGCGCGCTGCGCGCGATCGAAACCGTACCGGTCGACGGCACCGTGATGCCGATGGCGTTGTCGCCCAATCATCATCGGCTGTACGCGGCGCTGCGCTCGACGCCGTATCGTGTCGTCAGCTTCGCGATCAATCCGCTCGACGGGCGGCTGATCGAGCTGGGACGCGCGCCGCTGGCGGACAGCATGGCGTATGTGTCGACCGATGCGTCGGGCCGCTACCTGTTCTCCGCGTCGTACGGCGGCAACCTGCTCGCGGTCAACCGGGTCGGCGAGAACGGCGTGGCCGGCGACGTGCAGCAGACGGTGAAGACGGGGCCGATGGCGCATGCGATCCGCCAGTCGCCGGACGGCCGCTACGCGTTCGCGTCGGTGCTCGGCGCCGACGCATGGCTGCGCCTGCCGTTCGATGCGTCGACCGGCAAGCTGACCGACACGGCCGAGCCAGCTTGCCGGCTGCCTGAGAAGTCGGGGCCGCGCCATTTCGTGTTTTCGTCGAACGGGCGGTTCGCATACCTGATCGACGAGCTCGACGGCAAGCTGCACGTGCTGGCGCTGTCGCATGGCGGCGCCGATGCGCGGCCGATCCAGACCGTGTCGATCCTGCCGCCGGATTTTCATGGCGACAAGCCGTGGGGCGCGGACCTGCACCTGACGCCGGACGGCAAATTCCTCTACGCGTCGGAGCGCACGTCGAGCACGCTCGCGGCGTACCGGGTCGATGCGGCGTCGGGCAAGCTCGCGCGGATCGGCACGTTCGCGACCGAGCGGCAGCCGCGCGGCTTCGCGATCGATCCGTCGGGCACGTATCTGCTCGCGGCCGGCCAACTGTCGCCGACGCTCGCGGTGTATCGCATCGACCGGCACACCGGCCACCTCGACGCGATCGGCAAGTATCCGGTCGGCAAGGGCGCGAACTGGGTCGAGATCGTCACGTACGACGGGACGAACTGATTCGCGCGACGAAGCGCAATCGACTCAAGTTGAACCAGCCGCGGTCGTTAACCGACTAGGGATAACTTCGAGAGTCGATTCACCATGCGCGATCTGAAGGTAAAAAACAGTTTGCTCGCCGTGCTGGCCACGTTTGCAGCGATGATCATCGTTGGCGGCATCGTCGGGGTCGTTGCGCTCGGCAGCGCGAACACGAATGCGAAGCGCCTGCACGCAATCGCAACGCAGACGTCGCTCGTCAACGATGCGTACAAGGACAGCACGCGTACCCGCTCGGCGCTCGTACGTGCGTATTCGGCACTGAAGGAACACAACGACCCGGCGCAGCGCGACTCGGCCTTGCAAAGCGCGCAGCGCACGTTCGATCTGTCGGCGAAGGAAACGCAGGCGTTCAAGGACACCGCGCCGATCAGCAGCCTCGGTGCCGACCTGAAGCAGGCGCTGGTCGAATCGTCGACGCATCTCGCGAGCGTCCTCGCCCGCGCGAGCGACGCGCTGCGCAACGGCGATACCGCCGCGTATGCGGAGATCAACGACAAGGAAATCACGCTCGCCGGCCAGGTGTATTCGGCGAACGTCGAGAAATTCCAGCGCACGGCCAACCAGCTGGCGGAAGATACGATCGACGACGACAATGCCGCGTACACGCGCATCGTCGCGATGGTCGGCATCGGTGTCGCGCTGGCGCTCGCGCTGATCGCCGCGACGCACTTCGCGTTGCGCGCGATCGTGTCGCGGCCGCTCGCGAACGCGGCCGCGCTGCTCGACCGGATCGCGTCGAACGACCTGACCGTGAACGTGCCCGATGCCGGCCGCAACGAAATCGGCCAGTTGTTCGCGGCGATGAAGCGGATGCAGACCGGCCTCGCGACGACGGTCACCGGCATGCGCGACAGCAGCGACGCGATCCACACGGCCGCGCGCGAGATCGCCGCGGGCAACCTCGACCTGTCGAGCCGCACTGAACAGCAGTCGGCATCGCTCGAGGAGACGGCCGCGAGCATGGAGCAGCTGACGTCGACGGTACGCCAGAACGCGGACAACGCGCAGCAGGCGAGCACGCTCGCCGCGAGCGCGGCGGACCTCGCCCAGCAGGGCGGCGAACTGGTCGGCCGCGCGGTCGACATGATGGGCGTGATCAACACGAGCTCGCAGAAGATCGCGGAGATCACCGCGATGATCGACGGCATCGCGTTCCAGACCAACATCCTCGCGCTCAACGCGGCGGTCGAATCGGCACGCGCGGGCGAGCACGGGCGCGGCTTCGCGGTGGTCGCGGGCGAGGTGCGCACGCTGGCCCAGCGCAGCGCGGGCGCCGCGCGCGAGATCCGGCAGCTGATCGGCGCGTCGATCGACGACGTGCGCGACGGCAATGCGCTCGTGTCGCAGGCCGGGCGCGCGATGGACGAGATCGTGTCGTCGGTGCGGCGCGTGGCGACGATCATGACCGAGATCACGACGGCCACCGTCGAGCAGAGCGCGGGGATCGACCAGGTCGGCCAGGCGGTCACGCAGATGGACCAGATGACGCAGCAGAACGCGGCGCTCGTCGAACAGGCGAGTGCCGCCGCGAGCGCGCTCGAGCAGCAGGCCGGTTCGATGCAGGCCGCGATGTCGGTGTTCCGGATTGCGCGGGCGTGCTGAACGGGAAGCAACCGGGCGGTGACGACGCGCACGGCTGCGTCGCCTCGCGAACCGGACGGCGATCGGTCGTCCGCATCGTCACCTACCTGTGCGATGATGCGCAGCGCCGCGTTTCCTGAAACGCGCCACTGACCCAGCGCCCGTTTGCGGGCGACTGCCGAATCATCGTCATATCCGGAGGCCCGATGCCCACTCGAATCGTTCACGGCAACACGCTGCATTACCAGGATCACGGCACCGGCTTTCCGGTGCTGCTCGGGCACAGCTATCTGTGGGACGCGGCGATGTGGGCGCCGCAGATCGATGCATTGTCCAGCCGTTATCGCGTGATCGTGCCGGACCTGTGGGGGCATGGCGCGTCGGGTCCGTTGCCCGCCGGAACGCAGACGCTCGACGATCTCGCCGCACACGCGAGCGCGTTGCTCGATGCGCTGGAGATCGAACAATGCGCGGTCGTCGGGCTCAGCGTCGGCGGGATGTGGGGCGCGCGGCTCGCGTTGCGCGAACCGCGGCGCGTGCGCTCGCTCGTGCTGATGGATGCGTCGCTCGAGGCCGAGCCCGACGCGACGCGCTTGCGCTACTTCGCGATGCTCGATGCGATCGAGGCCGCCGGCAGCGTCGTGCCGCCGCTGCTCGATGCGATCGTGCCGCTGTTCTTCCGGCCAGACGTGAACCTCGCCGACCCGGTGCCGAGCGCGTTTCGCGCGGCGCTCGCGAAGCTGCCGGCCGACCGGCTGCGGGAATCGATCGCTCCGCTCGGCCGACTGATCTTCGGGCGACCGGATACGCTGGCCGCGCTCGCCGACCTGAACGCCGAACGCACGCTGCTGATGTGCGGCGCGGGCGACATGGCGCGCCCGCCGTCCGAGACGGTGAAGATGGCGAGCGTGATCGGCTGCCGCCACGCGCTGGTGCCGGACGCCGGCCATATCTCGAACCTGGAGAATCCCGCGTTCGTCACGCGGATGCTGCTCGACTGGTTCGACGAGCAGCAGCTCGCGGCTGGCTGACCTTCATGCGCGCGACGCCGGCGGCGGGGGCCGCGCGGCGTCGTGTGATGCGGGCCTGCGTGTTGTGTGTTGCGCGTGTTACGCGCGTTCACCGATCGGCGTGAACTTGCGGTCGCGCACGCGGCCTTCGTCGGCGCCGCGGCGAATCAGGTCCTGCGCTTCCGCACGGCTCGCGACGCATGGAGCGGAACCGGGCAGCGGCCGCCGTGCGGTTTCGCGCAGCGCTAGCACCGACACGATGCCGATGAACGACGCACCCATCAGGTAGTAGGCCGGCATCATCAGGTCGCCAGTGCGATCGACGAGCCATGCGGTGACGAGCGGCGTCGTGCCGCCGAACAGCGACACCGATACGTTGAAGCCGATCGCGAGCGCGCCGTAGCGGATCCGCGTCGGGAACAGCGCGGGCAGCGCGGACGGCATCACGCCGGTGAAGGTCGACAGCAGCGTGCCGTAGATCAGCATCCCGCCGAACACGGGCAGCATCCCGCCCGTGCGGATCAGCAGCAGCGCCGGCACCGACAGCACGAGCAGGCCGACGCAGCCGGCCATCATCACCGGCTTGCGGCCGACGCGGTCCGACAGATGGCCCGCGTAGAGCGTCATCGGCATCATCAGCACCATCACGATCAGCACCATGAAGAGGCCGTGCGTCTCGTTGAAGTGCAGCGTCGCCGACAGGTAGTTCGGCAGGTACGACAGCGCCATGTAGTCGGTCACGTTGAAGATCAGTACCAGGCCGACGCACTGGAGCAGCGGCTTCCACTGTTCGACGAGCAGCGTGCCGAACGACTGCTTCGGGCGCGAGCGCTCGTCCGCTTCGCGCGATTCGGCTTCCTTCTTGAACGCGGGCGTTTCCTCGAGCTTGAGCCGCACGTACAGGCCGACGAGGCCGAGCGGCCCGGCGATGAAGAACGGCACGCGCCAGCCCCACGACAGCAGCGCATCCTGCGACAGCGTGGCCGTGAGCACAGCGACGGTGGCCGCGCCGAGCGTGTAGCCGATCAGCGTGCCGAACTCGAGGAAGCTGCCCATGAAGCCGCGGCGCTTGTCGGTCGAGAACTCGGCGATGAAGGTGGCGGCGCCGCCGTATTCGCCGCCGGTCGAGAAGCCCTGCACGAGGCGGGCGACGAGCAGCAGCACGGGCGCCATGATGCCGATCGACGTGTAGCTGGGGATCAGGCCAATCGCGAAGGTGCCGACGGCCATCATGATCATCGTCGCGGCGAGCACGCGCTGGCGGCCGATGCGGTCGCCCAGCGGGCCGAACACCATGCCGCCGAGCGGGCGCACGAGGAACGCGGCCGCGAACGTGCCGAAGGTCGCGAGCAGCTGCGCGGACGGGCTGCTGGACGGGAAGAACACCTTGCCGAGCGTGACGGCGATATAGCTGTAGACGCCGAAGTCGAACCATTCCATCGCGTTGCCGAACGCCATGGCCCCGACCGCGCGTTTCAGGACGGCCGGGTCGACGATCGTGATGTCGTCCAGCTTCAGGGCCTTGCGCGAAGACCGGGCTTTCGCGGGGTGCGCTTGCGATGAACTCAAGGAACGCTCCTGGAAGGAGCCTTCGCGGCCGGCCGAGCGGGCGCACGGGGGGCGGGCGCGGAACCGTCGGGGACGAAGGCGGTTGTCTCTGGATCGCCGTGATGTCGAGGGCGCGGCCCGCGCCACGCGACACCCGGCAAGGGTGTGTTGGTGTAAAGCAGTGTAGAGAAACGGGGAAAGCGGACTATCGGTCATGCGCCCGGAAACCGGTCGTAAACGACACGGATGGCGCAGGCGGGCAACTCGTCGGACCGGCTCCCGGCAAGGTCCGGCGGTCCCGGCAGCGTCGATGGTGGTCTATACCGGAGCCGCGACGCGAGGGGCGCGTCGCGTCGCGCGATCGTGCGGGCATGATGCGGCCGATACGTCATGCACGGATGCGCAAGCGCGATGGAAGCCGCGCCGAATCCGGACACGCGGTCGCGCCATCGCGCGGCGAACGCGGCGCAAGATGCTTCCGACTGCGAATGCAGCAAGGCGGCAGTTCGACGAAGGCAACCGCCGCCCGCGCACATCAGAACAGGTGACGAATCCCGAGGTTCGCGCCGACGGTCGTCCCGGTGACCGCGTAAAGCGCGTTGTTGATCCCGAGCCCGGTATTCATCGCGCCGTGGTTGTTGACCATCGCGACCTGCGCGTACAGCGCGGTGGCCTTCGACAGGCTGTAGGTCGTGCCAACGGCCGCGAGCAGCGAGTGATTGGCCGTGTCGTTGCGATCGCTGGTGAACCAGACGCCGCCGTTCAGGTCGACGGCCGGCGTCGCCTGGTAGTCGAGGCCGCCGCCGTACACGTTGTTGCTGAACGATCCGCCGACCTTGTAGCTCGCGAACGACGCCTTCGCGGTGACCGGGCCGAACCGGTACGCGGCGCCGATCGTGCGTCCGACGAACGCGACGGTGCTCGGCGTCGGCGTCGGGTTGGTGCCGTCGTTGCCGTCGTAGAACGCGGCGTTGATCATGAAGCCGTCGTGCTCGTATTTGACGCTCGCCGAATACTGGCGCCCGGCCTGGAAGTCGCCGGCCTTGCCGCCGAACGCGAACATCGCGCTGCCGGTGAGGCCGGCGATCGTCGGGCTCGTATACGATACGGCGTTCGGGTTGAACAGGCCCGTCACGAGCACGTTGTCGACGTAGTTGATCAGCCCGCTGCCGAAGTGCGAGAAGCTGCGCGGATCCGAATCGAAGATCGCGAGCAGGAACGGCGAGTACTGCACGCCTGCCTTGAGCGTGCCGAAGCCGCCGTCGAGCCCGACCCACGCCTGGCGGCCGAAGAAGTTGCCGTTCGAATGGGCGAACGTGCCGTTGGTGACGGCAAAGCCGCTTTCGAGCTGGAATTTCGCCTTGAGGCCACCGCCGAGATCCTCGGTGCCGGTCATCCCGAAGGTCGTCGGCGTCATGCCGGTGTCGGTCATCGCGAACTGATGGCCTGCGTTCGCGCCGGTGGCGGCATCGAGCGTCTTGCTCGTGTACAGCAATGCGGCGTCGAGGTTGCCGTACAGCGTCACGCTGCTTTGCGCGAAGGCGCCGGTGCTGGCCATTGCGCCCGCCAGCGCGGCGCAACCGATCACGATTCTGTTTTTCATTGGGATGTCTCCAGTGTTGTTGTACGTCCATGCATCGAACAGGGATGTGACGGACGCCGCGCATGGCGGGGCCGTCGTGCAGGCCGCGCACGCAGGGTGGGGCGCGGCGGGACGCACGTGCGCGGCCGGGTGTCGGCCGCGCGCGACGCGTTCATGGCCCGGATGGGCGCCGGAACGCGCGTGCGTCGAGGAAGTTGGGTGAGGGCGGCCGGTGCCGCGCTCGTGATTCAGAGCGACTGGCCGAGCTGGTCGAGGATCGCCGGGTTCTCGAGCGTGGACGTGTCCTGCGTGATCGCCTCGCCCTTCGCGAGCGAGCGCAGCAGGCGCCGCATGATCTTGCCCGAGCGCGTCTTCGGCAGGTTGTCGCCGAAGCGGA
>Ga0207690_10000026_pt1 | contig 175904 bp, 151 predicted proteins | sample KBSC23metaG_FD_184315 | JGI IMG/M metagenome (GOLD analysis project Ga0207690, IMG submission 184315) | Corn rhizosphere microbial communities from Kellogg Biological Station, Michigan, USA - KBS C2-3 metaG (SPAdes) (version 2) | ecosystem: Host-associated > Plants > Roots > Rhizosphere >...
CGCTTTGCGCGAGGACTCGAAAGGCTGCGCTTGCAAGCGCAGCCGGGGTCGCGCATGTGTGACCGAGTCCTCTCCTGGGCACCATCTGTTTTTGAAAAGGTCGGCTTATGCCGGCCTTTTTTCATTTGCGGCCTCGCATGACGCGCACTGGCCGCGCCATATGCCCGTCACACCGATCGATAGCAGAATTAATCGGTTATCGATTGCCCTCCCCGTTGGTACGTTAGCCGCGTTGCTTTCACCGAACCCAACAGGGAACCCGCTCCATGACGTCGATGAACCGCCGCGCGTTCGTGCAGGCGATGCTGGCCGCCGGCCTGGGCGCCGCCGGCATCCGGACGCACGCCGAGAACACGCCATCCACGCTGCGTATCGGTTATCAGAAATCGTCGACGCTCATCACGCTGCTCAAGACGCGTGGCACGCTCGAGCAGTCGCTCGCGCCGCTGGACCTGCGCGTGTCGTGGCATGAATTCGCGAGCGGCCTGCCGCTGACCGAAGCGCTCAACGTCGGCGCGATCGATTTCAGCGCCGACGTGGCCGACACGGTTCCCGTCTTCGCACAGGCCGCGCATGCGCGGTTCGTGTACGTCGCACAGGAAGCGCCGTCGCCCAAAGCGCAGGCCATCATCGTCAAGACCGGCAGCACGCTGCGCACGCTCGCCGACCTCAGAGCCAAGCGCATCGCCGTCACGAAGGCCGCCGGCAGCCACTACCTGCTGCTTGCCGCCCTCGCGCGAGCCAAGCTCGCCCCAACCGACACCGCGATCCACTACCTGACACCGGCGGACGGCCGCGCGGCGTTCGAGCGCGGCAGCGTCGATGCGTGGATCACGTGGGATCCGTATGTCGCGTCCGTCGACTCGAACCCCGACGTGCGGATTCTGGCCGACGGCAACGGGCTTGCTTCGTACTAGCGCTATTACCTCGCATCGAGCAGCTTTGCCGCCGCGCGCCCCGACATCGTCCAGATCGTCTTCGCCCGTCTGTCGCAGGCCGGCGCGTGGCTGCGCGAGCATCAGCGGGAAGCCGCCGATACCCTCGCGCCGATCTGGGGACTCGACGCGAAGACGATCGAGCGCGCCAACGCGCGACGCAGCTACCTCGTGCGCGCCGTGGTCACGCAGAATTTCGGTGAGCAGCAGAAGATCGCCGATACGTTCCTCGCAGCCGGCTTGCTGCCCGCCCGCGTCGACACGGGCGATGCGTTGCGCTGGAATTTCGCGGCCAAGCGCGCGGAGCCGATCGGCGCCTGATGCCTCGCACATGCAACGCACGATATTTTTATCACCGTCGATCAAATTATGTTGACAGCCTCTTCGAACACGCTAAAATAGCGGTCTTCGCATCGCAGCAAGCGAGACGTGCCCAGGTGGCGGAATTGGTAGACGCACTAGGTTCAGGTCCTAGCGGTGGCAACATCGTGGAGGTTCGAGTCCTCTCCTGGGCACCAACTGTTTTTTTGAAAAGGTCGGCTTATGCCGGCCTTTTTTCATTTCCGGCGTCGGATTGATACGCTCGCTCGCGGCGGCATCTGTCCACATACCCGACGTCACGACGCATCGGCGACGCGTTGCCGCCCAGGCCCTCGCCCAACGTCGCGGCCAAACCATCAAATAATTTTCGTTCGTAACCCGTTGACAGATCCTTCAGACGCGCTATAATTTTGCTTCTTTGCAGCAAGCAGCTACTGCAAAACGTGCCCAGGTGGCGGAATTGGTAGACGCACTAGGTTCAGGTCCTAGCGGTGGCAACATCGTGGAGGTTCGAGTCCTCTCCTGGGCACCATCTGTTTTTGAAAAGGTCGGCTTATGCCGGCCTTTTTTCATTTGTGGCCCAGGAAGCAAAGCGCCTGCGCGCTTTGCGCGAGGACTCGAAAGGCTGCGCTTGCAAGCGCAGCCGGGGTCGCGCATGTGTGACCGAGTCCTCTCCTGGGCACCATCTGTTTTTGAAAAGGTCGGCTTATGCCGGCCTTTTTTCATTTCCGCTTCCGGAAGCGCGATATCGCGTTCACATCGCGACTCACACCTCCCGATTACGCGCGTCAGGCGTACCGCATTCCCTCCCTCGTCATCTTCGCGCAACGACAAATCTCCTCGGCCTTCGCGACGAGCTCACGCGCCTCATCGGCGCCTAGCAAACGATCCGCCGGATCGCGCTGAAACGTTGCGCCGACCACGTCCGCGAGGTCGGCCGGCAGCCCGATCCGGCACCTCGCCGCCACCAGCAATGACGCACCCTGAAAACCCACCGTGCCCGCAAACCCCCACCCCGCCTGCCTCTCCGGCCGAAGCCGGGATTTCCCTAGGCTGACACGTCGGCGCTCACGCGGTTAAATAAATCAACGTGATTTATTTAATGCGTCGACAGACGACGCGCCCATGGAAGGAGACGCCATGAGAAGCCCGCACATCGGCCAGGGAAGCAACTCGGCCAACGTGCGCCGTTACAACGAGCGCCTGCTGTTGAAGACGCTGCGCCGTGCGGGCAGCGCGTCGAAGGCCGACCTTGCGCGTCTCGCGAGCATGACGGGCACGGCGGTCGGCAGCATCATCGCGTCGCTCGCCGACGCGAAGCTGATCGAATTCGCCGGCCGCACCGAGGGCCAGCGCGGCCAGCCGGCATCGCTGATCCGTCTCGATCCGCGCGGTGCGTTCGGCATCGGCGTCCATCTCGACCGGATGCGCATCGAGACAGCGCTCGTCAATTTCGCGGGCGACGTGCTCGGCCGCCGCTCGCACGACACGCTGCTTCCCCCGCCCGCCGACGTGCTCGACATCGTGCGGCGCGACATCGATGCGATGCAGGATCTGCTCCCCGCGCATGAGCGCGCCCGCCTCACCGGCGTCGGCGTCGCCCAGCCGTACAACCTCGGCGCGTGGATGCGCGAGCTCGGCCTCGCGCCCGACACGTTCCGCGCATGGGAAGACGTCGATTTCGCAAGCGATCTCGGGCGCATGCTGTCGCTGCCCGTGTTCGGCGAAAACGACGGCAACGCCGCCGCGATCGCCGAACTGTTCTACGGGTACGGCCGGCAGTGCGACGACTTCGTCTACCTGTTCATCGGCCCCGCGATCGGCGGCGGCATCGCGGTCGACGGAGACTGCCTGCGCGGCGTGACCGGCAATGCCGGCGACATCGCCGTGATTCCCGTGCCGCCGAGTCGGCTGGCGTCCGCACCGCCGCCGCGCGGCCCGTGGGACATCCTGCTCGCCCGCGCTTCGCTGCATGCGCTCGTGCGCCACCTGCGCCATCACGGCGAGACGGTCGAGAATCGCGCCGATCTCGAGGCCTGCATCGCGCGCGGCCTGCCGGCGGTCGACGAGTGGATCGACGACTGCGTCGACGCGCTCGCACCGGCATTGCGCGCGGTGCTGTGCGTCGTCGATGCGCCGGTGGTGGTGCTCGACGCCGATACCGACGCCGGCCTGCTCGACGCGGTGACGACCCGCCTGCGCGCGGCCCTCGTCGCCACCGCGCCGGAAGCGCGCGGCACGCCGACGCTCGTGCGCGGCACGTTCGGCGCCGACGCCGGTGCGATCGGCGCCGCGACGCTGCCGATGTTCTTCAACTTCTCCCCGCGGGCCGGCATCCTCAAGGGCGCCCGCACCGAATCGCAGGAGGTCAACCATGTCGCGTTCTGAGTCGTCCCGGCCGCTGCTCGAGATGCGCCGGATCAGCAAGACGTTCCCGGCCGTGCGCGCGCTCGACAACGTCAGCCTGACCGTCTATCCGGGCGAGATCCATTCGCTGATGGGCGAGAACGGCGCAGGCAAGTCGACGCTGATGAAGATCCTGTCCGGTGCGTACCGCGCCGACGCCGGCGGCGAGATCCTGATCGACGGCGAGCGCATCGACGTCGACGGCCCGCTCGCCGCGCGCGATGCGGGCGTCGCGGTGATCTACCAGGAGCTGTGCCTGGCGCCGAACCTGACCGTCGCGGAAAACATCTACGTCGGCCGCGAACTGCGGCGTGGCAACCGGCGCTGGGGCACCATCGACCGCGCGGCGATGGCGCGCGGCTGCCAGGACGTGCTCGCCCGTCTCGGTGCGCCGTTCGGTCCGGACACGCTGGTCGGCACGCTGTCGATCGCCGAGCAGCAGCTCGTCGAGATCGCGCGCGCCGTGCACACCCGCGCGCGCATCCTCGTGATGGACGAACCGACGACGCCGCTGTCGTCGCGCGAGACCGAGCATCTGTTCGGCCTGATCCGCCAGCTGCGCGAGGAAGGTCTCGCGATCATCTACATCAGCCACCGGATGGCGGAAATCTATGAACTGTCCGACCGCGTGTCGGTGCTGCGCGACGGCTCGTACGTCGGCACGCTCGAGCGCGAATCGCTGTCGGCCGAGCGGCTCGTCGCGATGATGGTGGGCCGCGACATCTCCGGCTTCTACAAGAAGGAACATGCGCCGTACGACCCCGGTCACCTGCTGCTGTCGGTGCGCGACATCGCGGACGCCGATCGCGTTCGCGGCTGCAGTCTCGACCTGCACGCCGGCGAGGTGCTCGGCATCGCCGGGCTCGTCGGCGCGGGCCGCACCGAACTGGCGCGGCTGATCTTCGGCGCGGAACCGCGCACGCGCGGCGACGTGAAGCTCGGCGACCGCGCGTTCGGCGCGCACTCGCCGCGCGACGCGATCGACGCCGGCCTCGTCTACCTGACGGAAGACCGCAAGCGCCAGGGCCTGTTCCTCGACATGAGCGTCCGCGACAACATCAACATCTCCGTGTGCAACCGCGATGCGCGGCTCGGTGCGCTCGATCTCGCCCGCGGTGCGCAACGCGCACGCGACGCGATCGCCTCGCTGTCGATCCGCGTGCCGAACGCCAACGTCAACGTCGGCGCGCTGTCTGGGGGCAACCAGCAGAAAGTGCTGCTGTCGCGCCTGCTCGAGACGAAGCCGCGCGTGCTGATTCTCGACGAACCGACGCGCGGCGTCGACATCGGCGCGAAATCCGAGATCTACCGGATCATCAACGAACTGGCCCGCGCGGGCGTCGGCGTGATCGTGATCTCGAGCGAACTGCCGGAAATCATCGGTGTCGCCGACCGCGTGCTCGTGATGCGCGAAGGCGAGATCGCCGGCGAACTCGGCGGCCACACGCACACGCCCATCACGCAGGAAGCGATCATCGCGCTCGCGACCGGCTCGCAGGCCGAACTCGCCGACGCGCACTGACCACGGCCTTTTCATTTCCTTCTTCATTCAAGGTACCGAAATGATCAACCCGACCAAGCAGCGGAACCTCGCTTCCGCGACGGCCCATCCGGTGGCCACCCGTACGCCGCTGATGCGCGGCGCCGATCATCGCGCACGCATGCATTCGCTGATGCGCACCGCCGGCATGCTGCCGGTGCTGCTGGTCCTCTGCATCGGCTTCGGATTCCTGACCGACGGCTTCTTCACGCTGCAGAACCTGTCGATCGTCACGCAGCAGGCATCGATCAACATCGTGCTCGCGGCCGGCATGACCTTCGTGATCCTGACGGGCGGCATCGACCTGTCGGTCGGCTCGGTACTCGCCGCGTCGGCCGTCGCCGCGCTGCTCGCGTCGACCATCCCCGGCTGGGGCTGGCTCGGCGTGCCGATCGCGCTCGCCGTCGGCCTCGCGTTCGGCGTGATCAACGGCGGCCTGATCTCGTTCCTGCGCCTGCCGCCGTTCATCGTCACGCTCGGCGCGATGACGGCCGTGCGCGGGGTCGCCCGCCTGATCGGCAACGACACGACCCTCTTCAACCCGCAACTGCCGTTCGCGTTCATCGGCAATGGCACGATCCTCGGCGTGCCGTGGCTCGTCGTGATCGCTTGCGCGGTGATCGCATTGTCGTGGTTCATCCTGCGGCGCACGGTGCTCGGGATGCGGATCTATTCGGTCGGCGGCAATCCGGAAGCCGCGCGGCTGTCCGGCATCAACGTGCGGGCGATCCAGCTGTTCGTCTATGCGGCGTCGGGGCTGCTCGCCGGTCTCGGCGCGGTGATGTCGTCGGCGCGGCTCTATGCGGCCAACGGCCTGCAGCTCGGCCAGTCGTACGAACTCGACGCGATTGCCGCGGTGATCCTCGGCGGCACGAGCTTCGTCGGCGGCGTCGGCTCGATCGTCGGCACGCTGATCGGCGCGCTGATCATCGCGGTACTGACCAACGGCCTCGTGCTGCTCGGCGTGTCGGACATCTGGCAGTACATCATCAAGGGCCTCGTGATCATCGGCGCGGTCGCGCTCGACCGATATCGCCAGCGCGACTCGGCCCGCACCTGAAACGCTTTCCTCACCATTCAACCATCAGGGCGCAGGCAGGTCCTCCTGCGCCCGTCCGCCAACGGACCTTCCGGAGACACAACGACATGTTCAAGCACAAAGCCGCCCTGACCGCCGTCGCCTGCACGCTCGCATTCGGCGCTGCCGCCGCCCATGCAGCCGACAAGCCGCTGAAATCGATCGGCGTCACGGTCGGATCGCTCGGCAATCCGTACTTCGTCACGATCGTGAAAGGCGCCGAAGCGCGCGCGAAACAGCTCAACCCGAACGCGAAGGTGACCGCGGTATCGGCCGACTACGACCTGAACAAGCAGTTCACGCAGATCGACAACTTCATCTCCGCGCACGTCGACATGATCCTGCTCAACGCGACCGATCCGAAGGCGATCGAGCCGGCGGTGAAGAAAGCGCAGGCGGCCGGCATCACGGTCGTCGCTGTGGACGTCGCGGCGGCCGGCGCGAACGCGACCGTGCAGACCAACAACGTGAAGGCCGGCGAGCTGGCGTGCGACTATCTCGCGAAGAAACTCAACGGCAAGGGTAACGTGATCATCGAGAACGGCCCGCAGGTGTCGGCCGTGATCGATCGCGTGAACGGCTGCAAGGCGGTGCTCGCGAAGAACCCGGGCATCAAGCTGCTGTCGAGCGACCAGGACGGCAAGGGCTCGCGCGAAGGCGGGATGAACTCGATGCAGGGCTACCTGACGCGCTTTCCGAAGCTCGACGGCGTGTTCACGATCAACGACCCGCAGGCGATCGGCAGCGATCTCGCGGCGAAACAGCTGAATCGCCCGAACATCGTGATCACGTCGGTCGACGGCGCGCCCGACATCGAGGTGGCGCTCAAGTCCAACACGCTCGTGCAGGCATCGTCGAGCCAGGATCCGTGGGCGATGGCGCAGCAGGCCGTCAACGTCGGCTACGGAATCATGAACGGCCAGAAGCCGGCCAATCCGATGATCCTGATCGAGCCGACGCTCGTCACGCGCGACAACGTGAAGGGCTACAAGGGCTGGACCAGCCCGCGCTGAGCGCGCTGCGGAACCCTCGACCCGCGCCCCCGGGCGGCGCCGGGCCGTGTCGCCGCGTGCGACGCGCGCCCTGCCCGTCCGGCCACTCAACCGCCGCACCGCCGCGCGACACGCCGCGGCACGAGATTTCGACATGACGACGACGTTCCCCCGCCTGATCGTATTCGGCGAAGCGCTGACCGATTTCATCCGCGACGATGCGCACCACTGGCGCAGCGTCGCCGGCGGCTCGTGCTGGAACGTCGCGCGCGTCGGCGTGCGGCTCGGCGTGCCGACCGCGTTCGCGGGCACGGTCAGTCGTGACATCTTCGGCGACGAACTGATGCGCCGCAGCGCCGATGCCGGGCTCGACCTGCGTTTCATGCGACAGGTCGATCGCCCGCCGCTGCTCGCGATGGTCGTGTCGAAACAGCCGCCCGACTATTTCTTCATCGGCGAGAACAGCGCCGACCTCGCGTTCGATCCGGCCGACCTGCCCGCTGGCGCGCTCGACGCGGCCGAGATCGTGCACGTGGGCTCGCTCGGCGTCGTGCGCGAGCCGCTCGCGCCGCGACTGATCGAAGTCGTGCGGGCTGCCCGCGCGGCCGGCAAGCGGATCTCGTTCGACCCGAACTATCGCGCGCCGATGGCCGCGCCGTCGTATCGCGACACGCTGCGTACGCTGGCCGGTCTCGCCGACTGGATCAAGGTATCCGACGAGGACTTGCGCGGCCTGTTTCCCGAACTCGACGAAGCCGCCGCGCTCGCGCAATTGCGCGCCTGGGCGCCCGATGCGACCGTGGTCGTCACGCGCGGCGCGACCGGCATGCAACTCCTGCACCGCGACACCGCGCTGTTTCAGCCGGCGTTCGCGACCGACGTCGCCGACACCGTCGGCTGCGGCGACGCCAGCATCGGCGGCTGGCTCGCCAGCCAGCTCATGCATCCCGGCGCATCGGCCGCCGACCATCTACGCTACGCGGCAGCCTGCGCGGCGGTCGCCTGTGCGCATGCGGGCGCGTATGCGCCGACCGCTGCCGAAGTCGCCGACGTCATCGCCGGCCGCGCGAGCGCCGAAGCAGCTGACGCCGCGCTGTCGCACTAGGCGGCACCGCAGCCAGCCCGCGCGTGTGCCCGCAGGCTCACGCGCCGCCCTTCTCGACATGGCCGCGCGCCTGCACCAGTTGCAGGCTTTCGTCGACGCTCAGCTCGGACATCGCCGCGTCACGCAGCGTGTCGTCGGTCGCGCGACTCAGCGCATGCAGCGCGTGCTCCTTGAGCCGCACGATCGCGAACTGCAGCCCGCGTGCCGCGCATTCGGCCGCGAACGTGCGCAACGACTCGATCGTCGTGCCGTCGACGTCCGGCGTTTCCTCGAGACTCAGCATCACGGTATGCGTATCGGGTGCGGCCTTCAGCAGCGCGCGCACGCGATTGAGCATCCGGTCGGCGTTCGCGAAGAACAGCTGCGCCTCGGGCCGCACGATCAGCACGCCGGGTATCGGCTTCGCATCGGCGTGATTCGCGACGTCGACGAAGTCGTGCCCGTCGCGCAGCCGGCCGAGCACGCTGACGTTCGGCTCCGACAACTTGCGCAGCGTCAGCAGCAGGCTCACGCCGATGGCCGCGAGCAGCCCGTGCAGCACGCCGAGCACGAGCACGGCGAGCAGCGCGGCGGCCACGACGAGCCGGTCGCGATGCCAGACCCAGTACGGCCGGAACACCGACGGATGCAGCGAATGGCTGACCGCGAAGATGACGATAGCCGCGAGCACGGGCTCCGGCGTACGCGCGAGCTGCGGCAGCAGCAGCCATACGATCAGCGCGACCACGCCGGCAGCCCACAGGCTCGACAAACGCGATTGCGCGCCGGCCGCCTCGTTCGCCGCTGTCGCCGAATAGCCGGCGCCGACCGGCATCCCGTGCAGCAGCCCCGACACGAGGTTCGCGCAGCCGAGCGCGACGAGGTCGCGGTTCGGCGACACGCTGTCGCCGTGCTTCAGCGCGAAGTTGCGGATCGATCCGTACGACTCCGCATACAGGATCAGCATCAGCGCGAAAGCGAGCTCGACCGTCTGCATCCATGCGTTGCGGTCGAGTTGCGGCAGCCCGAATGCGAGGTGCTGGAAATCGATGTGTCCGACGATCGCGATCCCGTAGTGTTGCCAGTCGACCATATAGCCGGCCGCGATCGACAGCACGATCACGACGAGCGTGGCCGGCACCCGCTTGCTGCGCCCGAGCAGGAACAGCAGTGCAAGCGCGCTCCCGCCGAGCGCGACGCTCGCGAGGTTCGCACGCGGCGCACCGGCGATGAGGTCGAGCGCGACATGCGGCGCATCGCTGTGCTGCACGGTAATCGCGAGGATCTTCGGCAGTTGCTTGAGGACGATCGTCAGCGCCAGTCCGAACGTGAACCCGCGCAGGACCGGCCGCGCGACGAAATCCGACATGCCGCCGAGCCGTGCCGCGCCCGCCAGGATGAACAGCACGCCGGTCATCGCGACGAGTGCGGCCGCCAGCGCGAGTTGCGCGGCGAGCGCGATCCCCGATTCGGCCAGCACGGTCGCCGCGAGCACGGCCGCCGACGACGAGGTCGACGACACGATCGCAAAGCGGCTGCTGCCGGTCAGCGCATACACCACGAGCCCCGACAGCAACGCGATCAGACCGGCCTGCGGCGGCAGGTTGGCGAGCCCCGCATACGCGACCGCCTCCGGAATCAGCAGCCCGGCGATCGACAGGCCGGCGAGCGCATCAAGGCCGATGCGCCGCGTGGGCCGCGGCGTTTCCGCATCGAGTGCGGCGAAATGCTCGGGATGCTGCGGGCCGGCATCCGGACGGGGCGAGGCGGTCGTCATGAGGCGGTAGGCGCCGTGCGCATGTCAGGGTTTGGCGGCGATGACACCCGACCAGCCGGGCAAATAGCGCGCGTCCTGGTCGTGTGCCCGGCGCAGCGAGACGTCCAGCGCCTTCGAGAAGTTCTTGCGGATTTGGTCGAGCGTCACATGCTGGCGGAGGTAGTCGGCCCACAGGAATTCGCTGAACGGCGTCGCATCCTTCGCATAGCCGCCCGCCGTGCGCAGTTCGCCCGCGAGGCTGCGGTACGGATCGTCCTCGAGCCCCGTCAACACCTTCGGCAGATTCGCGTAGTCGCGGCGCGAGCCGTCCGGACCGAACGGATGCACCCACTGGTTGTGTTCCATCATCCGCCAGAAGATCGTGTCCTCGAGCCACGACAGATCCTTGAGCAGCATCGCGTTCACGCGCGTCTGCCCTTCCTCGATCAGCGCGAGCCCGAGATGGTGATGATCGGTGATGTAGTAGAGGCCGCCGGGGCCGAGGACGGCCGGAAACCAGTGCGAGTCGATCGCGGCCTTGCGCGCGCGCTTGTCGAGCGCTTTCCAGTGCCTGCGCTTCGCTTTCACTTCGCGATAGCCGACCGTCATTTGCGTCGGACGCAATGCGTCGAGCCGCACGGGAATGAGATGAACGTCGTTGCCGAGTGCCATGGTCGTACCCCATGTTGGGAATTTCCGGCAACGATACTCCTGATCGTGCGAACTGCTAATCCCTCGCGACGAGGATAAGCCGGCGCTTGACCTTCGCCAACAAACCGGCGTCGCCATCGCACCGCCTCGCGTCACCGCGTCATGCTCGCAGGTCGTCGCGCTCGAGACGATGACGCACGTACGGAATCCCGTCGTGCACGACGCCCACGCGCCGCATCCCGAGCTTGCGTGCGACGTTCAGCGAGCCCGTGTTCGCCTCGGCGATATCGGCGATCACGCGCGGCAGCCGCACGGTGTCGAACGCATGACGCACGACGGCCGCGGCGGCCTCGCACGCGATGCCGCGCCCCCACGCCGCGCGCACGAGCCGCCAGCCGATCTCGACGTCGCGCGCGCCGTTCGCATAGTCGGGAATCAGCAGGATCCAGCCGATGAACGTGTCGGGCGCGGCCTTCTCGAAGATCGACCAGTAGCCGAGGCCCGGCGGATAGTCGCGCGTGATCCGGTGCGTGACGAAGCGGCAATGTTCGTCCGGGTCATGCCACGGGCCCGCGATGTAGCGCGTGACCTCCGGATCGCGATCCATCTCGATGCTCGCGTCGAGATCGGCCAGCACGCGCGGGCGCAGCCACAACCGCTCGGTCTCGAGCACAGGCAATGCGGCCACGGAAGATTCGGTCATCGGGACTCCTGATGCGGGGGCGATGCGCATCGTGCGCATCACGCATTACATAACTGCTACAAAAAGCCTTCCGGAAGGATACAGGCGCCTGACGCTTGTCTCGCACGCCGTTGTTTCCGCTTGCTCAACAGATCATTTCGTAGGGATTATTCCCGATTCACGATTATCGCGCCCCACATCGGACGGCATCGCGGCCTACACTCGACCCATGCCCCCGTGCCGCGCGCCAGCCGGGCCGGCATCCGCCTTCAGATCGTGAGCGCAAGAAGCCCAACGAGGAGATCTCGGACATGAGCTGGACCCGCGAACAACGCAACGTCACGATCGCCGCCTACCTCGGCTGGACGCTCGACGCGTTCGACTTTTTCCTGATGGTCTTCGTGCTGAAGGACATCGCCGCCGAATTCGCGTCGACGATCCCCGCCGTCGCGTTCGCGCTCACGCTGACGCTCGCGATGCGCCCGATCGGTGCGTTGATCTTCGGCCGGCTCGCCGATCGCTTCGGCCGCCGCCCGACGCTGATGGTCAACATCGCGTGCTATTCGCTGATCGAACTCGCGTCGGGCTTCGCGCCGAGCCTGACCGCGCTGCTGGTGCTGCGCGCGCTGTTCGGCATCGCGATGGGCGGCGAATGGGGCGTCGGCTCCGCGCTGACGATGGAAACCGTGCCGACCCATGCGCGCGGCTTCGTGTCGGGCTTGCTGCAGGCAGGTTATCCGAGCGGCTATCTGCTCGCGTCCGTCGTGTTCGGCCTGCTCTACCAATACATCGGCTGGCGCGGGATGTTCATGGTCGGCGTGCTGCCCGCGCTGCTCGTGCTGTACGTGCGTGCGCACGTGCCCGAGTCGCCTGCGTGGAAGCAGATGGAAAAGCGTCCGCGGCCGAGCCTCGGCGCGACGCTGCTGCAGAACTGGAAGCTCACGATCTACGCGATCGTGCTGATGACCGCGTTCAACTTCTTCTCGCACGGCACGCAGGATCTCTACCCGACCTTCCTGCGCGAACAGCATCACTTCGATCCGCACACCGTGTCGTGGATCACGATCGTGCTGAACCTCGGTGCGATCGTCGGCGGCCTGTCGTTCGGCGCGATCTCGGAGCGGATCGGCCGCCGGCGCGCGATCTTCATCGCGGCGCTGATCGCGCTGCCGGTGCTGCCGCTGTGGGCGTTCTCGAGCGGCCCGGTCGCGCTCGCCGCCGGCGCGTTCCTGATGCAGATCTCGGTGCAGGGGGCGTGGGGCGTGATCCCCGTTCACCTGAACGAGATCTCGCCCGACGAGATCCGCGCGACGTTCCCGGGCGTCGTCTACCAGCTCGGCAACCTGCTGGCGTCGGGTAACGCGACGATGCAGGCGTCGCTCGCGGTTTCGCAGGGCAACAACTACAGTTTTGCGCTCGCGCTCGTCGCCGGCACCGTCGCCGTCGTGATCGCCGTGCTGATCATATTCAGCCGCGAACGCCGCGGCATCGACATGACGCAATCGGTCAATACGCGTACCGCCGTCGGCTGAACCCGCGCGTTGCCGCATTGCATCATCGCGTAGGCCCCGTCCCGCCGGGGCCGCACGCGATGTATCCCGCAGCCGCACATCGAACTAGAGGAATTTGTCCAGATTCCCTGCTTGCCCGCGCCGCCTGCGTTTTTTTATCTTAATAAAAACGGCTGTTTGAATTGCATAATCAAATCACCTGTTCGCGGCCGCGCGACCGGCATAGGGAGGCGGGACATGGCAGTAATTCAGGAGGGACGATCGTCCGCGGGACGGCCGTCCGGGACGCGGGCACCCGGCAATCGGCAGGCCGGCGGAACGAAGGCACGCATCCTCGATGCGGCCGAGGACCTGTTCATCGAGCATGGCTTCGAGGCGATGTCGATGAGGCAGATCACGTCGCGCGCGGCGGTGAACCTGGCCGCGGTCAACTACCACTTCGGCAGCAAGGAAGCGTTGATCCACGCGATGCTGTCGCGTCGGCTCGACCAGCTCAACCAGGAACGCCTCGGCATCCTCGACCGCTTCGATGCGCAGCTCGGTGCGCACATCACCTGCGAGCACGTACTCGGCGCGATGTTCATTCCCGCATTGAAGGCGTCGCGCGACCCCGATCGCGGCGGGCCCGCGTTCCTTCGCTTGATCGGCCGCGCGTACACCGACCCGTCGCCGTTCGTGCGCAACTTCCTGACCGCGCACTATGCGAGCGTCGCGGGCCGCTTCTTCGATGCGTTCCAGCGCGCGCTGCCGCATCTGCCGCGCACTGAGCTCGGCTGGCGGCTGCACTTCGCGATCGGCGCGCTGTCCGGCGCGCTGGCCGGTGCCGAAACCGAAAGCCTGATCGACGAATTCTCGCAACGCCGCACGATGAACGACGTGCAGATGATCGCGCGGCTGTCGTCGCTGATCGTCGCCGCGCTGAAGGCGCCGATGCCCGACAGCGCGCAGTTGTCGATCTTCGCGGCCGTGCTCGACGATGCGGGCGCGAGCGAAGCGTTCGGGCTGTCGCCGGGTACGGGCACAGCCGCGGCCTCGGCCGATACGGCGGCCGCACATTCGGCGAGCTGATTCCGTCACGCCGCGCAGGCGGCGATTCACGATTTGGGCGGCCCGGGCCGGCGTTGATGCGCCGGCCCGGGCTGTACGAATGTCATGCGGCGGGAGCCAAGGCTGGCCGGCTTTCGTCGACGAAAAGCATGGGACGAGCGCAACGCGCCGAAGCGCCGAAGCTCGTTCCCCGCAAAGCCTTGGAGACACATCATGTCCTCATCCGCAGCAACCGCAACGGCCCAGCTCCCGCCGAACAGCGACGGCGTCTGGTACGCGTCGTATCCGCCCGGCGTGCCGCACGAGATCGACGTCACGCAATACGCGTCGCTCGTGCAGTTCTTCGACGAATGCACGACGCGCTTCGCCGAGCGGGTCGCGTACGTGAGCGCAGGCGCATCGATGACCTATCGCACGCTCGCGCAGAAAGTCGACGCGTTCGCGTCGTATCTGCAAAGCGCGGGCGTAAAGCCGGGCGACCGCGTCGCGATCATGCTGCCGAACACGTTCCAGTACCCGGTCGCGCTGTTCGGCACGCTGAAGGCCGGCGCGATCGTCGTCAACGTGAATCCGCTCTATACCGCGCGCGAACTCGCGCACCAATTGAAGGACAGCGGCGCGCAGACGATCGTCGTGTTCGAGAACTTCGCACGCACGCTGCAGGAAGCGCTGCCGGAAACGCAGGTGAAGAACATAGTCGTCACCGCGCTCGGCGACCTGCTCGCCGACGGTTTCAATGCGAAGGGACGCCTGATCAACTTCGTGCTGAAGCACGTGAAGAAGCTGGTGCCCGACTACAGCCTGCCGCAGGCGATCCGGCTGCGCTCCGCCCTCGCGCTCGGCGCGCGCGGCAAACCGCAGCCGGTGCCGACGACGCGCGACGATCTCGCATTCCTGCAATACACCGGCGGCACGACCGGCATCGCGAAAGGCGCGATGCTCACGCACGGCAACCTGATCGCGAACCTGCTGCAGGCCAAGGCGTGGATCGCCGATCAGGTGTCGGGCGACGTCGAGACCGTGCTGACGCCGCTGCCGCTCTATCACATCTATTCGCTGACGGTGAACGCGTTCATCTTCATGGGGCTCGGCGGGCGCAACATCCTGATCGCGAACCCGCGCGACATGAAGATGGTGATGAAGATCATCCGCAACGAAACGTTTACCGGGATCACCGGCATCAACACGCTGTACAACGCGTTCCTCGACAACGAGGAATTCCGCAAGCGCGACTTCTCGCAGCTCAAGCTCGCGATGGCGGGCGGGATGGCGATGCAGCGCGCGGTCGCGGAGCGCTTCCAGCAGGTCACGGGGCGGCCGGTCGTCGAAGGCTACGGGCTCACCGAATGCTCGCCGATCGTCACGATGAATCCGGTGAACCTGAACGACATGGGCGAATTCAGCGGCTCCATCGGCCTGCCCGCGCCGTCGACGCTCGTGCGCTTTCGCCGCGAGGACGGCACCTGGGCCGCCGTCGGCGAGCCCGGCGAGCTGTGCGTGCACGGGCCGCAGGTGATGCGCGGCTACTGGCGGCGGCCCGACGAGACCGCGAAGGTGATCGACGCCGACGGCTGGCTCGCCACCGGCGACATCGGCGTGATGGACGAGCGCGGCTTCATCCGCCTCATCGACCGCAAGAAGGACATGATCCTCGTGTCGGGCTTCAACGTGTATCCGAACGAGATCGAGGAAGTGCTGGTGATGCATCCGGGCATCAGCGAAGCCGCAGCAATCGGTATCCCGGACGAAGTCCAGGGCGAACGGATCAAGGTCTTCGTCGTGCGCCGCGACCCGACGCTGACGGTGGACGACGTGCTCGCGCACTGCCGCAAGAACCTGACCGGCTACAAGATGCCGAAGTTCGTCGAGTTCCGCGACGCGCTGCCGCAGACCAACGTCGGCAAGATCCTGCGCCGCGCGTTGCGCGATGAGGAGCTCGCCAGGATCAAGGCCGCGAAACAAGGCTGAACGACGCATCGCTCCTGGGAGACACAGTCGATGAACGAAGGAAACAAGCGCCGCGCGCCGCAGGCGGCCGCTGCGGTCGCCTGCATGCTGTTGCTGTTGCTCGCTCAGCCGGGCCTGCATGCGCAGGAAACGGCCGAAGCCGCGAGCGCGACCAGGCCGCCGCGCTGCCGGCGGAGCTGGCGAAGGTCGCGCACGAGCCGCCCGCGCAGCAGGCGCGCTGGCTGCGCACGGCCGCCCAGCGCGGCACGCTCGCCCAACTCGACGATGCGACGCTGACGACGCTGTTCAAGGCGCTCGATCCGCTCGCCGTGCCGCTCTATATCCGCAATGGTCCCAACGGTTATCCGTCGTACCAGTTCACGATGGTGCGGCAGGAGCGCATCAGCGGGAAATGGTCCGACACGCCCGACCGCATGCTCGTGAAGACCACCCGCGAGCCGTTGCGGGTCTATGCGAAATGGCTGCCGGGCGGCGCGCATGCGGGACAGGAGACGATCTACGACACGACCCTGCGCAAGGACGAGATGTACGGCCATCTCGGCGGCCTGCTCGGCAAGATTCCGTTGTGGACGGCGCTCGACGGCGCACTCGCGCGCGCGCAGTCGAATCACCAGGTAAAGGATCTCGGCACCGAGTTCATCACGAACCTGTACCTGACCGAAGGGAAGAAATACCAGGAGGCCGGCGTGCAGCGGCCGACGCAGGTGGAAGCGAAGACGATCGGCGGTGTGCGCGTCGTTGCGCTCACCTACGAGACGCCGACCGGCCGGCCGCAGTTTTACGCGAAGAAGGAAACGCTCGGTCTCGACCTGCACGCGCCCTACTTCCGGACCGTCGAATCGTATGACAACGACGGCAGGATCTTCGAGCGGATCGTCATCGAGAAGATCGCGCCGGCCACGCTCGACGAATCCGCGTTCGACCCGAAAAACCCGGACTACGCGTTCTGAGCGCCAACGGCACGCCGCAGGTCGCGCTCAGTCGTCGTCATCGTCGTGGTGATGCTTGTGCCAACGCTTGTAATAGTGCTTGCGCCATTTCCGGTAACGGTCGTCGTCCTCGTCGCCGTCGTAACCGTATCCGTAGCCCGGATACGCGACCACCGCCGGCTGCGGCGCCACATAGACCGGTTCCGGTTCGACATAGACCGGCGCGACCGGCACACCGACGCCCACCGACAGGTCGACGTGCGCCATTGCACTGGCGGAAGCGAGCAACGCCACACTCCCGATCGATACCGCCCATCCCCTCTTGTTCATGTTTCCCTTCCCTGATCCGCCGGCCTGCCCGGCACGCGCGATGAAGATAAGCCGGCCGCGCCGGGCCAGGTGCTACGCCGCTGCGAGAGTCGTAACGCGACGTAACGAAACGGCGCCAGCCATTTGGCCGAATCGCGAAAACGCGCTGCAACGTCTATAGTGGGTTACGGTTCGACACAATCACGAGCGCGCGCTGCTGGAACGAACAGGGTAAAATCCCGCCAAACACCTGGTGGGCGACCACGCCATCCACACGCACAACATATTCTCTGACGCAGGCTCCTGCCGCACCTCAATGGCCAATCCCGCAGAATCCCATCCGCAAAACGACTTCATCAATTCGGCGCGCAAGGAACGTAAGCGTGTTGAAATCTATCTCGTCAACGGCATTCGTCTGACGGGGTGTATCGAGTCGTTCGACCAGTACCTGGTGATGCTGCGCACCCCCGTGGGTCTGCAAGGCATCTACAAGCGTGCGATTTCCACGATCCAGCTCGATACGGGCGGCTCGCGCCCGGGCGGCGGCGGCCCCCGCGGCCCGCGCACCGGCGGTCGGCCGGGCGGCCGCGAAGGCGGTGGTCACAGCCCGTACGGCTCGCACGGCGGCTCCCGCGAATCGCGCGGCGACGGCGGCTACGGCTCGCGCGAGCCGCGTGAAGGCTATGGCTCCCGTGAACCGCGCGAAGGCTATGGCTCCCGCGAACCGCGCGAGGGTTATGGCGCGCCCCGCGAAGGTTACAGCGCCCCGCGCGAACCGCGTGAAGGCTACAGCGCGCCGCGCGACGCCGGCGATGCATCGGGCAACACGTCGCCGTCCGATACACGCGGCGGCAACGGGCCGGTGATCGTCACGCGCCGCCGGCGAATCGTGCCGGACGGCCAGTAAGACAAAAGGGCAAGCCAACCGGCTTGCCCTTTTTCCTCGTGGGCCGGCGCGGCATGTCGCCGCACCGGTCGTACCGCGATCGCTCAGTGTGCGGTCGCCGGCAAGCCCGCGTTGGCCTCGCGCTGCAGCGAACGCACCTGCTGCTGCAATGCGCGCAGTTGCGACTGAAGCTCCGCCTGTTGCGCCTGCAGCGCCGCCGTTTCATTGCGGACGCTCTTCTGGCGATCCACGACCGCGGCCTGCTGCTCGCGTGCGATCGAGATGTCGGCCTGCAGACGCCGCGCCCGCTCCTGCGTGAGCGCGATCTGCCGGTCCGTCTGGGCCTTCTGCGATTCCAGCTTCGCCGCCCGCAATTCGTTGACGGCCAGCCGTTCCGCCTGATGCGAGAAATCGCGATAGATCGCTTCCGCCCGCGTTTCGTCGTAACTCTTGATCACGCGCCAGAACGCCTTCTGCTGGAACAGCGCAACGAAATACGCACCGTCCTTCACGCTGAACAGCAGGCTCGCGCCGTAGCTGCCGTTATAGCTCGTGCGCATTTCCGTCAGCGAATGCGCCTGGATCTGGCGCTGCAGCTCGTCAACCGTGCTCGGGCCGGTCGTGTCGCCCGCCTGCGGCTGCACCGACGTTTGCACCTGCTGATCCAGCACCGGAATCGCCGCCACCGGCGCCGACGCCTGCTGTACCGCCGGCGCTCCATTGCCGGCCAGCCCCTGCGCGTACGCGCCCTGCACGCCTCCCATCATCGCGAGCAACACACACGCCCGCGCCAACCTCGTCATATGGCTCATGAATTTTTATTCCCCGCCCGTATCGTTGTAATGCAGCGCGATTTTATCTCATTAATTATTCGCTTTCGCGGGTCTCGGGCTCTTCGTCGAATATCTGATATTTGCGCATCTTTTCCCACAACACCTTGCGGCTGATGCCGAGCTGCAGCGCCGTATCCTGGCGCCGCCAGCCGTTTGCGTCGAGCGCCGCGATCACGCGGCTGCGCTCGTTCATGTCCCACTTGCTTCGGTCGACGAAGACTTCCGCCGCGCTTTCCACCGGCACCGGCTGCGCCGAGTTGCGCGCATGCGCGACCAGCCGCTGCAGCCGCGCCGCGTCCCAGCCGCCCGTCTGCCGCACCGTCACGCCGACGCGCTCCGCGAGGTTGCGCAGTTCGCGCACGTTGCCGGGGAAATAGCTGTCCGCGACCGCGTCCGCGAGCCAGTAAGGCAGATCGGACAGCTGCGCGAGCCGCTCGTCGCCCACCACTTCCGCGACGAACGACTTGAACAGCGCGATCTTGTCGACCGCGCCGCGCTCCTCCAGCGACGGAATGCTCAGCTCGATCACCGCGAGCCGATAGTACAGATCCGCGCGGAACAGGCCATCCTTCACGAGTTGCGGCAGCTTCTTGTTGCTGGCCGCGACGAGACGGAAATCGACCTTGATCGGCGACGTCGCGCCGACCCGCAGCACGGCGCCGTCCTCGAGCACGCGCAACAGCTTGACCTGCTGGTACAACGGCAGGTCACCGACTTCGTCGAGGAACAGCGTGCCGCCCGCCGCCTGTTCGAAATAGCCTTTATGCGCGACAACCGCGCCGGTGAACGAACCTTTCGCATGCCCGAAGAACAGCGATTCGAACAGGCCGTCGGGGATCGCGCCGCAGTTGACCGGCACGAATTCGCCGTTGCGATAGCGCGAATGCTTTTGGTGGAGCAATTGCGCGATGCGTTCCTTGCCGACGCCGGTTTCGCCGTGCAGCAGCACGTTGGTGTCGCAGTCGGCGAACGTGTCGACTTCGTGCAGCAGCGCCTGCATCGACTCCGAGTGCGCGACGAGTTCGGACGGCTGCAGCGTTTCCGCCGCGTGCGCGCGCAGCTGTGTGACGAGCTTGCCGATCATCCCGCGCAGTTCGGCGCAGGTGAAGTCGAGCGGCAGAATGTGCGAATAGTCGGGCGGATATTGCGATGCGTCGTGGTCGCGCGCCGCGCCGACCCAGACGACCGGCATGCCGATGTTGGCTTGCCAGTCGCGCAGGAACGCCGCGCCGGTCTCGATCATCGTCACGCTGATGATCGCGAGCGAGGGCCGCAATGCGGCGCGCTCCGGCGAGATTTCCGCATTGTCGGCGCGGATCACTTCGACGTCGAAGCTCGCCATGCAGCGGGCAACGCGGTCGACAATGTCCGCCTTGCCTTCCCAGACGTACAGATCGAGTTCTGCGATTGCGGAGGTGGTTCTCATTGTTGATGCTTTCAATGAACGATTTGCGGGGCGTTGCAAGTCAGGCCGTGCTGTATCACGGTCAGCTGGCCGATTTGCAATCCTAACGCCGCCAACAACGGCGTCACTAACGTGTTGATCAACGGATTGACGAGCCCAAGAAGCAAAGGAATGAGCTGTCCAGTGAGTGGCTGAAGAATCTGGGTCAAAATCGATAGATCGAGCCCCAAGACGCTGAGCTGGAGCGACGGTCCGCTCAACAGATTGGTCAGTTGCACGTTGAGCGAATTGGTCGCTGTCGACGACGTGGTCCAGTTGGGCCCCGGAGACCATGCGGACGACGTGCAAGCACCATTACCCGGTTTGGTATTGCAGAACGAATATTGCGAACTGTTCGGATAGAGCGTCCCCGTCCCGGTTAGCGGCAAGCTGGCGTTCAGCGCACCCGGCGTCGAAGGCAATGGCGGCCCGCTGTAGATGGGCGTACCGGTGCTGCTCCCAACGTACGCGACGGGGTTCGGTACGGCCAAGACGACTTGCAGAAGCGAAAAATTGCCAAGCAGCCCCCCGCCCGACAGCTTCGCCACGGGAATCGTGCCCGAAGTGGCCGCACAGCTCGGCGAATTGAGGTTCAACGTTCCCCCGGTATTTTGTCCGGCGCAAATCATCGCCACGCCCGGCAACGCGCCGAACGTCGCAGTGCTCGATGCAGGGGTCGATTGGCAGCTCGTATTGGCAAGCCACGCGCGACCTGGGCCTCCCAGAATGATATAGAGGGGCAAGTGCGGTCCCGTCAGTTGGAGCGTCAATAGGCCGGGAAGTCCTAGCGGTAACGGATCGGACAGCGCTTGCACATCGACGTAGAGTCCAATCTCCGCTTGCGACGCCTGCGTGCGCCAGGTGCCGTTCACCTGTCCGGCTTCGCCAATTCCGATCGACGGCGGCGCCAGCACCTGCAATTGCAAGCTATTGACTTTAACCAGCGACGACACCGCTGAAATAAGCGGACAAAACGCACTGCCGGGGCAGTTGGCTTGACTGACCGACAGCGTCAGCGCGCTGTTGTATGCGCCGATCTCCGCCGTCGCGAGCAACAACTGAAGCACATTGATGCTGGCGTTCGCCGCCGCCTCCGCATTGCCGCCCGAGTATTGAAGGAGACTCCCCAACGAGATCTTGTTGGCATTGACATTGGCGCCAACGCTGGTCTTCAACGCGGTGAGCACGGTGCCGACCGTGGTATTGCTGCCTACCGCCGTGGCGGTGAGGCTCAGGATATCCGATACGGTCAGATTGAGACCAAGCAACTTCCCGACGCTCGCCGGACTCGACATGCCGGCCGTGCCAAGTTGGGTCGCGACGGTTGCCAGCTGTCCCAGCGTGACGTTCGCCCCGGCCAAGGCCTGGTAATTCGCCAGGCCCACATTGACGTTGGTCGTGGCGCCCAGCAAACCCGTGAGTAGTGGATCGAGTATTGCAGACGACGAGGTATTCAGGTTCGCAAGCGTCGAACCCACGCTGAACGTGTCGATCGCCGCCGCACGTGCGGTCGCCGTCGCAGAGACAACAGCCCGCCGCCCACTCAGTTGATTCAGCAGCCCCAGGAAGAAGTAGTTCACTTGCCGGTACGCAGTAACCTGAGCTGCATTCGCGGACGCCGACGCCGGCGTCACATAAGCGGTCGCCGAGTCCCACCTTCCGCAACTGACGGCAATCTGGTCGTTTCCCGCGGTGGGATTTGCCGTAGCCGTCGCGCTTATCAGCGTAAACGCATAACCTTTGTCGTTGATGTTCGCACTCGACGTCACATTGTTTTTTGCATCGCTCAGGCAGCCGCTCGGATCGCTCGTCATGGGTTGCACTGCAGCCAACGCGGCCAGATCCACGACCCTCTGCAGATCCCGCTTCTGCAAATACAGATTCGCGATGTCGATCACCCCAAGCACGACGATCGCGACCATGACCCAGATCGCTGCCATGACAACGATGGAGCCACGCTGACGTCGTTTCCCAGGCCAATGAGCACGGCGCCGCCGAGCCCCATGTGCGTGATCTGCGCGCATCGTCATCTCGCTTACTGCGTACCCTGCCCACTACCCGACATGCCGCCGGCCGAACTACCAAGCTGCGTGTTCATCGACTGTGGAATCTTGTTCTTGAACGAATCGAGATAGCGCTGATAAACGAGCGACGCGACGTCGCCGAGCATCGGCTGCGTGGGTGCCGCCGCGCGGTTCTCTCGTTGCATCGAAAGCCACTCCTTCGTCGAACGGTCGACGTCGGATGCGGTCGGTGTCGTAACCTGTTGCGCATGTGCGGCCAGCGTGCCCATCGCCATCGCCGTGATCGCGCCCAACACCACGATGCGACCCACAAGCGTGTTGCGATAATGCTTATTGTTCATGTCGGTCCCCGCCTGTCTGTTCATTGTGCAAACCGTTGCAGCAGCGGCACGGTCTGGTCATAGTCGAAATTGTTCGCCATCGGCGTAATGGGGGCGGTCGCGACGTGCCGCGATACCACCGGCGGCATCGCGACCGCCCGTTGCTGCGCACGTGCCGCAGCTGCAATTTTTGCGGCATCGCCAAGGATGTCCTTGCGGATATCCGCCGGCAAATGCTGCTGATTCATCAGCCGCTGCGCCTCTTGTGTGCGTCCCGCAGCGAGTAGATACAGCGTGAGGTTACTGACGATCTTCGGATTGCGTTGATCCAGTTCAGCCGCCTTCATCAGCGGCACCCGCGCGCCGACCACGTCGCCGTTACGCAATTTTGCATAGGCGAGATCGGACAGCAGTGACGCATCCGTCGGCGCGAGTTCGGATGCCTGCGTCAGTGCCTGTACCGCCCGACCGAAATCGCCGGCCGCACCGGCGATTAACCCAAGGCCCCGATAACCGCGTGCCGCGAGCGGCGTCTTCAGCAACTGCGTATAGGCAGCCGCACTCGCAGCCGGCTGGTCGGTCATGCGCAATGCGTCCGCGCGCAATAAGACCGTGTCCGGCGACACGCCGTATGCCTTGTCGTAAGCGTCGATGTGCGCAAGCGAAGCGTAATAGAGGCCCTGTGCCTGCATCCGTTGGATCAACCCGAGATACATCGCGGGCGTATCCGGCACCGCCTGCTTCTGGTCGGCCGCCTGAATCAGCGCCGCCCGCTCGGCCTGTGCACCGACACCGTAACCGCTCTCCTTGGTCGCGCAAGCGCCAAGCAGCAGCACCGCTGCCACCATACTTGCGCGCATCGCCATCCTGCTGATCCGCTTCATCGTCTTTCCTTCCACCCTTCAATGATGCGCCGACAGCGCATGCATCACCGCCAGAAACCCCGGGCCAGCCGTCACGATCAACAGTGCCGGCAACAGCGTCAGCACCATGACGCCTGTCATCTTCACGGTCAGTCGACCGATCCGCTCGCGAAGCATCGCGCGGCGCGTCTCACGCAGCCGGTCGCCGAACTGCTTGAGCGGCTCCTGGACCGCGCCGCCGTGCTTGTCGACCTGCACCATCAAGCGGGCAATCGCGCGCAAGTCCTCGTTGTCGAATCCGCTCGACAACCTTTGCATCGACTGATCGCGCGTGCGGCCCGCCGCGAATTGACGCTGTGCGATCCCAACCTCGGACGACAGCACCGGCATCATCCCGCGAAAATCGTTCGTCACAACCTGAAGACTTTGATCCAGTGACAGCCCGACGCCCTGCAACAGGCGCAACATGTCGACGAACAGCGGCAGTTCATCGACGACGCTTTGGCGACGAGCTGCCGCCCGGCGCCGCAAGACAAGCTTCGGCAACATGAAACCGAGCGCGAATGCGGCGAACGTCCCGATCATCCAATGTCTGCCCTTCAAGTGCCCGCTGGCGAATATCGCGAACAGAAGCGGCAACGCAATCCCACACGCAATCCGCGCGCTGAGGAACAGCCCGCGCGTGCGCGTGTCGACGTAGCCGCATTGCTCGAGAATACGGCGATCTTCTTCCGCGACGATGTGTTTGCCGAATCCGGTATCGAGCCAGCGCATCCCCGCCGCCGACAATCGGTCGAGCATGCGCTCGATACGTTGGCGGCCTCGCGTATCCGGTTTCGCGCTTTCGCCATCTTCGGCCGTCTTCGGCACCCTGGCCGCTTCGAGCGCCGCCATACGTCGGTCGAGCGCGTCGGCCAGCGCACGTTCGGCACGCGACGCGGCACTCGCCCGCAGCAACGCGACCATTCCAAACAACAGCACGCCCAGCGCGCCGAGCGCCAGAGCAACCGATCCGATCTGAGTTGCCGTCATCGCATCACCTGAGTCGAGCCATTCGATACAACCACACGCTACCCGCAACCTGCAGCAGGAACGCGAGGACGAGGAGCATTCGTCCGCCTGGATCAATCCACATTCCTTCCAGGTATTTCGGATTGGTCATCACGACAAAACTGCCGATCCCGATCGGCAGCATCACGAGCACGAATGCCGATAGCCGCGTCTCTGCCGACATAGCCGTCAGCTCGCGCTCCGCCTGCTCGAGGTCGCGCATGAACACGGCCATGCGTTCGAGCATCACGTCCGCACGACCGCCATACTTGACCGACAGGCGCAGCACCGATCCAAGAAGTTCGAATTCCTGTGTCCGGTAGATCTTCGCGATATGGAGCATCGCGCGATCGATCTCGACACCCGTACGCAACATCCGGGACACGTGATCGAGACACCCGCGCAGAGGCTCCTCCGTCGTCAGCAGTGCTGCCTGAAATGCGGCCGGCACGCTGTTGCCAAGCGTCACCAGTCGCACAATCCCGTCGAGAAACGACGGGATCTGCCGGACGATTTTCAATCGCCGCCGCTGGATTCGCGAGGTCAGCCAGATACCCAGAATCGCACTGCCGCAGACAAGCGCAGCGAGACATGCGAGCGCGCCGCCGCGGCTGCCTGCAAGCCCCGAAATCACGACGAGAACTACGAGTGCGACGATCGTCTTGCCACGTGCGTCTTCTATCCCGGCACGGTTCACGAGGTTGGTCAGATACTCCGTCGCGATCGCATACCAGTGCAACCAGAAAGTGCGAGACGTCGCATTGCGCGCGCCGCCCGATGGCGACCTGGTCCGCGCCGCAGCCGGTCCCGCAGGTCTCGCGGCCGGTGCGGTCGCGCGCGCACCGGGTTCGAGCCGACTGTCGATGAAGCGCTTCGCATCGGTGCGCACGCGCCGGGTTTCCGCGTGTCGCCATAGCATCAGTGCCGATGCAACGCACAGCATCGCGACCGCGAGCAACCCGATCATCGCGCTATACATTGAAGCCCCCGCCGCGGCCGAAACCGCCGCCGCCAAAGCCACCGCCGAACCCGCCGCCGCCCATCCCGCCGCTCGTCAACGTCTGACGGAAACGCGCGAGCTTCGGCGAATGCGGATGGATGCCCAGCGATTCCCAGTGATCGACTTCCTCGCCCTCCGGCGTCACACGCGCTTCGTAGCGATACAACTCCTGCGTCGCGATGATGTTGTCGGACAAGCCGGTCACTTCGGTGATCGACAGAATGCGGCGGCGTCCATTCGACAGCCGGCCGATCTGCACGATGAAGTCGATCGCGTTCGCGATCTGGCGGCGCAGGCTCGACTCGGTACCCTGGAAGCCCGCGAAACCGGCGAGCATCTCGAGACGGTACAGACACTCTCGCGGCGAGCTCGCGTGCACCGTGCCCATCGAGCCGTCGTGGCCCGTGTTCATGGCTTGCAGCATTTCGAGCACTTCGCCGCCGCGCACTTCGCCGACGATGATCCGATCCGGGCGCATCCGCAGCGTGTTGCGCAACAAGTCGCGAATCGTCACGACGCCGGTACCGTCGAACCCGCCTGGCCGGCTTTCGAGCCGCACGACATGCGGGTGATTCAACGACAGTTCGGCCGTATCCTCGATTGTGACGACACGTTCGACCTCCGGAATATGGAATGCGAGCGCGTTGAGCAGCGACGTCTTGCCCGAACTCGTGCCACCCGATACGAGCACGTTGCAGCGTGCCTCGACCGCTGCCTCGAGCAGCGCCCCGATTTCTTCGTTGTACGTGCCGTTGCCGAGCAGGTCCGAGGGCTTGAGCGGATCCTTGCGGAACTTCCGGATCGACACGATCGGGCCGTCGATCGACAGCGGCTCGATCACGACGTTCACACGGCCACCATCGGGCAGTCGCGCGTCGACCATCGGGTTCGACTCGTCGAGACGGCGCCCGATCGGCGCAAGGATCCGCCGGACGATGCGCAGCAAATGCGCGTTGTCGGTGAAGCGTACCGGCAGCTTCGCGAGCATCCCGTGACGCGACACGTACACGTCGTTGTAGCCATTGATCAGGATGTCCTCGACTGCCGGATCCGCAAGCAGATCCTCGATAGGCCCGAAGCCCGCGAGTTCCTTCGTCAGCGCTTCCGCGATCGCACGCACCTCGTTCTCGTTGAGCGGAATGCGGCGCAGGCGCACGAAGCTGTCGATCTCGAGATCGACGAACTGATTGATCGCCTGGCGGGACCACCGGCCGAACTCTGCGCCCAGTTCCTCGATGCGCGTCAGCAAATGCTCGTGCGCGGCATTCTTGATGTCGTGGAATTGCTGCGTCTGGGGGAACGGCGCTGCGCCGTCGGCAAATTGGATGTCGTGTGCCATCGGTTATGACCGCTTGGACGAGGGTTGAATGAAACGTTTGAGCGCAGACAAGCCCGGCGTGGCGCGCGACGCGCCTGCCATGCCCGATACACCGGGTAGCCGCGCGGCGAGGGATTCGAGTGCGCGGACATACGGATCGCGGTCCGCCGCATCGACGATGAGCCGCCCCTGGTTCGCGGCATGGCCGATCGCGACGCGACGCGCGGGCAAGGTGCCCACCAGCGCCAAGCCGAGACGCTCGGCGATCTGCCCGGGCATCAGGTTCAGCGCGGGATCGTACTGGTTGACCACGAGCTTCACGTGGTCGGTATCGACGCCCGCATCGCGCAGCCCGGTGAGCAGATCGGCCGCCGACACGATCGATGCAACGCCCTGATCGCATACGAGCCAGGCCTCGTCGGCCCCCGCGGCGATCTGCGTGACAAACTCGCGATTCGAGAACCCGCCGAGATCGACGACCTGCTGGTCGAAGAACGCGCGAAAGCGATTCAGCAAACCGATGCAGGCTGCATACGATACGTCGCGCAGGCCGCCGAGGTCCGGCGGCAGCGTCGTCAGTGCGACGCCGCTCTGGTGCCGGGTGAGCGCGGTGTTCACGAACGTGCGGTCAATGCGGCGCAAATTCTGCACGGCGTCGATGAAATGGAATTCACAGCGGGTGTTCAGGAACAGCGCGCCGTCACCGGCCGGCAGGCCGAGATCGATCAGCGCGGTTTGACGACCGGCCGGCGCGCCGCCGTTCGGGCCGCCCGTCGCTCCCGGTCCAAGCGCCCGCTTCTGCAACCAGACCGCGAGATTCGCGGCAAGCGTGCTGACGCCCATGCCGGCACGCGCCCCCAGCAACGCGACGACCTTGCCGTGCCGGCTCGCCGGCTCGCTGACGTGGGACAGCAACCCGCGCGTGGTCCGCAGGGCTTCCTCGGCCGATGCCGATACGTCGATGAAGTCGCGCACACCCGCACGCAGTGCGGCGAGCGTGCTCTCCGGCTGCGCCAACGAGCCGAGCGCAACAATCGGCAAGCCCGGATGCGCTGCACGCACCGCCGCGGCAGCGACGCTCGCCGCATCGCTGCGTTCGGAGAAATCGATGAACACGAGGGCCGGATTGAGCCCCGTGATGCGCTGCGCAAGCATACCCGGTTCCAGCGACGCGGCCTCGACTGCCCCGGCCGACACGAGCGTATCGGCAAGCCAGCGCACATGCGCTTCCTTTGTCGATGCGCAAACGAAGTAGTCGGTCACGGCGGGTTCACACAATGATTGGGTTCGTGCATTCATGTCGAACACCCTCGATTACGCACGGCGTGGCGATGTGCCGCAACGCGCCATGCTTCACATTCATTTCGAAAACCCCGGTGCTGCATCCGGCGACGCCGCACCTCCCAGGTAAGAGCGCCAGACCGGTCCATCGCGCTGCTCGGACAACTCGCCGGGCGTAGCCGGCAGTACCGCCCCCTTCGCGATCGGTGCGACGAGATGGGGTGTCACGATGATCAGCAGTTCCTTGTCGTTCTGCTGGTAGTTCAGGTTCTTGAAGAACGTGCCGATGATCGGCAGGTCACCGAGCAGCGGCACCTTGCTCACGTTCGACATCGTCTGGCGGTCGATCAGGCCGCCGATCACGAAGCTCTCGCCGTCACCGAGTTCGACCGTCGTATCAGCACGACGCGTCGTGATGCCCGGCACGGCGACGCCGCTGATCGTCACGCTGTTCACGAAGTCGAGCTGGCTCGATTCCGGTGCGACCTTCAGTGCGATCCGGTTCGGCCCCAGCACCGTTGGTGTCAGCGACAGCCCGACGCCGTATTGCTTCCACTGGATCGCAGTCGAACCGAGCCCCTGCGGCGACGGCACCGGGATCTCGCCGCCGGCGAGGAAGCTGGCGCTCTGGCCTGACAGTGCGACGAGCGTCGGCTCCGCGAGCACACGTGCCATGTTGTTCGCTTCGAGCAACGACAGGTCGGCAAAAATGCCGCGCCCCGCGGCGTTGACAACCAGATTGAATGCAGACGCCACCGGCGCGCCGAGCGCCGGAATGTATCCCGCTGTGCCCGGGCCCGATCCGCCGTTATACGACTGCACGCCGCCCGGCGAGAACGAGCCGAACGAAAAGCCGTTGCTCTGCTTGAAGAAGTTGAAGCCGACCTGCTTGAGCACCGAGCGGCTGAATTCGACCACCCGCACATCGACCTGCACGACGTTCTTGCCCGCCAGCGTCGACCGATCGATCACTGTGCCTTTCGGGCTCATGTTCTTGGCGACCGTGGCGGCCCGTTCGTGAGCGTCGAGCGTTGCCGAGGTGCCCCGCAGCACCGACGTCCCGCCGTATGCCTTCACCTGCGGCATCGACCCGTCGAGTACGGCATGCGCCGCCGCGTCGACGACTTCGATGCTCCATACCGTCGGCTCGTCGTGCCCGCGCTCCCACAACATCACGTTCGTCGCGCCTGGCGCTTTCGCGGTCAGCAGCACGGAACCGGAACGACTGCCCTTCATGATCAGCACATCGGCGATCGTCGGATCGCCGACCGCGACCCGCTGCAACGCGCGGCCGGCAGAAATCTGCCGCTGCGCACCGACCGCTAGTTCGATCGTGCCGCTCGCGCTTGCAATGGAGGCGAATGTCAGGGTCCAGAGAGCAATCACGAATGCAGTCAGTGTGTTTTTCATTGTTTGTTCGACCGTCGCACGGCCTTTACTGTCGTCGCTGATATCGAAGGCCATCGATGTTGTTCAATACGAAACCGTTTCCGACCGGCCGCCGCGGATCACTTCGATGCCGCCCCCGCCTCCACTGCCGCCTGACCGCACCATCAGCGGCGGGCGCGACGGTAGTGGTGGCACATTCACGTTGGCCACTGCGGTCCTCGACGTGCCCGACAGCTGTTGCAGCGATACGCCGACCGCGGCAAGCGCCGACGGCGACAGCTTGTTGTCCGTGCGCACCGCCACCGTCTGCGTCGCAAGCTCGTCGTCGCGCGGGTTGCGCAGCGCGAGCGTCAGTCGGCCGCTCGACTCGCCGAGCGTCAGGGCATCGACCTGTGCGGTCGGTACCGCGAGTACCGCGATGCGCGCACTACTCGGCTGACCGTTGTTGCCGTTCGTGTTGCTGCCGCTGTCACGTTCCGGCGTCGCGTCGCCGAACGACAGCACGCGCACCTTCGACATCAGGAGCCGCGCTTGCGTCTGCGAAACCTCGCCGTCGAGCATCGGGCCGCTCGCTTCACGCTTCAAGTTCACGAATACGTCGACGAAGTTGCCCGGCCGCAGGCGGTTGCCGACGGCATTGGTTTCATCGACACGAATCGCAATCGCGCGTTCACCCGGCTGAACGTCCTCCGCCAGCCCGGACACCAGGGAGTCCGACACGACGGGGGCCGACGCCGGGATGTCCCTTGCAGGAACGCGACCGACCAGAATGGCCGGATCGGCAAACGCACCTGTCGGCACTGGAGCGATCGGTTGAACCTTCAATGCATCGGCAGCAATCGGCTGACCGACCGGTAGCGCACGCGTCGCGACGACCACAGGTACCGGGCTCGCAGCGATGACCTGCTGTACAGGAGCCGGCTGCGACGCACTGCGCCCCAGCATCCATGCGTAGATTCCGAGCAGAACAGCGATCGCAATCAGCAACCCCGCGATGATTTTTGTCAGATTGTTGGCCATGTCGATATGGGAGTGCCGGAATCAGGTTCTGGAGCGTGGCAACGGTCGGGCGACTACATTCAATAGGTATGCGATTCAAAGCATGCTGGGCTGCACCTGCACGGTCGCGCTGCTCTGCAATTGCGGCGCATTGAAGACGAATATCCACGGAATCAGCGGATTCGCCGCGTATGAATAGGTCGTCGTCACCATCACGTTGAAGGAAGAGGTGGACGTCGAGGCGAATGATGTCGCGCTGCAGGTCACGCCAGGCGTGGAGGTCGGCACCGGCACCGACGTGGAGACCTGTGCAGCGAATTTGACGTTCTGCGACCACGGGCTGCCGGCCAGTGCTTGCGTCACGGCATTCCGTGCACCGACCAAGAGCCGGTCGCACGGCGCCGACGTGTAGTTCAATGCGGCGCGCGCACCTTCGGATGCCGCGAATGTCAGACTTTGCTGGATGACGAAAACCATCCCGAACGTGACAATCGCGTAAAAGATCAGGAAGAACAAAGGAAATACGACAGCAAACTCGACCGCCGCCACCCCTCGTTGCCGCCGCCATGCGGACGGCTGGCGCGTTTGCGTTCCCCGAGCCATCACATTCCTCTCACATACACAAGATGCAAAAGCCACACGGCCGCGGGGATCACGAGAAATGCCGCGTAAGGTGTGGCTCGGCGGCCGCCGAGTGTCATCGTTGGAGTTGCGCGCTTGTACAGTGCGGAAACCGACGTCCGCGACAGAAGCATTACGCAGAGCGCGTGAACGCCTGCCGCGAGGCTCCCGACAATCCAGAGCAACAACAACATCGGCGCACCACACCATGCACCCAGTACGGCGAATACCTTGACGTCGGCCGCGCCCATTACACGCAATGCGAATAACGGGAAAAAGCAAACGAGCCCCACCGCCGCGCCAACCAGTGATTGGGTAAGTGAAATTCCGAATGGATTTCGGCCGATGGCCGCAGCCACCAAAGCGCCGAACAACCCCGCGACGACGAGCGAGTTTCGAATGCGCCGAAAGCGGATATCGCCAGCCGCGACGAATGCCGCCCAGCCCAGGAATGCCCCGATGAAGATAAGACGAGCCATCACGTCGCGATCTACCGCGACCAGGACAGCGGGCGAATTACATCAATAATTCGCCCGCCGCGCAGCCGCAAGGCAATATTCGGAACCAGCCGTTTTTCTTATCCCGAAGTTCCCGGGGTAGTCGTCGTGGCCGACCAGCACGTGGCGCTCGGCGACGAGACACAGGTTCCGATTTTCGAGAAGGTGCTGCTGAGATTGGACCCCACCGTCGAGGCGCCTGCGATGATGGCCACCGCAATCAAACCCGCAATCAACCCATACTCGATCGCGGTCACCCCGTCTTCTTCCTTGAGGAAGCGCTTGATAAGTGCTTTCATTTTTTAATTCCTCGTGCCTGTATGTACGTGTTTTTTTGGCCTTTTATACGTTGTACATCCCCGTATATCTGGCCCGTGCCCCGCGCCGTTCGTTATCTGTGTAACGACAAGCGGGTGCGCTTTCTTTATATGTCACCCCGAGGGGTGAGTATCACAATTTGATGGAAGTTAACATTCGCGATAGCGCCCCTCCTCGAACGTCGTGTACCAATCCGTACATTTCCTTACATCTGCTCCGGATTCTATATCCGTTCCTATTTAAGTTCCAACCTCTTTCAAGACGGGTCGAAAAAACTTTCCGGGAGCACCACGCATTTGTACGGCGTTTCGGTACGACTTACACATAGGATTTACGATAGGTTAGATGTGCACGCCTAATCCACCAGTAAAACAACAGACCGCCCGCGGGGGCCTGTAACGGCGCTACGTTACGCCGCACGCGTAACGCCAATGTTGTGACGTTACGTTACGAAACGACCGAAACCGTTCTCATCTGACTGCTTTTAAATAATTTCAACAATCTTTCAATTTCCCAAAATTCCTTTTCCGACAAGGAATTGCGTCGTTTAAAGCCAATCGTCGAGCCGACGGCTCGCGAAATGGCACGACAGTTGCAGAGTAATCCTCGCAGCACTCAACACAACATCAGCTTCAATGCGAGGACGAAATGGACATTCAGGTTATCCCTCATGGCATGCTTCGGACGACTATGATCGCGGCCACCGTGGCAGCCATGCTTTCCCTCTCCGCGTGCGGCGGCTCGGGTTCCATCAGCAAGGGGATCAGTGGCGGCTCCGGTTCCGGCGGCAGCGACTCGATCTCCACGTCGGGCGGCGGCACCTCGGGCGGCACGTCCGGTTCGACGAGCGGCGGCACCTCGGGCAGCACCAGCGGCTCGACCAGCGGCAGCACGAGCGGTTCGACGAGCGGCAGCACCAGCGGAACGACGAGTGGAACGTCCAGCGGTACGAGCGGCACCTCGGGTGTGTCGGCGAACCCGGTAGGGAGTGTCCTCGCACAAGGCGGCAACGTCATCACGAGTCTCGGCGGAACCGCGTCGGGCCTCGGCAGCACCGTCGCGAACCAGTCGCTGCCCGGCGTCGATCCGGCCACGACGCAGGCCGCCGGCGGCATCATCCAGTACGTCGGCGGCGCGGTCACGGCGCTCGGCACCGGCGTGGGCGACGGCCTCGGCCAGCTCGGCGCGACGAAAGACCCGGTCGGCGTCACGGTCGCGAGCACGGGCGGCGTCGTCAACCAGCTCGGCGGCGCAGTCACGCAGACGGGCAACCTCGTCACGAGCCTCGGCAGCGGCCCGCTGTCGCCGCTCGCCCCCGTCACCGGCGCCGTCGGCGGCCTCGTGACGCAAGTCGGCAACGCGGTATCGAACGGTGGCACCACGCTGTCCAACGCGCTGTCGACCGGCCCGATCCAGCAGATCACGCAGACGGTCAGCTCGGCCATCACGCCGATCACGACGATGGTCGGTCAGACGACGCAGACGATCGGGACGGCCACCGGCCTCGGCGCGCCGGTCAACACGCTGCTCGGCACGATCGGCAACGGCCTGAACCAGGGCGGCGCGCTGATCGCCTCGACGGGCGGCAACCCCGTCACGACCGGCCTCGGCAACACCGTCTCGTCGACCGGCAATGCCGTGAAGGCTGTCGGCGGCCTGCTCACGGGCAGCACGGGCGGCGCGACCAACCCGCTCGCACCGCTCACCGGCCTCCTCTCGACGATCAGCGGCCCGCTCGGCGGCGCAACGGGCGGCACCAGCGGCGGACCGCTCGCTCCGATCACCGGCCTCGTGTCCACCGTCACCGGCACACTCGGCGGCGCAGCCGGCGGCACCAGCGGCGGACCGCTCGCTCCGGTCACCGGCCTCGTCTCCACCGTCACCGGCGCACTCGGCGGCGCAGCCGGCGGCACCAGCGGTGGCCCGCTCGCTCCGGTCACCGGCCTCGTCTCCACCGTCACTGGTGCACTCGGTGGCGCGGCCGGCGGCACGAGCGGCGGACCGCTCGCTCCGGTCACGGGCCTCCTCTCCACGGTCACCGGCGCGCTCGGCAGCGCAACGGGCGGTGGCAATCCAATCGCCGCTCCGGTCACCGCGGTCACCAGCACGAGCGGCGCACCGTCACTGAGCGGCACCACCGGCGCCGTCACGAACTCGGGCTCGGGTTCGAATCTGCTCGCACCTGTCACGTCGCTGATCGGCGGCCTGCTCGGCGGCACGCACGGCAAGTAATCAGACATCCATTCATCGACAAGACAGCGAGGAGTCCATCATGTCCCAGCAACGTTCCATCACGACAGTCGCGCTGCGCCAGTGGCGCATGCCCGTCACCGTATTCGCCGCTGCGTGCCTGCTGGCCGCCTGCGGCGGCAACAGCGTCAGCACGCCGCCGACCGCCAACAACGGCGGCGGCTCCAGTGGGACGAGCGGTACCAGCGGCACGAGTGGCACCAGCGGTACGCCGACCGGCACCAACGGCGTCGTCAGCACGGTCGGCCAGACCGCGACCGACCTCGGCAGCACGGTCGGCAACATCAGCGTGCCGGGCCTCGGCGACGGCGTGACGAAGGGCGTCGGCAGCACCATCTCGAGCACCGGCACGATCGTCGGCGCGGCCGCCGATGCGTTGAGCAACGGGCTGGGACAGACCGGCACGATCAAGGACCCCGTCGGCACGACGGTCGCCGGCCTCGGGAACGTCGTCGGCGCGACGAGCAACACCGTGTCCGGGCTGAGCGCGACGGTCAAGTCGCTCGGCACGGGGCAGCTCTCGCCGCTCGCCCCTGTGACGACGCCGGTCGGCACCGTGCTCGACACCGTCGCCAACGGTCTGACGGCCGCCGGCACGACGATCGGCTCGACGCTGTCGTCGGGTGCCGTGCAGCAAGTGACGCAACCGCTCAGCTCCGCAATCACGCCGCTGGTGATCACCGCGGGTCAGGTCACGCAACAGGTCGGCACGACCACGGGCCTCGGACAACCGGTTTCGGGCCTGCTCGGCCAGGTCGGCGGCGCGATCAGCTCGGCGGGCAAGCAAGTGGGTAGCACGTCGAATCAACCGCTCGTCGGCGACGTCGGCCAGCTCGTCACCGCGGTCGGCAACACCGTGACCAACGCGGGCGGTCTCGTGAATCCGAACGGCCCGAACGGCGCGGCACCGATCCCCGGCCTGATCACGAGCCTCGTCGGCGGCTCGACCACGACCGTTCAGAACGGCTCGTCGTCGGGTTCCAGCTCGACGAACCCGCTCGGCGGCCTGCTGTCCGGCCTCGGCTCGACGCCGCTCGGTTCGCTCACGGGCGCGGTCGGCGGCGCGACGGGTGGCGCAGGCGGGGCAAACCCTCTCGCGCCGGTCACCGGTTTGCTGAATACTGTCACCGGAGCAGTGGGTGGTGCGGCGGGATCCGGGGCTTCGTCGAATCCGCTCGCGCCGGTCACGTCGCTCGTCGGCGGGGTGTCGGGGACGGCCTCGTCGGGCGGCTCGACGGGCCTGCTGGCGCCGGTAACGGGGCTGCTGGGCACGCTGGGTAGCGTCGGCAAGTAAGAAGGACGGTCGCGCCTTTGCAGCCGGAGCAGGAGGCGCGGCCGTACAATACAAACCGGCCATGCGGCACGCGGCGCGCGACACTCCGATGTCGCGCCCGCATTAGAACGAAGACGAAAAGAAAGGCCTACGAGGAAGAACAATGAAATCCAGATTCGATACATGGATGATGCTGCTCGCCATCGCAGCAGCAGGCACGGCACAGGCACAGACGCGCGCAGCAGGCAACCCCCTCGACTCCCTCCCCCAGATCAACGCGCCGAAGAAAGGCCCGAGCGTCACCGTGCAGGTCGCGCCGCAGGCACCGCAGTTGCAGGAGCTGCTGTCGCGGCACGTGACACCGACAACGTTCCAGGTCGAAGGCGTGAAGTCGGTGCCGTTCGACGAAATCTCGCGTCGCTTCACGCCCCTCGTCGGCAAGGACATCACGATCGGCGAGCTGATCGAAACCGCCAACGGCGTGACCAGGCTGTACCAGGATCGCGGCTATGCGCTGTCGTTCGCGTTCATTCCCGCGCAGACGTTCGAGAACGGCGTCGTGCGCGTCACGGTCGTCGAAGGCTACGTGTCGGACGTCAAGGTCACCGGCAAGCCCGGCGCGATGGAATCGAAGATCCGCGCGATCGCCGCGCACATCACGGCCGATCGCCCGCTGCGCCGCGCGACGTTCGAACGCTACGTGAACACCTTCGGCCTCCTGCCCGGCGTCACGGTGAAGGCCAACGTGCCGCCGCCGCAAACGACCGACGGCGCGACGACGCTCGAACTCGCCGTCGACCGCAAGGCATTCAACATCAGCACCGGCATCGATTTCAATCACCCGGGCGTCCAGGGGCTCATCACCGCGACGGAGAACGGCCTCACGTCGTTCGGCGAGCAATTGAGCATTTCCGCGCTGGTGCCGCCCGGACGCGACAAGCAGACCTACGTCGCATTCAGCGGCGCGGTGCCGGTCGGCAGCAGCGGCCTGGTCACGCGACTCGACGCCAGCACGTATCGCGGCAAGCCGACCGACAACCCGGGCCTGCCGTCGACCGTCGAGCGCACGGTCAAGAACGAGAAGCTCGGTCTTTCGGCATCCTATCCGTTGCTGCTGAACAACCAGCGCAGCCTGCTCGGCACCGTGTCGGGCTATGCGTCGCACAACGAAGACCGCTACCAGAACACGATCACCGGCAACAGCATCGACACGCGCTCGCAGGTCCGCGTGCTGCAGATGCAGCTCGACTACACGAGCGTGTCGGCCAAGCAGGTTCAGAAACTCAGCGTCAACGTCGCGAAGGGCTTCAACATTCTCGGCGCGTCGAAATCGCAGGACATCACGCTCGGCTCGAACACGACGTCGGTGGACAGCCCGATTTCGCTGACGTTCGTGCGCACCGGCGCGACCTTCACGCAAACCAACGAATGGCCGTTCAAGATCGGCACGTCGGTGTCGCTGACCGGCCAGTACAGCCCCGATTCGCTGCCGACGTCCGAACAGATCTCGTTCGGTTCGACGCGCTATGCGCTCGGCTACCAGCCCGGCGAAACGTCGGGCGACTCGGGTTGGGGGATGTCGCTGGAGGTCAATCGCGCCTTCACGCCGGGCTGGACGTACATGAAGTCGATCACGCCGTACATCGCTTATGACAGGGCACGTGTGTACCTGCATACGGGCACGCCGTCGCCGAGCCGCTTGTCGTCGGTCGGTATCGGCGTACGGTTTTCGGACAGTCGCTACTACAGTCTCGACCTGAATATCGCGAAGCCGGTGGGCGATGCACCGGTCGAAAGCGCATCGCGCAGCCCGCGCGTGAATGCCGCATTCTCGTATCAGTTGAACTGATCGGTCACCAGACAGCTCGCGTCTCGCGGGCTGTTTGGATTAGAGCCCCCTCTATCAAACGCAGCGCGCCGTTTCACGTATTCTGGGAAAGCTCGCAACATGCCACGCCCCATGCAGGCGGTCGTGCGGGCGAATCGAACACGACATGAAACAAGGAGGAAGACGATGATTCAACTGACCCGCCCGTTGCGCGCACTGACCGTCGCAAGTGCACTGCTCGCTTGCGCCGCCCCCACCTACGCGCAGGCCGACAACCCCGTCGGCATGTGGCAGACGATCGACGACAACACGCATCAGCCGAAGGCACTCGTGCAGATCGCCGAAGACGGCGACGGTACGCTGTCGGGCAAGGTCGTCAAGGGCCTCGGCGCCAACGACACGCCCGATCGCCGCTGCACCGCGTGCACGGACGAGCGCAAGGATCAGCTCATCAAAGGCATGACGATCATCAAGGCGATGAAGAAGGACGGCGGCCACTGGGACGGCGGCAACATTCTCGACCCGGAAAACGGCAAGGTCTACAAGTGCAAGATGTCGCTGGAAGACGGCGGCCAGAAGCTCGTCGTGCGCGGCTACATCGGCGTATCGCTGCTCGGCCGGTCGCAGACCTGGGTTCGCGCACAATAACGCGACGCGCGTCGATACGCGCGACGCAATGAAAAATCGGCCTGCGACGTAGTCAGGCCGATTTTGTTTGGGTGGGTGCGTGCGTGAATGAAACCGGACGACATCACGCTGCGTGCTTCAGCGCATCCGACGCATAGCTGCCCGGTGCACGATATACCGGCGCCGCGGCACCCCGCGCCTCTGCCGCCTTCGATTGCGTGTGCTTGCGCATCCGCGTGGACAGTTCGTTGCACAGATTCACGCCTGCGTCGCCATACAGCTCGCGCATCACCTGCATCAACGTGCCGGTCTCGTGCCAGACCTTGAAGCGGCGATGGCATGTCTGGTATGAAGGGTAACGACGCGGCATCGCGGACCAGGTCGCGCCGCTATAGATGACCCACAGAACGCCGTTCAGAACGGCGCGCGTGTTGGCCAACGGCCGGCCGCGCAACTCGGTGCGCGGCTGCATTTCAGGAAGAAGCGGCACGACGCAGTGCCACTGGTGGTCGGTCAGATCGCGATACGGTGTCATGGATATCTCCAGCCTTAGGAACCATGACACAACGATATCGGCCGACCTCAACGATGAACATAAGACAAGTCCGAAAATACCCGATGATCGCGATGATTTGACCGGAATTGACGTTTAAAGCCCGTCATTTATCGAAAACTGCGCTCAGGTCAGCGAAGTATCGACGATGCGACGCGGCGTTTCGATGTATTCCTTCGACTGCATCTCGACGATCCGCGACACCGTGCGCGCGAACTCGTTCGCCATCGGCCCTTCGACGTACAACTGCTCCGCCGGCACCGCCGCCGACATCAGCAGCTTGACCTTGTGGTCGTACAGCACGTCGATGAGCCACGTGAAGCGCCGCGCCTCCGATGCCATGCGCGGCGACATCTGCGGCACTTCGGACAGCACGATCGCGTGAAAACGGCTCGCCAGCTCGAGATAGTCGTTCTGCGAACGCGGGCCGCCGCAGAGCGTCGCGAAATCGAACCAGACGACCCCATCGGCCTTGCGCAACGCCTTCAGCTCGCGCTTCTCGATGTGCAGGATCGGGCTTTCGTCGGGCACCGCCGCGAGCTTCGCGAATGCATGACGCAGTTCGCGATCGGCGTCCGCGCCGAGCGGCGTGTGATACATCCGCACCTGCGCGAGCGTGCGCTGGCGATAGTCGACGCCCGCGTCGACGTTCAGCACGTCGAGCTTTTCCTTGATCAGCGCGATCGCCGGCAGCATGCGGTCGCGATGCAGGCCATCGGGATACAGGTCGTCGGGATCGTAATTGGACGTCATCACGAACTGCACGCCGTTGTTGAACAGGCGATCGAGCAGCCGGTACAGGATCATCGCGTCCGCGATGTCCGACACGTGGAATTCGTCGAAGCAGATCAGCCGGTAGCGCTTCGCGATCCGTCGCGCGAGTTCGTCGAGCGGATCGGCCTGCCCTTTCAGCTCCTCGAGTTCGCGGTGCACTTCGCGCATGAATTCGTGGAAGTGCAGGCGTGTCTTGCGCTGCACGGGCACCACCGCGTAGAAGCTGTCCATCAGGAAGCTCTTGCCGCGGCCGACGCCGCCCCACATGTAGACACCACGCGGCAGGTCCGGATGATTGATGAGCTTCTTGAACGCGTTGGAGCGGCGCGCCTTGTAGTCGACCCACTCGTCGAAGCAGTGCTGCAGGCGGTCGACGGCCGCGCGCTGGGCGGAATCGGACTGATAGCCGCGCGTGGTCAATTCGCGCGTGTAGTATTCGGTGACGTTCATCGGGCAAACCGGAAAAAACGAAGGCGAGCGGGAAACTCCCGCCCGCCTTCGTCATGAGACGGCCGCGCCGGCCAAGGGCCGGCCGCCGCTATACCGCACTCAGCTGTTCAGCGAGCGCTTGTCGACGGCGAGCGCCGCTTCGCGCATCACTTCCGACATCGACGGGTGCGGATGGCAGATGCGTGCGATGTCTTCCGACGCCGCCTTGAACTCCATCGCCACCACGGCTTCGGCGATCAGGTCCGACGCGTTCGCCGCGATCACGTGCACGCCGAGCAGTTCGTCGGTCTTCGCGTCCGCGATCATCTTCACGAAACCGTCCGGCGCGTTCATGCCGAGCGCGCGGCCGTTGATCGAGAACGGGAACTTGCCCGACTTGATCTCGCGGCCTTCGGCCTTCAGCTGCTGCTCCGTCTTGCCGACCCATGCGATTTCCGGGTACGTGTAGATCACCCACGGAATGCAGTTGTAGTCGATGTGCGGCTTCTGGCCGTCGATCACTTCCGCGACCAGCACGCCTTCGTCCTCCGCCTTGTGCGCGAGCATCGGGCCGCGCACCACGTCGCCGATCGCGTAGACGTTCGGCACGGCCGTACGGCAGTGGTCGTCCACGTCGATGAAGCCGCGCTCGTTCGCCTTCAGGCCGATTGCCTCGAGGCCGAGGTTGTCGGTGTTCGGCACGCGGCCGACCGACACGATCAGGCGGTCGGCGTCGAGCGTCTGCGCGTTGCCGTCCTTGTCCGTGTAAGCGATCGACACGCCGTTCGCGGTCGTCTTCACGTCACCGATCTTCACGCCGAGATGGATGTCGAGGCCTTGCTTCTTGAACAGCTTGGCCGCTTCCTTCGCGAGCGCTTCGTCGGCCGCGCCGAGGAACGCCGGCAGCGCTTCGAGCACCGTCACTTCGGCACCCAGGCGACGCCACACCGAGCCGAGCTCGAGGCCGATCACGCCTGCGCCGATCACGGCAAGCTTCTTCGGCACCGAGTCGAACGTCAGCGCACCTTCGTTGTCCGACACGATCTTGTTGTCGACCGGGACGTTCGGCAGGTGACGCGCCTTCGAGCCCGTCGCGATGATCACGTTCTTCGCGGTGACGACTTCGGTGTCACCTTCGCCGCTCACTTCGATCTGCACGCCGGCGTCGGTCTTGCCGGTGAACTTGCCATGGCCCTTCAGCCAGGTGATCTTGTTCTTCTTGAACAGGAACTCGATCCCGCTCGTCATCTTCTCGACGATCGCATCCTTGCGGCCGAGCATCTTCGCGACGTCGATCTTCACGCCGTCGACCGTGATGCCGTGGTCGGCCAGGTGATGCGACGTGTTCTCGAACTCTTCCGACGACGCGAGCAGCGCCTTCGACGGAATGCAGCCGACGTTCAGGCAGGTGCCGCCGAGCTTCAGCGCGCCGGCCGGGTTCTTCCACTTCTCGATACAGGCAACGGTCTTGCCGAGCTGCGCGGCGCGAATCGCGGCGATGTAGCCACCGGGGCCGGCGCCGATCACGACGACGTCAAATTCCTTGGACATGACAATCCTTTCTACTTGTACGTCCGCACGCTCGCGCGGTGGCGCGAGCGTGCGGAGCGGGTCAATGCAGTGAGACTCGGCTTACAGATCGAGCAGCAGGCGTGCCGGATCTTCCAGCGCATCCTTCATCGCGACGAGCGACAGCACGGCTTCGCGGCCGTCGATGATCCGGTGGTCATACGACAGCGCCAGGTAGTTGATCGGACGGATCACGATCTGGCCGTTTTCGACAACCGGGCGCTCCTTCGTCGCATGCACGCCGAGGATGGCCGACTGCGGCGGGTTGATGATCGGGGTCGACAGCATCGAGCCGAACACGCCGCCGTTCGAGATCGAGAACGTACCGCCCGTCATTTCCTCGATCGACAGCTTGCCGTCCTTCGCCTTCTGACCGAATTCGGCAATCTTCTTCTCGATCTCGGCGAGGCTCAGTTGATCCGCATTGCGCAGGATCGGCACGACCAGGCCGCGCGGCGAACCGACCGCGATACCGATGTCGAAGTAGCCGTGATAGACGATGTCGTTACCGTCGATCGACGCGTTCACCAGCGGGAACTTCTTCAGCGCGTGCACGGCCGCCTTCACGAAGAACGACATGAAGCCGAGCTTCACGCCATGTTCCTTCTCGAACTTGTCCTTGTATTTGTTACGCAGCTCCATGACCGGAGCCATGTTCACTTCGTTGAACGTCGTCAGGATCGCGTTGGTCTGCTGCGACTCGAGCAGGCGCTCGGCGATACGCGCACGCAGGCGCGACATCGGCACGCGCTGTTCCGGACGGTCGTTCAGCCACGTCGCTGCCGACGCCGGCACCTTCACTTCCGGCAGTGCCGGCTTCGCAGCGGCGGTCTTCGCCGGTGCGGCGGCCGGAGCGGCCTTCGGTGCGCTGCCAGCTGCGAGCGCGTCGCCCTTCGTGACGCGGCCGTCGCGGCCCGAACCTGCGACGTCGCCTGCCGACAGACCCTTCTCGGCCAGCAGCTTCGATGCGGCCGGCGATGCAGCAGCCGAGCTCGATGCGACAGCGGCAGCCGGCTGGGCTGCCGGTGCGGCTGCGGCAGGTGCTGCTGCCGGCTTCACTTCGGCGGCACCTGCCGCGGCTTCGGCGGCACCTGCCTTCGCTTCGGTGTCGATCGTCGCGATGATCTGGTCGGCAACGACCGTGTCACCGTCGTTCTGCAGCACTTGCGCGAGCACGCCCGCGGCCGGTGCCGGCACTTCGAGCACGACCTTGTCGGTCTCGAGTTCGATCAGGATTTCGTCCTGCGCGACTGCTTCGCCCGGCTTCTTCTTCCACTGCAGCATGGTGGCTTCCGACACCGACTCCGAAAGCTGGGGGACTTTGACTTCTACGATAGCCATGTGATTTTCCTGGATGCTTAATCTGGGTAATGACGAGGTTCGTGCGATTCCTTCGGCCGGAGCGGCGCGCGACGCGCCCGGCAGGCCAAAAGAGACGGGAAAGCGCCGCGCGCCTTCCCGTTTCGCTTCCGTCGGTTATTTCGCGATCGATGCGCTCTTCAGGCGGCCGAACGCACCTTCGATCAGTGCCTTCTGCTGCTCGTAGTGCTTCGCGTAGTAGCCAACCGCCGGCGAGGCCGAAGCCGGACGGCCGCTGTATGCCAGCTTCTGTCCTTCCTTCATGCCTTCCTTCAGGTGGTGCTCGACGTAGAACCAGGGGCCCTGGTTCTGCGGCTCGTCCTGCACCCAGACCACTTCAGTCGCGTTCTCGTACTTCTTCATTTCGGCTTCGAACTGCTTGTGCGCGAACGGATACAGCTGCTCGATACGGATGATCGCGACGTCGTTCGCCTTCGCTTCGCGGCGATGTGCGACGAGGTCGTAATACACGCGGCCCGAGCATGCCAGCACGCGCTTGACCTTCTTCGCGTCGATGCCGCCGTCGGTTTCGCCCAGCACCGGCTGGAACGAACCCTTCGCGAGTTCCGACAGATCCGACACCGCTTCCTTGTGGCGCAGCAGCGACTTCGGCGTGGCGACGATCAGCGGCTTGCGGAACAGGCGGATCATCTGGCGACGCAGCAGGTGGAAAATCTGCGCCGGCGTCGTCGGCTGAACGACCTGCATGTTGTGATCGGCACACAGTTGCAGGAAACGCTCGATACGGGTCGACGAGTGTTCCGGACCCTGGCCTTCGTAGCCGTGCGGCAGCAGCATCGTGAGACCCGACACGCGGCCCCACTTCACTTCGCCCGACGAAATGAACTGGTCGATCACGACCTGCGCACCGTTGACGAAGTCGCCGAACTGGGCTTCCCACAGCACGAGCGTGTTCGGCTCGGCGGTCGAGTAACCGTATTCGAAGCCCAGCACCGCTTCTTCCGACAGCACCGAGTCGATCACCGTGAACTTCGCCTGACCTTCGGCGATGTTCTGCAGCGGCACGTACGTGCCGTCGTTCCAGCGCTCGCGGTTCTGGTCGTGCAGCACCGCGTGACGGTGCGTGAACGTACCGCGGCCCGAGTCCTGGCCCGTCAGGCGCACCGAGTAGCCCGATGCGACGAGCGACGCGAATGCGAGGTGTTCGCCCATGCCCCAGTCGAGCGGCTGGTCGCCGCGCGCCATGTTGCGGCGGTCGTTGATCACGCGCTCGACGAGCGGGTGAACCTTGAAGTTTTCCGGGACCGTCGTGATGCGTTCGCCGAGGCGCTTCAGTTCGGCGAGCGGCACGGCCGTATCGGCTGCGTCCGTCCACTTGCGGTTCAGGAACGGAACCCAGTCGACCGCGTACTTGCTCTTGTAGTTCGACAGGACCGGATCGACGGTGTGGTGGCCGTCGTCCATCGCCTTGCGGTACGCCTTCACGTAGTTGTCGGCGTCTTCCGCGGTGATCACGCCCTGCTGCACGAGCTTCTCGGCGTACAGCGCACGGGTGCCCGGGTGCTGCGCGATCTTCTTGTACATCAGCGGCTGCGTGACCGCCGGCGTGTCCTGCTCGTTGTGACCCAGCTTGCGGAAGCAGACGATGTCGATCACGACATCCTTGTGGAACTGCATCCGGTAGTCGATCGCGATCTGGATCGCGAGCACGACGGCTTCCGGATCATCGCCGTTCACGTGCAGCACCGGCGCCTCGATCATCTTGACCACGTCGGTACAGTACAGCGTCGAGCGCGCGTCGCGCGGGTCGGACGTCGTGAAGCCGATCTGGTTGTTGATGACGATGTGCAGCGTGCCGTGCGTGCCGTAACCGCGCGTCTGCGCGAGGTTCAGCGTTTCCATCACGACGCCCTGGCCGGCGAAGGCCGCGTCGCCGTGGATCTGCACCGGCAGCACCTGCAGGCCGTCTTCGTCGCCGCGACGGTCCATCCGCGCCTTCGCGGAACCTTCGACCACCGGGTTCACGATTTCGAGGTGCGACGGGTTGAACGCGAGCGACAGGTGGACCGGGCCGCCTTCGGTCGACACGTCCGACGAGAAGCCCTTGTGATACTTCACGTCGCCGGCCGGCAGGTCGTCGACGTGCTTGCCTTCGAATTCGGCGAACAGGTCGGCCGGCATCTTGCCCAGCGTGTTGACCAGCACGTTCAGACGCCCGCGGTGCGCCATGCCGATGATGATTTCCTGCACGCCGCTCTTGCCTGCGTGCTGGACGACTTCGTCCATCGCCGCGATGAAGCTTTCGCCGCCTTCGAGCGAGAAGCGCTTCTGGCCGACGTACTTGGTGTGCAGATAGCGCTCGAGGCCTTCCGCTGCCGTCAGGCGATTCAGGATGTGCTTCTTCTTGTCGGCCGAGAAGGCCGGCGTCGCGCGGGTCGATTCCAGGCGCTCCTGCCACCAGCGCTTCTGCTCAGGATCGCTGATGTACATGTACTCGGCGCCGATCGTGCCGCAGTACGTGTCACGCAAGCCCTTGACGATGTCGCGCAGCGAAGCCTGGTCGAAACCGAAATACAGGTTGCTTGCGCTGTAGGTCTGGTCGAGGTCGCCTTCGGAGAAGTCGTAGAACGCGGGTTCGAGCTCGGGAATGGCGGGACGTTCGCGACGCTTCAGCGGATCCAGATTGGCCCATTGCGAGCCGAGGAAGCGATAGGCGCTGATGAGGGACTGGACGTGCACCTGCTTGCGCGCGGTCGCCAGATTGCTGGTGCTTTCGCGCGGGATGAAGGCATTGGCCTTCGCACGCTCGGCGAACGATTCGACGATCGGAAAATGAGCGACGTCATTGGCGGTCGAGCCGTCGGTTGCAGGCACGTTCTGCAGCGCGTCGAAATACTCTCGCCAGTTCTCCGGCACCGATGCCGGATTGTTGAGGTATGCATCGTACAGTTCTTCAACGTACGAAGCATTGCCGCCGAACAGATAGGAGTTCAGCTGAAACTGCTTCATTACATCTGACATTTTACGCTCACCTTTCTTCGAGCTTCTCGAGAAATAGCGGGTTACTCAACCTTCCGCGACACGGCCTGACCGTTTAGCGGATTGCGAATCAAGTCTTGCTTGGAAGGACCTAAAACTTGCGTGCGCGCAGCATATCACAGAACCGATATCGAAGTTCACGGCGAGAGGCGCCCGGAAGCACCGTACGACGGGGTTTTGACCGATTGCCACGACACTGGGGAACAGTGTTTTGCAACCGCTCCGGTTGCACCGCGCGCGGATGCGAAAAAGGCCGCCCGGAGGCAGCCTTTTTCGTCATGCACGGGAACGATCGATGCTTAGTCGACCGCGCCTTCGCGGCTCGCGCGGCGACGCTCGTGCTCCTTCAGGAAGCGCTTGCGCAGGCGGATCGACTGCGGCGTCACTTCGACGAGCTCGTCGTCGTCGATGAATTCGACCGCGTATTCGAGCGACATCTGGACCGGCGGCACGAGACGCACGGCTTCGTCGGTACCCGACGCACGCACGTTGGTCAGCTGCTTGCCCTTGATCGGGTTCACGACGAGGTCGTTGTCGCGGCTGTGGATGCCGATGATCATGCCCTCATACAGCGCGTCGCCCGGCTTCACGAACATGCGGCCGCGATCCTGCAGCTTCCACAGTGCGTATGCCACTGCCGCGCCGTCGTCTTGCGAGATCAGCACGCCGTTGCGGCGCTCGAAGACCGAGCCGTCCTTGACCGGTGCGTACGAGTCGAAGATGTGGCTCATCAGGCCCGTGCCGCGCGTGAGCGTCAGGAATTCGCTCTGGAAGCCGATCAGGCCACGCGCCGAGATCTTGTATTCCAGACGCGTGCGGCCGCGGCCGTCCGACGCCATGTCGAGCATTTCGCCCTTGCGGCGGCCAAGCTCTTCCATCACGCCGCCCTGGTGCTCGTCTTCGACGTCGACGGTCAGCAACTCGTACGGCTCGTGGCGCACGCCGTCGATTTCCTGCATCACGACGCGCGGACGCGACACGGCCAGCTCATAGCCTTCACGGCGCATGTTTTCGACGAGAATCGTCAGGTGCAGTTCGCCGCGGCCCGACACTTCGAACACCGTTTCGTCGCCCGTGTCCTTCACGCGCAGCGCGACGTTGTGGTTCAGTTCCTTCATCAGGCGATCGCGGATCTGGCGGCTCGTGACGAACTTGCCTTCGCGACCGGCCAGCGGCGACGAGTTGACCAGGAAGTTCATCGTCAGCGTCGGCTCGTCGACGGTGATCATCGGCAGCGCTTCCGGCGTATCCACCGCGCAGATCGTCGCGCCGATGCCGACATCTTCAATACCGTTGATCAGCACGATGTCGCCTGCTTCGGCGGAGTCGACCTGCACGCGCTCGAGGCCCGTGAACGACAGCACCTGGTTGATCTTGCGGTTCAGCACATCGCCTTCCGGGCCGAAGCGCATCGCGACCGGCTGACCCGGCTTGATGCGGCCGCGCGTGATGCGGCCGACGCCGATCCGGCCGACGTACGTCGAATAGTCGAGCGACGTGATCTGCAACTGCAGCGGCGCGTCCGGATCGGCCGGACGGACCGGCACGTGCTGGAGGACCGCCTCGAACAGCGGGCGCATGTCGCCCTCGCGCGCGGCCGGGTCGAGCGACGCATAGCCGTTCAGGCCCGATGCGTAGACGATCGGGAAGTCGAGCTGCTCTTCGGTCGCGCCCAGCTTGTCGAACAGGTCGAAGGTCTGGTTGATGACCCAGTCGATCCGCGCACCCGGACGATCGATCTTGTTGACGATGACGATCGGCTTCAGGCCGAGCGCGAGCGCCTTCTTCGTGACGAAGCGGGTCTGCGGCATCGGGCCTTCGACCGCGTCGACCAGCAGCAGCACCGAGTCGACCATCGACAGCACGCGCTCCACTTCGCCGCCGAAGTCCGCGTGCCCCGGCGTGTCGACGATGTTGATGTGCGTGCCTTCGTATTCGACCGCGCAGTTCTTCGCGAGAATCGTGATCCCGCGCTCTTTTTCGATGTCGTTCGAGTCCATCACCCGTTCGGCAATCTGCTGGTTCTCGCGGAAGGTGCCGGACTGGCGGAGCAGTTGGTCGACGAGCGTGGTCTTGCCGTGGTCGACGTGGGCGATGATGGCGATATTGCGAAGGGCGCGGGTCATAGAAACCTGGAAATCGTTGAACGCGCAAACGCGCACGCTCGTCAGTCCGTGGGACACGTGCGCGCGCGTTGCAGCTTGGAAACCACAAATTATAGCACGTGAGCGTGGCGGGAGCCGGAGTGTTCGTTGCAGCGCAACAAACCACCGGCGCTGCGGCTGCCCGATCCGGATCGACGAGCCCGGCGGTACACCGAAGACCCTGACACCGACAAGGGGATTTGGGGGGCGCGGAGCGCGCCCTCGCCCGTTCGATTAACATTTGCCGCGGCAAGCAATTGTGCCTATACTGCTGCCTAGTCAACTATTGCAGCCTCAGGGTTTTATGTCGGATTCTCCTTCCCAACCGCCTGTTTCGCCGCTGTCCACGTATCAGATGAACGACAGCGTCGGTTATCTGATGTCGCGCGTGAAATCGGTGATGACCAACCTCGTCACGCAACGCACGCAGGAAGAGCTCGGCATCACCGGCACGCAGGCGAGCATGCTGTTCATGATCGCGGTCGGCAAGTGCTCGACGGCCGCCGAACTCGCGCGGGAATACGGGATCGACGCGAGCGCGGTCACGCGCCTGCTCGATCGCGTCGAGAAGCGCGGGCTGCTGTCCCGCGTGCGCAGCATCGAGGATCGGCGGGTCGTTCGGCTCGAGCTGACCGACGAAGGCCGGGCGCTTGCCGAGCGGCTGCCGCCGGTGTTCCGCAGCGTGCTCGACGAGCTGCTCGGCGGATTTACGCCGGAAGAAGTCGGGTTCCTCAAGAGCATGCTGCGCCGCATTCTCAGCAACTATTGCGAGAACGCCGGCGGTGGCACCCCGCAATAGTTGCCATAACAATTACTTTTGACAGATTAATGTAAGGAAATCCTTGCAGTGTCCATCATTCATTCCGAGTCAGGGAACAGCGCGATGAAATCCTCCCCGTTGTCCGTGCGCGCCGGGTCGTGCCGCGCCGCCGTCGCCGCCGCGGTTGCCGCGCTGGCGCTGGCGGGCTGCGCAAACTACATCGGCATCAAGAGCGACAAGCAGATCGCTCCCGCGTCGCAATTCGACACCGCCCAGAGCCTGCCGGCCCAGGGCGGCCAGTGGCCGGCGCTCGACTGGGCCAACCAGTTCGGCGATCCGCAATTGCCGAAGCTGATCGACGAGGCGCTCGAGGGCAGCCCGTCGATCGCGCAGGCGCAGGCGCGCATCGCGAAAGCATCGTCGTACATCGAATCGTCGCGCTCGAACCTGATGCCGAAGGCCGAAGCCAGCTACTCGTGGACGCGCGAGCTGTATTCGTCGAACGCGCTGTTCCCGCCGCCGTACGGCGGCCAGTGGTACAGCGAGAACAACGCGCTCGCGAGCGCGTCGTGGGATCTCGACCTGTGGGGCAAGAATCGCGAGCGCCTGCACACGGCCGTGTCGCAGGAAAAGGCCGCCGAAGCCGACATGCAGCAGGCGCGCATCACGCTCGCGGCGTCGGTCGCCCGCACCTACAACTCGCTCGCGCAACTGTATGCGCTGCGCGACATCGCGCAACGTGAGATCACCAACCGCCAGACGGTCGGCAAGATCACCGACGGCCGCGTGTCGGCCGGCCTCGACACCAATGTCGAACGCCAGACCGCGCGAGGCAATATCGCGACGACCCAGGCGTCGCTGTCCGACCTCGACGGCCAGATCACGACCGTGCGCTACCAGCTCGCCGCGCTGCTCGGCAAGGGTCCGGACCGCGGGCTGCAGATCGCCGCGCCGGTGATGAGCCCGGCCGGCGACGTCGCGCTGCCGGGCAACCTGCCGGCCGACCTCGTGTCGCGCCGCCCCGACATCGTCGCCGCGCGCTGGCAGGTCGAGGCCGCGATGCACGACGTGAAGGAAGCGAAGGCCGAGTTCTTCCCGGACGTGAACCTCGCGGCCGGCTTCGGCTTCGATGCGTTCGGGTGGGGCAAATTCCTGAATTTCGCGAGCCGCCAGGCGCAGTTCGGCCCGGCCATCCACCTGCCGATCTTCGATGCGGGCGCGTTGCGCGCGCAGCTCAAGGGCCGTTATGCGGACTTCGACCTGTCGGTCGCGAACTACAACCAGACGCTGATCAACGCGCTGAACGACGTCGCGACGCAGGTCGCGTCGATCCGCGCGGTCGATCGCCAGATGGACGACGCGCAGCGTGCGCTCGACGCGTCGACGCGTGCGTACGATCTCGCTGTGATCCGCTACAAGGCCGGCCTGTCGCCCCAGCTCCAGGTACTGACCGCGGACAGCAACCGCCTCGCATCGGAACAGACGGTGACCAACCTGAAGATGCGCCGGCGCGACATGCAGCTCGCGCTGATCAAGGCGCTCGGCGGCGGGTTCGACGCGACCGGCACGCGGCTCGCCGCGCCCGACGCCGACAAGCCGACGAAACAGGCCGCCAACTGATCCGGCGCCACCACTACGCAGACACTCGAAATAACGGACGGAGAAAATCGCCATGAGCGACCCTCAACAAAACGCCGCCAGCGCACAGCCGCAGAACAACGGGAAGCGCAAACGGATGATGACGCTGCTGATCGCGGTCATCGTGATCGCGGCCATCGCGTACGGCCTGTACTACTTCCTCGTCGCCCGCTTCCATGAAGAGACCGACGACGCGTACGTGAACGGCAACGTCGTGCAGATCACGCCGCAGATCACGGGTACCGTGATCGCCGTGAAGGCCGACGATACGCAGACGGTCAAGGCCGGCGACCCGCTGGTCGTGCTCGATCCGGCCGACTCGCAGGTCGCGCTGCAGCAGGCCGAGGCCAACCTCGCGCAGACGGTGCGCCAGGTGCGCGGCCTGTTCGTCAACGACGATCAATACCGTGCGCAAGTCGCGCTGCGCCAGTCCGACCTGTCGAAGGCGCAGGACGACCTGCGCCGCCGCGTGGCCGTCGCGCAGACGGGCGCCGTGTCGCAGGAAGAAATCTCCCACGCACGCGACGCGGTGCGTGCCGCCCAGGCGTCGGTCGACGCGGCGCAACAGCAGCTCGCATCGAACCGCGCGCTGACCGCGAACACGACGATCGCGTCGCACCCGAACGTGATGGCTGCCGCGGCGAAGGTGCGCGACGCGTACCTCGCGAACGCGCGTAACGTGCTGCCCGCGCCGGTCACCGGCTATGTCGCGAAGCGCTCGGTGCAGGTCGGCCAGCGCGTGTCGCCGGGCAACCCGCTGATGTCGGTCGTGCCGCTGAATGCGGTGTGGGTCGACGCGAACTTCAAGGAAGTCCAGCTCAAGCACATGCGCATCGGCCAGCCGGTCGAGCTGACGGCCGACATCTACGGCTCGTCGGCGGTCTACCACGGCAAGGTCGTCGGCTTCTCGGCCGGGACGGGCTCGGCGTTCTCGCTGCTGCCGGCGCAGAACGCGACGGGCAACTGGATCAAGGTCGTGCAACGCCTGCCGGTGCGTATCGAGATCGATCCGAAGGAGCTCGAGAAGCACCCGCTGCGCATCGGCCTGTCGATGCAGGTCGACGTCAACATCAAGGACGAGCGCGGCGACCAGCTCGCCAACGCGCAGAACACCGTCTACGAGACCAATGTGTTCGCGAAGTACGGCGATGAAGCCGACGCCGAAATCGCACGCATCATCGCCGAGAACGCGGGCGGCAACGCGCCGGCACCGGCCGCCGCGAAGGCGAGCGGCGCCGCCAAGATGATGTAACGACTCCGACTCCGGAAAAACTACCGACATGGCACAGGCTCCAGTCTCCCACCCGCCCCTGCAGGGCGGGCAACTCGTGCTCGGGACGATCGCGGTATCGCTCGCGGTGTTCATGAACGTGCTCGACACGTCCATCGCGAACGTCGCGATCCCGACCATCTCGGGCGACCTCGGCGTATCGTCCGACCAGGGTACGTGGGTCATCACGTCGTTCGCGGTCGCGAACGCGATCTCCGTGCCGCTGACGGGCTGGCTGACCGATCGCTTCGGACAGGTTCGCCTGTTCCTCGCGTCGATCATCCTGTTCGTCATCTCGTCGTGGATGTGCGGGCTGGCGCCGAGCCTGCCGTTCCTGCTCGCGTCGCGCGTGCTCCAGGGCGCGGTAGCGGGCCCGATGATTCCGCTGTCGCAATCGCTGCTGCTGTCGAGCTACCCGCGCGCGAAGGCGCCGATGGCGCTCGCGCTGTGGTCGATGACGACGCTGATCGCACCGGTCGCCGGCCCGATCCTCGGCGGCTGGATCTCCGACAACTATTCGTGGCCGTGGATTTTCTACGTGAACATCCCGGTCGGCATCGCCGCCGCGCTGGCCACGTGGTCGATCTATCGCACGCGCGAATCGACGGTGCGCCGCGCGCCGATCGACGGCGTCGGCCTCGCGCTGCTCGTGCTTTGGGTCGGTTCGCTGCAGATCATGCTCGACAAGGGCAAGGATCTCGACTGGTTCGCGTCGACGACGATCATCGCGCTCGCTCTGATCGCGGTCATTTCGTTCGCGTTCTTCGTGATCTGGGAGCTGACCGCCGAACATCCGGTCGTCGACCTGTCGCTGTTCCGGATGCGCAATTTCACGGGCGGCACGATCGCGCTCGCGGTCGGCTACGGGCTCTACTTCGGCAACCTCGTGCTGCTGCCGCTGTGGCTGCAGACGCAGATCGGCTACACGGCCACCGATGCGGGTCTCGTGATGGCGCCCGTCGGGCTGTTCGCGATCCTGCTGTCGCCGCTGACCGGCAAGTTCCTGCCGCGCACGGACCCGCGCTATATCGCGACCGCCGCATTCCTGACGTTCGCGCTGTGCTTCTGGATGCGCTCGCGCTATACGACCGGCGTCGACGAGTGGTCACTGACGCTGCCGACGCTCGTGCAAGGCATCGCGATGGCCGGCTTCTTCATCCCGCTCGTGTCGATCACGCTGTCCGGCCTGCCCGGCCATCGCATTCCTGCCGCATCCGGCCTGTCGAACTTCGTGCGGATCATGTGCGGCGGCATCGGCACGTCGATCTTCCAGACCGCGTGGGATCACCGGAACAACTTCCACCACGCTCAACTGGTCGAGCAGGCGAACCCGTACAACCCGACGTTCAACCAGGCCGTCACGCAGATGGGCAACCTGGGGCTGACACAGAACCAGGCGCACGGCCTCATCAACAACATGGCCACGCAGCAGGCCGCGCAGCTCGGCGTGAACGATCTGTTCTATATTTCGGCGGCGATCTTCGTGCTGCTGATCGGACTGATCTGGATCACGAAGCCCGAACGCGCGGGCGGCGGCGATGCGGGCGCGGCGGCGTCGGCTGCGCACTGAGCACCGCGCTCGAACGAGCGCGCCAAACAAAATAGCCCGGTCGACTCCGACCGGGCTATTTTTTTATTCCGACGGCGGCGCTTGCGCGCCGCGCATCACGCAGCCGTCACGACCAGGCGTTCGGGTGCGAGCACGCCGTTGGCCTTGCGCGCCACGCCGAGCAGCCGTGCCGCATCGTACACGCGCACACGCTCGCCCTCCGCCGCATCGATCGGATCGAGCGCCGACAGCGGCAAGCGCTGACCATGCAGGAACCGCTTCGCGCCGGCTTCGTCGAGACGCACCAGCGGAAACGTCGACAGCAGCGCGTCGACCGGCTGAAGCCACGCATCGCGCGCCGCTTCGTTGGCGTCGGACAGCGCGTCGAGCGTCACCGCATGCTCGAGCGTCAGCGCACCGACACCCGTACGACGCAACATCGTCAGATGCGCGCCGCAACCGAGCGCTTCGCCGATATCTTCGGCCAGCGTACGCACATACGTGCCCTTGCTGCAGGTCACGCGAAACGTCACGTCCGGCAGCTCGCAGGCCAGCAGGTCGAGTACATGAATCGTCACGTTGCGGCCTTCCCGTTCGACGGTCTGGCCCGCGCGCGCATATTCGTACAGCGGCTTGCCGTCGCGCTTGAGCGCCGAATACATCGGCGGCACCTGCACGATCTCGCCAGTAAAGCGCACGAGTGCGGCTTCCACCGCCGCGCGGTCGCATTCGACCGCGCGTGTGTCGAGCACGTCGCCTTCCGCGTCGCCGGTGGTTGTGCGCACGCCGAGACGCATCGTCGCTTCGTAGGTCTTGTCCGCTTCCAGCAAATCCTGCGAGAACTTCGTCGCCTCGCCGAAGCACAGCGGCAACAGGCCCGAGGCCAGCGGATCTAGCGTGCCGGTGTGACCGGCTTTCTTCGCGAGAAGCAGGCGCTTCGCGCGAATCAGGGCGTCGTTGCTCGACAGGCCGACCGGCTTGTCGAGCAGGAGGACGCCGTCCAGTGCGCGCCGGGGCACGCGCGGACGCTGGGGGGCTGCATTCGTCATAGGGCGCGCGCGCTCAATCGTCCTTCGCGGGCGCGTCGGCTTCGTCGTCGTCCTTCGCGCGCGTCGAGTTGGCCTCCTTGATCAGCCGCGACATTTCCACGGCCTTCTCGATCGTCTGGTCGTAATGGAAATGCAGCGTCGGCACCGTATGAATATGCAGGCGCTTGAACAGCAGGTTGTGAAGGTGACCCGACGCGTGGTTCAGCGCTTCCTGCGTCTTGTCCGGATCGCCGGTGAGCGCCGTGAAATAGATCTTCGCGTGCGCGTAGTCCGGCGTGAGCTCCACGCTCTGGATGGTCACGATACCGATACGCGGGTCTTTGACCTCGCGCATGATGAGTTCGGACAGATCGCGCTGAATCTGGTCGGCGATCTGAACGTTGCGATTGGGGGAAGTACGTTTCCTGGACATGATCCATCCCTGATTCGTTTATCAGGATAATGCGGCCGCCGTCGGGCGCGCCGCCATGAAAATGGGCGGGACAGGCCCACAAGCCTGCCCCGCCCACGAGCCGATACGCGACGATTACAGCGTACGCGCGACTTCGGTCACTTCGAAGACTTCGAACTGGTCGCCTTCGATGACGTCGTTGAAGTTCTTCACCGACATACCGCACTCGAAGCCTTGCTTCACTTCCTTCACGTCGTCCTTGAAGCGCTTCAGCGATTCGAGTTCGCCCGTGAAGATCACGACGTTGTTGCGCAGTACGCGCACCGACGACGAGCGCTTGACGATACCGTCCGTGACCATACAGCCGGCGACCGTGCCGATCTTCGGCACCTTGAACACCTGGCGTACCTCGACCATACCGGTGATGACTTCGCGCTTCTCCGGCGCCAGCATGCCCGACATCGCGGCCTTCACCTCATCCACTGCGTCGTAGATGATGTTGTAGTAGCGGATGTCGATACCGTTCGATTCGGCCAGCTTGCGCGCCTGTGCATCCGCACGCGTGTTGAAGCCGATGATGACCGCCTTCGATGCCGTCGCGAGGTTGACGTCGTTTTCGCTGATGCCACCCACCGCGCTGTGCACGATCTGCACGCGCACTTCGTCGGTCGACAGCTTGAGCAGCGACTGCACGAGCGCTTCCTGCGAGCCCTGCACGTCCGCCTTGATGATGAGCGGCAGGTTCTGCACTTCGCCTTCGCCCATCTGCTCGAGCATGCTTTCCAGCTTCGCGGCCTGCTGCTTCGCCAGCTTGACGTCGCGGAACTTGCCCTGGCGGAACAGCGCGATTTCGCGCGCCTTGCGCTCGTCCGGCAGAACGATCACTTCCTCACCGGCACCCGGCACTTCCGACAGACCCTGGATTTCGACCGGGATCGACGGGCCGGCTTCCTTCGTCGGCTTGCCGTTCTCGTCGAGCATCGCACGCACGCGGCCATAAGCCGAGCCTGCGAGCACGACGTCGCCGCGGTTCAGCGTACCCGACTGCACCAGGATCGTCGCGACCGGGCCCTTGCCCTTGTCCAGCTTCGCTTCGATCACGATGCCCTTGGCCGGCGCCTCGATCGGTGCCTTCAGTTCCAGCACTTCGGCCTGCAGCAGCACGTTCTCGAGCAGGTCGTCGATACCGACGCCCGTCTTCGCCGACACCGGCACGAACGGCGAATCGCCACCGTATTCTTCCGGCACGACGCCTTCCGCGACCAGTTCCTGCTTGACGCGGTCCGGGTTCGCTTCCGGCTTGTCGATCTTGTTGATCGCCACGACGATCGGCACGCCACCCGCCTTCGCGTGAGCGATGGCTTCCTTCGTCTGCGGCATCACGCCGTCGTCGGCAGCCACCACCAGCACCACGATGTCGGTCGCCTTCGCGCCGCGTGCACGCATTGCCGTGAACGCTTCGTGACCCGGCGTATCGAGGAACGTGATGACGCCGCGCGGCGTTTCGACGTGGTATGCGCCGATGTGCTGCGTAATGCCGCCCGCTTCGCCCGCTGCAACCTTCGCGCGGCGGATGTGGTCGAGCAGCGAGGTCTTGCCGTGGTCGACGTGGCCCATCACGGTGACGACCGGCGGACGCGGCAGCTGCTCCGCATCGGTGGTGGCCTCGCCTTCGACCAGCAGCGCTTCCGGATCGTCCAGCTTCGCGGCAACCGCGCGGTGGCCCAGTTCCTCGACGACGATCATCGCCGTTTCCTGGTCCAGCACCTGGTTGATCGTGACCATCTGGCCCATCTTCATCATCACCTTGATGACTTCCGAGGCCTTGATCGACATCTTGTGCGCGAGATCGGCAACCGAGACGGTTTCCGGCACGTGCACTTCACGCACGATCGGTTCGGTCGGTGCCTGGAACGTCGATGCGCTGTCCTGGTGACGGCCACGGCCCTTCGGGCCGCCGCGCCAACCGCGGTCGACGCCGCCGCTCGAATCGCCGCGCGTCTTGATGCCACGGCGCTTGGCTGCGTCGTCCTGCCAGCCGCCCTTGCCGCCACCCGGCTTCTTGTTGCGGTCGCCCGCACCTGCCGGTGCCTGCGTGGTCGCCGGCGCCGCGCCGGCCGGCTTCTTCACGGCCGGACGTGCCGCGCCTGCGCCCGCCGGCTTTGCCGGCTTGTGCAGCGTGCCCTTCGCTTCGACCGGCTTCGGCGGTTCCACCGGCTTCGGCGGCTCGACTGCCTTGACCACGGCCTTGCGTGGCGTGTTCATCATTTCGCGGATCGCGCGCGCTTCGGCCTCGGCCGCCTCGCGACGCTTGCGAATCTCTTCCTGCTCGGCGCGCGTCTTGTCCGCCGCCTCGCGGGCAGCGTCCTCGGCCTTCTTCGCTGCTTCGCGCTGGGCCGCACGTTCGGCGGCCGCGCGTGCTTCGTCCTGCGCGGACTGCGCACCGGCCGTTTCCTGCTGAGCCTCGGCGGCCTGCTGGGCAGCAGCCTGCTGTGCCTCTACGGCTGCAGCCGCGGCACGCTTCGCTGCCGCTTCTTCCTCGGCACGACGGCGCTCGGCTTCGGCCGCTTCCTCGCGGGCGCGGCGCTCGGCTTCCTCGCGCTCGAGGCGTTCCTGGCGCTCGCGCAGTTCCTGCGCCTGCTTCTCGAGCAGTTCGGCCTCGCGGCGCGCTTCTTCCTCGCGACGCTTCAGTTCCGCATCGTCGTCCGCTTCGGCGACCTGTGCCTGACCCTGTTCCGCACCTTCGGCCACGTCGTCGCGCTTGACGAACGTACGCTTCTTGCGGACCTCGACCTGAATGGTGCGAGCCTTGCCCGTCGCGTCAGATTGCTTGATCTCCGACGTATGCTTGCGGGTCAGCGTGATCTTGCGCTTGTCGCCGTCGGTTGCGCCGTGCGACTTGCGCAAATGATCGAGCAGACGCGCCTTGTCCGCCTCGGACAGCGCATCGTCTTCACTCGCTTTCTGGACGCCCGCTGCCTGCAGCTGTTCGAGCAGCACACCAGCAGGCATTTTCAGTTCCGCGGCAAATTGGGCTACGTTGTTACTCGCCATTCATTCCTCTTAGTGCAAGGACCGATTCCTTGCGGTTAGCATCGGGTCAGGCCATACGGCCGCCATCAAATCAGTGCGCCATGGTCATTTCTCACTGGAACCAGTGTTCACGTGCTTTCATGATCAACGCCTTAGCGGCATCCTCTTCCATCCCGGTCATGTCGACCAGTTCATCCACAGCCAGCTCGGCGAGATCGTCCCGCGTCTGCATGCCGTGTTCGGCCAGCTTTGCGAGCAACTCCGGCGTCACGCCGTCGAGGCCCTTCAAATCCAGCGCTGCGTTTTCGACCTTTTCTTCGTTGGCGATCGCCATCGTCAACAGTGCGTCGCGTGCGCGGTTGCGCAGCTCGTGCACGGTGTCCTCGTCGAACGCCTCGATTTCGAGCATTTCGTTGAGCGGCACGTAAGCGATCTCTTCGAGGCTCGTGAAGCCTTCGTCGATCAGGATATCGGCAACTTCTTCGTCGACGTCGAGACGCGCCATGAAGAGCGCACGCAGTCGATCGCGCTCTTCACCCTGCTTCAGGGCGGATTCGTCCGGCGTCATGATGTTGATCTGCCAGCCGGTCAGTTCGCCGGCAAGGCGAACGTTCTGACCGCTGCGCCCGATCGCGACAGCCAGCTCGTTCTCGTCGACGACGACGTCCATCGAGTGCTTTTCTTCATCGACGACGATCGATTGGACGGCTGCCGGCGCGAGCGCGCCGATCACGAACTGGGCGGGATCCTCGGACCATAGCACGATGTCGATGTTTTCGCCACCAAGCTCGTTGCGCACGGCCTGCACGCGGGAGCCGCGGATGCCGACGCAGGTACCGATCGGATCGATCCGCTTGTCGTAGGCGATCACGCCGATCTTCGCGCGCACGCCCGGATCGCGAGCGGCTGCCTTGATCTCTAGCAGGCCCTGCTCGATTTCCGGCACTTCCATCTCGAACAGCTTCATCAGGAACTCGGGCGCCGTGCGGGAGAGTTCGATCTGCGGACCACGCGCGGTGCGGTCGACCTTCGCGATGTACGCACGCACGCGGTCGCCCACGCGCAGGTTTTCCTTCGGAATCAGCTGGTCGCGGCGCAGCAGCGCTTCGACGCGGCCCGATTCGACGATGAAGTTGCCCTTGTCGAGGCGCTTCACCGTGCCCGTCATGATCTTTTCGCCGCGCTCGAGGTAGTCGTTCAGGATCTGCTCGCGCTCGGCATCGCGCACCTTCTGCAGGATCACCTGCTTGGCGGCCTGCGCGCCGATACGGCCGAACTCGATCGACGGCACCGGCTCCTCGACGAATTCGCCGACTTCGACGTCGGGGTTCTGCTCACGCGCTTCGAACAGCAGGATCTCGCGATCCGGCTCCTGCAAGCCTGCCTCGTCAGGGACGACGAGCCAGCGACGGAAGGTTTCGTGCTCGCCGCTTTCGCGATCGATATGGACGCGGATTTCGGCGCCTTCGTCGAACAGCTTCTTGGAAGCGGACGCGAGCGCAGCCTCGAGGGCGCCCAGCACCACATCCTTGTCGACGTTTTTCTCGCGCGCCAGCGCATCCACCAGCATCAACACTTCGCGACTCATTATTTGCGGCTCCTAAAGTCAACTTGCGGAATCAGGCGGGCTTTGTCGATGTCTGCCAGCGTGAAATCCAGCATGGCCGCCTCGCCCTTCTTCCCCTCAAATTCCAAACCGATCGTTTCGCCATTCGGCGCGTGCAGAATGCCGCGGTACGTCTTGCGCCCGTCCAGCGGCTTTTTCAAGGTCACGGAAACTTCGCTGCCGGCGAAGCGCTCGAAGTCGGCCAGTTTCTTCAACGGGCGGTCGAGCCCCGGAGACGAGACTTCGAGCCGTTCGTAATCGATGTTTTCGACCGTCAAGACGTGCTGGAGCTGACGCGTGACCTTTTCGCAATCTTCGAGCGAGATGCCGGCAAGCTGATCGATATAGATGCAAAGCATGCCGCGCCCGGTGCGCTCGAGATCCACCAGCTCGTAGCCGAGCCCGGTGACCGTGGTTTCTATCAGTTCCGTCAGTTGCACAGTGTCCTCTCAGGTGTTCGCGCCCGCCGCTCGCGATTACACCCGCGGGCGCGCGCCTTAGCCGGCGCAGGAAGCGCTACCCGAGATGCCTAACCGTTTCAGCAAAAAAAAATGGGCGGAACGCCCATCTTCTTACTGGTGGTCGCACCTGAGCCGCACATTGAATCCGTACGCCCAGCGACTCTGCGATTATAGCGTTTTTTGGCGCAAACGCCAAGCCAGCCGGTAAATGCAGCGCCCGGTCCGCATTTACCGATCAAAAATGCGAAACCGGACTGTCCGACCAGGCACAATCCGGCAGCGCGATATATATACAGTCGAAAGCAAGTGACGCAGCGCGCGGTGTCGACCGAACCGGATTCACGCCGATTTCGCCGGCGCGCCGGCGGCTTAACGCCGCCGTCCGCCAGAAACGCTCAGCGACCGCGCGAGCGATTGCGCTGCGGGCGCGGGCCGCCGCGCGCACCACCACCGGCGTTGCCGCCGCCTTCGGCGCGATTGCCGTTCGGGTTGCGGTTACCGCCGCCCTTGCCGCCGCCACGCTTGGCGCCCGCGCCGCCTTCACGCTTGGGACCGGCGCCATACGACGCACGATTGCCGTCGACATCGCGGCCGCCACCCGAGCGATTGCCATGGCCCGACGGCGAAACCGGCAGGCTGCCGTAGCCGCTCAGGCCCGGCAGGCCCGGGCCGCCGCGCCGACCGCCGCCGCGACGCGGCTGGTCGAGTTGACCATGCGTCGTCAGCACCGGCTCGCGGCTGATGAAGCCCATCGACGTCTGCATCGGATCCGGCTGGCGGCGCTCGGCCGGCCCACTGCCACCGCGCTTGCCCTTTTCCTCGGACGGCGCCTTCAGGCCGACGGTCGCCATCAGCTTGCGCACCTGCGCCTCGTCGAGCTCTTCCCAACGACCGCGCTTCAGGCCGCGCGGCAGCGGGATCGGACCGTGGCGCGTACGGATCAGGCGGCTCACCATCAGGCCGGCCGCCTCGAACATACGGCGCACTTCGCGGTTGCGGCCTTCGGCCAGCGCAACGTGATACCAATGGTTCGTGCCTTCGCCGCCGCCGTCGCGGATGCGCAGGAAGTTCGCCGGCCCGTCATCAAGCTCGACGCCATGCAGCAGCTTCTGCCGCATCCCTTCGGACAGCTCGCCGACGACACGCACCGCATACTCGCGCTCGACGCTGTAACGCGGATGCATGAAGCGGTTCGCGAGATCACCGGACGTGGTCAGCATCAGCAGACCTTCGGTGTTGAAGTCGAGGCGGCCCACCGCGAGCCATTTCGCCGTCTTCATCGGCGGCAGGCGATCGAACACCGACGGACGACCTTCCGGATCCGCATGGCTGACGATCTCGCCCGTCGGCTTGTGGTACAGCAGCACGCGCGGCGGCTTGTTCGGCAGCTTGCGCTTGACCGGCTTGCCGTTGATGCGGACCTGGTCGGTCGGCATGATGCGCTGGCCGATGTGCGCGGGCTCACCGTTCACCGACACGCGGCCGGCGACGATCAGCTCTTCCATTTCGCGACGCGAGCCCATGCCGGCTTCCGCGAGCACCTTGTGAAGCTTCGGCGCGTCGTCGTCCGGCGACAGCACGCGCTTGTTCGTCGGCTGCGCGCGACCGCGCCGCAGCATCGGCGCACGCACGCCGCTGCCGCCCGCGGAGTTGTCCGCGTCGAACGCCGGCGACGTCACATAGGCGAACAGATCGTCCTGCGACGCTGCATCGCCGTCGGCCTTCGCCGCGCCGCCCTCGGCTTTCGCCGGGCCGCCACGCCGCGACTGGCCGCCTTGTCCGCCCTGCGCACCCTTCGGTGCACCTTCACGCTTGCCGGCCGGCTTGCGGCCGCCCCTGGCAGCGCCTTCCTTGCGTGGCGCGCGCGCGGGCTGCGCTTCAGCGGCGTCGGCCGGCTGCGCGTCGGCGCCTTCGCCGTCCTGCGACTCGCCCTCGGCGCCCTTCGACTTGGCCGCTGCGCGGCGACGCGCGATCAGGCTGCGCGGACCGCGCCGCAGGCCGCGGCGGGGACGCTCGTCACCACCCGCGGCCGGAGCGTCCTGCTCCGGCGCATCGTCGGCACGCGCGGCCTGTGCGGCAGGCGCGGACGATTCAATATCGTGGATATCTGTCAAAACAACCTCAAAATGTCAGGTCTCGCGCCCGGCGCGGGCGCGGCAAGAAGTCGGCCGCGATCAGGCGCGGCGCTGTTCGGGTTCTGCTTCGTCGTCCGGTAGCGCGTCGGCGCCGATGGGCGCACTGGCACTGCGTACGGCATCGGCAAGGCTGTCGGACGTATCGTCCAGCATCTCGCCATCCGCGGGACCGGATCGTGAGGCGCCGGCGTTTCCAGCCTCGCCCGGCATGTCGCCGAGCGCCTCCGCTCCGTCTCCGGCAACCGCGTCGGCGGCCGGCTTGCGATCTTCCTCGTTCCACTCCGCGCGCGGCAGCTCGGACTGCCCGCCGGCCGGCGCTGCTTCGGCGCCGCCCTGTTCGGTTTGAACGCGATCAGCTTCCAGCGTATCGCGGTTCGGTATTTCGTGCGTCGACGCGACGTCCGTCGCCGCGTCGCCCGGCAATGCGTCAGGCTGCGCGTGTGGTTCGTCGGCCGCCGCTTCGCCGGCTTCCGGCGCCGCTTCCACCGCCGGTACGTCGCCGTCGAAATCCATCGCCTGCTGCGCGAGCAGCGCGGCCTCGATGTTCGCGGCGGGCTCCTCGAGCGCGGGCAGGTCGTCGAGCGCCTTCAGGCCGAGATCGTCGAGGAACTGCTTGGTCGTCGCATACAGCGCCGGACGCCCCGGCACGTCGCGATGCCCGATCACCTCGATCCAGCCGCGGTCCTCGAGCTGCTTGACCACCTGAGTATTGACCGTGACGCCGCGAATCTCTTCGATGTCGCCGCGCGTGACGGGTTGCCGATACGCAATGATCGCGAGCGTTTCAAGCACCGCGCGCGAATATTTCGGCGGCTTCTCGGGATGCAGTCGATCCAGGTAGTGACGCATCGCCGGCTTGCTCTGAAAGCGCCATCCGGTTGCCAGCGCCACCAGTTCGACACCGCGGCCGGACCATTCCTGTTTCAGATCTTCGAGCAACGTGCGGACCGTGTCAGCCGACACGCCGTCGGCAAAGAGCTTGCGCAAATCGCCGAGCTTCAGCGGTTCCTGCGCGCAGATCAAAGCAGTCTCGAGGACGATCTTCGCCTCTTGGGTATTCATGCAGCTAGGCCAGACCCTGTGGTCAAACGAACCGGATCAAACAGACGAAAGTAACGGAAGACGCGCTCGCCCGATTCTGATCGGTCATATTGATGGGAGCACGAACCGGGGGCGGCGAACCAACTTCAAGCCAGGCCCAAACCGGACGGAACAGCACGGCTCAACGACGGAACCGCGTGACTGAGCGCCATATTACGCAAATTCGCCCGGTGCGTAAAGATGAGCCGAACGGGCCGCCGTTCCGCGGGCCCCGCGGCGCTCCGTCCCCGCTTCAGCGCGCACCCGCGCCGCGCGCGAGGAAGCGGCGCAAGCGCTCGACGCCCGCATCGAGCCGCGCCGGATCGCATGCATAGCACCAGCGCACGAACCCTTCCCCCTCCGGGCCGAATGCGCGCCCCGGCGCCAGTCCGAGCCCTGTCTCACGGACCAGCGACTTGCAGAACGCGAGGCTGTCGTCCGCGCCGGGCAAGCGCAGGAACAGATACATCGCGCCCGATGGAGGCGGCACGTCGACGCCCGGCAGCGTGCGCAGCGCGGCAACGATATGGTCACGCGCACCGCGCAGCGCCGCGACGAACGACTGCACGAACGGCTCGCCATCGCGCAGCGCGACTTCGCCCGCGGCCTGGATGAACGCGGGCGCGCACGACGTGTTGTATTCGACCAGCTTCGACAGATCGCCCATGACCTGCGCCGGCGCGACCAGCCATCCGAGCCGCCAGCCCGTCATCGCCCACGCCTTCGAGAACGAATTCACGACGATCAGCCGCTCGTCGCGCGACGCGATGTCGAGGAACGACGGCGCGCCGGCCGCATCGAACGCGAGTCGCTCGTACACTTCGTCGGCGACCACCCAGATGCCGTGCCTTCGGCAATGCGCGAGCACGGCCTGCTGGTCGTCGCGGGACATCGTCCAGCCGGTCGGATTGTTCGGCGAATTGACGAACAGCATCCGCGTGTCGGGCGTCAGCACCGCGAGCAGCCGGTCGACATCGAGCCGCCAGCCCGCATCGCCATGGCCGAGTGGCACGCATTCGACCTGTGCACCGAGGATCTTCGGGATTTCGACGAGGTTCGGCCAGAGCGGCGTGACCGCCACGACGCGATCGCCGGGACCGACCAGCAGTTGCGCAGCCAGCATCAGCGCGTTCACGCCGGAACTCGTCACGGCGACCGTATCGACCGGCGTCGCGCCGTGCCGCGCGCTCACGTAGGCCGCGATCGCGCGGCGCAGCGGGGCGGTGCCGAGGTTCTGCGTATAGAAGGTTGCGCCGTCGCGCAGCGCCGCCGCGGCCGCGTCGCGAATGAATGCCGGCGTCACGCGATCGGATTCGCCGAACCAGAACGGCAGCACGTCGGGCACGTCGAAGCCGGCGTTCGCCACTTCCCTGATCAGCGACGGACGCAGCGCCTGGACCGCGCCGCGCGCCGCCGGCGTGCCCGTCGCCGGGCCGGCATCTGCAGAATGCGTCATCGAGAACTGCCCCGTGGAACACGATCCGCGTAGTGTACCGGCGTGCGCGCCGGATCCGCACCGTCAGTCGAGGTCCTCCGCCCGCGCCGGCATCTGGCGCGCGAGCTCCCAGATCGCCTGCGCGGCGGGCGACAGCGACCGGTCGCGGCGGCGCACCAGCTCAACGGTGCGCTCGGTACGCGGCGTCAGCGGCCGCGCGACCAGCGTCGATCCTGCCGGCAGCGGCAACGACAGCCATGGCTGCACGCTTACGCCGACGCCGGCCTCGACGAGCCCGAATACCGTCGCCGAATGCCCGAGTTCCTGCATGACGGTCGCATTCACCCGATGGGTGGCCAGCGCGGCGTCGATCAGCGGCCGGCTTCCGGACGCATGGTCGAGCAGCACGAGGCGCTCGCCGTCGAGTGCCGTCCACGGCACCTCGGGCCGCGCCGCAAGCGGATGATCGGCGCGCGCGACCAGGCAGAACGAGTCGGTCATCAACGGTTCGCACACGAGATCAGCCACGGTGAGCGGCCCGATGACGACACCGAAATCGACCTCGCTCGACTTCACCTTGCGCAGCACGTCGCTCTGCACGTCGTCGCGCAAGCCAAGCGTGACGAACGGGAACTGGCGCTCGCACGACGCGACGACACGCGGCATCAGCCGGCACGCGATCGTCGGGCTCGCGGCGACGATCACGCGCCCCCGCCGCTGCTCGCCGATCTCGCGAATCTCGCGCAGCGTGTCGTCGAGATCGTCGATCAGGCGGGACACGCTCGCGATCAGGTTTGCGCCGACATCGGTCAACTGCACGTCGCGCGTCGTCCGGTCGATCAGCTTCAGCCCGAGCTCCGTCTCGAGCTCACGCACACAACGGCTCACCGCGGACTGCGTGAGTCCGATCTCGTCGCCCGCGCGGCTGAAGCTCCTGAGCCGCGCTACCTCGATGAACACGCGAAGCTGGCGCAGCGTTACGTTCATCCCTTCACCTCATCAATCGTGGATACCGATGCGCGAGTTTAATGCGCGAAACACGCTTCGAGGGGCGAAACCGGCATCGACCACCCATGTTTCGCTGCGGTGCAATATTCGCGCGAACGCACGCGGTACGGGCGAATTGCACAAGATTGGTGATTGTCCCGATTTGCTGCCGGGTTATTTTGGCGTCTTATACGCCCCTAGCTGACTTAGCCGTTAGCCCGCTGCCAAGCGGCTCTCGAGGGAATCGCCTCCGACGTGGCACACATCGTGCTTTATCTGACGCACAGGGCGCAGGTTTTCGTCGGACGGGAAGGCAGAAACGCCGCTGCCGGCCAACCGGACGCCCCCACCCGGCACTCGACGTTCGAGTGCCTGAAGAGTGCGCGGCGCAGGGCAGCGCACCGGAGTTAGCTTCGCTGAGGTGAGGACATGATGCTGTTCGACGATTTGAGAGATAACGAGTGGGCGCTGGTCGAAGGTCTGTTTTGCTCGGAACCCGCACGAAGCGAACGGCGCGGCCGTCCCCGCGTGGAGGCCCGTTCCGTGGTCAATGCCGTGCTGTGGGTACTGTCGACGGGTGAAGGCTGGTCCAAACTGCCGGGCCGCTATCCGTCGCCGCCGACCTGCCGCCGTCGCTTCGACGAATGGCAGGCAGACGGTACGCTCGCCGAAATCGTCAAGCGACTCGGCACGAGCGGCCGCCAGATCTCGTTGCGCGGTCGCATCGGGGCCAGCGCGGCGAAGCCGCCTGCACCGCCGAGCCGCGACCGGCTGCGCGGCGCTTTCTGGACCAATCCGGAATCCTGGCGCGCCCCCGTGAAGATGGCGTAACGCATGCTCGATCGGGCGGCTTCGGCCGCCCGGTTTCTTTCAGCGCCCCGTTCATTGCGCGGCGCTCGCGTCGTCGTCGATCCCCGCTGTCGTGCTGCGATACATCTCTTTACTATTATTTACAGCAAACCTGCACTCCCGCGCTTACCTTAGCGTCATATCAACAAGCTGCGCCGGCGGCTTGAAGGGAGCCCCCGCCATGAAACCAATGTCACTGCTCGTCGCATGCGGCATTGTCATTTCACTGGCGCTGACCGCCCCCGCTCGCGCCGATGATCGCGGCAAGCAGCCTCACCGCCAGCAAGAGCACCGGAATTCCCTGCGCCAGCAACCGCCCGCCACGGCGTCCAATCGGCAGACCGTGCCGCGCGGCGACTTGCGCGGCGACATCGCCAGCAACGCTCGCGCGCGCATCGGCTCGCAGCCGACCGAGCTGCCGCGCCATCCGTAGCCCGGCAACCTGCCAGTTTTCGTCAAAGAAAATTCCCCGATTCGGGAACTGCTCGATATGCGACGAGTCACATTCGTTGCCATGAGCACAGCATGGCAACAGCAAAAGTATCCGGTACGCCCGTATCCTCGCGATACGGGCTTTTTTTCGGCGTGTCGCGCAGTGCTGCGCGAGGACAGGCGCGCGCCGCTACAGACGGCTTTCGAGAATCGCCACGGCGCTGGCTTCGCTCAATGCGTAGTCGTCCATACGGCGATCGGTCCAGGAAAGTAATTTCTCGTCGCGCTCGAGGCGCGCGCATTCGGCTCGACCGTTGTCGGTCAGCACCGCGATGTCGACCGGCGCATGAAAACCCGGTGCGGGCGCAACGGTCTTCTGCCTGACCGTGTCCATCAGTCCTAGCGACCGGAGATACTCGAACACGCCCGGGCGGCGCGCCCACGGTACCTGGCGGTACTGCACTCGTCTCAATGCGTCGAGCACCGCTTCGTTGGAATACGTGGCCATCTCGATTCTTTCTTAAAGTGCAGCGACAATGCGAAGCGGCGTGCCGGGCGGGAGCTCCGCCCGCCGATACCGCCACCGATTCTGGAGGCCGACGTTCGGCGTCGCGTTAGGGCCAGATCGTCAGCCGTCCATAAAAAGACACCATACCCCAATCAAATTGATTCTGTTCGATTCGTTTGTACTTCTCTTCATCTGTTTCATGCTCTGCCGCAAGCGGCGGCGACAGATCGCGATCGCCGGCGCCGCAGTGTTCTGGCTGCTCGCGACAGGCTGGCTCGCGGCGCCGCTCATCGCGTGGACCGAGGCCGGTGTGACGCCGGTCGAGCACCCCGACATGCACGGCCGGACCACGCTGATCACCCTCGGCATCGGCACGCGGCGCGGCGAAACCGGCCTGCAGGCGCCGCCCGACGGCGAAGCGCGCATCCGCACGACCGCCGCGCTCTATCGCACGTGCGTGCAGCAGGCCACCCGCTGCACCGTGGTGATGTCGGGCGGCGACCCGCAACATCACGGCGAAACCGAGGCGGCCGTCTACGGACGCCGGCTGGTGGCGGAAGGTGTCGCTCCGGGCGACCTCGTGCTCGAGCCGAACAGCCGTACGACCTACGAAAACGCGAAATTCACTGCTTCTATACTACGCTCACAACATGACGACACGCGCATTCTCGTCGCGTCGTCGTACCAGATGCGCCGCGCATTGCTCGACTTCCGCCACTTCGGCATCGATCCGCAGCCAGTTTATTCGAACCGCCGGCGCGCCCAGCTGGGCTGGCTGCCGCGCCGGGACAACCTGGAAAACGCGAACCGGGCGTTGCACGAGCTGGTCGGCATCGCGCAATTTCACGTGTATCGATGGCTGGGCTGGTTCTGACGGCGCCACGGGCGCCGGAGGCGAAAACGACGGTATCGCCCCGGATGGCAGGCGCGTGACGGAACGCACGAAGTGTTGCGCGACTTCAACGGGGCCTTGCGCTGCGCCTCGATCCGGTGCACATTGATCCGTCACTTTTGTTACACTCGACACGCACTCGATTGCAGTCGCCAGACAAAACGGCAACATTCGGGTTCATCACCACTTAGCGGAGGTAAAGCAATGAAGAAGACGTCCCTGGCTATTCTGGTCGCGATGTCGGCGCTGACTGGCGCAGCGTATGCGCAAGAGAGCACGCAAATCCAGACCATCACCGATCCGGCAAAGATCGCCGAGATCGAGCAGCGCGCGCAGGCACTGCAACAGCAGCAAGCAGCCGAGGCTGCACAGCCGGCGGCGCAGGAAGAGCATCACCACGTCAAGAAGGCGATGCATCACAAGGCAGCGAAGAAGGCCGCGAAGAAGGCGGCTCCGGCAGAAGCTGCCAGCCAGTAAGTTCGGCGGCACCGCACAAGCGAAAAGCCGAATCCGGGCAACCGGGTTCGGCTTTTTTGGTTGCGGCGCCCGCGCGTTGTGCTAAAGTCGCGCACCGAAATTTTCCACCCGTGCGCACCCCGGTGCGGAGGACAGCATGAGCAACATTCAACTCGACATCGAGTGGACCGAAGAAGCCACTCGCAAGATCAAGCAACTGATGCCGCGCGGCTCGACCGACGCGTTCCTCGCGCTGCCGCCGATCGAGTGCCTGCCGATGGAGGGCGACGTGCTTTTCCTCGGCCCGCAAGGCAAGCAGCAACCGTTCATCGTCGCCGAGCGCCAGTATCATCACGACGGCGATGCCGACTGGACGATCATCCTGATTCTCGACGTACCCAGCACGTCGCACTGACGGATCGCCGCGGCCGGCAACACGTCCGGCCGCCTCCCTCCGCTCAAACGCATCTCCACGGCGCGCGGATCCCGGAACGATCGATCCGTCCGCGACCGCTCCGCGGCAAGCCGGAATGTGTGTCAAACGCACATGCACGGCCAATGCAGCCCCACCCTCCCAGCGCTCGACCAATACGAATCCCTGCGGCCGGATCGGCATGCATTCGCTTTGCCGCCCCAAAAAAATTGCCCGCGCTTCAGAAGAAGCGCGGGCGAAACCGTCGCCCTACGAGGAAAGGCGACGGGGCCATCGGGATCCGCACATCGCGCGGATCGTCATCGGTTTTGCACCGGCGCTCGCAGCACCGGCATCTGAAGACGTGGATACCGTCGGTCGGACGGTCGAGACGCCGCCCGCACTCGGACGCCAGCCTCCCTGTCTTCACGATTCCACCTTATAAAGCAGTTTGTGTGCCAGGCACATTTACGAAAGTACACCATTGATCCGTAAGGATATTTACTGCGGTCATGACGATGTAACACCCGTCCTGCGGCCGTAACGCGCGGATGTTACGTAACGTCACGAGAAGGAATCGAACGTCCCGCACGTGCCGCCGCCAGCGCGCGCGACAATGAAAAAAGCCCGCCGGAAGGCGGGCTTTTCGAAGGCCGGGATCGTGCCGCGATCAGCGCAGTTGATTCACGAGCAGCCCCATGATCTGGCGAGCGGGCGACGACGTATCGATCGCACCCGAATCGTCGACGACCGCGACGCGCGTCTGGTCGGACGACAGCGCCTTCACGTTAACGCGATACTGCTTCGCCTGCTTTTCCTTCTTGCCGTGGAACAGCTGGCTCCAGAAGCCCTGCTCGGCCGCGCTGATGTCTTTCGGATCGACATAACGCACGAAATACAGGCCCTTCGTGCGATCGCGATCGTCGACCGTGAAGTTCGCACGATCGAGCGCGAGGCCGACGTGCAGCCACGAACGGTCGTACGGCTCGCCGAGCGTGACTTCGGACGGCACCGAAGCCGAATCGACGTCGTTCGCTTGCGACGACGTACGCGCGACATTCTGCGCGGCGATCGCCGCGGCGGCAGCCTTCGATGCGTCGGTATCCGCCTTCTTGTCCTTCGGCACCGTGTTGTCGTTGATGTTCGCGATCGGCGGCTCGCCGTTCTTCGCGCGCTGCTCGTTCTGGGCGAGCACTGCCATCAGCCGCTTCAGGTATTCCGTCTCGAGCGCCGGATCGTTCGGCTTCGCTTCCCACTTGCTCGAATCGTTGTTCGCACCGGTGATCGCCTCGCGCATGCCCTTCTGGCTGATGAACACGTAGGTGCCGCCGTTCGGCGCCGAATCGAGGCGCGTGCGGTACTTGTTGCGCTCGGCCGTCACGTACGAGTTGCCCATCGCCTTCGAGATCACGCTACGGATCAGGCCGTCGTTGATCTGCGGGTGGGTCTCGTTCCAGTCGGTTTCCATCACGCCCTTGTCGCGCTGGTCGACGACGAGCAGGAAGCCCTGCTCCTGCCAGAAGCGGCGAACCTGCGGCCAGATGTCGGCGGGCTTCTTGCCGTCGATCACGAGCCAGCTCTCGGTGCCGTCGCGCTGAATATGCATGCCGGACACGGCGGGCGCGACGGTGTCCAGCGCGGGTGCCGCGTGCTGGACCTGCTGAAGCGCAGACAGGGAAGTCGCGCCGCCCTGCGGCGGCAGCGAACGCTGATCGGCCGTCTCGTCAAGCATGTTGGGCGGCACTGCGAGCGACGCTTCCTTCGATTTCGAATCGCTCTTGTAGTCCACTTTCGTGGGCGACGACGTACCGCAACCGGCGACGAGCGCGCCAGTGGCGAGCACTGCAGCGAACCGCATGGTAAGACGAAGATCAGTCATGTTCGGGGAATCCTCTTCCGCTAAATCACGGCGCTTTCCGTGGATCAACCTTGCATTTTACCGGGGCCGCGCCGGGATGTGCAAAAAAGCGACGGCCAAGAAAAAACCCGCGTCAGCCTGAACTGACGCGGGTTCTTTATCTGGTCGGGGCGAGAGGATTTGAACCTCCGACCACCTGCACCCCATGCAGGTACGCTACCAGGCTGCGCTACGCCCCGAAAGAAAAAAATTATAACAGACAGTTCGCCGGTTTAGAACGGGTCGCATGCATTTTGTGAATGTTCCTGCGAATTTTTTTCGAGCTGGTGTGACAGCATGTGACGACCTCGACCGGCGCGGCAACGCGCATCCTGCCGCGCCCATGCGCCGTCGATGCGATCCGCCCGATGCTCACCGCTTGCGCGCGACACAGATGACCGTGAGGCCCCCGATCCGATTGAACCGGAACATCGGCAACTCGGCCCGGCAGATCAGCTTGAGCAAACCGTTGACGACCGGATGATGCCGGCGCAATTGCGACGCCGGTTCGCGCGGTTGCCGACGCGCGCGTTCGCTCAGCCGCATTGCCGCCGCGAGCGGAAACGTGAGGCCGAAGTAGTATGCGCCGTGCTCGACCTCCAGCCCCGCTCGACGCGCGACGTCTTCAAGACCGTCGAGCGTGTACCTGCGCTTGTGCTCGAGAAAATCGTCGTGCGCGCTCCAGAGGAACTGAAACGCGGGAACCGTGATCAGGAACCGGCTGCCCTTCGGCGCACCCTGCACATATCGCGCAAGCAGCCCGACATCGTCATCGACGTGCTCGAGGACATCCATCAGCAATACGAGATCGGCATCGAATCGATCGACGGCGCGCCGAAAATGGACGGGCTTGCCGGCCGCCTCCCCGTCGGTATCGTCGGGGTAGCTCGTATCGACACACCACGCTTCGGTCGCCCGCGTGCGCTCGAGCAAATGCTTGGAAAAGAATCCCGAGCCCGCGCCGACGTCGAGGATCCGGCTCGCATCCGGCGAGCCCAGGAACCGACGGATCGCGCGCGCCTTCGACGCGTAGTACCAGTGATCGCCTACATCCGCTCCCAATACGTCGAGTTCCTTCAGATCCATGACGCCTCCCCCGTGTCGGCCACCATGCTGATCCATCCAGCCACTGATGCCGATCTTACCGCGCCTCGGCCGGCGCACCCACGGCAAGTTGCGCGAATCGCACCGGCAACCCGCGTCGCGTCCTAATCGAAAAGGACGATGGCCGTTTCGCCGCGGATCGCTACCGTGCGCTTACCCGGCGCGAGATCGACGCGGAATCGACGCGCACGGCACATCGTCCGACTGCACATGCTGGTCTGATCGGCCGTGCCGGCGACGACAGCGATACCGCGTCCGTCGCCGCCCCGCCCCGCACGAAAACCCGCGTCAGCCCATGTCGGCGCCGGGTTTGACGATCGGTTCAGCGCGCCGCGCGCCCCGCCCGCAAAACCAAACGAGCGTTTGATCTTGCCGCCCTGCCACCGGGAATCCATTGTCCTGTCGTGCGTCGCCCGGCCTTGCCCGCACGCCCGTTGTTTGGTGACGCCGCTCTAGCGCGCTATGCCACACTGCACGGCATCGACGTCCGCGCTGCGCACGAGCCGCGCGCCCTCGTCGATCACGACAAGACCTGGAGACAGACGATGCGGAATGCGGTCCGGCGCGGCCATCGCACGCCTTTGGCAATTCTCGACTGGATGACTGCCCCGCGGCGCGCGGCGGCCTCGGTCTCACACGGCACCTCCCGCGCACTCGGCTGCGGCACGCTGGCGCTCGCGCTGCTCTGCGCCGGCTGCGCGGAACCAGCCGCGCAGCGTGACGGCAACGCGTCGGTCGCCTCGACGAAGATCGAGCGCGCGAAGGCCGAACGCCTGGCCCATGAACGGCAGATCGCCCGCACCGTGCCGTCGCTCGCATCGATCAGCCTCACGCAGCCGCGCCCGTTCACGCTGCGCGACTCGGGCCAGAACGGTGCGATGACGTTTCTGCGCGATGTCGATTTCCGCATCGTCAACAACCTCGGTTTCTTCATCCATCAGTTGTCCGCGACACTCGTGCCGACGCAAGCTGGCGCGCCGATCGTGTTCGATGATCCGACGAGCTTCGAGATCGACGTACACGAAGGCACGGTCACGCTCGACAACACGAAGCTGACCGCACTCTTCGACACCTACATCTTCGGTTACCGCAACGCACCGCTGCGCAAGCTCGCCGTCTCGGCCGGTGACGGCGTGATCCATCTGCAAGGCGAGATGCAGCGCGACGGCTGGGTGCCGTTCTCGCTGACCGGCACGCTGGCGATCCGCGACGGCAGTCAGCTCGTGTTCCACCCGAGCGGCGTGCGCGTATCGGGCATCAATGCGCAGCCGGTGATGCGCGCGGCCAACGTGAAGATGGCCGACCTGCTGAAGGTCGAGACACCGATCGCGCGGCTCGTCGGCGACGACCTCGTGATGTCGGTCGACAAGCTGATGCCGCCGCCGCGGCTGAAGATCCGGATCACCGCGCTGCGCGTGACGCCGGCCGGGCTCGACCTGACGCTCGACGACGGCTCGCACGCCGGCTTCGCGCTGCCCGCGAACGCGCCGCAACAGGCGATGTACATTCGCGGCGGCGACGTGAAATTCATGCGCTCGATGCCGATGAACGCCGACATCCTGATCAGCCCCGTCGATCCGGCGAAGCGCGACCAGAAATTCGTGTTCGACCTGTATCACTATCGCGACCAGGTATCGGCCGGCTATTTCAATTTCGATGAAAGCGGCGCGATGGCGATCCGGATGCCGTCGTATGCGGGCGTCGCGAGCGGCGCCGCGCTGGGCAATGCGGCCGCCCGCCTGAACGACAGCTTCCTCGCCGCGCAGCAGAACGCGTTGCGCGACTTGCGCCAGCACTGGGAAGCGTTTGCGCTCGCGGCCGCCGCGGCGCAGCCCGGCGTGCGGAAAGTCGCGATGCGGCGCTCGTCGACCACGCCGTTCAACGAACGGCACGTGTCGAACCGCAACCCGACGATCCACCTGCACAACGTCGACTTCAACCTGGCCGGCGACATCGGCTTCCATGTCGAGGATCTCGACGTGCAGCTCATCGCGAAACGGCCGGGCGAGCCGGTCGACCTCGACGATCCGAACCAGTACGACATCCGCATTCTCGGCGGAACGGTCGTCGAATCGTGGAAGGCGATGTCGGCGCTCTTCAACAACTATCTGCTCGACTATTCGCCGCGCTCGCTGAACGATCTGCAACTGAGCGCGGACGGCCAGGACCTGCGCGTCCAGGGCGGCATCAAGCTCTGGAATCACGTGCCCGGCGTGTGGCTGCCGACCGACATGAAAGGCTCGTTGTCGGTGCTCGACGACCGGCACCTCGCGTTCAAGCCGTCGCAGGTGTCGGTGCTCGGCATTCCGCAGGAGAAGCTGCTGCGCTCGCTCGGCATCGAACTCGCGTCGCTGACGCCGCTGCAGCGCCGCGGCGCGGAACTGCGCGGCGACACGCTCGTGCTCGATCAGTACACCGTATTCCCGCCGCCGGTGCTGAACGGAAAACTCGCCCAGGCGACGGTCGAACGCGACGGACTGCGCCTCACGTTCCGGCGTGCCGCCGACGCCCCCGTGCCGAAGCGCCCGCAGATCGACGCGCCGAGCTACATGTGGATGGAAGGCGGCGACATGAAGATGTTCAACGTGCTCGAACTGAATGTGCGCGCACTGATCCGGAACTCTGCCGAAGCCGGCCCGATGCGTTTCGACCTGTACGGCTACCGCAGCCAGGTCGCGCAGGGCTCGGTGCGGATGCTGCCGGACGGCACACTGGTCGTCGACATGGGCAAGCCGAATCCGCTCGCATCGCGCTGACAGTGCGGGCCCGCGCGCATGAAAAAAGCCCGGTGGCGCTTCGCCAACCGGGCTTTCCTTGTTTCGAGCGTCGCGCTCAGTGACGCTCAGTCGCGCTTCAATCCGTCGATCACGTCGAGGAGCGCCTGCCGCAGCGCATTCACGTCGACCGTCTCACCCTGCTGGCCCGCCGCACGTTCATCGGCTCCCGGCACGTCCGGCTCGGCCGGTGCCGCGGCGCCGCGTTCGCTGCCCGGCGAATCGAGCCGGTTGCGCGCCCCGTTGATCGTGAACCCCTGTTCGTACAGCAGCTCGCGAATCCGCCGGATCAGCAGTACTTCGTGATGCTGGTAATACCGGCGATTGCCTCGCCGCTTCACCGGCCGCAACTGCGTGAACTCCTGTTCCCAGTAACGCAGCACGTGCGGCTTGACCCCGCACAGCTCACTGACCTCACCGATCGTGAAGTAGCGCTTCGCGGGAATCGGAGGCAAGACGACTTTCTCAACCGTAGTGGTCATCGTCGGTTAACCGTCGGTAAAGGGTGCGCGGCGGCCGCGCGGAGACGTCAACGCGCGGGCGTCATTCCACGCCGTTTTCGACCAGCGCCTTCAGCTTCTGGCTCGCGTGGAAGGTTACCACCCGGCGGGCCGCGATCGGAATCGCCTCGCCCGTCTTCGGATTGCGGCCCGGACGCTGCGGCTTGTCGCGCAGCTGAAAATTGCCGAATCCCGACAGCTTGACGCTTTCACCGTTTTCGAGCGCGTCGCGGATCACTTCGAAAAAAGCCTCGACCATGTCCTTCGCTTCACGCTTGTTCAGCCCGACGCTGTCGAACAGCAGCTCCGCCAGTTCCGCTTTCGTCAGCGTCGGCGTCTCGGTGGACGCCGGCGCCGAAGCGTCGCGGTTCATGGCGCTGCGTTGCGCCGTCAGGAGGGCTTCGAATTCACTCGAGGTCATGTCGTTCATATCTGCCATACAGCGCGTTAAACCAAAACTTGCGAGGGGAAAAAGCCGCCCGCCAACGGGCGGCCCCTCTCCTTAGCCGCGCAGGCGGGCACCGGCGCGAGCCATTCGCTCGACCAGCGTCTGGATCGCCTGATCGACGACCTCGTCCTGTAGCGTGCCAGCCGGATCCTGCAGCGTCACGCGGAAGGCAAGGCTCTTCTCGTGCGCGGCAAGGCCACCGGAAGTATTTGATTTTGCACGAAATTCGTCGAAGAGTACAACCTTCTGAACGAATCGGCAGGCGTCTTCGGCCAGCGCCTTCTTCATTTCGTCGAAAAGTGCCTGAACCTCGACCGCCTGATCGACCACGACAGCGATATCGCGCCGTACCGGCGGGAATTTCGACACGTCGGTCGGTGCCGGCAGCGCACGCGCGGTGAGCGCGTCCGTGTCGATTTCGAACATCACCGGCGCGTGCGGCAGCTCGTACTTCTGCATCAGGCGCGGATGCAGCTCGCCGATCCAACCGACCGCGCGGCCATCGACCTCGATGCGCGCGCTGCGGCCCGGATGAAGGGCCGGATGTTCGGCCTTCACGAAGCGCGCGGCGGCCGGCGCGAGCAGCGCCTCGAGATCGCCCTTCACGTCGAAGAAATCGACTGCGCGCGTGGCCACGCCCCACTGCTCGTCGACCGCCGGGCCGTACGCGAGCGCGCCGACACGTTTCGGCTGCGTGTAGCCTTCGACGGTCAGCTCGCCGGCCTTCACCGACGAATCGGCGAGGAACACGCGGCCGGCCTCGAACACGCGCACGCGATCCGCGCGACGGTTCAGGTTGTGGCGCAGCACCGAGATCAGGCTGCCGAACAGCGTCGTACGCATCACCGACAGCTGGCTGGCGATCGGATTCAGCAGGCGAATCGGGTTGTCGTTGCCGGCGAAATCGTGCTCCCACTCCGCATCGACGAAGCTGAAGTTGACCGTTTCCGCGTAGTCCCGCGCCGCGAGCGCATGACGGATGTCGTGGATCGAACGCTGCGTCTCGTTGGTCGCGCGCATCTCGCTCGTCGCGACCGGCGGACGCGCCGGAATCTTCTCGAAGCCGTAAATGCGCGCGACTTCCTCGATCAGGTCTTCCTCGATCTCGATGTCGAAGCGGTGCGACGGCGGCGTGACCAGGAATGCGTCGTCGTCACGCTCGAACGGCAGGCCGAGGCGCGTGAAGATGTCCGCGATCTCGTCGGCGTCGATCTTCACGCCGATGATGCGGTTCGCGCGCGATACGCGCATCTTCACCGGCGCGCGCTGCGGCAGGTTGACCGCCTGATCGTCGATCGGGCCGGCCTTGCCGCCGCAGATCTCGAGAATCAGTTGAGTAATGCGCTCGACGTGCTCGACGGTGGTTGCGTAGTCGACGCCGCGCTCGAAGCGATGGGCCGCATCGGTCGAGAAATTGTACTTGCGCGCGCGGCCACGGATGCTGTCGGGCCACCAGAACGCGGCTTCCAGGTAGATGTTGGTCGTGTCGAGCGTGACGGCCGTGCTGTCGCCGCCCATGATGCCCGCGAGGCTTTCGACGTGGCGGTCGTCCGCGATCACGCCGACCGTTTCGTCGAGTTCGACCGTATTGCCGTTCAGCAGCTTCAGCGACTCGCCGCGCTTGCCCCAGCGCACCTCGATGCCGCCGTGGATCTTGTCCAGGTCGAACACGTGCGACGGACGGCCAAGCTCGAACATCACGTAGTTCGAGATGTCGACGAGCGCCGACACGCTGCGCTGGCCCGAACGCTCGAGGCGCTCGACCATCCATTGCGGCGTCTTCGCGTGCGCGTTCACGCCGCGGATCACGCGGCCGGAGAAACGGCCGCACAGATCGGGCGCGGCAATGCGCACGGGCAGCGTCTCGTCGAGCTCGACGCGCACCGGGCGGATGTCGACCGGCGTCAGCGGAGCACCGGTGATCGCGGCCGTCTCGCGCGCGATGCCGAACACGGACAGGCAATCGGCCTTGTTCGGCGTCAGCTTGATTTCGAAGATCGTGTCGTCGAGATTGAGCGTGTCGCGGATGTCCTGGCCGACCGGCGTGTCTTCCGGCAGGATCAGCAGGCCGCTGTGGTCTTCGGACAGCTTCAGCTCGCGCGCCGAGCACAGCATCCCCTGGCTCTCGACGCCGCGCAGCTTCGACAGCTTGATCGCGAACGGCTTGCCGCCCTCTTCCGCCGGCGGCAGCTCCGCGCCGACCAGCGCGACCGGCACCTTGATGCCGGGCGCCACGTTCGGTGCGCCGCAAACGATGTTCAGCGTCGCGCCGGTGCCGGCGTCGACCTGGCAGACATTGAGCTTGTCCGCATCCGGATGCTTGACGACTTCGAGCACGCGGCCGACGACGATCTTCGACGTCGGCGGCGCAGCCTTGCTCAGCGATTCGACTTCGAGCCCCGCCATCGTCAGCGCGTGCGACAGCTCGTCGGTCGTCAGCTGCGGGTCGACAAAGGTTCTCAACCAGGATTCAGGGAATTGCATGGATGTCTACGTTCGAAACAGGTTAGATCGACGCCCGGGCCCCGTCGGAACCGTCCGGCGGGGCGTGCGCGGGCACATGTCGGCGCGGCGCGTGCGTTATGCGAACTGGCGCAGGAAACGCAGATCGTTCTCGAAGAACAGCCGGAGATCCTGCACACCGTAGCGCAGCATCGTCAGGCGCTCGAGGCCGCTGCCGAACGCAAAGCCGATGTAGCGCTCGGGATCGAGGCCCATGTTGCGGATCACGGTCGGATGCACCTGCCCCGAGCCCGAGATCTCGAGCCATTTGCCGGCGTTCTTGCCGTGCTCGAACATCATGTCGATCTCGGCCGACGGTTCCGTGAACGGGAAATACGACGGACGGAAGCGCACGAGGATGTCGTCGCGCTCGAAGAATTTCTTCAGGAAATCGGTATAGACGCCCTTGAGGTCGGCGAAGCTGATGTTTTCGTCGATCCACAGCCCCTCGACCTGATTGAACATCGGCGAGTGCGTCGCATCGCTGTCCACGCGATACGTGCGGCCCGGCGCGATGACCTTGATCGGCGGACGGTTCATGCGCGCGTAACGCACCTGCATCGGGCTCGTGTGCGTGCGCAGCAGCAGCTGGCGGCCGTCGGCATCCTTGCCTTCGACGTAGAAGGTGTCCTGCATCGAACGCGCCGGATGGTTCTCCGGGCTGTTCAGCGACGTGAAGTTGTACCAGTCGGTCTCGATTTCGGGACCGTCGGCCACGTCGAAGCCGATCGAGCGGAAAATCTGTTCGACGCGCTCCCACGTGCGCATCACCGGATGCAGGCTGCCTGCACCGGCGCCGCGACCCGGCAGCGTGACGTCGATCGCCTCGGCGGCGAGGCGCTGGTTCAACAGCGCGTCGGCGAGCGCCTGGCGACGTGCGTTCAGCGCGGCTTCAACCTGCTGCTTCGCGACGTTGATGCGTGCGCCTTCGGTCTTGCGTGCTTCGGGATCGAGCTTGCCGAGGCCCTTGAGCAACTCGGTCAGCGCACCCGACTTGCCGAGAAATCGTGCTTTCTCGTTTTCGAGCGTGGTGATGTCGGCAGCCTGTTCGAAGGACTGCTGCGCGTCGGCGACAATCTGGTCCAGATCCATAGATCCCATCATTTCCAACGTCATTCGGTCTTGGCGAGCAAATCTGCCCACCAAACAAAAAAGGGGCTCGGAAGAGCCCCGTTTTCGCTGCAGCGGCCGAAACTACCGGAGCATCGCTGCAACTCACCACGCAGTGCTAATTTCGCAATTAGGCTGCAACGGCGGCTTTCACCTGCTGGACGATCGCAGCAAAAGCAGCCTTGTCGAACACCGCCATGTCGGCCAGGACCTTGCGGTCGAGTTCGATCGACGCCTTCTTCAGGCCGTTGATGAACACGCTGTAGGTCATGTCGTGCTGGCGAACTGCCGCGTTGATACGCGTGATCCACAGTGCGCGGAACACACGCTTCTTGTTGCGGCGATCGCGGTACGCGTACTGACCAGCGCGCATCACCGCCTGCTTGGCGATGCGGTAGACGTTATTGCGACGGCCGCGATAACCCTTGGCCAGCTTGATGATCTTCTTGTGGCGGGCCCGTGCGGTTACCCCACGTTTGACTCGAGGCATGTTTCTCTCCTTAGAGTATCAGTTGAGGGGTTACGCGAACGGCAGCATTGCGCGGACGGAGTTCAGATCGGAATCATGAACTGCCGTTGCGCCGCGCAGGTGACGCTTGTTCTTCGTGGTTTTCTTGGTCAGGATGTGACGCTTGAAGGCTTGACCGCGCTTGACGGTACCGCCCGGACGCACCACGAAGCGCTTTGCAGCACTCTTCTTGGTCTTCATCTTAGGCATGACGAACAACTCCAGTTTATTAGATGGCGATGGGTGTGCGGTTGGCATGCGCCCTTGACCCGCCCTTCGAAACCCAGTCCACTTGTGTACGGCGAACCGCTTGCGCAGCCGCCGTCATTGCTGGCGCGCCGCCCTCACCGGGCAACGCACCGAACCACTTGCGAACCTGCGCGCCGTGCGCGCGGGCCCATTACTTCTTTTTCTTCGGCGAGAGCACCATGATCATCTGGCGCCCTTCCATCTTCGGCATCTGCTCGACCTGGCCGACTTCCTCGAGATCCGTGCGCAGACGTTCCAGCATCCGCATGCCGATCTCTTGGTGAGCCATTTCGCGGCCGCGGAAACGCAACGTGATCTTCGTCTTGTCGCCCTCTTCGAGGAAGCGCACGAGATTGCGGAGCTTGACGTTGTAGTCACCGTCATCGGTACCCGGGCGGAATTTGACTTCCTTCACCTGGATGACCTTCTGCTTCAGCTTCGCTTCGTGCTGCTTCTTGGACTCCTGATACTTGAACTTGCCGTAGTCCATCAGGCGGCAGACCGGAGGAACCGCTTGCGGCGCGATTTCCACGAGGTCGACATCCAGTTCTTCCGATTTACGGAACGCATCAGCGAGTTTTACGATACCGAGCGGTTCGTTCTCGAGCCCGACCAGACGCACTTCCGGCGCAGAAATTTCACCGTTGATGCGATGCGACGACTTATCAGTAGCGATGTTACGTTTCCTCTAAAAATTAAAAAAACGAGCCGCGCTGCCAGGGCGGTTACTTGAACGAGCGCAGGTCTTCCTGCAGACGCTCAACGAAGGCTTCGATCGGCATAACGCCAAGATCGACGCCGCCACGGGCACGCACGGCTACCGTTTGCGCATCACGCTCCTTATCACCCACGACGAGGAGATAAGGCACCTTTTCCAGCGTGTGCTCGCGTATTTTATAGCTAATCTTCTCGTTGCGCAAATCGCCCGCCACCCTAACCCCTTGTTTTTGCAACGTTTGGGTCAGAGAGTGCGCATATTCCGCCTGACTTTCGGCGATATTGAGCACAACTGCCTGGAACGGCGCGAGCCAGGCCGGCATCGCGCCGGCATGGTGCTCGATCAGAATGCCGAGGAATCGCTCCATCGAACCGACGATCGCACGGTGCAGCATCACCGGCCGGCGGCGGCTGTTGTCCTCCGCGACGTATTCGGCACCGAGGCGCTCCGGCAGCACCATGTCGAGCTGCAGCGTGCCGCACTGCCACGAACGGCCGAGCGCATCCTTGATGTGGTACTCGATCTTCGGACCATAGAACGCACCCTCGCCCGGCAGCTCTTCCCACGACAGGCCGCACGCCGTCAGCGCGTCGCGCAGGCCCTGCTCGGCACGATCCCACGTTTCATCCGTGCCCGCACGCTGTTCGGGGCGCAGCGACAGCTTGATGTCGATGTGCTCGAACCCGAAATCCTTGTACACGCTCATCGCCAGCGTATTGAACGCGATCGACTCGGCGATGAACTGCTCCTCCGTACAGAAGATGTGCGCATCGTCCTGCACGAAGCCGCGCACGCGCATCAGGCCATGCAGCGCGCCCGATGCCTCGTTGCGGTGGCACGAACCGAATTCCGCGTAGCGCAGCGGCAGGTCGCGGTACGAGCGCAGGCCGTGCTTGAACACCTGAACGTGCCCCGGACAGTTCATCGGCTTGATCGCGTAGTCGCGCTTCTCCGACTCCGTCGTGAACATGTTCTCGCGGTAGTTCTGCCAGTGACCCGACGCTTCCCACAGCGAACGGTCCATGATCATCGGCGTCTTGATCTCGAGGTAGCCGGCGTCGTTCACGCGGCGGCGCATGTACTGCTCGACCTGCTGCCACAGCGCCCAGCCCTTCGGATGCCAGAACACCATGCCCGGCGACTCTTCCTGCATGTGGAACAGGTCGAGCTGCTTGCCGAGCTTGCGGTGGTCCCGCTTTTCCGCTTCCTCGAGCATGTGCAGGTATTGATCCTGGTCTTCCTTCTTCGTCCAGGCCGTACCATAGATGCGCTGCAGCTGCTCGTTCTTCGAGTCGCCGCGCCAGTACGCGCCCGCGACCTTCATCAGCTTGAAGACCTTCAGCTTGCCGGTCGACGGCACGTGCGGGCCGCGGCACAGATCCGTGAAGCCGCCGTGCGAGTACAGCTTGATTTCGTCGGTTTGCGGAATCGATTCGATGATCTCGGCCTTGTACTTCTCGCCGATGCTGCGGAAATAGCCGGCCGCCTCCTCGCGCGACACGACGCGGCGCGTCACCGGCTCGTCCTTCTTCGCGATTTCCTGCATGCGCTTTTCGATCTTTTCCAGATCTTCGGGCGTAAACGGGCGGTTATACGAGAAGTCGTAGTAGAAGCCGTTGTCGATCACGGGACCGATCGTCACTTGCGCATCCGGATACAGTTCCTTCACCGCGTACGCGAGCAAGTGCGCGGTCGAGTGACGGATGATGTCGAGACCGTCGGCATCCTTGTCCGTGATGATCGCGAGCGCTGCGTCGCGATCGATGACCGTGGACGTGTCGACGAGCTCGCCGTCGAGCTTGCCTCCAAGCGCAGCCTTCGCGAGGCCGGGACCGATCGAGGCCGCAACCTCGGCAACTGTCACCGGATGCTCGTATTGTCGAACTGAGCCGTCAGGCAAGCGTATCGAAACCATAGCAATCTCCGTGATGCCGACAGTGGGCGGCAAACCAGGTACGCGATATAAAAGTCGCGCGAAATTTCGCGACAAAAAAAATGCGGCCCCGCTTTCGAGGGGCCGCATTCGATACTTCACTCAGGCTGAAAGGGCAAAAACGTTCCTCGACTAGCGTCGCTCCGAAAAGGTTTCGGTCAACGTTCGCGGTGTCATAACCGTATTCGCCCTGTTCGCGTTGAGTTATCTACTGCATCGAATACCCGGAAACCGGGCATTCTCAATTCGTTGGTAGGCTCGATTGGACTCGAACCAACGACCCCCACCATGTCAAGGTGGTGCTCTAACCAGCTGAGCTACGAGCCTAGAGAAGCTAAGATTATATGGAGCTAATGCTGACTTGGCAAGTGTTTTATGCGGCCGCAGCAAAACGATCGCGTTCCGCCCCCATTACGGGGCGTCATGTCTTGCGCCCCGCCCGCACGACGCCCGGCACTTCGCCAAGCAGCGTGCACGCACGCTGCACCTGCGCCGAATTCGACACCTCGACCGTGAACTGCATGAACGCCGCATTGCGCCGGCTCTGCGTCTTCACGCCCACCACGTTCATTTTTTCGCGCGCGAACACTTCGGAGATGTCGCGCAGCAAGCCTTGCCGGTCGCTCGCCTCGATCATCAGGTCGACCGGATAGACGGACGCGCCGCGTCCGCCCAGCACGTCGGCCGACCATGTCGTCTGCAGCACGCGCTCCGGCGCCCGTTCGGCCATCCGCCGGAACGTCGGGCAGTCGCTGCGGTGGATCGACATCCCCTTGCCGCGCGTGACGAAACCGCTGATCGGGTCGGGCGGCGCCGGACGGCAGCAGCGCGCAAGCTGGGTCAAGAGCGCATCGACGCCGACCACCAGCACGCCGGTCGACGCGCCGTGCGCGACACTCGCGCCGCTGCTGCGCTTCTCGAAATCGGCGGGCGCCTCGGGCGCATGCTCGGGCGGCGGCGCATCGGACAGCGCGTGCTCGACGTTGCGCAGGCTGAATTCTTCCTTGCCGACGACCGAGAACAGTTCGTCGGGCGACTTGAAGCCGAGCTTCGCGGCGAGGTTGTCGAGATTGACCGACGTCTTGCCCTCGCGCTGCAGCGTCTTTTCGACGAGCGCGCGGCCATGCGCGATGTTCTCTTCCTGCTCGATCGAGTTGAACCACGCGCGCACCTTCTGTCGCGCGCGCGAACTCTTCAGGTAGCCGAGCTGCAGGTTCAGCCAGTCGCGCGACGGGCCGCCCTCCTTCACCGCGACGATCTCGACCGTCTGGCCGTTCGCGAGCGACGTGTTCAGCGGCACCATCACGCCGTCGACGCGCGCGCCGCGGCAGCGATGGCCGAGCTCGCTGTGCAGGTGGTACGCGAAATCGACCGGCGTCGCACCCTGCGGCAGCGCGATCACGCGCGCCTGCGGCGTCAGCACGTAGATGTGGTCGTCGTCGAGCGACGTCTCGCGCAGCTGGGCCCACGCCTGGTCGCCCGACACTTCGACGTCGTCCTTCCATGCGAGCAGCTGGCGCAGCCACGCGATCTTCTCGTCGTACTTGTCGCTCGCCGAGAACTGGCCGCCATAGCCGCGCGCGCCGGCTTCCTTGTAGCGCCAGTGCGCGGCGATGCCGTACTCCGCGAAGCGGTGCATTTCCTGCGTGCGGATCTGCACCTCGAACGCGCGGCCGTCGTCGCCGATCACGACCGTATGCAGCGACTTGTAGCCGTTCGGCTTCGGGCGCGAGATGTAGTCGTCGAATTCCTTCGGCACCGGCTGCCACAGGTGATGCACGATGCCGAGCACCGCGTAGCAATCCTTGATGTCCGGCACGATCACGCGGAACGCCCGCACGTCGTACAGCTCGGCGAAGTCGAGCTCCTTGCCGCGCATCTTGCGCCAGATGCTGTAGATATGTTTCGGCCGGCCGCTCACGTCGGCCGGGATGTGCGCCTCCGCCAGCTCGTGCTGGAGCCGCTCGATCGCCTGGGCGACGTAGGCCTCGCGCTCGACGCGCTTCTCGTCGAGCAGCTTGGCGATGCGCTTGTAGGTGACCGGATCCTCGAAGCGGAACGCGAGATCCTCGAGTTCCCACTTCAGTTGCCAGATGCCGAGACGGTTCGCGAGCGGCGCATAGATCTCGAGTGTCTCGCGCGCGACGTCGGGCGGCGGATCGATCTTCGCCGCCGCGTAATACCGCAGCGACTGCAACCGCGACGCCAGCCGGATCAGCACCACGCGGATGTCCTGCGCGAACGCCAGCAGCATCTTGCGCAGCGCCTCGATCTGCGTGCGCCGCTCTTCCGCCGCGTCGCGCCCGGCTTCAGGCATCGCATTCTGGGCGCGCAGGCTGACGGTGCCGAGCCGCAGCAGCTTGCGCACGTCGGACACGAGCCGCGCGACTTCTTCGCCGAACCGTTCGGTCAGTTCCCGCTCGGGATCGTTCAGGTGCGGCGTCAGCACGAACAGCGCGGCCGCCTGCATCGCGTGCGGGTCGACGTTCAACGTGCGCATGATCGACGCGGTGCCCGCCGAGTGATCGGCGAGCAGTTCGCCCGTCGACAGGCGCGCGTCGCCGGCCCGCTCGCGCACGAACGCGAGCACGTCGTCGAACGACGGCGCCGCGACGGAAGAAGCGGTAACGGACTCGGTCATCGCACGGCCTGGCGTATTGCGGTCATCGTGATGCTTCGCTCAGCTCCGCTGCGCGGCGACGACGACGATCTCGACCAGCAGCGCCGGATCCGCGAGCTTCGCCTCGACGGTCGCGCGCGGCGGCGTGTTGCCCGGCGCGACCCACGCGTCCCACTCCGCGTTCATGCCTTCGAAGTTCGCGAGATCCGAAATGTAGATCTGCACCGACAGCAGATGCGCCTTGTCGCTGTTCGCTTCGGCGAGCAGGCGGTCGATGTGGCCCAGCACTTCGCGCGTCTGGCCCCTGATGTCCTGGGTGGTGTCTTCGGCGATCTGGCCAGCCAGATACACGGTACCGTTGTGGATCGCGGTTTCGGAGAGGCGGGCTCCGACGTGGTGACGAATGACTGCCATGGAATGTTCCGGTCGTTTGAGTGGGTGAAGAATCGGCGACGACGCGGCCCGCGTGCCGCCGAACCGCATATTATGACGCGTTTATGAGGCGCCTTCGACGAAAAACCGCCGCGCGAGCGCAATCTGGTCGGCGTTCAGGAACGCCGGCGCGTGCCCCGTGCCGGGAATTTCCGCCTGCGCCACATGCCGGCCGCGGCGCACCATCTCGGCCGCGGTCTCGCGCGACAACAGGTCCGACTCGGCGCCGCGCACGACGAGCAGCGACGCATCGGTCGTCTCGATCGCGCGCCACAGGGTGGCCTCACCGAGCGCGGCCAGTTCAGGTGTCGTCGCCTTGAACGGCTCGGCGATGCGCGGATCGTAGCGCATCGTCCAGCCGCCGTCGGGCAGCTCGCGCAGCAGCGGCCGGTTGATCCCGCGCCATTCATCGGCGGTCAACTCACCGAACGGCAGCGACAGCGACGTCAGATAGTCGACGCCTTCCTGCTCGGTCGCGAAGCGCGGCTGCACGCCGAGGTATTCGCCGATGCGCGTCAGCGAATCGGGTTCGATGCGTGGGCCGACGTCGTTGACGATCATCCGGCGCAGCGGCGAACCGGACAGCCCCGCGAGCGCCATGCCGATCAGCCCGCCCATCGACGTGCCGAACCAGTCGACCGACTCGACGTCGAGCCGCGCGATCAGCGTGACCATGTCGGCGACGTATTGCGGAATCGCGTAATGCCGCGGATCGGCGAGCCAGTCGGAGCGACCGCGCCCGACGACGTCGGGGCAGACGACGCGATACGTATCGGACAGCGCGGCGGCGAGCCGGTCGAAGTCGCGCCCCGAACGGGTCAGGCCGTGCACGCAGACCAGCACACGCGGATTGGCCGGGTCGCCCCATTCGGTATAGGCGACGTGGTGAAGGCCGGCGGCGCTTGCACACTGCACGCGTCGCTGACGGGGAACCGGGGGATTCGCTGAGGTGATCGGCATCGTTGGGATCCTGTCGAACGGAGGCGGCGCGGCGGGCAACGCGTGCGCCGCCCGATGCAAACGATTGTAAACCGCTTCGTCAACGCAGGTCGTCACGCACGCGCCCCCGCCGGCACATCGCTCGCAGCGCGCTCAGTCGGCGCGGCCCCACGCGTCGCGTAACTGCTCGCGCAGGAAATCGACGAAGGCGCGCACGCGCAACGGCACGTGACGACCACCGGGATAAACCGCATGAAGCGGCGCCGCGGGCGCCGCGAATGCCGGCAGCACGCGGACCAGTCGACCGGCATCGAGATCGGCACCGACGTCCCAGATCGACTTCAGCGCGATGCCCGCGCCCTCCAGCGCCAACGTACGCGCCGCGCCGCCGTCGTTCGTCAGCAGCGCGGCCGTCACCTCGACCGCCACCGTGCCCTGTGCGCCGTCGAACCGCCACTCGGCACGCGGCTGGTCGCCCATCACGATGCATCGGTGCGCACGAAGCTCGGCCGGTTCAGCCGGCAAACCGTGCGCGGCGACATAGCTCGGCGACGCGCAAAGCACACGATGATTGGGCGCCAGCTCGCGCGCGATCATCGTCGAATCGGCGAGGCTGCCGATCCGCACGGCGATATCGATGTCGTGCGCGAGCAGATCGACGATCGCATCGGTCAGCATCAGTTGCACGATCAGTTCGGGATGCCGCCGCTGAAACGCCGCGATGAGCGGCGCGATCCGCAGCCGGCCGAGCTCGCCCGGCGCCGTCACGCGCAGCACACCGCCAACCGTGCCGCGGCGATCGCTCATCAGCGTTTCGGCGCGCTCGACTTCGGCGAGGATGCGCAGCACCTGCGCGTGAAACTGCGCACCGTCGTCGGTCAGCGTCTGCTGCCGCGTCGTCCGGTGCAGCAGACGCACGCCGAGCTGCGACTCGAGATGCGCAAGCCGCTTGCTGACGACGGACAGCGACAGGTCGAGTTCGCGCGCCGCCGCCGACAGGCTGCCGGCCGACACGATCCTCGCAAAGGTATCGAGCACCGGGAGATCGTCGATCAGCATCCTGGCCTCGATCCCGAGCGATCCTTTCCTTTTTTCGAATAATCCATTCGGTTTCCGACCGTATTTAGATGGAAATCGAAAACCTACCATACCTGTTCCGCGTCGTCGCACGACGCCATCCACAGGACACCCGAAACCATGTCGATTCGCCTTCTTTCGGCCGCTCGCCCGATCACCCGTGTCATTGCCGCGGCCACCTGCGTTGTTGCGCTGTCGCCGGCCACCTCCCACGCGGCCGGCCTCGTCGAGCCGCACAGCCTGACCGTCGCGGCCGACCTGCCGGCCCCGCAGGCACGCGCGCAGATCCTCGCCGCGCGTCGCTACGGCACGTTCTGGGATACCGGCGACGCCAGCCTCGCCCAAACGGCACTCGCCGCCGGCTTCATCGACCGGACGCTTCCGGCCGGCCGCGCACAGGGCGTCCCGGGGCCGCTCGCGGCATCCCAAACGATGCGCGCGGCCATCCCGGACCTGCGTTGCGACATCGAGCAGATGATCGTTGCGGGCGACCGGGTCGTCGTGCACCTGCATTTTCGCGGGCACTTCACCGGCACGTTCAATGGCACGGCCGGCAGCGGGCAGGCGGTCGACTTCATCGCGACCGACATCTACCGGATCGACCATGGCCGGATTGCGGAAAACTGGCACATCGAGGACAACCTGACGCTGATGCGCCAGCTCGGGCTCGTCGGCTGAAGGAGATGACGATGACCTACAACGACTCCCATTCGGCGACGCCTCCGGCGCGCCGCACGTTTCTGGCACAGGCCGGCGCCGGGCTGGCGGCCGGCGTCGCGATGGTCGCGGGCGTCTCGCAGCCGGCCGCCGCCGCGCCGGCATCGCAGCCGGAAGACACGCGCGCCGGCGGATTCTGGCCGAACGATACGCGGCTCGTCATCTCGATCTCGATGCAATTCGAGGCCGGCGGACAACCGCCCAAGGGCGCGGACAGCCCGTTCCCGCCCGTCGAATTTCCATCGTCGGTGCCGGTCGATCTGGCGTCGGCCACGTGGTTCGCGTATGGCTATCGTGAAGGGATTCCGCGCCTGCTTGACCTGTGGGATCGGCACGGCGTGAAAGTCACGTCGCACATGATCGGGGAGGCCGCACGCCGGCACCCCGAACTGGCGCGCGAGATCGTGTCGCGCGGCCACGAAGCGGCCGCGCACGGCCCGACATGGCGCTCGCAATTCGCGATGACCCGCGACGACGAGCGTCGCTTCCTCACCGAGGCCCGCGACATGGTCGAAGCGGTGACGGGACAGCGCCCGGTCGGCTACAACTGCAACTGGCTGCGGCGCGGGCCGCACACGCTGCCGCTGCTGCAGGAACTCGGTTACGTGTATCACATCGACGACGTCAGCCGGGACGAGCCGTTCATCGAGACCGTCGGCGGTCGCGATTTCGTGGTCGTCCCGTACACGCTGCGCAACAACGACATCCTGCTGATCGAGGGCCGCAACTACTCGCCGACGATGTTTCTCGAGCAGATCAAGCTCGATTTCGATCAGCTTTACGCGGAAGCCGGGCAGCGGCGCAGATTGATGTCGATCAGCGCGCACGACCGGATCAGCGGCACGCCGCAGATGGTCCGCGCCTGGGATGCTTTCCTGCGCTACGCCCGATCGCATCCCGGGGTGGCCTTCATGCGCAAGGACGACATCGCCCGCTTCGCGCTGCGCAGTCCGTCGACGCTGCGCGAAGCCGAAACGATCTGACCGGATTCCGCTCACCTCCTCTTATCGGAGCAACACCATGAACGATCCACTCCACGGAAAGAAAGTACTTGTCGTCGGCGGCAGCTCGGGAATCGGCGCCGCGGCCGCGAAAGCCTTCGCGCAACGCGGCGCTGTCGTGACGATCGCATCGCGCGACCCGGCCAGGGCCGGTACAGATGCCGCGCCGGACGGGCACGTGCGCACCGAAGCGCTCGACATCACCGATACGGCGGCCGTCGATGCGTTCTGCGCGCGTGTCGGCCAGTTCGACCACGTCGTGATTTCGGCCGCGAAGACAGCCACGGGCCCGCTGCGCGCACTGCCGCTTGCCGACGCGCAGGCTGCGATGGACAGCAAGTTCTGGGGCGCATACCGCATCGCCCGCTCGATCGACATCGCACCCGGCGGTTCGCTGACATTCGTGTCGGGTTACCTCAGCGTGCGGCCGAGCGCGTCGTCGGTGCTGCAGGGTGCGATCAACGCAGCGCTCGAGGCGCTCGCTCGCGGCCTTGCACTCGAACTGGCGCCCGTGCGGGTGAACACCGTGTCGCCGGGTCTGATCGCGACGCCGCTGTGGGACAAGCTCGCCCCCGACGTGCGCGATGCGATGTACGCGGGCGCCGCCCAGCGCCTCCCCGCACGCCGCGTGGGCCAGCCCGAGGACGTCGCGAACGCGATCGTCTACCTGGCCACGACGCCTTACGCGACCGGTTCGACGGTGCTGATCGACGGCGGCGGCGCGATCGCGTGACGCATGCGGTGATGGCAAAACGCCCCGCGCTCCTGACGGAACGCGGGGCGTCGAGGGTCATGAGGAAAGAACGATGCTCAGGCGACCGCGCTCACATCGAGCGGTGCGCCCGTCTTCGCCTGGATCTCTTCCGCGCTCACGCCGTCGGCGAGTTCGAGCACCTTCAGGCCGGTCGGCGTCACTTCGATCACACCGAGATCGGTGATGATCAGGTCGACCACGCCGACACCCGTCAGCGGCAGGTTGCATTCGTCGAGAATCTTGTGCTGGTCGCCCTTCGCGACGTGCTCCATCAGCACGACGACGCGCTTCACGCCCGCGACCAGATCCATCGCGCCGCCCATGCCCTTGATCATCTTGCCCGGGATCATCCAGTTCGCGAGGTCGCCTGTCTTGCTGACCTGCATCGCCCCGAGAATCGCGAGGTTGATGTGGCCGCCGCGAATCATCGCGAACGAATCGGCCGACGAGAAGATCGACGAGCCCGGCAGCGTCGTGACGGTCTGCTTGCCGGCGTTGATGAGGTCGGCGTCGACTTCGTCCTCGGTCGGCGACGGGCCGATGCCGAGCAGGCCGTTCTCCGACTGCAGCCACACCTCGACGCCTTCCGGCACGTGGTTCGCGACGAGCGTCGGCAGGCCGATGCCGAGGTTCACGTAGAAGCCGTCCTGCAGTTCCTTCGCCGCGCGCGCGGCCATCTGGTCACGATTCCAGGCCATGTCAGTCTCCTTTCGCGCGTACGACGCGTTGTTCGATGCGTTTCTCGGGCGTCGCGTTCAGCACGATGCGCTGCACGAAAATGCCCGGCGTGTGGACCTGGTCCGGATCGAGCGTGCCGTTCTCGACGATCTCCTCGACTTCCGCGACGGTGATCTTGCCCGCCATCGCGCACATCGGGTTGAAGTTGCGCGCGGTGCGGCGATAGATCAGGTTGCCGGACTTGTCGGCCTTCCACGCCTTCACGAGCGCGACGTCGGCCGTCAGCGACGGCTCGAGCACATAGTGGCGATCGCCGAACTGGCGTGTTTCCTTGCCTTCGGCGATCACGGTGCCGTAGCCGGTGTTCGTGAAGAAGGCGGGAATGCCGGCGCCGCCCGCGCGCAGCTTCTCGGCGAGCGTGCCCTGCGGCGTGAATTCGAGCTCGAGTTCGCCGGCCAGGTACTGGCGCTCGAACTCCTTGTTCTCGCCGACGTACGACGAGATCATCTTCTTGATCTGGCGCGTTTCCAGCAGCAGGCCGAGACCGAAGCCGTCGACACCCGCGTTGTTGCTGATGCAGGTGATGCCCTTGACGGCCGAATCGCGCAGTGCCGCGATCAGCGCCTCGGGAATCCCGCACAGGCCGAAGCCGCCCACCGCGAAGGTCTGTCCGTCACGGACGATCCCTTCCAGCGCGGCGGCCGCGCTTGGATAGACTTTGTTCATCTGTATGTCCCTTCCTCTATGGAAACCAGCAAAACCGGTTCACGCGCCCACTGGGCCGCAAGCCCGCCGCATCATTCTATGCATGCACGGCGATACCTGCGTCGAGGCGCGCTGTTTTTATATCGCGACAAACCGCCGCGAGATGCCTGAAAGGGTACGATGCGGCGCGGATACGGCACAATACGCAAAAATACATAAGCATTTCCCTCCGCTTGCCTGCGCCATGCCCGCTCTCGATTACCAGACTGCCTTTCACCTCGCGCCGCTCGGCCTCGTGATGTCGCGCGACCGCGTGATCGAGGACTGCAACGACGCCCTCGCGTCGATCTTCCGCTGCGCGCGCGCCGACCTGCTCGGGAAGTCGTACGAGGTGCTCTATCCGTCGCCGGGCGAATTCCAGCGAATCGGCGAACGCATTTCGCGCGTGATGATCGCGAACGGCATCTACGCCGATGACAGAATCATGAAACGGGCCGACGGCGAGCTGTTCTGGTGCCACGTGACGGGCCGCGCGCTCGACCGCACCGCACCGCTCGCGGCCGGCATCTGGACCTTCGAGGACCTGAGCGCGACACGCCGCGTCGCCGTCGAGCTGACGCCGCGCGAACGCGAGATCGCCGCGCAGCTCGCGACCGGCAAGACCAGCAAGCAGATCGGGCGCATGCTCGACATCAGTTCGCGCACGGTCGACATCTACCGCGCGCGGCTGATGCGCAAGTACGGCACGAACAATACGCCGGAGCTGCTGCAACGCCTGCTCGGCCAGTGACACGCGCGCCGCAATGGCAATCGGCCGCGTGACGCGGCCGATTCGGGAGAACTTCAGGAAATGGCGACACACCGGCGCCCGTGCACCGGCGTCGATGCCGCGGCGCTCAACCGACCTTCGCGGCGAGCGCGCGCTCGATCGTATCGCGCAGCAGTTGCGGCAGCGGCACCGACTTGCCGAGCGCATAGTCGACCCACACGCAGCGCGCGTTGCCGCGTGCATAGACGTGCTGCGGATCGTCCGCGCGCGTCAGCTCGAAACCGGTGTCGAAGCTGCTGCGGCCCGGCTTCGCGGCCGACATCCGCGCGATCACGTCGCCCGGATAGTGCAGTTGCTTCAGGAACTCCATCGACGCCGTGACGATCACGGGCCCCTGCCCCTCGCCGTTGCCGCCCGCGATGCCGAGTTCCTCGAACCACGAGATCCGCGCTTGTTCCATGTAGCGGAAATAGACCGTGTTGTTCACATGGCCGAACGCATCCATGTCGCCCCAGCGGATCGGCATCGACATTTCAAATACGGGGGAATATTCGCTCATTGCAGTCTTCTTTGTTGCTGAATGTCATCCACTCAGGCGAGGCCGAAGCCGTCGTCGGCGGAGATAATCGAGCCGTTGATGAACTGCGACTCGTCGGCCGCGAGCAGCAACAACAGCCCGTCGAGATCCTGCGGCTTGCCGACGCGCCGGCGCGGCAGCATCGACTGCAGCTTCTGGCCCTGCTCGGTTTCCCACAGGTAATGATTGATTTCGGTATCGATATAGCCCGGACAGATCGCGTTGACGTTGATCCCGTGGCGGCCCCATTCGAGCGCCATCGCGCGCGTCATCTGCACGACCGCCGACTTGCTCATCGCATACAGCCCGATCTGCGGAAACACGCGCAGGCCGGCCACCGACGCGATGTTGATGATCCGGTACGGCGGCTTGCCGTTGCCGTTCGCGCGCATCATCATCCGTTTCGCGACTTCCTGCGCGACGAAAAACGCGCCGCGGGTGTTGGTGTCGAACACGAATTCGAAATCGGCCGGCGTCACGTCGACGAGCTTCTGCATCGTCGAGACGCCCGAATTGTTCACGAGGATGTCGATCGTACCGGCTTCCGTCTCCGCGTGCGCGATGGCCGCCTTGATGCTCTGCACGTCGGTGACGTCGAGCGACACGACGTGTGCGGCACCGCCCGCCGCCTCGATCTCCGCGCGCAGTTCCTTCAGGCGCTCGACGCGGCGGCTCGCGAGCACGACCTTCGCACCGGCCTGCGACAGCACCTGCGCGAAGCGCTGCCCGAGACCGCTCGATGCGCCCGTGACCAGCGCGACCTTGCCTTCCAGATTGATCGATCGACCCATTGCACATCCCCTTTCGATATCGTTTCGCCGCGACGGGCGCCCTGCCCCACGCAGCATAACCCTGGCACAAAAAATAGAACGATCGTGCTAATCTATTCGCATGCTGTTGCGGCAAGCGTTTCGTTTCGCAGACAATACGCTCCCGAATAAAAGCATTCTAACGGTTAGAGGAACGCCAATGACCCCCGCAAGCCTCATCGAGCAATACGGCCCGCGCGAATCGATGGAATACGACGTCGTGATCGTCGGCGGCGGCCCCGCCGGGCTGTCGGCGGCGATCCGGCTCAAGCAGCTGGCCGCCGAGAAAGGCACCGAGATCGGCGTGTGCGTGCTCGAGAAGGGTTCCGAGATCGGCGCGCACATCCTGTCGGGCGCGGTGATGGATCCGCGCGCGATCAACGAACTATTCCCCGACTGGAAGGAACGCGGCGCGCCGCTCGACGTCGCGGTGACGGAAGACCGCTTCCTGTTTCTGTCCGAGACGGGCGCGGTCACGACGCCCAACTGGGCGCTGCCCGCCAACTTCCAAAACCACGGCAACTACGTGATCTCGCTGGGCAACGTCACGCGCTGGCTTGGCGCACAGGCCGAAGCGCTGGGCGTCGAGATCTTCCCGGGCTTCCCCGCTGCGGAGATTCTCTACAACGACGACGGCTCGGTGAAGGGTGTCGCCACCGGCAACATGGGCGTAGGCAAGGACGGCGAGCCGACCGAGAACTTCCAGCTCGGCATGGAGCTGCACGCGAAATACACGCTGTTCGCCGAAGGCTGCCGCGGCCACCTCGGCCGCCAGCTGATCTCGAAGTTCAAGCTCGACGCGAACGCGGATCCGCAGGCGTACGGGATCGGCATCAAGGAGCTGTGGGAAATCGATCCGGCCAAGCACAAGCCGGGCCTCGTGATCCACACGGCCGGCTGGCCGCTGAAGTCCGATACGTACGGCGGCTCGTTCCTGTATCACATGGACAACAACCAGGTGGTGGTCGGCTTCGTGGTGGGCCTGGGCTACACGAACCCGTACCTGTCGCCGTTCGAGGAATTCCAGCGCTACAAGACGCATCCGTCGATCCGCGCGTTCCTCGAAGGCGGCAAGCGCGTGTCGTACGGCGCGCGCGCGATCACGGCGGGCGGGCTGCTGTCGCTGCCGAAGACGGTGTTCCCGGGCGGCGCGCTGATCGGCGACGACGCGGGCTTCCTGAACGCATCGCGAATCAAGGGCAGCCACGCGGCGATCAAGACCGGCATGCTCGCGGCGGACGCCGCATTCGACGCGGTGCAGGCCGGCCGTCAGTCGGACGAGCTCAACGCCTATCCGGACGCTTTCAAGCAATCGTGGCTGTACACGGAGCTGTACCGCGCGCGCAACTTCAAGCAGTGGATGGCCAAGGGGTTGTACCTCGGCACGCTGATGGTCGGGCTCGAGCAGAAGGTGATGGGCGGCAACGTGCCGTGGACGCTGCATCACAAGCATGCGGACCACGAGATGCTGAAGCCGGCATCGCAATGCACGCCGATCGAGTATCCGAAGCCGGACGGCAAGCTGACGTTCGACCGGCTTTCGTCGGTGTTCATCTCGAACACGAACCACGAGGAGAACCAGCCGGCGCATCTGACGTTGAAAGATGCGAACGTGCCGGTGAACGTGAATCTGCGCACGTACGCGGGGCCGGAGGCGCGCTTCTGCCCGGCGGCCGTGTACGAGTTCGTGAAGAACGACGACGGCGGCGATCGCTTGGTGATCAACGCGCAGAACTGCGTGCACTGCAAGACCTGCGACATCAAGGACCCGACGCAGAACATCGTGTGGGTCACGCCGGAAGGCGGTGGCGGCCCGAATTACCCGAACATGTAACCTGCCGGAAAACGCCGCCTCGCGCGGCGTTTTTTTCGCCCGTTCGATAGTCGGCGCTGCCCGGTCAGCGCGCCGCGATCCGCCGACGGAAGTGCTCGGTACCGGACACGATCTTGTCGAGCACCGCATCGAGCGCCCAGAACCGCTCGCGCACGTCGTAGTCGATCGCGCGGCAGCGAATCGACGCGAACGTGCCGATCCGCTGGTGATAGATCTTCGCCAGCGCCGGGTAGCCCAGTGCTTCCGACACGGCCGAGACCACCAGGAACGTCGACAACTCGTCAGCAAGCGCCGGATCCGAGTCGCCCTGCGTGCGCAACCATCGATACAGATCCGGATGAAAGTTGGTAAACACGCCGTTGAACCCGGCGGAGCCCGCCTTCATCGCATCCCACGCGATCGCGGCGTTCGCATTCAGGATCTTCAGCGGCGACCCCGCGGCGAGCGCCACGCGCCGCTTCACCGTCTCGAGGTCGCAACTCACGTCCTTGAGCATCACGAAGCGGCCGGTATCGATGCACGCACGCAGTTCGTCGTCGGACAGCAATCGGCGGTATGGCGCCGGGCATTCATACAAGCCGAGCGGCAAATCCGACGGTAGGCGCGCAAGCAACTTGTGAAGATGGTCGAGCAACGCGGCGCTGCCTTTGCGCTGCGGATCGAGCCGGTTGGTCACGAGCACGACGCCCTGTGCGCCCGACTCCGCCGCTGCGCGCAGCTCGGCGACCTGCGCATCGAGATCGTCGCTGATGTGCCCGGACGCGACGACGGGCACGCGCCCGGCCACGCGTTCGACCACGAAACGCGCGAGTTCCGCCCGTTCGGCCAGACTCAGGAATTGCATCTCGCTCGATTGTGCGACCGCGAACAGTGCATCCGCACCGTGCGCCAGATACCATTCGATGAGTCGCTCGAGCCCCGCGTAATCGATGGCCCCGGCGTCGTCGAACGGCGTCAGCATCACCGGTACGATCCCCTCGATGATCGCGCTCGACTGCTGATGGTGTTGCATCTGTTTCTCCTTGCTTTCTTGAATACGTGATGGAGGCGCGGCGCTCAGGCCGGCAGCGCGCCGGACGCGGTGCTCGCGGCCTGCTCGGGAATCGGCTTGCGAACCAGCAGCAGGTAGGCCATCGCACCGGCGAATGCGATTGCCGCCGCCGTCAGCAGCGCGGGCACGAACGACCACTTCTGCGCGATCACACCCGTCAGGATAGGCGCGAGCGCCCCGCCGATGAAACCGCCGAAATTCTGGATCGCGCCGAGCGATGCAATGCGGCTCGGCGGCGCGGCCGCCGTTGCGAGCGCCCACGAACACGCCGATGCCGCATTGGCGAGAAAGATCACGACCGAAATGCACGCGAGCGCGACCGTGTTGCTCTGCACGAGCGCAGCCGGAATCGTGAATGCGACCATCCCGAGCATCGCGACGACCACCGCATTGCGCCGGCTCACGACCGGCGAGCGGCTGCGGCGCGTGACCACATCCGACAGCCAGCCGGCGACCAGCGAGCCGACGAATCCGCACAGGAACGGCACCGACGCCGCAAACCCGGTGCGAATGAGGCTCATGTGACGCTCCATCGTCAGGTACCCCGGCAACCAGGTCAGGTAGACCCAGTTCAGATACACCGACCCGAAGAATCCGATCAGCATGCCCCAGGTCGTGCCGTGCGAGAACAGGCTGCGCCAGTCGGCGAAGGTCAGCTTCGGCATCGCGATGGCAGTCTGCGCATCGGCGTCGAGATACGCACGTTCCGCTGCCGTCAGTTGCGCACGCGCCGGATCGCGGTACAGGGCGAACCAGATGACGGCCACGACGAGGCCGAGCGCCCCCGTCGCGATGAACGCCCAGCGCCAGTTGAACGACGCGACGAGCACCGCCAGCAGCAACGGCGCGAGCGCGGTGCCGAGCGGCGATGCCGCGTTGAAGATGCCGGTCGGCGTCCCGCGCGCGCGCAGCGGAAACCAGTTGCTCACCACCCGCGCCGCCGACGGGAACTGCGGCGCCTCGCCGATGCCGAGCACGATACGCGCGACGATGAACCAGCCGAAGGTGGAGACGATGCCGCCGGACGCCTGCGCGAGCGACCAGACGATCAGCCCGACGCCCAGCAAGCGGCGCGGCCCGATGCGATCGACGAGTCCGCCGACCGGGAACTGGCATAACGCATAGCTCCACGAAAATGCCGACAGCAGCAAGCCCATTTCGGAGAGCGACAGACCAAGATCGCTGCGGATGGCCGAACTCGCGACGGCCAGCGTGCCGCGGTCGAGATAGTTGACGATCCCGCTCACCATCAGCAGCGCGAGCGCGATACGTTGTCCGCGCCGGATGCGTGGCGGCGCCGTCGGAACTGCGTGATTCTCGTTCATTGCGTCTGTCTCCATTGTCCTGAATGGTTGGCCGGGCTGCTGCCCGTTCCGTCGTCGCGGAATCTATACGGCCGCACGCTCCACTTCTTCGCGTGTCGGAATCGAGGTCTGCGCGCCGTGGCGCGTCACGCTGATCGCGGCCGCGTGCTGGCCGAATGCAATCGCGTCATCCATCGACGCACCGCTCGCACGGGCCGCCGCGAAGCCGCCGACGAAGGTGTCGCCGGCCGCCGTCGTATCGACGGCGACCACCGCTCTCGCCCCAAGGCGGCCCTCCCCCGCAATCCCTCGCCAGCAGACGCCGCGCGCGCCGAGCGTGACCAGCACGTTGCCGACGCCCTTCGCGCACAGCGCATCGGCGGCGCGCACCGCCGACGCGTCGTCGCCGACAGCGATGCCGGTCAGCGACTCCGCTTCCGTTTCGTTGACGACGAGGTAGTCGATGCGGGCCAGCAATGCGTCGAACAGCGGCCGGGCGGGCGCCGGATTGAGCAGCACGGGCGTCCGATGGGCGATGGCGCTGCCGATGGCGCGCGCGACGGTCTCGATCGGCACCTCGAGCTGGCACACCATCAGCGCCGCGCCGGCGATCACGTCGCGCGACGCGTCGATCAATGCGGCATCGACGCAGGCGTTCGCACCGGGCACGACGACGATGGTGTTCGCGCCGTGTGCGTCGACCGTGATCGTGGCGACGCCGGTGGCCTCGCCGTCGATCCGGCGCAGGTGCGTGACGTCGATACGCTCCGCCGCGAGCGCGTCGTGCAGGCGTGCGCCGAACGCGTCGTTGCCGACGCAGCCGATCATCGCGACCGACGCACCGAGGCGCGCGGCGGCCACCGCCTGGTTCGCCCCCTTGCCGCCGTGGACGGTCTGGAACGAGGTGCCGAGCAGTGTTTCGCCCGGGACGGGCAGACGCGGCGCGCGCGTGACGAGATCGACGTTGACGCTGCCGACGACGGCGATTCGCGGTGGCTTTACAGGATTCATCATCGAATGTAACCGCTTACATGTGAGACAAACAAAATGGCCGGAAAGGCCGACGTCGACGAAAACTTCGCAATGCAGCAGCAATCTATGTCTGACATAATACGGATTCGCATCAGGATAGCGCTTACATTCTCACAGGCCGGATTGGAAATGCAAGCGGGACCACGATGAATCGAGGGTAAACGATGGCGCTTTTCAGAACGGGCGGCGTCCGCGCGACAGCCGCGGCCAGGGGGGCCCGATGAGTACGCCTCCTTCCGGCGGCGGCGCGGCGCGCGCACGCCGCGGCAGCGGCCGGTCGGTGCTCGGCGATGTCGCGAAACTCGCCGGCGTGTCGACCGCGACCGTTTCGCGGGTGTACAACGATCCCGGCAAGGTATCGGCCGACGTACAGCAGCGCGTGCGCGACGCCGCGCGCGCGCTGAACTGGATTCCGAACGCCGCCGGCCGCGCACTCGCGTCCACGCGCACCCACATCACGGGCGCGATCATCCCGACGCTCGACGACCAGGTGTTCGCGTCGCAGGTCGCGGGAATGCAGGCGGTCATGGCCGAACACGGCATCACCCTCTTTCTCGGCTGCTCGAATTACGACCCCGCGCAAGCGCTGGCGCAGGTGCGCGCGATGCTGTCGCGCGGCGTGGAAGCCGTGTCGCTGGTCGGTGAAGCGTATCCGCCGGAAGTCTTCGAACTGCTGCACCAGCATCGCGTGCCGTATGTCGTGACCTACGCGTATCGCGACGACAGCCCGCACTGCTGCATCGGCTTCGACAATCGCGCGGCATTCGCACGGCTGACCACGCATCTGCTCGACCTCGGCCATCGCGATTTCGCGATCATCATGCAGCCTTCCGCGGACAACGACCGCGTGCAGGCCCGCCTGCGCGGCATTCACGACACGCTTGCCGCGCGTGGCCTCGCGGTGCGCCCGGTCCACCAGCACGAAGGCGCGGCAACGATCGCGTTCGGCCGGGCGAGCCTGCGCGCGATTGCCGACAGCGGCGCGACGCGCCCGACAGCCGTGATTTGCGGCAACGACGCTCTCGCGCTCGGGGCGCTGCTCGAGGCGCAGGCACTGGGGCTCGACGTGCCGTCGCAATTGTCGATCACCGGCTTCGACGACGTCGCGCTGGCGCGCGAAATCCGGCCGTCACTGACGACGATGTGGGTCGACACCGCTGCGATCGGGCGCAAGGCCGCGCACGCGTTGCTCGACGCGCTCGGGAACGGCGAAACCGGGCCCGGTTACGCGGTACAGCCGGAACTGCGGGTGCGTGAATCGGCCGCGCCGCCACCGCCGGTGCCGGTAGCCGAATGAAAACGGGGCGCTCCAGGCGCCCCGTTTCGCATCGTATCGGCCGAGCCGGCGAGTGCCGGCTCCGCGCGCATCAGGTCGCGCTGCCGGAGATTTTCGGCGTCGACGTCTCGACGTCGCCGCACTGCGCGCGATGGCGCAGCGCATGATCGATCAGCACCAGCGCGAGCATCGACTCGGCGATCGGCGTCGCGCGGATGCCGACGCACGGATCGTGGCGGCCGAAGGTTTCGACCGTCGCCTCGTCGCCGGCCTTCGTGATCGAACGGCGCGGCGTGCGGATGCTCGACGTCGGCTTGATCGCGATCGACACGGTGATGTCCTGCCCGGTCGAAATCCCGCCGAGCACGCCGCCCGCATGGTTGCCGACGAAGCCGGCCGGCGTCAGTTCGTCGCCGTGCACCGAGCCGCGCTGCGCGACGCTGTCGAAGCCCGCGCCGATCTCGACGCCCTTCACCGCGTTGATGCTCATCATCGCCTTCGCGATGTCCGCGTCGAGACGGTCGAATACCGGCTCGCCCCAGCCGACCGGCACGCCCGACGCCACGACGTCGATGCGCGCGCCGATCGAGTCGCCGTCCTTGCGCAGCGCGTCCATGTAGGCTTCCAGCTCCGGCACGATCGCCGCGTTCGGCGAGAAGAACGGGTTCTCGCGCACATGCGACCAGTCGACGAACGGCACGTCGATGTCGCCGAGGCAGCTCATGTAGCCGCGCACCTCGACGCCGAAACGCTCGCGCAGCCACTTCTTCGCGACCGCGCCCGCGCCGACGATCGGCGCGGTCAGGCGTGCGGACGAACGGCCGCCGCCGCGGTAATCGCGGATGCCGTACTTCTGCCAGTAGGTGTAGTCGGCATGGCCGGGACGGAACGTCTCGACGATGTTGCCGTAGTCCTTGCTGCGCTGGTCGGTGTTGCGGATCAGCAGCGCGATCGGCGTGCCGGTCGTCACGCCTTCGAACACGCCCGACAGGATCTCGACCTCGTCGGCCTCCTGGCGCTGCGTCACGTGCCGCGACGTGCCGGGCTTGCGGCGATCGAGCTCGACCTGGATGTCGGCTTCGGTCAGCCCCATTCCCGGCGGGCAGCCGTCGATCACGCAGCCGATCGCGGGACCGTGCGATTCGCCGAAGGTCGTGACAGTGAAAAGCGTGCCGAGGGTATTGCCGGACATGATGGAACCGCCCAAAGAGAAATGGACAAACCGATGCGCTGCCGGGGCCGCGGGCAGGCCGATCGTTTGCCGGTCGAGAAAAAGAGGTAAACCGCTATTATGCCAGCCGCACCGGGCCGGCGGGCCGTGTGAACCGTTCAGACCATACGGGCCGGCCGTCTCTCCGGCCCGGCGCGATGCCGCCGGGCCCGCCGCGCTTACTTGCGCGCGCCGCGCAGTTCGGTCACCGCGGCCTGCAGCGCCTCGGGTGTAGCGACCGACGCCGGCATCGGCTCGCCGACCGCGAGCGTCAGGCGGCTCATCACGCCGCGCTTGATGGGCCGCGGCATCCGCGCATCGGAATGGCGCGAGAAATAGCTGCCCCACAGCCCGCGCAGCGCCATCGGAATCACGGGCGCCGGCGTGCGGCCCAGGATTTCGGTGATGCCGCGGTGGAACGTGTTGATGTCGCCCGTCTTGGTCAGCTTGCCTTCGGGGAAAATGCACACGAGTTCGCCGTCCTTCAGCGCGGCCTCGCACGCGTCGTACGCACGCGCGAGCATGTCGGGATCCTCGTGGCGTGGTGCGATCGGGATCGCCTTCGCATGCCGGAACACCCAGCTCGCAAAACGTGCCTTGAAGATCCGGTGATCCATTACGAACCGGATCGGCCGCGGGCTCGCGGCGGCCAGCACGAGCGCATCGACGTAGCTGACGTGGTTGCACACGAGCACGGCCGCGCCCTCCGCCGGGATGCGCTCCGCATGCACGAGGCGAATCCGGTAGAACGTATGCACCAGCACCCACGCGACGAAGCGCAGCAGGAACTCGGGAACGAGCAGGTAGATGTACGTCGCGACGACGACGTTCAACAGCGCGGTGACGAGGAACAGGCCCGGGATGTCGACGCCGGCGTGGGTCAGCCCCATCGCTATCAGGGCCGACAGGATCATGAACAGCGCGTTCAGGATGTTGTTCGCGGCGATGATCCGTGCACGGTGGGTCGGCGCGCTGCGGCTCTGGATCAGCGCATACAGCGGCACGCTGTAGAAACCGCCGAACATCGCGAGCAGGAACAGGTCGGCCAGGATGCGCCAGTGGCGCGCACCGGCCAGGAATTCCCCCACCGACAGCAGATGGCCGGGCGACGGCAGCGAGCGGCTCGCGAAATACAGCTCGATCGCGAACACGCTGATGCCGATCGAGCCGAGCGGCACGAGGCCGATCTCGACGCGCCGCTGCGACAGCCGCTCGCACAGCAGCGAGCCGAGGCCGATCCCGACGGAGAACGTCGCGAGCAGGACCGTGACGACGTCGGGACTCGCGGAAAGCACGTCCTTCGCGAAATTGAAGAACGACGTGAGGAACGTCGCGCCGACGAACCACAGCCACGAGATGCCGAGCAGGCTCAGGAACACGGTGCGGTTCTGCTTCGCGAGGCCGAGGTTGCGCCACGTCTCGCTGAACGGGTTCCAGTTGATCACGAGATCGGACTGCGGCGCCGGCGTCGGCGGCACGCGTTGCGCGACGAGCCGCCCCGCCAGCGCGATGACGACCACGCTGACGGCGAGCACGCGCTCGCCGCTGCCTTCGATGCCCGCGGCCGCGCCGCCGATGATCGTGCCGATCAGGATCGCGATGAACGTGCCCATCTCGACGAGGCCGTTGCCGCCGACCAGCTCATGCTCGCCGAGATGCTGCGGCAGGTACGAATACTTGACGGGGCCGAACAGCGTCGAGTGCATCCCCATCATGAACGTGCACAGATACAGCAGCGTCGCGCTGTGCGTGACGAACCCGGCCGCGCCGACCAGCATCAGCGCGATCTCGAAGGTCTTCACGAAACGCGTGAGCGTCGCCTTGTCGTACTTGTCGGCGATCTGGCCGGACGTGGCCGAGAACAGCACGAACGGCAAAATGAAGATCGCGGAAATCAGGAACGCGGCCGTCTTCGCATCGACGCCGGAGAAGCGCGCGGTGTGATAAGTGACGAGCGACGTGAAACCGATCTTGAACACGTTGTCGTTCAGCGCGCCCAGGAACTGGGTCGTGAAGAACGGTGCGAAACGGCGCTGGCGCAACAGGTCGAACTGCGACGCGTGGGCGCGCCGTTCGTCGCGCGACGCGGAAGAGACTTGCGTGTGATCGCTCATGCGGAATACGCGCGCATCGTCTGGGCGAAGCTGCGCGGGCCTCGTGTTGTTGTTGTTGAAAAAACGGCGGCGCAGGCTGAACCTGCGCCGCCGGCCGTCGAATGGCAGCGCCCGCGCGACATGGCACCGGGCGCGGCGTGCATCACGATTTGTGCGCTTCGGCTTCCGATTCCGGCCAGTCGCGGATGTACGCCTTCAACATCCGGTTCTCGAAGCTTTGCGCCTCGACGACCGTCTTCGCGACGTCGTAGAACGAGATGACGCCCATCAGCACCTTCTTGTCGAGCACCGGCATGTAGCGCGCATGGCGCTCGAGCATCATCCGGCGCACCTCGTTGACGTCGGTTTCCGGCGTGCAGGTGAGCGGCTCGTCCATCACCTTGCGCACCTGCACGTCGCCGATCGCGCCGCCGTTCACGTGCAGGCGCAGGATGATCTCGCGGAACGTCAGCATGCCGACGAGATCGCCGTACTCCATCACGACGAGCGAACCGATATCGTGTTCGGCCATCGTATCGACCGCTTCGCGCAGCGGCTTATCGGGCGTCACCGTAAACAGCGTGTTGCCCTTCACTTTCAGAATATCGCTGACGCGCATCGTAGTCCCCTCATGCTTGAATGCAAATCGCTTTCGATCCTATCGGAAAGCCTGTCAAAAGGAAAGCGCGGGCCCGCGCGGTGCGGCCGCCAGCGCTTGCGGACGCGGGCCGCCCGCCGCACAATGGCTGCATGGACGGCGGCCCGAGGAGACGGCCATGGCGCATACGCATACGGAGCAATTCGCCAGCTTCGCTGATTTCTACCCGTACTACCTGAACGAGCACCAGAACCTGACGTCGCGACGGCTGCATTTCATCGGCTCGCTCGGCGTGATCGGCTGCGTCGCGATGGCGATCGCGACGGGCTATTGGCTATGGCTGCCGGCGGCGGTCGTGTGCGGCTACGGATTCGCGTGGGTCGGACACTTCTTCTTCGAGAAGAACCGCCCCGCCACGTTCCGGCACCCGATCTACAGCCTGATGGGCGACTGGGTGATGTTCAAGGACATCTGCACCGGCAAGATCGGGCTGTAACGCCCGCCCGGCACCGCGTCACGCCGTTTTCGGCGGCCGCGCGTGCGGGTCGGGCGCCGCGCCGGGCACCGGCCCGGGCACGCTTTCCTCCGGCTGCGCACCTGTGAGCCGGTGCGCGGCGATCAGCGACGCCAGCGATACGTCGAACCGGTCGTTCGTCAGCACGTCGAGCAACGCCGCGCCATCGACGTGGCTGCGGCGCCGCTGCAGCTGGTAGGTCAGCTCCGTGCGGTCTATCACCAGCACGTCGAACAGCTGCGCGAGCGTCAGGCGCGCCGGGTTCGCCAGCAGGATGTAGCGCGGCCCGACTTCACCGCCATCCAGCCGCGCGATCCATTCCCGCTCCTCCATCGTCAGCAGCAGCCGCTGCGCGGTTTCCATGTCGCAGCGCAACATGGTCGCGAGCCGCGTTGCCGTATAGCCCGCCTTGCCGACCTCATGCGCCTCGGCGAGCCGCGCGAGCAGTTCGAGCGCGTCGAGCAGGTCGCTGCCCGGATAGTGGATGCGATGGAACTGGCCGACGCGGATCGCCGGCAGCGCGGACGCGACCATCGCGCCGAGCAGCGCGATGAACCAGCTCAGATACACCCACAGGAGGAACACCGGTAGCGCCGCGAACGCGCCGTATACGGCCGTATAGGTCGGAATGCGCCGCACGTAATAGCCGAAGCCGCGCTTCGCGAGCTCGAACGCGATGGCCGCGAACAGGCCGCCGATCACCGCATCGCGCCACGCGACCGTGCAGTTCGGCAGGTACACGTACAGCAGCGTGAACGCGAGCACGGTCAGCGGCAGCGACACGAGCGCGAGCAGCCACTCGACGATCGACGTCGACGGCGCGGCGCCCGTGAACGCGAGCGACTGCGTAAACAGGTACGACGAAATCGACAGGCTCACGCCGAACAGCAGCGGGCCGAGCGTGATCAGCGCCCAGTACGCGAGCACGCGCTGCGCGAACGGCCGCGGCTTGCGCACGCGCCAGATCAGGTTGAACGCGGATTCTATCGTCATCATCGTCATCACCGACGTGACGACGAGCACGATCAGGCCGGCCGTCGTCAGCCCCTTGGCTTTCGCCGCGAACTGGTTCAGGTACTTGAAGATCTGGACGTTGAACTGCGCGGGCATCAGGTGGTCCGCGAGGAACCCCTGCAGCGAGATCTGGAACGACGAGAACATCGGGAACGCGGTGAACAGCGCGAACGCGACCGTCACGAGCGGCACGAGTGCCAGCATCGTCGTGAACGTGAGGCTGCCCGCCACTTGCGGGATGCGATCCTCGGCGCTGCGCCGGGCCGCGAACTGCGCGAGGCGCTTGATGGTGTCGAGATCGACGCTCAACTTCGGCAAACGGTTTCTCCTTCTTGATGCCGCGCGCCCGACGGCGCGCCGCCGCCGCGCTGCGCGACGACTTCAGCCCCTATAATAGCCGCTCGATCCAGCAGGGGCCGACTGCACCGGGCATCCGCGCGGCCGCACGCGGCCCCGCCGCCCATGAAAGACATTCTCGTCCTCTATTACAGCCGTCACGGCGCCACGCGCGATCTCGCGCTCGCGATCGCGAACGGCGTCGACAGCGTGCCCGGCATGCAGGCGCGCATCCGCACCGTGCCGTCCGTCTCGACGGTCTGCGAAGCCACCGCCCCCGACATCCCCGCCGACGGCCCGCCATACGCGGAGCTGCGCGATCTCGAGGAATGCGCGGGCCTCGCGCTCGGCTCGCCCACCCGCTTCGGCAACATGGCCGCCTCCCTCAAGTATTTCCTCGACGGCACGACCCCGCAATGGCTGTCGGGCGCGCTGACCGGCAAGCCGGCGAGCGTGTTCACGTCGACCGGCAGCCTGCACGGCGGCCAGGAATCGACGCTGCTGTCGATGATGCTACCGCTGCTGCATCACGGGATGATGATCGTCGGGATCCCGTACACGGAAGCCGCGCTCAGCACGACGCGCACCGGCGGCACGCCTTACGGCGCGTCGCACGTGTCGCAGCACGATCGCAGCGCGGCCGCCGGACTGTCGGCCGACGAAAAGGCGCTTGCAGCCGCGCTCGGCGTGCGGCTCGCCCGCGCGGCGGCCGCGCTGGCGGCCGCCCAGCCGACCGACGCCGCATGAACGCGCCCGCCCGCCCCGCCGTCGCCGCCCGGCCGCGGTACGCGCTGGCCGCCGCCGCGTGCCTCGCCGCGCTGATCGCGCTGTCGCTCGCCTGGGAGCTGTGGCTCGCGCCGCTGCGCCCGGGCGGCTCGGCGCTGATGCTCAAGGCGGTGCCGCTCGCGCTCGCGCTGCCCGGCGTCTGGCGGCGTAACATCTATACGATGCAGTGGGCGAGCATGCTGATCCTCGTCTATCTTGCCGAAGGCATCGTGCGCGGCATGTCCGACCGCGGGCTGTCCGCGACGCTCGGCTGGTGCGAGACCGCGCTCGCCGTCGGCTTCTTCGTGGCCGCGCTTGCCTACGTCGCGCCGTTCAAGCGCGCGGCGAAAAAGCAGCGCGCTGCGTCCTGACCCTTACGCGACCGACCGTGATGATTTCTTCCGAAGCCTTCGTATCCGCCTGCCGCGACGCGATCGGCGCCGCCGGCGTGCTGACCGATCCGCATGACACCGAACCGTTCCTGACCGACTGGCGCCGCCGCTACAAGGGCAGCGCGTGTGCGGTGCTGAAACCGGCCGATACGGCGGAAGTCGCCGCGCTCGTCCGGCTCGCGAACGTGCACGGCGTCGCGCTCGTGCCGCAGGGCGGCAATACGGGCCTCGCCGGCGGCGCGACGCCCGACGCGAGCGGCGCCCAGGCCGTGCTGAGTCTCGCGCGCCTGAACCGCGTGCGCGCGCTCGATCCGCACAACAATACGATCACGGTCGAAGCCGGTGTGATCCTCGCCGACGTGCAGGCGCGCGCCCGCGAAGGCGGCCGCCTGTTCGCGCTGAGCCTCGCCGCCGAAGGCAGCTGCACGATCGGCGGCAACCTGTCGACCAACGCGGGCGGCACCGCGGTGCTGCGCTACGGCAACGCGCGCGAACTGTGCCTCGGGCTCGAGGTCGTGACGCCGCAGGGCGAGATCTGGGACGGCCTGCGCGGGCTGCGCAAGGACAACACCGGCTACGACCTGCGCGACCTGTTCATCGGCGCGGAGGGCACGCTCGGGATCATCACGGCCGCCGTGATGAAGCTGCATCCGCTGCCCGCCGCGCAGGTCACCGCGCTGGCCGCGCTCGAGTCGCCGCACGCGGCGCTCGACTTCCTCGCGCTCGCGCAGCGCGCGGCCGGCCCGCTGCTGACCGGCTTCGAGCTGATGTCGGACTTCTGCATGAAACTCGTCGGCAAGCACTATCCGCAGCTGCGCTACCCGTTCGACCACCCCCATGCGCAGACGGTGCTGCTCGAGCTGTCGGACAACGAGAGCGAGGCGCATGCGCGCACGCTGTTCGAGACGCTGATGGAACAGGCGTTCGAGGCCGGGCTCGTGGTCGACGCGGTGGTTGCGGAAAATCTCGCGCAATCGCGCGCGTTCTGGGGCCTGCGCGAACACATTCCGCTCGCCCAGGCCGACGAAGGGCTCAACATCAAGCACGACATCGCGGTGCCGATATCGTCGATCGCGCGCTTCATCGACGAAACCGACGCGGCGATCCAGCAGGCCGCGCCGGGGGCGCGGATGGTCACGTTCGGCCATCTCGGCGACGGCAACCTGCACTACAACGTGCAGACGCCCGAAGGCGGCGACCCGAAGGCGTTCCTCACGGAATTCCAGAAGCCGATCAACCGGATCGTCTACGACAACGTGCATCGCCACCACGGCACGATCAGCGCGGAACACGGGATCGGCCAGTTGAAGATCGACGACGCGCAGCGCTACAAGTCGCCGGTCGAAACGGCGCTCATGCGCACGCTGAAGACGGCGCTCGACCCGCGCGGGCTGATGAATCCCGGCAAGGTCCTGCGCTGAAGCCACCTACCCCGGAGCGATGGCCATGAGAATCCGCGTGCTGTCCGACCTGCATCTCGAATGCAACGCGCCCGACACGATCGTCCATGCCGACGCGGATCTCGTCGTGCTGGCCGGCGACATCCACAATCACGCGGAAGGCCTGCGCTGGGCCGCCGAGACGTTCGATCCCGCCGTGCCGGTGGTCTACGTGCCGGGCAACCACGAGTACTACGACGGGGAATTCGGCGCGCTCGAAACCGCGATGCGCGACGCCGCGCATACGCTCGACAACGTGCATTATCTGAACAACGGCGTGTACGTCGATCCGGCGCGGCGCTTTCGCGTGCTGGGCACGACGCTGTGGAGCGATTTCACGCTGTTCGGCGCGGACGATGCGAGCGTCGCGCACGCGATCGAGGCCGGCAGGCGCGTGATGCTCGATTTCAAGGGATTGATCCAGGTGACGTGGCCGCATGAAGCCGCGCTGCATGCGGGCGGCACGCCGGAGCGGGACTTCGCGCCTGCCGACGCGATCGCGCTGCACCGGCACGGCCGCGCGTGGCTGGAAGCGCGCCTCGCGACGCCGTTCGCGGGGCGCACGATCGTCGTCACCCATCATGCACCGCACCTGCGCTCGCTGGCGGAGCGTTACGCGGAAGACCTGGCGTCGGCGGGATTCGTCACGGACATGGCGGAACTCGTGCGGCCGCCCGTGGATCTGTGGATCCACGGCCACACGCATACTTCATTCGATTACGTGACCGACAGCGGCACGCGCGTGGTGTGCAACCCGCGCGGCTATATCTTCCGGCGCACCGGGGAGCTGGAAAATCCCGCGTTTGCGTGGGACAAAGTGGTCGAGCTCGGCTAAACGCCGGACCCTGTGGCCGCGCGATGCGGCCCTTTCCGATCGGGCATGCCGCCCGATCAGCGCTCGGCGCGGCGCGATCCGGTCGACGACGCGCGCACCCGCACCGGTACCGGCTTCATGCGTGCCTTCATCGCGCGCAGCAGATCCCGCGTAGCCGCGGCGGCGGCGGCCGCGCCAAGCAGAACGCCAAGGCCGATCATCAATTGGGTATCCATTGCGACTCCGGGTGTGGGCAGATCCATGTCTCTATGATCCAACAGTATCAAACTGTCTGCCGGCCGATGGTAAAAAAATGTTGCACGAACGACAAATCTCGTCAGATCGGCGTGGAGCGCGCCGTCATGTCGCAGCCCTGAACTGCGCGAGCACGGCTTCGTCGGCTTCGAGCGTCGCCGGCAACTCGTCGCGCAGGAAATCGACCCAGGTGCGGATTTTCGCGTCGAGGTACTGGCGCGACGGATACAGCGCGTAGATGTTCATCACGTGCGACCGGTATTCGGGCAACACGCGCACGATGTTGCCGCTGCGCAGCCCGCCGATCGCCGAATAGAGCGGCAACCCGCCGATCCCCATCCCTTCCCGCACGGCCACCGCGAGCGCCTCGGCGACGTTCACGCGGAACGGCGGCGCCGTGATCGGAATCACCTCGTCGCCGTGCGGCCCCGACAGCGCCCACTCGTCGAAGTGAAAGCCCGGCGCGACCATCCCGAGACAAATGTGCTGCTCGAGATCCGCCGGCGTATGCGGCGCGCCGTGCGCGTCGACATAGCCGGGCGACGCGCACACCACGCTGTAGCTCTCGCCGAGCCGCTGCGACACGAGCCCCGAATCCGGCAGGTCGCGGCCGACGACGATCGCGACGTCGTACCCCTCGTCGAGCAGGTCGGGCATCCGCTGCGCGAGCGTCAGCTCGACGTGCACGTCCGGATAGCGCTGCCGGTAGCGCGCAATCGCCGGCACCAGATAGTGCTGCCCGAGGCTCGTGAAGCAATGGACCTTCAGCTTGCCCGACGGGCGCGCGTGCGCGTCGCCCGCTTCGGCTTCGGCCTGATCGACATACGCGAGGATCTGCTCGCAGCGCTGCAGGTAGCGCTCGCCCGCTTCGGTCAGCGCGATCCGGCGCGTCGTCCGGTTGAGAAGGCGCGTGCGCAGGTGCGCCTCGAGATCCGACACGGCGCGCGACGCATAGGCGGTCGTCGAATTCATCTGCTGAGCGGCGGCGGTAAAGCTTCCCGCATCGACCACGCGGACGAATACCCGCATGTTTTGTAACGTATCCATCCCATTACCCCTTTGAATCCGGGTGGATTGTTGCACAGGGGCCAACAAATATTATCTCAGGATTCGTAAAAATGACTTGCACCGTTGTCCGTTTATTCAGGAATCACTGAAAAATATAATCGCAGCCGACTCATCTATATCCGAAAGGGAGAAAATCGTGCGGTCTCCGGCAACAAAAGGGACGCTGGCACTGGCGGTTCTTGCAGTCTCATTAATAATGACCGGCTGCGCGAGCATGGGCGACAACAAGCCCAAGTCCACCCGCATCGAAGCGAACGCGCTCGACGCCGGCGCGGCTATCCGCGCGGCCGACCGCGACGCGGGCTGGCCCGCGTCCGACTGGTGGCGCGCGTACCGCGACCCGCAGCTCGACGCGTGGATCGCCGCCGCCCAGGCCGGCAACCCGACCCTCGCGGCGGCCGAGGCTCGCGTGCGCGAAGCGCAGGCAATGGCGCGCGTGGCCCGGTCGGCGGAGCTGCCGCAGATCAACGGCAACCTGTCGCTGATGCGCCAGCACTGGCCCGACAACGTCTACTACGGCCCGGGGCCGCTCGCCGACACCGACACGTGGAACAACACCGGCACGCTCGGCCTGTCGTATCACCTCGACCTGTGGGGCAAGGACAAGAACGCGACCGAGCGCGCGCTCGACACCGCGCATGCGACCGCGGCCGACGCACGAGCCGCGAAGCTCGAGCTGGAGGTCAACGTGGTGCGCGCGTATGTCGGCATGTCGATGAACTACGCGCTGCTCGACCTCGCGCACGAGACGTTCGAACGCCAGCGCGCGCTGGCCGATCTCGCGCGCAAGCGTCTGCAGGCCGGGATTGGCACGCAGCTCGAAGTCAGCCAGGCCGAATCGACGCTGCCCGACTACGAGCGCCAGATCGACAGCTACGAAGAAGCCATCCAGCTCGCGCGCCATCAGCTCGCCGCGCTCGCGGGCAAGGGCCCGGGCGCCGGCGACGCGATCAAGCGGCCGAGCCTCGCGCTCGACGCGCCGGCCGGCCTGCCGTCCGCGATGCCGGCCGACCTGCTCGGCCGCCGCCCGGATGTCGTCGCGGCCCGCTGGACGGTCGACGCGCAAGCCCGCGGCATCGATGTCGCGAAGGCCGCGTTCTACCCGAACATCGACCTGCTCGCGACGGTCGGCGGCTTCGGCGTGACCGCGCCGTTCACCGACTTCCTGCGCGCGATGAACGGCGGCTGGACGGCCGGCCCCGCGCTGTCGCTGCCGATCTTCGAAGGCGGCCGCCTGCGCGCGCAACTCGGTGCGGCCGATGCCGGCTACGACCAGGCGGTCGAGCGTTACAACCAGACGGTCGTCGGCGCGCTGAAGGACATCGCCGACCAGGTCGTGCGGATCCGCTCGCTCGATACGCAGAAGAAGGACGCCGCGCGCTCGGTGGCCGCCAACGACCGCAGCTACCAGCTGTCGCGCGAAGGCTTCCGCCGCGGGCTGACCGATTACGTGAACGTGCTGATCGCGCAACAGCAGCTGCTGCGCGCGCAGGAGACGGCGGCCCGCATCGACGCGGAACGCCTCGCCGCGCACGCGCAGCTGATGGCCGCGCTCGGCGGCGGTGTCGAAACGGGCGAGGACGGACGGGACGGCCATCCGTCGGGCGACCATCCGTCGCGCGACGAATCCGCCACGGGTGCCGCCGCGCCGGCGGCCGCATCGGGTGCGAAGCCCGTCGCGGCCATCGCCCGGCCCGCGCAGGTCGCGACGGCCGGTGCGAGCGCCACGCCGGCCGCACGGTAACGCGGAGCGACCGTCATGTCAGTCTCCTCCCCCGCTTCCACGCCCGCCGGCGGCCCGCTCGCGGCCTGGTACGCCGCGTTCGGCGACTGGGCCCGCAACGACGGCGCCGCATGGCTCTATCTGTTCAAGGCCCTGCTCGCCGCGTTCATCGCGACCGGCGTGTCGATGCGGCTCGACCTGCCGGCGCCGAAGACGGCGATGACCACGGTGTTCATCGTGATGCAGCCGCAAAGCGGCGCCGTGCTCGCGAAGAGCTTCTACCGGGTCGCCGGCACGATCTTCGGGCTGATCGCGACGCTCACGTTCGTCGGGCTGTTCCCGCAGCAGCCGCAGCTGTTCCTGCTGGCGGTCGCGCTGTGGATCGCGCTGTGCACGGCCGGCGCCGCGCGCAACCGCAACTTCCGCAGCTACGGCTTCCTGCTCGCCGGCTATACGACCGCGCTGATCGGCCTGCCCGCGTCGCAGCATCCGGACGGCGCGTTCATGAGCGCCATGACGCGCGTGTCCGAGGTCATCATCGGGATCGTGTCGGCCGGCGTCGTCAGCGCGCTGGTGTTTCCGCAGTACACGGGCGAGCAGATGCGCACGACGGTACGCACGCGCTTCGGCGGCTTCGTCGACTACGTCGCGGCGGCCCTGTCGGGCAAGCTCGACCGTGCGCACATCGAAACGATCCATACGCGCTTCGTCGCCGACGTGGTCGGTTTCGAGGCCGCGCGCAGCATGGCCGTGTTCGAGGATCCGGACACGCGGATGCGCAGCGGCCGCCTCGCGCGACTGAACAGCGAGTTCATGAGCGTGTCGAGCCGCTTCCATGCGCTGCACCAGCTGATGAACCGGCTGCGCGCGGCCGGCGCACAGGCCGCGATCGATGCGATCGAGCCGTACTTCCGCGAGATCGCGCCGCTCCTGACCCGCAACGGCGAACCCGTGCGCACGTCGACCGACGCGGCGCGCGCGGCCGAACAGCTGCTCGCATGGCGCGACGCGCTGCCGCGGCGCATTCGCGCCACGCGCGCGGCGCTCGAAACGCAGCCGGATTTTCCGCTGCTCGACTTCGACACGGCCGCCGAGTTGCTGTACCGCTTCATCACCGACCTGCACGAATACGCGGCGACCTACGCGTCGCTGTCGACCGCGACGCACGAGCGCGAACGCTGGATCGAGCGCTACGAGCCGCGCACCAACGTGACGGCGATGGTGATCGCCGCGATCCGCACAGCGACCGTGATCCTCGTGCTCGGCTGGTTCTGGATCGAGACCGCGTGGCCGAGCGGCGTGACGATGACGCTGACGGCGGCGGCCACCTGCGCGCTCGCGTCGTCGACGCCGCGCCCGACCGCGATGTCCGCACAGATGGGCATCGGGACGGCCCTGGCCGTCTGCACGGGTTTCCTGCTGATGTTCGGCATCTACCCGCACATCGACGGCTTCCCGCTGCTGTGCGTGGCGCTCGCGCCGCTGCTCGCGATCGGCATCTACATGACGATGAAGCCGAAGCTCGCGGGCTACGGGATGGGCTACCTGATCTTCTTCTGCTTCCTCGCCGGCCCCGACAACATCACGCACTACGATCCGACGAGCTTCATGAACGATGCGCTCGCGCTGGTGCTGTCGATGGTGGTGTCGGCGATCGCGTTCGCGGTGCTGTTCCCGCCGACCGCGCCGTGGCTGAAGAAGCGGCTGTTCGCCGACCTGCGCCATCAGGTGGTCGCCGCGTGCCACGCCCGGCTCGCCGGCTTGCGCACGCGCTTCGAGAGTGGCGCGCGCGACCTGATGTATCAGGCGCACACGCTGTCGGCCGACCAGCCCGACGTGCAGCGCGACGCGCTGCGCTGGATGTTCGCGGTGCTGGAAACGGGCAACGCGGTGCTCGACCTGCGCGCCGAGCTGGCGGCGCTGCCGTCCGACCCGCGCCATGCGCCGACGACGCCGTGGCGACGCGCGATCGAGACGATGCGCACCGCGCTGTCCAGGCTGTTCAGCAAGCCGGACGCAGCGCGCTTCGACGCGACGCTCGCGGCGGTCAATGCCGCCATCGACGCAACCCGGCACACGCTCGATGCCGTCACGCCGTCGCGCGACGAGCGCCACCGGCTGCAGCGCATCCTGAGCCATCTGCATTTCGTACGCACGGCGCTGCTCGATCCGGAATCGCCGCTCGAGCCGCTCAACCGCAACCGCCCCGTGCGTCCCCAACAAGGAGCCTCGTCATGATGCCGCGTGAAATCGCCATTCTCGATGCCTACATGCCCACGGTGGTCCTGATGTTCGTCCTGGGTGCGCTGGCAACCTGGGCCGTCGACCGCGTGCTCGCCTATACGGGCCTCTACCGTCACGTCTGGCACCCGTCGTTGTTCCGCGCGTGCCTTCTCGTCTGCATTTGCGGCGGACTGAGTCTTGCCGTTTACCGTTGATTCCGAACCATCATGATGCTCAGAAAACTCTTCGGCTTCGTCGCGACCGCCGTCATCCTTCTCGTCGCGATCCTGATCGGGCGCTCGCTGTGGGTGCACTACATGGACGATCCCTGGACCCGCGACGGGCGCGTGCGCGCCGAGATCGTCAACGTCGCGCCGGACGTGTCGGGCGCGATCGTCGAGCTGCCCGTGCATGACAACCAGCTCGTGAAAAAGGGCGACCTGATCATGCAGATCGACCCGTCGCACTACCAGATCGCGGTCGAGCAGGCCCAGGCGGCCGTCGCCGCCCGCCGCGCGGAACTGCAGATGCGCCGCGACGACGCGGCCCGTCGCGCCGACCTCGACGCGCTCGTCGTGTCGAAGGAAAACCGCGAGAACGCCGCGCACAGCGCGTCGAGCGCCGACGCGCAGTACCAGCAGGCGATCGCCGCGCTCGACGCCGCGAAGCTCAATCTCGAACGCACGCGCGTGGTCGCGCCGGTCGACGGCTACGTGACGAACCTGCAGACGTTCAAGGGCAACTACGCGGTAGCCGGCCAGGCGAAGCTCGCGATCGTCGACAGCCACTCGTTCTGGGTCTACGGCTACTTCGAGGAAACCAAGCTGCCGCGCGTGAAGATTGGCGCGCCCGCCGAGATGCGGCTGATGAGCGGCGGCGTGATGAAAGGCCACGTCGAGAGCATCTCGCGCGGCATCTACGATCGCGACAACCCGCAAAGCCGCGACCTCGTCGCGGACGTGAACCCGACCTTCAACTGGGTGCGCCTCGCGCAGCGCGTGCCGGTCCGCATCCGGATCGACGAAGTGCCGGCCGACGTGGTGCTGTCGGCGGGCACGACCTGCACGGTCATCATCGACCCGGACCAGCAGAAGAAGAAGTCCTAAGCGCCGGCGGCGGGGCGCTTACGCCGCGATGCGAAAGCGCCCGACCAGCGACTTGAGCGCCTGCGCCTGCTCGTCGAGCGCATTCGCCGCGGCGGCGGCCTGTTCGACGAGCGCCGCGTTCTGCTGGGTGCCGGAATCCATCTGCATCACCGCTCGGCCGATCTCGTCGATCCCGGCGCTCTGCTCGTCCGACGCCGCGGAGATTTCGCCGATGATGTCGGTCACGCGCTTGACCGCCCGCACCACGTCGTCCATCGTGCGGCCCGCGTCGTGCGCGAGCGCCGCCCCGTTCGCGACGCGCTCGACCGACGCGCCGATCAGCGTACGGATCTCCTTCGCCGCGCTCGCCGCCCGCTGCGCGAGCAGCCGCACTTCGCCCGCGACCACCGAAAAACCACGGCCCTGCTCACCCGCGCGCGCCGCCTCGACCGCCGCGTTCAACGCGAGGATGTTGGTCTGGAACGCGATTCCCTCGATCGTGCCGATGATGTCGCGGATGTTCTTCGCGCTGTCGTCGATCTCGCTCATCGTCGCGACCACGCGCCCGACGACTTCGCCGCCGGCTTCCGCGACGGCCGACGCATTAGCTGCGAGCGCGCTCGCCTGCCGCGCGTTTTCGGCGTTCTGCCGCACGGTCGACGTGAGCTCTTCCATGCTGGCCGCGGTGCGCTCGAGCGCGACGGCCTGCTGCTCGGTACGCCGCGACAGGTCGAGATTGCCGGTCGAGATCTCGCCGGACGCAGCCGCGATCGCCTCGGCGCTCACGGCGATCTCGCCGACGGTCGCCGCGAGCCCGGTCTGCATGTCGGACAGCGCACGCACCATGCTGTCGCGGTCGTGGCGGCCGAGCGGGATCGGCCGCGTGAGGTCGCCGCGCGCGATGTCGGCGGCGATCGCCTTCGCATCGGCGGGCTCGCCGCCGAGCTGCGACGCGAGGCGGCGCACGACCCGTTCGGCGATCACGATCGCCAGCACGAACAGCGCGGCCGTCATCGCCGCGATCATCGCGAACGACGATGAAAAGATCGTTGCGGACGCATCGAGTGTCGCCTTCGACTTCGCGCCGCGCGTCTTCACGAGCATGGCGACCAACTTCTCGAGCTTGGCGGTCTCGACCAGCAGCGACACGTCCTGCGTGCCGACCTGCCAGTTCATCTGCGACAGGTCGAGCGGCTGCGCCTGCACGAGCGCGACGAAATCGCGCAGATGGCCGCTCCACGTGCCGACCGCCATCGAGAACGCGCGCAGGCGCGCGGAATCGTCCGCATCGGCAGGATCCGCGTAATGCTGCAGCGTCGCGAGCGCCTGGCCGATCGACGCGAGCCCCGCGCGAATCTCGGCGCCCAGGTCGTCGCGCTCCTTCGCGGTGGTCGCGGTCAGCAGCATCTTCTGCGCGCGGCTCGCACGCAGCACCTCGGCGCGCACTTCCTCCGCCGCGCGGCTCGCGACGTGCCCCTGCTCGTAGACCGACGCGATCGACGCGTTCAGCCGGCTGATCTGCCACAGCGAAAACACGCCGATCGCGAGCGTGCCGGCCAGCAGGATCGCGAACGCCGCGCGCAACGTCGCCTTGACCGTCCAGGGCCGGCGTTCGCGCCGGGCCGCGCGCGGACGTCGTGCGGCGGCGGGCCGCGCGGCCGCACCGGATGCGCTGGTGGCCGCACCCGGCCGCGGATGCAATGATGCTGCTTTCATCGATATATCCCCGTATTGATCCCACCACCGGACAGGTCGGGCCCGGCGGTCACCGTGATGCCCGCCCGGCTCGTGGCCGGTGCGGTGCGCGGCGCGCCTCTGTTGCCGTTGCGTCGTTCTACGGCCGCCCTCGCCGTTCCTTGAGTCCGGACAAACACCGAGCCGAGCCCTGTGTGCCCGCGCTCACGGCAGACGCGCTGCCTGCGTTATACCCGGCCAAAAAAGGGCGGAATGGCCGATCAGCCGGCCCCGCGGCTGGCGGCGATGTCCGAATCGCGATAAAAGTTGGCCGGACATTCTCGATACGCCACATTACACTTCTTTGACGCAACAACGATTCGAACGCGCCGATCCCCATCAGAGCGCGTCCCGTCACCTCAACTCGCTCAGCTCACATGGAAACCAGCCTCGATACGGGTGCCGGCAACGCCGCCGCAGCCCAGCCGTCTGCTCCACCCGCCGCGCGCACCGTCTACCCGGTGCTCGGCGCGATCAGCTTCTCGCACATGCTCAACGACATGATCCAGTCGTTGATCCTCGCGATCTATCCGATGCTCAAGAGCCAGTTCGCGCTGTCGTTCGCGCAGATCGGCCTGATCACGCTGACCTACCAGATCACCGCATCGCTGCTGCAGCCGCTCATCGGGCTCTATACGGACAAGCGGCCCAAGCCCTATTCGCTGCCGGTCGGGATGGGCTTCACGCTCGCGGGGCTGCTGCTGATGTCGGCCGCGCAGAACTTCCCGACGCTGCTGGCGGCGGCGGCCCTGGTCGGCTGCGGCTCGTCGGTGTTCCATCCGGAATCGTCGCGGGTCGCGCGGATGGCGTCGGGGGGCCAGCACGGGCTCGCGCAGTCGCTGTTCCAGGTCGGCGGCAACGCCGGCTCGGCGCTCGGGCCGCTGCTCGCCGCGCTGGTGATCATTCCGCACGGCCAGCACAGCATCGCGTGGTTCTCGGCGGCCGCGCTCGTCGCGATGGTCGTGCTCACGCAGATCGGCCACTGGTACAAGAAGCATCCGTCGATGAAGAAGAAGGCCGCCGCGGCCGGCCATCCGACGCTGTCGCCGCGCCGCGTGCTCGCCGCGATCGGCGTGCTGGTGCTGCTGGTGTTCTCGAAGTACTTCTATCTCGCGAGCATCAACAGCTATTTCACGTTCTATCTGATCGACAAGTTCCACCTGTCGGTGCAGGCCGCGCAGATCCACCTGTTCGTGTTCCTCGCGGCCGTGGCGGCCGGCACGCTGATCGGCGGGCCGGTCGGCGACCGGATCGGCCGCAAGTACGTGATCTGGGTGTCGATCCTCGGCGTCGCGCCGTTCACGCTGCTGCTGCCGTACGCGAACCTGTTCTGGACGAGCGTGCTGAGCGTGATCATCGGCATTGTGCTGGCGTCGGCGTTCGCCGCGATCCTCGTCTATGCGACGGAGCTGATGCCGGGCAAGGTCGGGATGGTCGCAGGCCTGTTCTTCGGCTTCGCGTTCGGCCTGGGCGGCGTGGGCGCCGCCGTGCTGGGCCAGCTCGCGGACGCGACGAGCATCACGTTCGTCTACAAGGTGTGCTCGTTCCTGCCGCTGATCGGCGTGCTGACGGTGTTCCTGCCGAACCTCGAAAGCGCGCGCCGCAAGAAGGCGTGACGGGCGGCCGCGGCATGCGTGCCGCGGCTGGTCGGTCGGCTTGAAGGGAAAACGACGACGGCGGCTTCAGGCCGCCGTCGTCGCATGCAGCGTCAGGAAACGCTTGAGGATGCCGGTCGAATAGCTGCTCGCGATCGCCGACAGGAAGTGCGAGAACGACTGCGTCGCGTGGTCGTCGGCAGTATCGGAGATCGTGCGCACGAGAGCGAACGGCACGTCGTGTTCGGCGCACACCTGCGCGATCGCCGCGCCTTCCATCTCGACCGCGAGCGCGTCGGGCAACGCATCGCGCAGCGCGACGACCTCGCGCTCGCTCGACACGAAGCGGTCGCCGCTGATGATCAGCCCGCCGTGCAGCGACGCGCCGGCCAGCCCGAAACGCTCGGCGAACCGCGCGCCCTCCTCGGCGACGAACAGCGTGCATGCGGCCTTCAGGCGGGCCGTCAGTTCCAGGTCGGTCGCGAACCGCGTGATGCCGAGCAGCGGCACCTCGTAGCGCGGAAACAGTGGCGACGCATCGAGGTCGTGCTGCAGCAGCGTATCTGCGACGACGACATCGCCGACGCGCACGGTGCGCGACACACCGCCGGCGACCCCGGTGAACACGACGCCGGACACGCCGAACACATGGATCAGTGCACTGACCGTCGCGGCGGCCGCGACCTTGCCGACCCGCGCGAGCGTGACGACGCAAGCCGCGCCGTGCACCGTGCCGAGGTGGTAGTCGCGGCGGCCAAGCGTGATCGTCTTCATCACGCCCTCGGCGCGCATCGCGGCGATCAGGTCGCCGAGCTCCTCGGGCAGCGCGGCCAGAATGCCGAGCGGGCGCATCGAAACCGTTCCGACCATGTCGATGCTCATCATTCCACCGCCTGCAGTTTCGCGACTGCCAGCGCGAGCCACTTCTCGCCGTGCCGCTTGAACTTTACCTGCGCCTTCGCATCGGCGCCGTTGCCCTCGAGCGCGGTGACCGTGCCTTCGCCGAACTTGGTGTGAAATACCTGCTGGCCGACGCGAAAGCCGATGTCGGCCGCGCGCTGCTTGTTCGCGAACGCCGGCAGCGGCGCGGAAACCGCCGCGTCGACGACCTGCTCGCGACTGCCGCCACCCGGCCGCGAGAACCAATCGCGCCCCCAGCCGGCGTTGTCCGAGCGGCCGCCCCAGCGTGCGCCCGCCTCGACCTTCGGCGTGAGCCACTTCAGCACGTGCTCCGGCAATTCGTCGAAGAAGCGCGAGCGCACGTTGTAGCGCGTCTGGCCGTGCAGCATCCGGCTCTGCGCGAACGACAGGTAGAGCCGCTCCTTCGCGCGCGTGATCGCGACGTACATCAGCCGGCGCTCTTCCTCGAGGCCGTCCGATTCGAGCACGCTGTTCTCGTGCGGGAACAGCCCTTCCTCGAGGCCGGTGATGAACACGGCCGAGAACTCGAGGCCCTTCGCCGCGTGCACCGTCATCAGCTGCACGGCGTCCTGGCCGGCCTGCGCCTGGTTGTCGCCGGCTTCGAGCGAGGCGTGCGACAGGAAGCCCGCGAGAGGCGTCATCGTGTCGGGGTTCTGCGCGGGGTCGTCGAGCGGCGCCGGATCCAGCACGTCGACCGACGGATCGTTCGCGTCCACGCCGAGCTCCGGCGCCGCGATCGCCCCCGCGCGCAGCGGGATCGAGCGGGCCGGCGCGTCGAGCCCGTAGCCTTCCTCGCTGACGAACGCGGTGGCCGCGTTCACGAGTTCCTGCAAGTTCTCGAGGCGGTCCTGGCCTTCGCGCTCGCCCTGGTAGAAATCGGCGAGGCCGCTCGCGCGCACGACGTACTCGACCGTCTCGGGCAGGCTCATTTGCTGCGTCTCGGCGCGCATCTTCGCGATCAGCGTCGCGAACCCGCCGAGGCTCGTGCCGGCCTTGCCGGTCACGTACGGAATCGCGGCGGCCATCGAGCAGTCGTACAGGCGCGCGGCATCCGCGAGCTGCTCGATGGAGCGCGCGCCGATCCCGCGCGTCGGGAAGTTCACGACGCGGGCGAACGCGGTGTCGTCGTTCGGGTTGTCGATCAGGCGCAGGTACGCGAGCGCATGCTTCACTTCCTGGCGCTCGAAGAAGCGCAGGCCGCCGTACACGCGATACGGAATGCCCGAAGTCATCAGCGTGTGCTCGATCGCGCGCGATTGCGCGTTGCTGCGATACAGGACCGCGACTTCGCTGCGCGACATCCCGGTGTTGATCAGCGAGCGGATCTCCTCGACGATCCAGCCGGCTTCCTGCGCATCAGTGCTCGCCTCGTACACGCGCACGGGCTCGCCGTGGCCGGCGTCGGTGCGCAGGTTCTTGCCGAGGCGGTGCGCGTTGTTCGAGATCAGCTGGTTCGCCGCGTCGAGGATGTTGCCGTGCGACCGGTAGTTCTGCTCGAGCTTGATCAGGTTGCGCACGCGGAATTCGTCTTCGAAGTCGCGCATGTTGCCGACGTTCGCGCCGCGGAACGCGTAGATCGACTGGTCGTCGTCGCCGACCGCGAAGATCGCGTTCTCGCCGCCCGCGAGCATCTTCAGCCACGCGTACTGCAGCTTGTTGGTGTCCTGGAACTCGTCGACGAGGATGTGCCTGAAGCGTGCCTGGTAGTGCGCGCGCAGCGGTGCGTTGTACGCGAGCAGCTCGTAGCAGCGCAGCAGCAGCTCGGGGAAGTCGACCACGCCCTCGCGCTGGCACTGCTGGTCGTACGCCTGGTACAGCTCGACGAACTTGCGGTTGAAGTTGTCGGTCGCGTCGACCTTGTCGGGACGCAGCCCCTGCTCCTTCGCGTTGTTGATGAAGTACTGGACATTCTTCGGCGGGTACTTCTCGTCGTCGACGTTCGCCGCCTTCATCAGCCGCTTGATCGCGGACAACTGATCGGCCGTGTCGAGGATCTGGAAGGTCTGCGGCAGGCCGGCGTCGCGCCAGTGGGTGCGCAGCATCCGGTTGCACAGCCCGTGGAACGTGCCGATCCACATCCCGCGCGTGTCGATCGGCATCATCGCTGACAAGCGCGCCATCATCTCGCGCGCGGCCTTGTTCGTGAAGGTGACGGCCAGCACGGTGGGCGGCGACGCGTACCCCTGCTGGATCAGCCACGCGATGCGGGTGATCAGCACGCGGGTCTTGCCGCTGCCCGCCCCCGCGAGGATCAGCGCCGGTTCGTTCGGCAACGTGACGGCGGCGTATTGTTCAGGGTTCAGATTGGCGAGCAGATCGGGCATGGAGCGGCAGCGGGCGTGCGAGAGAAATGCGGACCCGACATTATAAGTCGGCGGCGCGATGCCGTTTCCGATCCGTTCGGCCTCGCGCCGCCGCGGCGCAGTGAGGGCCACCCGACGGGCCGGCGCGGACCCTGCAATGGCTGGCCGATGTGCATCCATTTATAATTGCCGGATTCGGCATCCAATTCACGCATTTTTCGGCAGATTTCCAACCATGAGCGACAGCACGCTTGCGAAGAGTTTCGAACCCCACACCATCGAGTCCCAATGGGGGCCGGAGTGGGAAAAACGCGGCTATGCCGCCCCGGCCTTCGACCCGGCGCGCCCCGATTTCGCGATCCAGCTGCCGCCGCCGAACGTCACCGGCACGCTGCACATGGGCCACGCGTTCAACCAGACGATCATGGACGGCCTCGCGCGCTATCACCGGATGCTCGGCGAGAACACGCTGTGGGTGCCTGGCACCGACCACGCGGGGATCGCGACCCAGATCGTCGTCGAGCGCCAGCTCGATGCGCAAGGCGTGTCGCGCCATGACCTCGGCCGCGAGAAGTTCGTCGAGCGCGTGTGGGAGTGGAAGCAGCAGTCCGGCTCGACGATCACCGGCCAGGTGCGCCGCCTCGGCGCGTCGACCGACTGGTCACGCGAATATTTCACGATGGACGACAAGATGTCGGCCGCCGTGCGCGACGTGTTCGTCACGCTCTACGAACAGGGCCTGATCTACCGCGGCAAACGCCTCGTCAACTGGGATCCGGTGCTGCTCACCGCGGTGTCGGATCTCGAGGTCGCGAGCGAAGAGGAAAACGGCCACCTGTGGCACATCCGCTACCCGCTCGTCGACGGTTCGGGGTCGCTGACCGTCGCGACGACGCGTCCCGAGACGATGCTCGGCGACGTCGCGCTGATGGTCCACCCGGAAGACGAGCGCTACGCGCACCTGATCGGCAAGCTCGTCACGCTGCCGCTGACGGGCCGCGAGATCCCGGTGATCGCCGACGACTACGTCGATCGCGAGTTCGGCACGGGCGTCGTGAAGGTCACGCCCGCGCACGACTTCAACGACTACCAGGTCGGCCTGCGCCACAATCTCGCGCCGATCGAGATCCTGACGCTCGACGCGAAGATCAACGACAACGGCCCCGAGCAGTATCGCGGCCTCGACCGCTTCGACGCACGCAAGGCGATCGTCGCCGACCTCGACGCGCAGGGCTTCCTCGACTCCGTGAAGCCGCACAAGCTGATGGTGCCGCGCGGCGACCGCACGGGCGTCGTGATCGAGCCGATGCTGACCGACCAGTGGTTCGTCGCGATGACGAAGGCGGCGCCGGAAGGCACGTTCAACCCGGGCAAGTCGATCACCGAAACGTCGCTCGACGTCGTGCGCAGCGGCCAGATCAAGTTCGTGCCGGAAAACTGGACGACCACCTACTACCAGTGGCTCGAGAACATCCAGGACTGGTGCATCTCGCGCCAGCTGTGGTGGGGTCACCAGATTCCCGCGTGGTACGGCGAGAACGGCGAGGTGTTCGTCGCGCGCAACGAGGAAGAAGCGCGCGCGCAGGCCGCCGCGAAGGGCTATGCCGGCGCGCTCAAGCGCGACGAGGACGTGCTCGACACGTGGTTCTCGTCGGCGCTGGTGCCGTTCTCGTCGCTCGGCTGGCCGAACGAAACGCCTGAACTGCAGCACTTCCTGCCGTCGTCGGTGCTCGTCACGGGCTTCGACATCATCTTCTTCTGGGTCGCCCGGATGGTGATGATGACCACGCACTTCACCGGCAAGGTGCCGTTCCACACCGTGTACGTGCACGGCCTCGTGCGCGACGCGGAAGGCCAGAAGATGTCGAAGAGCAAGGGCAACACGCTCGACCCGATCGACATTGTCGACGGCATTGACCTCGAAACGCTGGTCGCGAAGCGCACGACGGGCCTGATGAACCCGAAGCAGGCCGCCACCATCGAGAAGAAGACGCGCAAGGAATTCCCGGACGGCATCGCCGCGTTCGGCACCGACGCGCTGCGCTTCACGATGGCGTCGATGGCGACGCTCGGCCGCAACGTGAACTTCGACCTCGCTCGCTGCGAAGGCTATCGCAACTTCTGCAACAAGCTGTGGAACGCGACGCGCTTCGTGCTGATGAACTGCGAAGGCCACGACTGCGGCAACGACAAGCCGGAAGTGTGCGGCGCGGGCGACTGCGGCCCCGGCGGCTACCTCGACTTCTCGGCAGCCGACCGCTGGATCGTGTCGCTGCTGCAGCGCACCGAGGCCGACATCGCGAAGGGATTCGCCGATTACCGCTTCGACAACATCGCGACCAGCATCTACAAGTTCGTGTGGGACGAGTACTGCGACTGGTACCTCGAACTCGCGAAGGTGCAGATCCAGAACGGCACGCCGGAACAGCAGCGCGCGACGCGCCGCACGCTGCTGCGCGTGCTCGAGACGGTGCTGCGCCTCGCGCACCCGATCATCCCGTTCATCACCGAGGCGCTCTGGCAGAAGGTCGCCCCGCTCGCCAGCCGTTATCCGCAAGGCAAGGCCGAGGGCGAGGCATCGCTGATGACGCAGGCGTATCCGGTCGCGAACCTGCAGAAGATCGACGAGACGTCCGAGCAATGGGCGGCCGACCTGAAGGCGATCGTCGATGCGTGCCGCAACCTGCGCGGCGAGATGAACCTGTCGCCGGCGACCAAGGTGCCGCTGCTCGCGGCCGGCGACGCCGAGCGCCTGCGCTCGTTCGCGCCGTACGTCCAAGCCCTCGCCCGCCTGTCGGAAGTCCAGATCCTCGCGGACGAAGCGACGCTCGACAAGGAAGCGCACGGCGCGCCGATCGCGATCGTGGGCCCGAACAAGCTGGTACTGAAGGTGGAGATCGACGTCGCGGCCGAACGCGAGCGCCTGTCGAAGGAAATCGCGCGCCTGACGGGCGAGATCGCGAAGTGCAACGCGAAGCTCGGCAACGAGGCATTCGTCGCGAAAGCGCCGCCGGCCGTGGTCGAACAGGAGCAGAAGCGTGTCGCCGAGTTCGGTAGTACGCTGGAAAAACTGCGTGCCCAGCTCGATCGGTTGCCTGCGTAACAAACGGTAAGGTCGTTTGCGTTCACTATAATCGGAACGTGAACATAGACCGTCTGACAAGACGATTACAGGAATAAAGGTTCGATCATGTTGAAAGTCAACAAGGCGGTATTCCCCGTTGCCGGTCTCGGCACGCGGTTCCTCCCTGCAACGAAGGCGAGCCCGAAGGAAATGCTGCCGGTCGTCGACAAGCCGCTGATCCAGTACGCGGTCGAGGAAGCGATCGCCGCGGGCATCACCGAGATGATCTTCGTGACCGGGCGCAGCAAGCGTGCGATCGAGGATCACTTCGACAAGTCGTACGAGGTCGAGGCCGAACTCGAGGCGCGCGGCAAGGCAAAGCTGCTCGAGCTCGTGCGCAGCATCAAGCCGAGCCACGTCGACTGCTTCTACGTGCGCCAGCCGGAAGCGCTCGGCCTCGGCCATGCGGTGCTGTGCGCGGAAAAGCTCGTGGCGGACAACCCGTTCGCGGTGATCCTCGCCGACGACCTGCTCGACGGCAACCCGCCGGTGATGAAGCAGATGGTCGACGTGTTCGACCACTATCACAGCTCGGTGATCGGCGTGGAAGAGATTCCGCCGTCGGAGACGAAGTCGTACGGGATCGTCGATGGCAAGGAGTGGGAAGAGTCGATCGTCAAGATGTCGGCGATCGTCGAGAAGCCGGCGCCGGAAGTCGCGCCGTCGAACCTCGGCGTGGTCGGCCGCTACATCCTGAAGCCGCGCATCTTCGAACACCTGCGTGCGCTGAAGCCGGGCGCGGGCGGCGAGCTGCAGCTCACCGACGCGATCCAGGCGCTGCTCGCCGACGAACAGGTGCTGGCCTACAAGTACCAGGGCACGCGCTACGACTGCGGCAGCAAGCTCGGCTACCTGAAGGCGACGGTCGAATTCGCGCTTCGCCACCCGGAAGTCGGCACCGAGTTCGACGCGTACCTGCGCACGCGCGGCAACGCGCATCCGGCCGCCTGAACGCGGCCCGGGCCGGCCTCGCCTTTCCGGCGGGCCCGCCCTCACCTCACGGCCGGCGCGTCAGCGCGCGGCGGCCGGCTTCACCGAGACGACGCCCGGCATTGCGCCCGCGTCGTCTTTTTTCGTCTTCACGAGCCAGCCGTCACCCTGCTCGAATGGCAGCTTCGCGAGCGCGCTCCGCACGAGCGTCGGCGCGGCCTGCTGCGTGCCCGCATCGCGATCGCGCAGCGACGCCGACACGCGATAGACATCCGCGCCGGAGCTCGCGTCGACGAAACGCAGCGTCAGCACGTGGCGGTACACCTGGCCCGCGAACGGCAGCGCGAACGGCGCCGGCCCGTCGACGGTCACGCACGCGCTGCTCGCGGCGCCGCACTGGTCGGCCGTCGCCGCGACCGACGCCGGCTGCGTCGCATACGCGATCGACAGCCGGTAGCGCGCATCCTTGCCGGCTTGCGCGTCGAAGCCGCGATGCGCGAGTTCGTCGCGCACGAGCGTCTCGATCCGCCGGTATTCGGCATCGTCGGCCTGAGCGGCCGTGCGGACGAAATCGTAGCCGTGCGCACCGGACGCGAACGCATTCGGCTGCCCGAGCGCGCTCACGCCGGTCGTGACGCCGGCGCAACCCGTCAACAGCGACGCCGCCAATGCGGTCGCTGCCCATTCCTTTCTCATGACTTCCCCCAAATGCCTGCCGTCGTGCCCGGCCCTGTCAGGCGGACGGCTCGTCGATCGCGGGCAGCGACACCGTCACCGCGGTGCCGACACCCACTTCGCTGTCGACCGTCACGCTGCCGCCGTGGCGCGTGACGACCGTCTTCACGAATGCCATGCCGAGCCCGGAGCCCGAGATTTCGGGCCGCTCGCCGGCATGGAACCGCTTGAAACGCTCGAACAGATGCCGCTGATCTTCCGGCGCGATGCCGTACCCCTGATCGCGAATCGTACAGAACATCCGCCTCGATGCGTGCTCGATCGTCAGCGTACACGTGATCACCGTGTCGGACGGACTGTATTTGACCGCGTTGTTCAGCACGTTGACGAACGCGCGCGTGATCAGCGAGCGGTCGGCGCGCGTCCAGCCCATGTCGGTGCCGACGTCGGTGTCGATGCGGATGCGCTTGGCCTGCGCCTGCGGCCAGACTTCGTCGCTCGCGTCGATCAGCACGTCGACGAGGCTCGTCGGCTCGAGCTGGTACGCCTGCGACTCCGCGCGCGCCAGTTGCACGAACTCGTCGGCGAGCGACAGCGCACGATGCGCATACCGCTCGATTCGCGCGAGCAGCCGGCGCGTCGCGTCGGTCTCGACGCGTTCGCGCTCGATCTCGACGAGCGCGAGGATCGACGACTGCGGCGAGCGCATGTCGTGCGACAGCAGGTGCAGCGCCTCCTCGCGCTGCCGCTCGGCCGCATGCAGCTCGGTCACGTCGACGAGGCCGGCGATCCAGCCCGTCACGTGGCCCTGCGCGTTCGTACATGCCGCGTAGCGTAGCAGATGGTCGAGCCCGTCGCGGTCGCGCACCTCGATGCCGCGCGCCATCGCGTCGTGCTCGGCCTCGAGCGTCGGGTCGAGCGCGGCCGGCCAGTGTTCGCGGATCGCGACGTCGTGTTCGACGTTGCCGTCGACGGTCTTCATGAAGGTCAGCTCGCCGAGCGCGGCGCGCAGCGGCCGCCCTTCCGGCAACGGCAGCGCGAGCCGCGCCCCGTAGCGCTTCGCCGCGTGGTTCGCGATCAGCACGGTGCCGGCCAGGTCGGTGACGAAGATCGGTTCCGGCATGCTGTCGAGGCTGTCCCACACGAAGCGCTTCATGTCCTGCACGCGCTGCGCGGCCTGCGCCATCAGCGCCATCTGACGTTCGAGCACGTCGCCGCCGACGCTGCGCGTGCGCGGCGCCTCGGGCAGCAGGTGCGGCTCGTCGGCGAGCCGCTGCAGCTCGCGGCGCAGGTACGACATCGTCATTTCGAGGCGCCGCCAGTTCCAGATCGGATACACGGCGATCAGCCCGAAGATCGCGGGCGCGGGCGACAGCCACACGCGCGCCTCGAACAACAGCGCGACGCTCGCGACGACGGCCGCCGCCGCCAGGCTCAGCGTCAGCAGGAGGCCGCGCCACGGCGACAGCATCAGGAAGCCGGCCAGCAGCACCGCGAGCGGCAGCAGCGACGCGACGAACAGCCCCGCGCGCGACACGGGCAGGATCGCGCTGCCGGTCGTCAGCATGTCGAGCACGTTCGCGTGGATGTACACGCCCGCGAGCGGGCCGAACTCGCCCGACACCGGAGTCGCGAAGCGGTCGTAGAGGCCCGACGCGGTCACGCCGACGACGACGATCTTGCCGCGCAGCGCGTCGGGTTTCACGCGCCCTTCGAGCACGTCGTCGAACGACAGCGTCGGATACGCGGGGGTGTTGCGGCTGAACGGGATCAGGTAGCGGCCCTCGCCTGTCAGGTCGCGCGACAGGTCGTGCGCATGCGCGCCGGGCGCCCCGCCGACCGGATGCAGCCGGCCGGCCTCGAGCGCGCGGTAGACGGGCACCATCAGTTGCGGCCAGCGCACGCGGCCGTCGCTTTCGAACAGCGCGACGCTGCGCACGATGCCGTCGGGATCGACTTCGAGATTGATGTGGCCGAGCCCCGTCGCGCGGGCCGCAAGCTCCGCGACCGGCGGATCGACGGTGCGCGTGCCGTCCGCCTGCTCGGGGCTCAGCAGCACGGCGAGGAACGTCGGCACGTGGGCCATCGCGTCCGCGAACGGACGATCCTCGGGCGACTGCTCGGTAAACAGCACGTCGTAGACGACCGCCGCCGGCTGCGCACGCGCCAGCGTGTCGAGCAGCCGCGCATGCACGCTGCGCGGCCACGGCCAGCGGCCGAGCGCGGACACGCTCTGGTTGTCGATGTCGACGACGACGACGTCGGGTGACAGCGGCAGGCTGCGCAGCATCAACAGCCGGTCGTAGATGAGCCCGTCGACGCTCGACGACAGCCGGCCGAGCGCGCACGCGAGGATCACCGCGATCCCGAGGCAGCCGATCGCGATCCATTCGATCAGGAAGCGGCGGCCGAGGCGCCGCCGCGGGGAAACGGAGTCGGTTTTCATCTGCCGCGGATCAGCGCGACAACGTGAACGCGCTGACCGGACTCGTCTTCTGATAGAACTTGCCGCCTTCGAACTCCTCGACCGTCACGGCCCAGTAGTAGTCGCCGGGCGGCAGGTGCGCGACGGTGATCTTGCGCGCGTGCAGGCCGACCTGGTCGACGACCGGCGCGCTCAGGTCCTTCGAGCGCGACAGCACGAACCGGTAGCGCGCATCCTTGCCCGCGCCGTTCGGCGACCAGCGGAACTCGTAGCCGCCGGCGCCCGGCGACGCGCTCGCGTCGAGCCCCATCTGGCGCCGCTCGAACGCATAGGTGCGCGGCATGCCTTCGAGGCCGTTGGTGTCGATCGCGGCGACCCGCACGAAATACGTGCCGTTCGGCACGTCGCGAAACACCGCGCTCGGCGTATCGGTGCGGGTTTCGCGGAACAGGTCGAGCATGCCCGCGTCGTGCGCGAGCTGCAGGTGATATGCGTGCGCAGCGGCGAGCGGCGCGATGTCGAACGCGACGTCGGGCTCGTCCTGCACCTTGTCCGGATGCGTGAGCGCCGGTGCGGGCAGCAGCTGGACGGGCGCGCCGATCGCGCCGGACGACGTCGCGATGCTGCCGAAGTTCGCGTGCACGAGCGTCGGGTCGGCCGGTTGCCGCTTGCCGGCGACGCCGACGGTACCGTCGAGCACTTCGACGCGCGTCGTCGCGTTGCCGGCCGCATCGTAGTTCACGCGAAAGCGGGTGCCGCGCACGCCGGCCACGACCGACGGCGAGCGGATCTGGAAGCGGTCGTCGCGTTTCTTCAGATGCGTGACTTCGCTGTCGACCGAGCCGCGCGTGAGCTCGAACTCGCGATCGAGCGTGCCGGTCAGCACGGTACGGCGCAGCGTCTTCAGGTCGAGCTGGCTGTCGGGCGGCAGGCTCATGTGCGTGCCGTCGGCGAGCTCGATCGTCACGAAACCGTTCGCGCCGGTACGCACGCGGTCGCCCTCGTTGAGCGTCGCATCGTCGGCGAGCGGCGCGTAGGCGTCGCCGGACGTGCGCTCGGCCGCCCCCTGCACCGCGACGACGCGCGCGGTCAGCTTTTCCTTGCGCAGCCGCGCGACCGGCAGCTTCAGCGCGATGCCGGGCTGCAGGTGCTTCGGGGCGGGCACGCCGTTGATCTGCTGCAGCAGTTGCCAGTCGTCCGGGCCCTGCAGGTACCGCGCGGCGACGTCGTACAGCGTGTCGCCGGCTTGCGTGCGGTAGACGATCGTCTTGCCCGCGGCCGCCGGCGGCCGCGCGGCGGCCTGCTGTGCCGCGCACGCAAGCGCGACCGCACACGCCGCGCGCAGTGCCGCCGTGCGCAGGCCCGGCGTGCGCTGCGTGATTCGCGCGATCACTCCGGTTCTCCCTGGCCGACGCGCTCGAGCCGGTAGCCGTAGCCGTAGATCGGCGCGAGGCGATAGCCGTTTTCCGGCCGCAGGCCGAGCTTCGTGCGCAGCATCGAGATGTGCGTGTCCATCGTGCGCGATGGAATGTCGGTCGCCTGCTTCCACACGAGATCGAGAATGTGCGCGCGCGACAGCGGCCGGTCGAGATGCTGGAACAGCAGCAGCGCGAGCTCGAATTCCTTCTGCGTGAGGCTCACGGCCTTGTCGCCGACATACGCCTGCTTCAGGTTCACGTCGAAGCGGAACTGGTCGAACTCGCGAACGGTCGCCTCCGGATTGACCGGATACGCGCGGCGCAGCAGCGAGCCGATGCGTGCGCGCAGGATCGGGCCCGACACGGGCTTGACCACGTAATCGTCGGCGCCGGCGTTGAGGATCTGCGTGATCCCCGCCTCGTCGTCGCGGCTCGTCATGAAGATGATCGGCAGGCTGTGCTCGGACTGGTTCGCACGGACCCACTTCAGCACTTCCTCGCCGGACATGTCGGGCACGTTCCAGTCGAGCACGAGCAGATCGAACGTCTCGCGCTGCAGACGCTTCTTCAGGGCCTTGCCTTCCTTGAACGCATAGCACGTGTGGCCGGCGGCCGTCAGCGTTTGACTGACGAAATCCGTCTGGGCCGGATCGTCATCCAGTACAGCAATTCTCATAGCACCCCGCAAATCGAAATCGATTCGTCCAGTTCAGCTCCCCGCGCTCACTCCGCCGCGCCGGACACGGGCACGGCTTCCGAAGCCGGCCGGCGAGCCGCCGTTTGGCCGCTCGCGCACCCTGCGTGACACGGCGCCCCGGCCAATATCTCAAAAACGGGGCACGGACGAACCGGCGATTTCATCATAGTAGTATGAAATTCGCCAAGAAATTGCGCGGACTACGGTCCTTTATTCGAATAATCCTGCCCATCGCGCGATTACGCGCCCTGGTCGGCGCCTGCCAGGCCGGCCATCGGCTCGGCAAAATCGTCGGTCGGCACACCCCGCCGCCGCGCGAGCGACGCCTACTCCGGCTGCCGCAGCACCGGCTGCCGCAGCATCGGCTGCCGCAGCATCCGCTCCAGCTGGCCGCGCACGCGCTCCCACGCCGGCGCCGCATAGTCGGGCTGGCTCGCCGCCCACGCGTGCGCGAGATCGAACACGCGCTCGACCGTCGCACCGCAATACGTGATGGCCGCGCCGTCGCCGTGCGCGGCGTCGCGCAGTCGTTCGTCGAGCGATTCGGCCAGCCACGGCATCTCGGCCGCCGCCGAATCGGCATAGGCCTCCAGCGCGGCACGCGCGTGGCGATCCTGTTGCGGGTCGAGCTCGATCCGGCTCGACCCCGCCGCGCGGGCGGGCGCGGTGCGTTCCGCCGCGGACGGACTTCGAATGGTTCCTTGTCTGAAGGACATGTCCTCTCCCCGTTTGTACGACGGTAGCGTCAGGCATGGCCCCCGTGCCCGCCTCGTATGACGTACCGTGGCCGGCGCATCCATCCGAGACGGACGACCGGCCGGGTCAGTATACGCAGCCGGTCGTGCGACGAGGTTTAAGAATTGTCAGAGGCAGCGAAGGTGCGGGGGCCCGCCACGGGCACTGCCCGGCCGGGTGCCGCGAGAGGCGCGTGATGCGGGCCGTCAGCGGCGGCGCATCAGGAATACGAAGGTTTTGTCCTGGGTCGTGACTTCGACGATCTCGTTGCCCGTCTGCTTCGCGAACGCGGCGAAATCGCGCTGCGAGCCCGGATCGGTCGCGAGCACCTTGAGGATCTGCCCGCTCTCCATATCGGCGAGCGCTTTCTTGGCGCGCAGGATCGGCAACGGGCAGTTAAGCCCGCGCGCGTCCACTTCCTTGTGAATCTGCATCGGCTGTCGACCTTCGAATGACGCGCCACACGGCGCGGGAGGAAGCGGCGATTTTACCGCAGCGCGGGCTGGCCTGCCCGGCGCCGCCGAGGCACGGCCATGCGGGCAGGCAGGCATGCCGCGCGCGCCGCTCAGGCGCCCGAAAAGCCGCCTGCGAGCCGCTCGCGCAGGTGCCGCACCAGCGCGCGCACCGCGCTCGGCACGACCGGGCTGTACGGGCGGATCGCGAAGATATGGTCGCCGAACGCGCCCGACGGTCGCCAGCCGTCGAGCAGCGCGACGAGCCGGCCTGCGTCGAGATCGCGCTGCGCGCTGAAATCCGGCAGCAGCGCAATGCCGAGCCCGCCGAGCGCGGCCTCGCGCATCGCCTCGCTGTTGTTGGCCGCGAAGCTGCCGCGCACCGGCACGCTCACGCGCTGGCGGCGCCGGCCGTCGGGCTCGAAGCTCCAGGCGGCCGGCTCGTTGTCGCGCAGATAGCACAGGCAGCTATGATCGACGAGCTCGCTCGGGTGACGCGGCGCGCCGCGCGCATCGAGGTAGTCGCGGCTCGCGACCAGCAGCGAACGCGTGTCGCACAGCTTCCACGCGACGTGGGTCTGCGGCGCAGTCGTCGTATGGCGAATCGCGAGATCGAAGCCCTGCTGCGTCAGCGAATGCAGCCGGTCGGACAGGTCGAGCTCGATATGCACGCCCGGATGTTGCCGCAGGAAATCGGGCAGGTGCGGCACCACCTGCTGGCGCCCGAGCGCGACGGGCGCCGTCACGCGCAGCAGCCCGCGCGGTTCGCCGGCCAGCTCCTTCACGCGCGCGAAATGCTGGCCGATCGACTCGAACGCGTCGCGCGTGCTGTCGACCAGCGTCTGCCCCGCGTCGGTGAGCCGCACGCTGCGGGTGGTTCGCCGCACGAGCGGCACGCCGGCCGCCTTCTCGAGATCGGCGATGCGCTGGCTCATCGCGGCCTTGCTGATGCCGAGCCGCTGCGCGGCGGCGGTGAAACTGCCGGCCGCGGCGAGCACCGTCAGCGAATGGATATGCGGCCAGAGCGCCTGGACATTTTGCTGATTCATCCATCGATTATTCAGAATTCTAAACAGTGAATCAAGCTGCGCGGCCTTCTCCCGCCCCGCCGCTTTGCCTAGACTAGGCTCCATTCGCTTCATCCCCAGGAGACACGATGAACCCGGTTCCCGCGTACACGTCCGACGCCGACGTCGGCCACTACATCGACGGCGCGCCCGTTGCCGGCCGCAGCGGCCGCTTCCAGGACGTCCTCAACCCGGCGCTCGGCCGCGCGGTGCGCCGCGTCGCGCTCGCCGACGGCGACGAAGTGCAGCGCGCCGTCGCGTCCGCCCATGCCGCGTTCCCGGCCTGGGCCGACACGCCGCCGATCCGCCGCGCACGCGTGCTGCACCGCTTCCTGCAACTGATGAACGAGCATCGCGACACCCTCGCGGCGATCATCACGGCCGAGCACGGCAAGGTGTTTTCCGACGCGCAGGGCGAAGTCGCGCGCGGCATCGACATCATCGAATTCGCATGCGGCGTGCCGCAACTGCTGAAGGGTGACTTCACCGACCAGGTCAGCACCGGCATCGACAACTGGACGATGCGCCAGCCGCTCGGCGTCGTCGCGGGCATCACGCCGTTCAACTTCCCGTGCATGGTGCCGTGCTGGATGTTCCCGGTCGCGCTCGCGACGGGCAACACGTTCGTGCTGAAGCCGAGCGAGCGCGACCCGTCGGCGGCGCTGTTCATCGCCGACCTGCTCACGCAGGCCGGCCTCCCCGCCGGCGTGTTCAACGTCGTGCAGGGCGACAAGGGCGCGGTCGACGCGCTGCTCGATCACCCGGACGTGCAGGCCGTCAGCTTCGTCGGCTCGACGCCGATCGCGGCCTACGTGCAGCAGCGCGCCGTGCAGTCGGGCAAGCGCGTGCAGGCGCTCGGCGGTGCGAAGAACCACCTCGTCGTGATGCCGGACGCGAACATCGAGCAGGCGGTCGATGCGCTGATCGGCGCGGCGTACGGCTCGGCCGGCGAACGCTGCATGGCGATCAGCATCGCGGTGCTGGTCGGCGACGTGGCCGACCGGATCGTGCCGGCGGTCGCCGAGCGCGCGCGCAAGCTGGTGATCGGCGACGGGATGTCGCCGGAAGTCGAGATGGGCCCGATCGTCACCGGCGAAGCGCTCAAGCGCATCGAAGGCTATATCGAACAAGGCGTCAGCGAAGGCGCGCAACTGGTGGTCGACGGGCGCGGGCTGCGCGTGCCGGGCCGCGAGGAAGGCTTCTTCACCGGCGGCACGCTGTTCGATCACGTGAGCCCCGACATGCGCATCTACAAGGAAGAAATCTTCGGGCCGGTGCTCGGCTGCGTGCGCGTGAAGGACTTCGGCGAAGCAGTCGACCTCATCAACGCGCACGAGTTCGGCAACGGCGTCGCCTGCTTCACGAGCGACGGCGGCATCGCACGCGAATTCGCGCGGCGCATCCAGGTCGGCATGGTCGGCATCAACGTGCCGATTCCGGTGCCGATGGCATGGCACGGCTTCGGCGGCTGGAAGAAGAGCCTGTTCGGCGACATGCATGCGTACGGCGAGGAAGGCGTGCGTTTCTACACGCGCCAGAAGTCGGTGATGCAGCGCTGGTCGTCGAGCATCGGCAAGGGCGCCGAGTTCGCGATGCCGACCGCGAAGTAAGCAGCCCGTGCGCCGCCCGCCGGGCAAGCACATGGCCGGCGTCAGCCGGCCTTCGTGCCGTGCGCGCCGTCGGCGGTCGGCAGGTACGACAGTTCCAGGCGGTACGCGAGCGCGACGAACAGGCTCTGCGCGAGGCCCATCGTCGCGGTCAGCGCGCGAAACCCGAACGTCGCGCTGTCCTGCACCATCAGCGTCACCTCGGCCTCCCGCGCGAGCGGGCTCATCCGGCTGTCGGTGATCGCGATCAGGCGCGCGCCGCGCTGCACGGCCTGCTGCGCGACCTGCACCGTCTCTTCCGCATACGGCATGAACGAGATCACGATCATCACGTCGCCTTCGCGCACCGAGCGGATCTGGCCGAGATGCATGCTGCCGAGCGCGCTGAACAGGCCGATGCGCTTGTCGGTGTGCTGCAGCGCATAGTCGAGATACACGGCGATCGGAAACGCGCGGCGCGAGCCGGCGATCCAGATTGCCTGCGTGTCGGCGAGCAGGTCGACGGCCTGCGCGAGCGCCTGCGCATCGAGCGTCTGCCGCAGCTGCTGCATCCCGGCGATACTGCCCTTGATGAATTCGTCGGCGATCTGCTCGGGCTGCAGGCTCGACGAGCCCGATTCGATCACGTCGCGCAACCGCAGGTTGTACGCGCGGCCCGGCGCGATCTGCTGGGCCAGGCCCTCGCGGAACAGCCGCTGCATCTCGGAGAAGCCGGAGAAGCCGAAATGCTTCGCGAACCGCACGACGGCCGACGGCTGGACACCGCAGGCCTCCGCGAGCGACTGGATGCCCTCCAGGCCGAGCTGGTCGCGATGCGTTTCCACGTGACGCGCAATCACCTTCAGGCGATTGCTGAGGCCGTCGTACTCCTGCGTCAGATGCTGCAGGAACTCCTCGACGGTGGCGGGAGGTTTCTCGGATGAGCTCATCGGATAGCGCGAAGTTGACGGCCCCGATGCGCGCGCGGCCTGTGGGCGCGGCCCGGGACTCCCCTGAATACATGCATGAAGGGCGAATTTAATCACGTTTGCGGCACGGCCCGTACCGCCTGCTCGCTCCCACGCGCTCGACCATCACCTGCACACGCTCCACGGCGGTACTGGAACCGTACCGGAGCCCATTCTCCAATGCGCTCGCCGCGCCGTAAAGATCAGGGCCGCTACCGACGCCGCGCATCGGCCGCCATGGCTCAACGATAGTCGACCCACACGCCGCCCGCATCGGCGGAGCGCACGCAGTTCTCGACCCAGCGCACGCCTTCGACGCCTGCGTGAACGTCCGGAAAGCGGATGTTCTGCAATGCTTGCGTGTCGCCGCGATCGGCCGCGTCCATCGCAAGCGCAAAGCGCGCATACAGGTTCGACCACGCTTCGAACAGCCCTTCCGGATGCCCGGCGCCGATGCGATCCTCGCGCAATGCGCGCGGATGCAGATAGCCCATCCCGCGATCGAGCACCTGCGCGGGCTGCCCCTGGATTTCGTAGCGCAACTGGTTCGGATGCTCGTCCCACCATTCGACGCTCGCCTTCGAGCCGATCACTCGCACCTTCTGCCCGTGCATCGAGCCCGCGTTCACCGCGCTCGACCACACGTAGCCGATCGCGCCCGTGTCGTATTCCATGATCGTGAACGCGTTGTCCTCGAGCGGCGCGCGGCTTTTCACGAAGCTCTGCCGCGAGCACATCAGCCGGCGGATCTTCAGTTCGGGCGCCATCACCTCCGAGATGTACAGCGGGTGCGTGCCGATGTCGCCGAGCACGTAGCTCGGGCCCGCGAACGTCGGATCGACGCGCCAGCGCGCGGCCGCGCTGGCGGCCTCGACGCCCTCGCTGTGAAAACCGTGCGCGAACTGCATCTGCACGATGCGGATCTCGCCGAGATCGCCGCGCGCGATCATCTCGCGCGCCTGCTCGATCATCTGGTGGCCCGAATAGCCGTACGCGACGCCGACGATGCGGTTCTTCTCGACCGACAGCCGCTGCAGCGCCTCGGCCTCCGCGGTCGTGAAGCACAACGGCTTCTCGCAGACCACATGCAGCCCGGCGTTGAGCGCCGCGCGGCAGATCTCGAAGTGCGTGTTGTTCGGCGTCGCGATCGACACCGCGCGGATGCCGTCTGCGCGGCGTGCCTCGGCGTCGAACATCGCGCGGTAGTCGGGATAGCAGCGCCCGGCGTCGACGCCGAGCTTCACGCCGAACTGCCGGCCGCGCTCGGCATCGATATCGAACGCACCGGCGACCAGCCGGAAGCTGCCGTCGCGCAACGCGGCCGACCGGTGGCTGTAGCCGATCTGGCTGCCAAGCCCGCCGCCGACCATGCCCCAGGGAATCGAATGTCCGAGCAGCATCTGTCCGTCGATCATGATTGTCGTGCTCCTGTCCGTGTTCAGGTGTTCAGATGTTCAAAGGTTCAGGCGGTCGATCGTTCATGCGAACCCGGCCGACGCGAGAAACGCGCGGCTCGCCGCGACGTCGCGCAGGCTCGTGCCGGCGTTGCGCGGATCGCGCTCCTGTTCGATCGTGATGTAGCCGGCATAGCCGATGTCGTCGAGCGCGCGGCGGATCGCGCGGTAGTCGAGCGCGCCGGTGCCGATCGGGCACATCACGCCGCGCGCGCAGGCCGCGAAGAACGCGATGTGCTCGCCCATCACCGCGTCGTACACAGCCGCGTCGATATCCTTGAAATGCACGTAGTCGAGCCGCGCCGCATGGCGACGCAGCCAGGTCTCGGGATCCATCCCCGAGTAGTACAGGTGGCCGGTGTCGAGACACAGGCCGGCCGTGTCGGCCGCGATATCGGCGACGATCCGGTCGATCTCGTCCGCGAACTCGATGTAGCCGCCCGCATGCGGATGGATCACCGCGCGCACGCCGAATTCGTCGCGCGCGATCGTCGCGATCCGGCGGATGTGGTCGACCATCCGCGCCCAGCGTTCGGCGCACAGGCGCGGCGCGCGCGCCGTATGGCCGGCCGCGTAGTCGCGCTCCTCGTGCCCCCAGTCCATCACGACCAGGTACGGCGCCGCGTAGCGCTGGCCGTGCTGCGTCGGCAGCTTCGGCAGTCGCGTGATCAACGCGCAGATCTCGCGCGTCTGGCGCAGCAGGTCCGGCAGGTTCTCCGGCGACACCAGATCGTCGAAGATCGTGCCGGCGGTGATGCTCAGGCGCTGCCGTTCGAGCTCCGCGCTCACCACGTCGAGTTCGAGCGGGATATAGCCGTAGGGCCCCAGCTCGATGCCCGAGTAGCCGGCCTGCGCGGCCTCGGCGAGCACGTGCCGCCACGACGGCAGGTGCGGGTTGTTCACGTCGTCGACGCCCCAGCAGCAGGGCGCGCAGCCAATCTTCATCGTCATGTCGGTCAGTCCGGCAGAAAAGCGGCGCGGTGCCGCGTGGGGGTGGCGCGGCCGTGGCTCAGCCGCGATAGAACGCCGGGCGTTCGGCCATCGCGATCGGCTCGACCGCCCCGCTCTGCTGCGCGCGCACGCACGCGTCGGCCGCGACCGCCGCCGCGTAGCCGTCCCACGCGGACGGGCCGGTCAGCGCACCCTGCCGCACGCCGTCGATGAACGCCTGCAGCTCGACGTCGTACGACGCGATGAAGCGCTCCTTCCAGTCGGTCATGATCTCGACCGATTGCCGCGCCGCGTGCTTGAGCCCGACGGCCGGCGGATCGGGCAGCTTCGCGATGCCGTTCTCGCCGACCACCTCGCACTGGATGTCATACCCGTACTGGCAGTTGACGAAGATCTCGACGTCGATGCGCACGCCGCTCGCGGTTTCGAGCAGCACGATCTGCGGATCGGCGAGATGCGCGCTCGCGTGGCGCGTCTTCTTCGGGTAGACGACCTGCGCGCTCGTGTAGTCCTCGCCGAGCAGCCAGCGCAGCACGTCGAGCTCGTGGATCAGCGTGTCGGTGATCGCCATGTCGGTCGTGTAGCGCTCGCCGACCGACTGGTTGCGGTGCGCGCAATGCAGCATCAGCGGCGCGCCGATCCCGCCGCTGTCGATCACGTGCTTCAGCGCGCGATAACCTTCGTCGTACGGCCGCATGAAGCCGACCTGCACGAGCCGGCGGCCGTGCGCGACCTCGGCCTCGACGATCCGCATGCAGCCTTGCGCGGTCACCGCGAGCGGCTTCTCGCAGAACACCGGCTTGCCGTGCGCGATCGCGTCGAGCACGAACGCTTCGTGCGTCGGCCCCCACGACGTGACGAGCACGGCCTGCACGTCGGCGGCCGCGACCACCTCGTGGCCGTCGCCGTAGATTTCCGCGTCGAGCCCGTACTTCGTCACCGCATCACGCGCCTGCTGCGGATCGATGTCGTTGACGGCCACCACGCGCGCGCCGGACAGCTTGCGCGTCAACCTGCGGATATGGTCCTGGCCGATCGCGCCGCAGCCGATCACGCCGATTTGCAAGGTCATCCGGATATCTCCAGTCTGTCGTTCATCCATGGCGCGGCCGGTGCCGCGCCGGTCAGTATTGGGTCAGCGCGCCGCCGCGCGATCGAAATGGCGCTCGACGTAGCGCTGGATCGTGTCGCGCATGTAGCGTGACGACGCTTCCGCGCGGTCCTCCCACGCGAACACGCACGATGACATCACGCCGTCGAAGCCGGCGTCGCCGAGCGCGCGGAAAAATATGTCCCAGTCGATCTCGCCCTGCCCGATGTCGAGATGCTGGTGCACGCGGATCTGGTTCGAGCCGGGCGGGTTGACGATGTAGCGCAGCTGGCTGCTCTTGCGGTGGTCGAAGGTGTCGGCCACGCGCACGTGCGCGAGGATCGGCGCGGCCTGCGCGATCATCGCGGCCATGTCGTCGCCGTAGTAGAACGTGTGCGGCGCGATGTACGACAGCTTCAGCGACGGCGAGCCGAGGTTCGTGACGATGTCGATCGCCGGCTGCAGCTGCTCGATCCAGTCCTCCGGATGCGGCTCGACCGACAGCACGATGCGTTCGCGCTCGAGGATCGGCAGCAGCTCGTCCATCGAACGGAACCATGCGGCTTCGCACAGCTCCTTCGGGTTCGCGCCCGGCCGCTCGCCGACCGAGCGCTCCGGCGACGCGCCGCGCCCGAACTCGGACACCATCAGCGCGCATTCCATCTCGATGGCGACCTCGATCGCCTTCTTCCAGCAGCGCACCGCCCATTGCCGCTCGTCCTCGAACGGGCTGGCCCAGCGGTACATCGGCTGCAGCGACGCGAGCCCCACGCCGCTTGCGCGCAACGCGTGGCGGAACGCGGTCATGCGCGCGCGCGTCGCGCGCGGCATCACCCACCAGTCGAGAAAATCGCTGCGCGGCGACAACTCGATCTGGTCGTAGCCGAGCTCGGCGACCGCATGCGGCAACCGGTCGAGCGGCAGGTGGCGAATCATGTAGGGATCCAGAGCGATCTTCATCTTCTTTCCGGGCGACGTGGGTATCGGTTTCGGCCGCTCAGCGGCGCGACTTCTTGTTGCGGTACTGATCGGCGATCACGGCCGCGACGATGATCGCGCCCTTGACCATCTCCTGGTAGTACGCGTCGATCCGGATGAACGTGAAGCCCGAGGTCATCACGCCGAGAATCAGCACGCCGATCACGGTGCCCGTCACGCGCCCGAGGCCGCCCGACAGCGACGTACCGCCGATCACGACAGCCGCGATCGCGTCGAGCTCGTACATCACGCCCATGCCCGACTGGCCGGAAATCGCGCGCGCGGCCGTCACGGTGCCGGCGATGCCGCTCAACAGGCCCGCGATCGCATAGACGAACACCAGGTGGCGCGTCACGTTGATGCCCGACACGACGGCCGCGTGGCGGTTCGCGCCGATCGCATACGTGTACTTGCCGAAGCGCGTATAGCGCAGCACGACGTGGAAGATCGCGGCCACCACGAGAAAGATGATCACCGGGTTCGCGCCCGCGCCGATCGCCGCGAACTGGTCGGTCAGCATCGACACCGGCATGCCGTTGGTGAACCACTTCGCGAAGCCGCGCGCGGCGACCATCGTGCCGAGCGTCGCGATGAACGGCGGGATGCCCGTCAGCGCGATCAGCGAGCCGTTCAGCAGGCCGACCAGCAGCCCGACGCACACGCCGGCCAGCACCGGCCAGATGACCGGCAGGTCGGTCAGGTGGGGGAACACCGCGCGCGGAAAATCGGACACCTGCGCGAGGCTGGCCGACACGACGGCCGCCGCGGCGACGACCGAGCCCGACGACAGGTCGATCCCGCTGGTGATGATCACGAGGTTCACGCCGACCGCGATGATGCCGATCACGGCCATCTGCAGCACGATGATCTCGAGCCGCTCCGCGTTGAACAGGAAGCTCTGGCCGACGACGAGCCAGCCGATCACCTCGAAGAACAGGCTGATGCCCACCAGCACCAGGAAGATGCTCAGTTCGGGCGGCCACTTCGCGTGCCGCGTCTTGATCGTCAGGGACTGCGCGTCCGCGACCGGGTTCAGGTTGCCCATTGCTTTGTCTCCAATCTTGTTTCGGCTCAGCGCGAGGCCAGGTCCATGATGCGGACCTGGTCGGCGTCCTTGCGTTCGACGATGCCGGTCATCCGGCCTTCGTGCATCACCATCACGCGGTCGCTCATGCCGAGCACTTCCGGCATCTCCGACGAGATCATCAGGACCGCGACGCCCTTGCCGGCGAGCGCGCTGACGAGGCGGTGGATCTCGGCCTTCGCGCCGACGTCGATCCCGCGCGTCGGTTCGTCGAGGATCAGGATGCGCGGCTGCGTCAGCAGCCAGCGGCCGATCAGCACCTTCTGCTGGTTGCCGCCCGACAGGTTCTGGATTTCCTCGTGCAGCCCGGGCGTCTTCACGCGCAGCATCCGGCTCATTGCCTCGCAGTCGCGTTTCAACTGCGCCTGCCGCACGAAATTGAACTTCACGTAGCGGTTGCTGAGCACGGCCGCTTCCATGTTCGCGAGCAGGTCGAGATTCAGGAAGCAGCCGGTGTCCTTGCGGTCCTCGGTGAGAAACGCCATCCCGTGCTTCATCGCCTGCGCGGGCGTGGCTATGCGCACCGGCTTGCCGTCGATGCGGATCTCGCCGGAGGTCGCCGGCACGACGCCGAACAGCGCCTCCGCGACGTTCGAGCGCCCCGAGCCGACCAGGCCCGCGACGCCGAGGATCTCGCCCGCGCGCAGCTCGAAGCTGACGTCGCGGAACACGCCGTCGACGCCGAGGTTCTTCACGGCCAGCACGACGTCGCCGATCGGCACTTCCTCCTTCGGGAACATCTGTGTGATCTCGCGGCCGACCATCATCCGGATGATGTCGTCGCGCGTGACGTCGGTCGACGCGTGCGTGCCGATGTACTTGCCGTCCCGGAACACCGAGAACTCGTCGGCGATCTCGAACAGCTCGTTCATCTTGTGCGTGATGTAGACGATGCCCTTGCCCTGCTCGCGCAGCTGGCGAATGATCCGGAACAGGTGCGACACCTCCTTGTCGGTCAGCGCGGAGGTCGGCTCGTCCATGATCAGCACGTCGGAGTCGAACGACACGGCCTTCGCGATCTCGACCATCTGGCGGCTCGCGACCGTCAGCGTGCGCACGTCGGCTTCCGGATCGATGTCGATCGACAGCCGCTCGAACAGCGCGGCGGTGCGGCTGCGCAGCGCGGCGTGATCGATCAGGCCGAAGCGGTTCTTCGGTTCGCGGCGGATCCAGATGTTCTCCGCGACCGTCATGTACGGCATCAGGTTGAGTTCCTGGTGAATCATCGCGATCCCGCGATCGAGCGCGTCGAGCGGGCCGCTCAGCACGACGGGCTCGCCGTTGATCAGGATCTCGCCCTGGTCGGGCGTGTAGACGCCGGCGATGATCTTCATCAGCGTCGACTTGCCGGCGCCGTTCTCGCCCATCAGCGCATGCACGGTGCCGCGACGCACGCGGAACTGCACGCCGTCGAGCGCGACGACGCCGGGAAACGACTTGCCGACGCCGCGCACCTCGAGCAGGCAATCGGCGGCGGGCGCACCGGACGAACCCGGCGCGGCGAACGACGCGGCCGGCGCGCTTTCGTTGGCCATCGGGCGCGCCATCCTGGCAGTAAACATGGACGTTCCTCGAAAGTCGCACGCGAACCCGGACGCGCCGGGCCCGCGCAGTTCAGCGGAAAAACCGGTCAGTGCTTCGCGTACTGGTTCATGTTCTCCGGCGTGACGAGCTCGAACGGCACGTTCACGTAGCGCTCGACCGGCTGCTTCCTCGCCAGCTTCAGCGCGGTCGCGACGGCCTGCGCGCCCTGCCCTGCCGCGTTCTGGTACACGGACACCTTCAGCTCGCCGCTCTTCATCGCCGCGAGCCCGTCCGGCGTCGCGTCGATGCCCGCGACGACCGTCTTCGGCGTCAGCTTGCGCGCGGCCTTCAGCGCATTGATCGCGCCGATCGCCATTTCGTCGTTGTTCGACACGATCGCGTCGAACTTCGTGCCGGAACTCAGCCAGTTCATCGTGATGTCCTGGCCCTGCGTGCGGCTCCACTTGCCTTCGCGCTTGTCGACGATCTTCATGCCGGAACAGTCCTTGGTCGCGATCACGTCCTCGATGTCCTTGGTGCGCGCACGTGCCGACTCGTTGGACAACTCGCCCATCAGCACGAGGATGTCGCCCTTGCCGCCGAGCAGCTTGCACACCTGGCGGGCCTGCAGCGTGCCCGACTGCTTCTCGTCGGACGCGACCACCGCGACGCCGGCCGGCAGCTTGTCGAAGTCGACCGGCTTGCGGTTCACGTAGACGAGCGGAATCTTCGCGGCGCTCACCATCTTCGTGATCTTCGGCGTCGCGTCGGTGTCGACCGCGTTCACGATGATCGCGTCGACCTTCTGCGCGATCATGTTCTGGACCTGGCTCAACTGCTTGCCGACGTCGTTGCCGCCATCCTCGATCTGCACGGTCGCGCCGTCCTTCTTCGCCGCGTCGCCGATGCTGTTGCGCAGGATCGTCAGGAACGTGTCGTCGAACGATGCCATCGTCACGCCGATCTTCTCGGCGTGCGCGAGCGGCATGGTCAGGATCGCGGCGGCCGCGGCGGCCATCAGCTTGGTCTTCATGATCACTCTGTCTCCTCATCTCCGGGGGCGGAAAGCGGCGCGTTGCGCGCCGTCGGCATCGCGTCCGATACGGACCGAAGCATCCGGATGAAACTGTAGATCACTTCCTCGAGAATTTGGAAATTTATTTCTACGTGATTTCACCTAGGGAACTGGATTTCCAAAAAGTCTAGACTCCGTTCCGTAGCCCGATTCCTTGCGGCAGGCGTTCTCGTGCCGTGCGGCATACGTGACGCGGAACCGTCGCGGAATCGGTCCCCTCAATCCGCCGGCCAGGTCGAACGCCGGCCGCGAGCGTGATACCTGACATGAGCCCGTTGAACTTTCCGACTGACCGCCCCATCGATCTCGCTTGCCTCGGCCGCGTCGCCGTGGATCTTTACGCGCAGCAGTACGGCAGCCGCCTGGAGGACGCACGCAGCTTCCAGATGTATCTCGGCGGCTCGTCGGGCAACGTCGCGTTCGGCGTCGCGCGGCTCGGGCTGAAGACCGCGATGATCTCGCGCGTCGGCGACGAGCAGATGGGCCGCTTCGTGCGCGAGACGCTCGAGCGCGAAGGTTGCGATACGAGCCAGCTGCAGACCGATCCGGAACGCCTGACCGCGCTCGTGCTGCTCGGGCTGAAGGACCGCGACACGTTCCCGTTGCTGTTCGTGCGCGAGAACTGCGCGGACATGGCCGTGCGCGCCGACGAGATTCGCGAGGACTTCATCGCCGGCTGCCGCGCGCTCGCGATCACCGGCACCCATCTTTCGACGCCGGCCACGCGCGAAGCGTCGCTGACCGCGCTCGGCTACGCGCGCCGCCACGGCGTCGTGCGCATCCTCGACATCGATTACCGGCCGGTGCTGTGGGGGCTGACCGCGCGTGGCGCGGGCGAGAACCGCTACGTGCCGGACGCGCAGGTCACGCGGCAGCTGCAGCAGGTGCTCGGCGAATTCGACCTGCTGGTCGGCACCGAGGAGGAATTCCTGATCGCGGGCGGCGTGCCGCACGACCTGATCGCGTCGCTTCAGGCCGTGCGCCGCGCGAGCGGCGCGGTGCTGGTGGTCAAGCGCGGCGCGCTCGGCTGCTGCGTGATCGAGGGCGACATCCCCGCGCGCATCGACGATGCACCGACTTTCCACGGCGAACGCGTCGAAGTCCTGAACGTGCTCGGCGCGGGCGACGCGTTCCTGTCGGGTCTGCTGTCCGGCCTGCTGCGCGGGCGCGACTGGACGGAAGCCACACGCATCGCGAATGCGTGCGGCGCGATCGTCGTGTCGCGCCATGCGTGCTCGGCCGCGATGCCGACGCCGGCCGAGCTCGCTCACTGGTTCGGCGGCAGCCGCCACCCGCAGGTCGACGCCGATCGCACGCTCGCGCACCTGCATCGCGTGACGGTGCCGCGCCGCGAATGGGACGAGCTGTGCGTGATGGCGTTCGACCATCGCAGCCAGTTCTACGAACTCGCGGTGCAGGCCGGCGCGGACGAAGCTCAAATCAAGACGCTCAAGCGCCTGCTCGTGCGCGCGGTCGAACAGGTCGAGCGCGATCGTCATCTCGAAGGCCACGTCGGCGTGCTGATCGACGGCGGCGCCTACGGCCGCGACGCGCTCGCGCAGGCCACCGGCCGCGGCTGGTGGGTCGGCCGGCCGGTCGAGCTGCCGGGCTCGCGGCCGCTGCGTTTCGACGACACGCGCTCGGTCGGCTCGTCGCTCACGCACTGGCCGACCGAACAGGTCGTGAAGTGCCTCGTCCACTACCACCCCGACGACGACGTCGACCTGCGCGTCGAGCAGGAGCAGCGCGTGCTGGAATTGTGGGAAGCCACGCGCGAAAGCTGCAACGAGCTGCTGCTCGAAATGATTCCGCCGCGCGCGGTCACGCCGGCCGGCACCGAGGACGACGCGGTGCTGCGCACGGTCGCGCGGTTCTACAACCTCGGCGTGATGCCCGAGTGGTGGAAGCTCCCGCCGCTGAGCGCCGACGGCTGGGCGCGGCTCGAGACGCTCGTGGCCGAGCGCGACCATCACTGCCGCGGCGCGGTGATCCTCGGGCTGAACCAGCCGCTCCAATACCTGGTCGACAGCTTCCGCTCGGCGACCAACCCGATCGTCAAGGGCTTCATGGTCGGGCGCACGCTGTGGGCCGATGCGTCGCTGCGCTGGCTCGCCGGCCAGAGCGACGACCAGGCGCTGATCGACGAAGTGGCCGGCAATTTCACGCAGCTGGTCGACGCGTGGCTCGGCCGCCGTGCCGCCGCGCGCGCCGCCGCGGCCTGATGCCGGCGCCTGTGACGACCACCCGACTCTTTCCTATCGACAGACGATGACCACCACCGTGAGACTGACCGTCAGCCAGGCGCTCGTGCGCTACCTGGCCGCCCTGCGCGCCGAAGTCGTCCAGCCGGACGGCCGCACCGGGATCCTGCCGTACTGCGGCGGCGTGTTCGCGATCTTCGGCCACGGCAACGTCGCCGGGCTCGGCGAGGCGCTCTACTCCGAACGGGAGCGGCTGCCGACGTTCCGCGCGCACAACGAGCAAGGCATGGCGAATGCGGCCATCGCGTTCGCGAAGGCGAATTTCCGCCAGCGGATGATGGCCGCGACGTCGAGCATCGGCCCCGGCGCGACCAACATGCTGACCTCGGCCGCGCTCGCGCACGTCGCCCGGCTGCCGCTGTTGCTGCTGCCCGGCGACGTGTTCGTGTCGCGGCTGCCCGACCCGGTGCTGCAGCAGGTCGAGGACTTCGAACAAGGCGACGTCAGCGCGAACGACTGCTTCCGGCCGGTGACGCGCTACTTCGACCGGATCACGTCGCCCGAGCAGCTGCTCGTCGCGCTGCCGCGCGCGATCCAGGTGATGACCGATCCCGCGCAGTGCGGCCCCGTGTGTCTCGCGCTGCCGCAGGACGTGCAGACCTTCGCTTACGACTGGCCCGAGGACTTCTTCGCGCCGCCGGTGATCCGGATGCGCCGGCCGCCGGCCGAAGCGCTCGAACTCGCGGACGCGCTCGACGTGCTGAAGGCCGCGAAGAAGCCGCTGATCGTCGCCGGCGGCGGCGTGCTGTACAGCCAGGCATGGGACGCGCTGCGCACGTTCGCCGACACGCACGGCGTGCCGGTCGCCGAATCGCAGGCCGGCAAGGGCAGCCTCGCGTGGGACCACCCGCTGAACCTCGGGTCGATCGGCGTGACGGGCTCGCCCGCCGCGAACCGCGCGGCCGCGCAGGCCGACGTGGTGTTCGCGGTCGGCACGCGCCTGCAGGACTTCACGACCGGCTCGCACGCGCTGTTCGGCCATGCCACGCTGCTGAGCCTGAACGTGCAGCCGTTCGACGCAGGCAAGAAGCGCGGCCGGCAATTGATCGCCGATGCGCGCACCGGCCTCGGCCAGTTGTCCGCCGCGCTCGCGGGCTGGCGCGCGGATGCGGGATGGACCGCCGCGAACCGCGACCAGGCCGCCGCGTGGAACGCGCGCGTGACCGAGTTGACCACGCGCGTGCCGACCGACACGCTGCCGTACGACGCGGAAGTGATCGGCGCGGTGCGCGACTCCGCGGCCGACGCGGGACGCGACAGCGCGCGCGACGATCTCGTCGTGTGCGCGGCCGGCACGCTGCCGGCCGAGCTGCACAAGCTGTGGCGCAGCGGCGTGCCGGGCAACTACCACATGGACTATGCGTACTCGTGCATGGGCTACGAGATCGCGGGCGGCCTCGGCGCGAAGCTCGCGCGGCCGGAGCGCGAAGTGATCGTGATCGTCGGCGACGGCTCGTACATGATGCTCAACGCGGAACTCGCGACCTCCGTGATGCTCGGCCGCAAGCTCATCGTCGTGATCCTCGACAACCGCGGCTACGGCTGCATCGAGCGGCTGCAACTGAATTGCGGCGGCGCGAGCTTCAACAACATGCTCGACGACTGCGTGCCGGAAGGCGGCGAGCGCTCGACGATCGACTTCGCGATGCATGCGCGCGCGATGGGCGCCGAAGCCGTGCACGTGCGCGACGTCGGTGAGCTGCGCCGCGAGATGAAGCGTGCGCGCGCGGCCACGACGAGCCAGGTGCTCGTGATCGACACGACGCACGAGCGCACGACCGCGGACGGCGGCGCGTGGTGGGAAGTCGCGGTGCCGCAGGTGTCCGCGCGCGCCGGCGTCGAACGCGCGCACCACGCGTATCTCGACGAAAAAACCCGGCAGCGGCGCTGAACCGTTTTCCCCTTTCCATGGGCCGCCCCGCGAAAACAACAACCGAACCAAGGAAGCACGTCATGAGCTGGAACGTTCGCATCGGTATCAATCCCCTGTCGTGGATGAACGACGACCTGCCGTCGCTCGGCGGCGAGACGCCGCTCGAGACGGCGCTGAAGGAAGGCGCCGAGATCGGCTATGCGGGCTTCGAGCTCGGCAACAAGTTTCCTAAGACGGGCCCCGAGCTGAAGGCGAAGCTTGCCGAGTTCGGGCTCGTGTGCGTGTCGGGCTGGTATTCGGGCTTCCTCGCGGAAGTCGAGCCGGGCATGAGCGATGCCGACGCGGTCGCCGCCGAGATCGAGCGCTGCCGCGCGCACATGACGAAGCTGCAGGTGAACGACGTGAAGGTCGTGGTGTACGGCGAATGCGCGGGGACGATCCAGGGCAGCATCGACACGCCGGTCGCGAAGCGGCCGCGCTTCGTCGACGATGAAAGCTGGCGGCGCTACGCGGCGCGCCTCGACGCATTCGGCGCGCACCTGCTCGAGACCTACGGGATCAAGCTCGCCTACCATCACCACATGGGCGCCTACGTCGAATCGCCGGCCGACGTCGACCGCCTGATGGCGCTGACCGATCCCGCGAAGGTGTTCCTGCTGTTCGACACGGGGCACGCGTATTTCGGCGGCGCGGCCGATCCGGTCGCACTGCTGAGGAAGCATGTGTCGCGCGTCGTGCACGTGCACTGCAAGGACGTGCGGCCGCAGGTCGTCACGCAGGCGCGCAACGGCGGCTGGAGCTTCCTGAACGGCGTGATCAACGGCACCTTCACGGTGCCGGGCGACGGCGCGCTCGACTACGAAGCGACGCTGCGCACGCTGAAGGATGCCGGCTACGAAGGCTGGCTCGTCGTCGAGGCCGAGCAGGACCCGGCCGTCGCACCGAGCTATCAGTATGCGAAGAAGGGCTACGAGGCGCTGCGCGCGATCGTCGACCGGTTGAGCGCGTGAGCCCTTCCCCCCCGCTATCACCCCATTGTGGAGCCCGGTTCCATGACGATTTCTCCCCTGCTGGTCAAGGCATCCGCCGGCCGCGAAATCTGCAACGTGACGCCCGAGTCGGCCGGCTGGAAACACGTCGGCTTTCGCGCGCTGCGCCTGAAGGCCGGCGACACCGAAACGCTCGACACGGGCACGCGCGAACTGTGCGTCGTCGTGCTCACGGGCACGCTGCGCGCACAAGTCGACGGCGAAACCTACGATGCGCTCGGCAAGCGCGACAGCGTGTTCGAGGAGGTGTCGCCGGACGCGCTGTACGTGCCGGGCGGCAAGACCGTCACGCTGGTCGCGACGCGCGACGCGGAGGTTGCGCTATGCACCGCGCCCTACGCGAGCGGCGACAAGCGCGTGCAGCGCCTCGACGGCGAACGGATGCGCCGCGCGGTGCGCGGGCAAGGCGCCAACACGCGCTACGTGTGCGACATCCTGATGGGCGACAACCCGGCTGCCGACCGTTTGCTGGTGGTCGAAGTGATCACGCCCGCGAGCCATTCGAGCAGCTACCCGCCGCACAAGCACGATCGCGACGCGGCGCCCGACGAAACCTCGCTTGAGGAAACCTATTACCACCGGATCGATCCGCCGCAAGGTTTCGCGTTCCAGCGCGTGTACACGGACGATCGCAGCCTCGACGAAGCGTGCGCGGTCGAGAACCACGACGTCGTGATGGTGCCGCGCGGCTATCACCCGGTGGTCGCGCCGCACGGCTACAACCTGTACTACCTGAACGTGATGGCCGGGCCGAGCCGCGCATGGGCGTTCAGGAACGATCCCGCGCACGAGTGGATGCTCGACGCGGCGCCCAAGCGCTGACACGTTGATGCGATGAACGATCGACGGCCGGCGCGACGCGGCACGCGCGCGCACGAGCCGGACTTGCGACGACACGGAGCTGCCATGGCCATCCCCTTCCCGCGCTTCGCATCCGCGCCTTTCGGCGACACCGCGTCGGCGCCGATGCTGCCGCACTTCGATGCCGACGTCGCGCGCCGGCTCGGCGACATCGCAATCAATCTCGCGTCACGGCGCGGGCTGCCGATCGCGGTCGGCATCGTCGGTGAAGCCGCACCGCTGTTCTATTGCGCGCTCGACGGCAGCCGCGTGCACGACAGCGACGCGATCCGGCGCCGACAGAACACGGTATTGCGTTTCGGCGTCAGCTCGCTCGAGGTCGGCGCGCGCTTTCGCCGTGCCGGCTGGTCGTTGCAGTCACAGGGATTGTCGGACGCCGACTATGCGCTCGACGGCGGCGGCGTGCCGTTGCGGGTTGCCGGCGGCGCAATCGGCAGTGCACTCGTCGGCGCGATGACGATCGCGGGGCTCGACGACGAACACGATCACGCGCTCGTCGTCGAGAGCCTGCGCTGGCATGTCGGCGCGAACGCGCTCGCGATGATCGCGTAGCGGCGCGCGCCGACCTGGCGCGTCAGTGCAGCCCGCCGCTCGCGACGAGGCGCTCGCCGGTCAGCCAGCGCGCATCGTCCGACGCGAGGAACACGGCGACCGACGCGATGTCGTCCGGCTCGCCGAGGCGGCCGAGCGGCGTCTGGCTGCGCACCTGCGTTTCGAGATCCGAACCGATGATGCCCGCGCTGTGCGTGCCTTCGGTCACGATCATCCCCGGGTTGATCGCGTTCACGCGAATCTTGCGCGGGCCGAGCTCGAGCGCGAGCACGCCGGTGATCGCGTCGACGGCGCCCTTGGTGCCGCTGTACACGGCGCTCGCGGGCGGCGTGATGCTCGTCACGACCGAGCTGATGTTGATGATGCTCGCGCCTTCGCCGAGATGCTTGACGGCGGCCTGCGTCGTCAGCAGCACGCCGAACACGTTCGTATCGAACTGCCGGCGATAGTGCTCTTCGGTGATCGCCTCGATCGGCGAGAATTCGTAGACACCGGAATTGTTCACCAGCACGTCGAGACGGCCATAGTTCTCGATCGCGGCATCGACGATGCGCTGCGCGTCCGCTGCCTTCGACACGTCGCCGCCCACCGCGACCGCGCGGCCGCCCGCTTCGACGATCGCGCTCACCACGGTGTCGGCACCGGCCTTGCTGCTCGCGTAGTTCACGACGACCGACGCGCCTTCGGCGGCCAGCGCCTTCGCGATCGCGGCGCCGATGCCCTTGGACCCGCCCGTGACGATCGCAACCTTGCCTGTCAGCTTGCTCATGATTTCATTCCTCAGTCGGAAGACTCTCGATGGATGGGAGCCGGTTGCCGCGCGGTGGCGGCGCACCGGCATGACTGGCAATGTAAGGTGCTGCGCCGCAGCGATAAAGCGGCTCGACACGAATTGACTGGCGGGGTTTGCCGAACAATCGGCGGGCTTGCGCTCAGCCTGCCCTCAGCCTGCGCTCAGCCACGCACTGACGACGTCGCCGCCGAGCCCGTCGAGCGCGCCGTCGTAGACGATCCGTCCCCGCCCCATCACCGCGACGCGCTGCGCGAGCCGCGGCGCGAGCTGCAACCGCTGCTCGATCAGCAGGATCGCGACGCCGTCGGCCTGCAGCGCGGCGAGGCACGCACCGACCTCGTCGACCGCGAGCGGCGCGAGCCCTTCGGCCGGTTCGTCGACGATCAGCACGCGCGGGCGGCCGGCAAGCGCACGCACCAGCGCGAGCACCTGCTGCTCGCCGCCCGACAGCCGCCCGGCCTTCACGTCGATCCGCGCGGCCAGCAGCGGAAAGCGCGCGAGCAGCCGGTCGAGCGCCGCGCGTTCGGCCGCGCCGCGCGCACCGCGCAGCCCGAGCCGCAGATTCTCGCGCACGCTCAGCAGCGGAAACACGTCGCGGCTTTCGGCGACGTAAGCCACGCCGCGCCGCGCGATCTCGAATGTGCGGGCGCCCGCGCATTCGGCGCCCCCGATGCGCACCGAGCCCGCGGTGCGCACGAGCCCCATCACGGCCTTCGCGAGCGTCGAGCGGCCCGAGCCGTTGCGGCCCAGCAGCGCGAGCGTCTCGCCCGGCGCGAGCGCGAGATCGACGCCGTCGAGCACGGGCTGCATCCCGTACCACGCGCGCAGGCCGCGAATGTCGAGCAGCGCGCTCATGCGCCGTCGCCGAGATAGGCGGCGCGCACGGCCGGGTCCGCGCGGATCGCGTCGGGCGCACCGGTCGCGACCACCGCGCCGCGCACCAGCACCGTCACGCGCTCGGCGAAGCCGAACACCGCATCCATGTCGTGCTCGATCATCAGCACCGTGCGGCCCTGCGTCGTCGCGCGGATCAGCGCGATCATCCGCGCGGCCTGGTCGCGGTTCATGCCGGCCGTCGGCTCGTCGAGCAGCAGCGTGCGCGCGCCGCTCGCGAGCGCGATGCCGAGATCGAGCGCGCGCTGTTCCGCGTAGCCGAGTTCGCCGGCCGGCGCGTCGCGCCGTGCAGCGAGGCCGATGTCGTGCAGGACGCGCGCGGCCGCGCGATCGACCGACGCCGATTCGCGCAGCCGGTTCCACCGGCGCCGCCGCTCGTCCGGCGCATGCAGGGCCGCGCAGCGCAGGTTGTCGAACACGGAGAGCCGCGCGAACGCACTCGTCTGCTGGAAACTGCGGCCGATGCCGAGCCGGCTCGCGACGACCGGCCCGCGTCCGCGCAGCTCGACGCCGTGCAGCACGACGCGCCCGCGCGTCGGCCGCGTCGCGCCGGCAATCACGCCGAACAGCGTCGACTTGCCCGCCCCGTTCGGCCCGATCAGCGCGTGACGCTCGCCGGCGCAGACGCTCAGCTCGATACCGTCGAGCACCGTCTGCGCGCCGAAGCGCTGCACGATCCCATGGAGCGCGATCGCGTTGCCGTTCATCGCCCGTCCTCCCGCTTGCCGTGCCCGGGGTGCATCAAGCGCGCGCGCCAGCCCCACAGCAGCGTGCCGATGCCGGCCGCCGAGCACGCGACGATCCACCCGGCCGGCGCATCGGCGTCGATGCCCCACGCGCCGAACGCGCTGCCGGCGCCGTCGTCCTGCGCGAAGCGCCACGCATAGCCGAGCTCGGCCGCGCAGACGATCGCGACGCCCCAGAACATGCAGGCGCCGACGCCGCACAGTACGCGCCAGCGCTCGGCGGCCGGCGCGTCGCGGCGCAACGCATGCACGAGCGTCTGCGCGACGCCGGCGATCCCGCCGGGCGCCGCGACGACGACCGCGACGAACAGCACGCCGAGATACAACGCCCATGCACGCGACACGCCCGCGACGACCACGCTCAGCGCGGTCAGCACCACGGCACCGGCCGCCGGCCCGAAGAACGTGCCGGTGCCGCCGATCACCGCGGCGATCAGTACGGTCGCCGAGCGCGCCATCGACAAGCTGTCGGGCGTCGCGATCTCGACGTCGATCAGTGTCAGCGTGCCGGCGATACCCGCGAAGAACGACGCGCAGGTGACCATCGCGAGCCGCACGCGGCGCGGCTCGGTGCCGAGCGCCGCCACGCGCGCGGGGTTGTCGCGCACCGCGTTCGCGAGCCGCGCGAGCGGCGTGCGCGTCAGCGCGTGCATCGCCATCGCCGACACGATGCACCACGCGGCGATCACCGTGTAGGCCTGCGCCGGGGCGCCGAAATGCCAGCCGCCCCAGGGCGTGCCGCTCGCGCGGTCGATCGGCACGCCGCCGAGGCCGCCGAACCACGCGGGCACGCTCCACGCGGCGGCCGCGACGCATTCGGCGAGACCGAGCGTGATCATCGCGAACACGGTGCCCGCGCGGCGTGTCGCGAGGAGCCCGGCGATGAACCCGAAGCCGGCGCCGGCCACGCCGCCGACGAGCGGCAGCAGCGGCAGCAGGCCGCCGACATGATTGAACCAGTGCGCGGCGGCGAACGCGCCGAGGCCCGCGTACGCGGCGTGACCGAACGACAGCAGCCCGGTCGTGCCGAACTGCAGGTTGTACGACAGTGCGAGCACGACGAGCGCGGCCGTCTGCGCGAGATAGCCGAGCATCGCGCCATGCGGCCACAGCCACGCCGGCAGCGCGACGCACGCGGCGAACAGCACCCAGCGCCGCGCGCCGGCCCGCGCGCGGCTATCCATCGACACGCTCGCCGAACAATCCGCGCGGACGGGCGACCAGCACCGCGACGAGCAGCAGATACGGGACCAGCGGCGCGAGTTGTGCGATCGATACGGCCGCGACGCTGTCGGGCAGCGCGACGCCCGCCCGTTGCGCGAGGTCGCGCAGCGACGTGTCGCTGGACGCCGCGAAGGTCTGCGCGAAGCCGACCGCGAGCGACGCGACGAACGCGCCGCCGAGCGAGCCGAGCCCGCCGATCACGACGACCGCGAACACCACCGACCCGACCGTCTCGGCCAGCGCCGGTTCGATCACCGCGAGCGGCGCGCCGATCACGCCGGCCAGCGCCGCGAGTGCGGTGCCCGCGCCGAACAGGCCCGTCATCACGCGCGGCACGTCGTAGCCGAGCGCTTCGACGGCCGCACGGTGCGTGAGTGCGGCACGCACGACGAGCCCGATGCGCGACGCGCGCAGCAGCGCGCCGAGCGCGATCAGCATCGCCGCGGACATCGCCATCATGAAGAGCCGGTAGCGCGGCAGCGCGAGGCCGAACGCGGTCACGGGCGCGCCGTCGAACAGCGGCGGCACCGGGGCCGGCAGCGGCGTGAGGCCCCATACGAGTTTCGCGCCCTCGCCGATCAGGTAGGCGAGGCCGAAGGTCAGCAGCAGTTCGCTCGTGTGGCCGCCGCGCGCCTGCACGCGGCGCAGCAGCCAGCGCTCGCAGCCGGCGCCCAGCAGCCCGACCGCGAGCGGCGCGAGCACGAGCGCGGGCCAGAAACCCGCACCGGCCGCGATGCTGTAGCCGACGTATGCGCCGAGCATGTAGAAGCTCGCATGCGCGAAGTTGAGCACGCCCTGCACGCTGAAGATCAGCGTCAGGCCGGCCGACAGCATGAACAGCAACAACCCGTAGCTGAGGCCGTTGAACGCCTGGAGCGCGAACGCGTGCACCGCCGCGCGCCTGTCAGCCGGCGAGCGGTTCGAGCGCCGCGCGCAGCGCGTCCGGCAACGGCACCGGGCGGCGCGTGCCGCGATCGACGTACACGTGCACGAAATGCCCCTGCGCCGCCGGCGAGGACTCCCCTGCCGCGAACAGCCCGATCTCGTAGCGCACGCTCGACGTGCCGAGCTTCGCGACGCGCAGCCCCGCGTCGACCGACTGCGGAAACACGAGCGGCGCGAAGTAGTTGCATTGCGTGTCGACCACGAGCCCGATCGTCTGCCCGTGCTCCACGTCGAGCACGCCCGCGCGGATCAGGTATTCGTTCACGACGGTGTCGAAGTAGCTGTAATAGACAACGTTGTTCACGTGCCCGTAGACGTCGTTGTCCATCCAGCGGGTCGTGATCGGCAGGAAGTGGCGATAGGCGTCGCGTGGACGCGGCTGCGGCTTGTCGGACATGGCGATGGCGGTCAGGACGAGTGGGACGCCGCGCGGCGGCCGCGCGGGATGGCACGCCGGGAAACGGCGAGATGCCGCGACGCGACCGTGCGCGCCGCGGCGGGTGAACTACCGGGAGCGGCGCGGGCCGTCACTGCCCCGCTCGATCGACGAATTCGAAATCGAGGCCGCGTGCGCGCATCCAGTCGGCCAGCGCGTAGCCGGTACCGGCGCGCCACGGGCGCAGCAGCGGCGGATCGACGAGCCGGTATTCGAGCAGTTCCGGCGACAGCGCGACGGTGCCCGATGCACGCACGTGGTACGCGATGATCAGCTCGTTCTTGCGGATGAATTCATAGACGCCGACGAGCGTGACCTGCTCGGCCTTCAGCGCGGTTTCCTCGAACACCTCGCGCGCGATGCCGTCCTCGGGCGTCTCGCCGTTCTCGAGGAAGCCGGTGATCAGCGCGAACATCCCTTCCGGCCAGGCCGCGTTGCGCGCGAGCAGGATCTTGCCGTCTAGTTCGACGATCGCGGCCACCACCGGCAGCGGGTTGTTCCAGTGCACGTAGCCGCATGCGTCGTCCGGGCAGGCCCGGCGGACCCGGCCGCCCTCGTGTTCGGGATCGGCGCGCTCGGTGAGCGGGTTCGCGCAGCGCGGGCAAAAACGGTAGTCGGCGGTGGTCATCGATGGGGATCTGGCGGACGCCGGCGGCGGCCCGCGGGCCGCCTCACGCCCGCTCGGCGCGGGAAAGGCTTCATTCTAGCGAGTTTGCCCGCGCCGCAGACGATCCGGCCCCGATCGCGTCAGGGTCGCGCGCGCCCACGTGCGGCGGTCGCCGCGAAGCCGGCGGCCCCGACCAGCAACGCGCCCGCCGCGACCCACAGCGCCGGCGAGAACGACCCGAAACGCGCGGTCAGCGGCGCGGCGACGAGCGGACCGAGAATCTGCCCGACCCCGTACGACGCGGTCGCATAGCCCATCAGCCCGGCCGCGCGCTCGCCGTGCAGCCGCCGCGCCTGGCGCATCGCGAACAGCGTGATCGCCGTGAACGGCAGGCCGAGCAGCGCGCTGCCGACCGAGAAGCCGGCCGCGTTCGGCCACACGATGCCCGCCGCGATCCCGAGCGCCTGCGTCGTGCAGCCGGCGGCGAGCAGCAGCCGATTGTCCCAATGGCCGGGCAGCCGCGCGGCGGCGATCGCGCCGACGATCAGCGCCGCGCCGAACATCGGCCAGAACAGGTCCGGCCACGGCGAGCCGGCCGGCAGCGCGGCGCGCGCGATCACCGGCAGGAACGTCGCGGTGATGATGTAGCCGAAGCCCGGCATCCCGTACAGCACGACGAGCCACGCGGCGTCGGCCCGATGGCGCCGCACGTCGTGCGGTGCCGCGGCGGTCGCCGCATGCCGGGCGTGCGCGGCCTGCGGCGCAACTGCCTGCGCCGGCGCGGTGCCGAATATGCGCCAGATCGCGACCGACAGCACCGCCGACAGCGCCGCGAAGCCGAGCCAGCCGGGCGCCGCGCGATGGCCGGCGAGCGCGCCGCCGATCAACCCCGTCAGCACGATGCCGACACCAGGCCCCGCGTAGATCACCCCGCTCCACTCGGGCGCGTGCAGCTCGGTGAGCCGCCGCAGCCCCCATTGCGAAACGAACACGAACGTCCATGCACTGACGACACCCGCGACGAAGCGCACGACGAGCCACGCTGAAAGCAGATGGCCGACGCCCATCGCGGCGGTCAGCAGCACGGTGGCGACGAGCCCGAAGCGCACCATCCGCGCGGGCGCTACCCGCACCGCCGCGCAGCTGACCGCGCCGACGAAATAGCCCGCGTAGTTCGCCGACGCGAGCCAGCTGCCGGCCTTCAGGCCGATCGAGCCGTCGGCGAGCATCAACGGCAGCAGCGGCGTGAACGCGAAGCGGCCGACGCCGAGCGCGACCGCGAGCCCGATCATGCAGGCGAGCGCGGCTGCACGGGCGCGGCGGTCGGTGTCATCGGACGGGTGGGCGCCGGCGGCGGCACTCGGGGCATCGGAACGGGACATGGCGGCATGGGCCGCGCGCGGTGCGCGCCGGCCGGAATGGAAATCGGAACGCTTGTATCGTAGCTTGACCAAACGTTCTCTAAAAATGAATAATTCAGAATCCACATATCTCCCAGAGAGAATCATGGACCTGGCGGCGCTGGCGATTTTCCGGGCCGTCGTGCGCGAGAACGGCGTGACGCGCGCGGCGGCGAAGCTCCATCGCGTGCAGTCGAACGTGACGACGCGCATCAAGCAGCTGGAGGAGGAACTCGGCGCGGCGCTGTTCGTGCGCGACGGCCGCCGGCTCGTGCTGACGCCGGCCGGGCACACGCTGCTGCCGTACGCGGAGCGGCTGCTCGCGCTTGCCGACGAGGCGCGCGACGCGGTGCGCGAGGACACGCCGCGCGGGCGGCTGCGTCTCGGCACGATGGAAAGCACGGCCGCGAGCCGGCTGCCGACCGTGCTCGCGCGCTATCACCATGCGTGGCCCGACGTATCGCTGGAACTCGTGACCGGCACGACCGGCTGGCTGATCGACAGGGTGCGCGACTTCGAGGTCGACGCGGCGCTGTTCGCGCGTCCGCCCTCACCGGACACGCTGCCGGACACGTTCGAGACGGTGCCGGTCTACCGCGAGGATCTCGTGCTGCTCACACCGCGCGGCCATCCGCCGGTGCGCACGCCGCGCGACGTGATCCTGCCGACGCTGATCGCGTTCGAGCGCGGCTGCACGTACCGGAAATACGTCGAGCAATGGTATGCGGCGCACGGGGTGAAAGCCGCGCGCGTGCTCGAGCTCGGTTCGTATCACGCGATCGTCGCGTGCGTCGCGGCCGGCGCGGGCGTCGCGGTCGCGCCGAGGTCGGTGCTCGATCTGCAGCCCGAGACCGGCAACGTCACGGCCCATACGATCGCCGAACTCGAAGGGATCGACACGCTGCTCGCGTGGCGGCAGGGTTACGCGTCGGCGGCGCTCGCCGCGCTGCGCGATGCGCTGGGCGAGCCCGCCGCACGGCAGCCTGGAGATGGGGCCAAGGCGCCGCTGGTAGCGCCAGCCTGAGCCGGGCCTTGACCGGCAGCGCCAGCACAAAGCAAAACGACCCGACCGGCCAACGCCGATCGGGTCGTTTTTTTCATGCAATGCGATGGGGCCGGCAAGCCCGCATCGCATCAAGCGTGACGATCAAAGACGTTCTTCGACCCAGCCCTTGACGCCCGCGAGCGCGCCCGGCAGGTTCGCCGGGTCCGTGCCGCCTGCCTGCGCCATGTCCGGACGGCCGCCGCCCTTGCCGCCGACCTGCTGCGCGACGAAGTTCACGAGCTCGCCGGCCTTGACCTTCTTGCTCGCATCGGGCGTGACGCCCGCGATCAGGCTGACCTTGCCGCCTTCGACGGCCGCCAGCACGATCGCCGCGCTCTTCAGCTTGTCCTTCAGCTTGTCGACCGTCTCGCGCAGCGTCTTCGCGTCCGCGCCGTCGAGCGTCGCGGCCAGCACGTACACGCCGCCGACTTCGGTGGCCTGCTGCGCGAGCTCGTCGCCCTGGCTCGACGCGAGCTTCGACTTCAGCGCGCCCAGCTCCTTCTCGAGCGACTTCACCTGGTCCTGCACCTGCGCGATGCGCTGCGTGAGTTCCGACGGTTGCGCCTTCAGCGCGGCCGCGGCTTCGTTCACGCGCGCATCGAGTTCCTGCACGTAACGCACCGCGTTGTCGCCGGTGATCGCCTCGACCCGGCGGATGCCGGCCGCGACGCCGCCTTCGACGACGATCTTGAAGAAGCCGATGTCGCCGGTGCGATGCACGTGCGTGCCGCCGCACAGTTCGCGCGAGAAGCCGAGGTCGAGCACGCGCACTTCGTCGCCGTACTTCTCGCCGAACAGCGCCATCGCGCCGCCCTTCACCGCTTCGTCGTACGGCATCACGCGCACGATGCCCGGCGCGTTCGCGAGGATTTCGTTGTTGACGATCTGCTCGACGCGACGGATTTCGTCGTCGGTCATCGGCGCGTTGTGCGCGAAGTCGAAACGGGTTTTTTCGGCGTCGACCAGCGAGCCCTTCTGCTGCACGTGCGCGCCGAGCACTTCACGCAGCGCCTTGTGCATCAGGTGGGTGGCCGAGTGGTTGCGCTGCGTGCGGGCGCGGCGGTGCGCGTCGATTTCCGCGCGTAGCACGTCGCCGAGCTTCAGCGTGCCCTGCTCCAGCGTGCCGTGATGGCCGACCACGTCGGCCTGCACCTTCAGCGTGTCGGCCACCGCGAAGCGCGTCGCGGCGTTCGCGAGCACGCCCTGGTCGCCGACCTGGCCGCCCGATTCAGCGTAGAACGGCGTGTGGTCGAGCACGACGACCGCATCCTGGCCGGCCTTCACTTCGTTGACGGCCGAACCGTCGACGTACAGCGCGACGACCTTCGCATCGTCGAACGCGATTTCCTCGTAACCGTGGAAGGTGGTTTTCGCGCCCGTGTATTCGAGGCCCTGCGTGGCCTTGAACTTGCCGGCCGCGCGTGCCTGCTCGCGCTGGCGCGCCATCGCGTCGTCGAATGCCGGCTCGTCGACCGTCATCCCGCGCTCGCGGCACACGTCGGCCGTGAGGTCGAGCGGGAAGCCGTAGGTGTCGTGCAGCTTGAACGCGAGTTCGCCGTCGAGCACCTTGCCGCCCTTTGCCTCGACGTCGGCGAGTGCCGCCTCGAGGATCGACATCCCGTGCTCGATGGTTTCGAAGAAGCGCTCTTCTTCCTGGCGCAGCACGTCGGTCACGCGCTGTTCGGCTTCCTTCAGCTCCGGATAGGCCGCGCCCATCTCGGCGACGAGGTCGGCCACCAGCTTGTGGAAGAACGAGCCCTTGCGGCCGAGCTTGTAGCCATGGCGGATCGCGCGGCGCACGATCCGGCGCAGCACGTAGCCGCGGCCTTCGTTGCCCGGAATCACGCCGTCGACGATCAGGAACGAGCACGCGCGGATGTGATCGGCGATCACCTTCAGCGAGTTGTTGGTGAGGTCGCTGATCTCCGTCACGCGCGCGGCGGCCTTGATCAGGTTCTGGAACAGGTCGATCTCGTAGTTGCTGTGCACGTGCTGCAGCACCGCGGCGAGGCGCTCGAGGCCCATGCCGGTGTCGACCGACTGCTTCGGCAGGCGCGTCATGTTGCCCTGCGCGTCGCGGTTGAACTGCATGAACACGAGGTTCCAGATCTCGATGTAGCGGTCGCCGTCTTCCTCAGGCGACCCCGGCGGGCCGCCCCACACTTCCGGGCCGTGGTCGTAGAAGATTTCCGTGCACGGGCCGCACGGGCCGGTGTCGCCCATCGTCCAGAAGTTGTCCGACGCGTAGCGCGCGCCCTTGTTGTCGCCGATCCGGATGATCCGCTCGGTCGGCACGCCGACTTCCTTCGCCCAGATGTCGTAGGCTTCGTCGTCTTCCTGGTAGACGGTAACCCACAGCTTTTCCTTCGGCAGCTGGTAGACCGTGGTCAGCAGCTCCCACGCGAAGCGGATCGCGTCGTGCTTGAAATAGTCGCCGAACGAGAAGTTGCCGAGCATCTCGAAGAACGTGTGGTGGCGCGCCGTGTAGCCGACGTTCTCGAGGTCGTTGTGCTTGCCGCCCGCGCGCACGCTGCGCTGCGCCGTCGTGGCGCGCGAGTACGGACGCGGGTCCGTGCCGAGGAACACGTCCTTGAACTGGACCATGCCCGAGTTCGTGAACATCAGCGTGGGGTCGTTACCGGGCACGAGGCTCGACGAGCGGACGATCGTGTGGCCCTTCGATTCGAAGAATTTGAGGAATTTCTCGCGGATTTCGGCAGCTTTCATGGCGTGCGGGGACAGTCGGCTAGGACGGCTTCAAACGCCGGCACCCCAGGCGGGGCGCGCGACGGCAGGTTTCTTAAACGATCGATTATACGGGATAGATCCGGGGGCGCGGCCGACGGGCCCGCGCGGGGCCGGTTCGGTCCGGCCTGGGCCCGAATTTGGCCGTATTTGGCCCGCGTCGTGCCCCTCTGCGCGCCCGGTCAGCGCCGGGCCACCATATCGCGGCCGCCGGCCAACGTTTGCAAGCGCGGCGAGCGACGGCGAACTCACGCTCGCCGCATAGCCGCCGCGCCAGGCCGCGAGAGAATCGGCCGCGGCCCCTTACCGACCGCGCGGCTTGTCGCCCAGTTCGCGCAAGCGTGTCCTGAGCCTGTGGTTGTCGATGAACAGCAGCGCAACGGCAAGCGTGGTTCCGATCGCGAAATACCACTGCCCGGCGAAATGCAAGACCGCCCATGCCAGGCCAGCAAGTACGAGCGCCGATGCAAACAAGGCAGCCTTGTCCGCGAGCCACTTCATGCGACCACCCGCGCGCGGGAAAGTGGCGCGTACGGCCACTGCCGCGATCCCGGCTGCATCACTTCCGGGTGGCGAAATAGCACCGTGGACACAGCGAGGGGAATCGACAAGCCATGTCGTGCCGCCCACATCCCCGCCCTTCGGCGCGCGTCGATGCCGCTCGTACAGACCATCGCCTTATCAGTCGCCACGATCAGGCTGCCGATCACGGCCCCGATATAGAACGACGCACCGATTGCACCCACGACCATGAGCTTTTCGAGTCCCATCGTGGCGCCGATCAATTCGGCGACAGTCGCGTCGGCACCCAGCGTTGCAAGCGGTTGAAGCATCAACGTAAGCGTGCCAACGGCCGTTTGGTACGTGCCAAAGAAGCTGGCCGGAGCGTCCAAACCCAAGGCCGTCATATTTTCGCGGAACGTGGCGTAAAAGCTAGGACAGGTCACAGCACCCTCCTTCCCATCGAATTGAACAGGCCATAACTTTACTGACCCGACCAATCGCAAGGCCATGGCGTTTGTCGCCCAAAGCAGCAGGCCGCATGTTGCCCCCACGGCAATCGTATGAGCAGCAAGCCACTCGCCGCACCCAAGGCGATCGCATGAAATCCGCACTTGGTTAAAAAACGTGGCCGTGAGGCTCGAAAGAACAGGTGTAATGCCGTGTAGATTCGCTTGCGCTCGCCGTGCGCCCGGAGAATCCCCGCAAAGTGGCGCGGCGATCCGGCCGGCACTGCCGGGGCACTGCCGCTGCCGATTCGCCGTAAGATACGCGGCATGCGCCGCGGCTTCTCCGGGCGACGCCAAGCCATGAAAGGAGACGATTCGACGATGGGTGCCCTGAGCCATATCCGCGTGCTGGACCTCACCCGCGTGCTCGCGGGCCCGTGGTGCGCGCAGACCCTTGCCGATTTCGGCGCGGACGTGATCAAGATCGAGCGCCCCGGCGCCGGCGACGACACACGCCATTGGGGGCCGCCGTACCTGAAGGACGCAGCCGGCGCCGATACGGCCGAGGCCGCCTACTACCTCGCGGCGAACCGCAACAAGCGCTCGGTCACGGTCGACATCGCGACGCCCGAAGGCCAGCAGATCGTGCGCGAGCTCGCCGCGCAAAGCGACGTCGTGCTCGAGAACTACAAGGTCGGGCAGCTCGCGAAATACGGGCTCGACTACGAATCGCTGCGCGCGGTGAAGCCCGATCTCGTCTACTGCTCGGTCACCGGCTTCGGCCAGACCGGCCCGTATGCGCATCGCGCGGGCTACGACTTCATCGTCCAGGGCATCGGCGGTTTCATGAGCATCACCGGCGAGCGCGACAGCGAGCCGGGCGGCGGCCCGCAGAAGGCCGGCGTCGCGATCGCCGATCTCGCGACCGGCCTCTATTCGACGATCGCGGTGCTCGCCGCGCTCGCGCACCGCGACCGCACGGGCGAAGGCCAGTACATCGACATGGCGCTGCTCGACGTGCAGGTCGCGCTGCTCGCGAACATGAATACCAACTTCCTCGCGAGCGGCAAGCCGCCGGTGCGCTGGGGCAACGCGCACCCGAACATCGTGCCGTATCAAACCTTCCAGACGAGCGACGGCTGGATCATCGTCGCGGTCGGCAACGACGGGCAGTTCCGCAAGTTCGTCGAGGCCGGCGGGCGGCCCGAGTTGGCCGACGACGCGCGCTTCGCGACGAACCCGTCGCGCGTGCGCCATCGCGACACGCTGGTGCCGATCCTCGCGGAGATGGTGAAGACACGCGGCAAGGCCGACTGGATCGGCACGCTGGAAGCGGCCGGCGTGCCGTGCGGGCCGATCAACGATCTCGATGAAGTGTTCGACAACGAACAGGTGGTCGCGCGCGGGATGCAGGTGTCGCTGCCGCATCCGTGCGGCGCGGACGTGAAGCTCGTGCGCAATCCGATCCGGATGAGCGCGACGCCGCCCGATGCGCGCACGGCCCCGCCGCTGCTCGGCGCGCAGACGGAGGACGTGCTGCGCGACATGCTCGGCTACGACGACGAGCGGATTGCCGCGTTGAAGGCGAAACAGGCGATTTGAGCGACGCGGCGGCGGGCTGGAACGGAGGGCGCCCGCCGTCCGGTCAGCGCCGGGCCAGCGTATCGCATCCGCCGGCCAGCGCCGCAAGCGCCGCACGCGATGGCGAACGCACGACTGCCGCGTAACCGCCGTGCCCAACCCACACACCGTCGACGGCGACGGCGACCGCGTCCGAATCCGCCGCGCCGAGGAAGACCAGCGGCGGCGGCGGCTCGGACACCATGCGATCACGGATGTCCAGCCGTCCGATCTGCCGTGGAAATTCGCGCGCGAGGTCGGCCAGATCGACCTGTCGTTGCGCGACGATCGTCGAAAAGGACTCGAGATGCCCGGCTAGATTCGCCGACGCCACGCATTGCCGGGGGGCACGGCCGTCCGCATAAGTCACCTGCACGGCGAACCGCGCCGCGGGCTGTGAGCGCTGCGCGGTCAGCGTGAGCGCGGCGGTCGTATAGGTCAGCGCCATCACCTCGTCAGGCAGCACGCCGAATGCCTCGGTGCCGGGATCGATCCGTATGGGGCTGTCGGTCCAGTCGGCGAGGCTGCGCCAGCCGAAACCGGCGAGCAGACCGATCAGCATCGCCAGACACGGGATCGCGAATCGCGTTGCCGATGCGATCTTCACGATACCTGCACCGCGGTTCCCATCGGAGCCCAGTCGAACAGTTGCTTCGCGTCGGCCTCGGCCAGGCGTACACAGCCGTGCGATCCAAACCAGTCGCTGACGGTATTGCGCGCCATTCTCACGAGCGACAGCGGCATCGGCCCGTGGTACTGGTGAAGCGCTTTGCCGTCTTCCGTGAAGAACATCGCGTAATCCATTTGCACGTTATAGGCACGACTGCGATAGGTCGGGTATTTCCGCATGATGCGGAAGGCACCACGATCGGTCGGATGCTCGCTGTCTCCCGTCACACAATCGAAGCGGAACACCCTCGCTGCCCCCTCAAACGCCTCCACGCGCTGACTCGAGAGGTCGACGACGATTCGTTTCGCCGCCGACGATTTTTTTCCACCGACCTGCTGATTCCGCCTCGAGCCGCTCGACATGGCCCCTCCTTCCAATCGAATTGAACAGGCCGTCACTTTATCGGCCCGGCCGATCAGAAAGTCATGGGGTTGGTCACAACACGCAGTCGGTTGCGCGTCGCGCCCAAGACAATCGTACGCGCAGCAAGGCGCACGTCGCGCCGCGACGCATCGCATGAAATTCGCGCTTGGTTAAAAAATGTGTCCGATTCGGTGAACCACGACCGGCAGTCAGCCCGTCGTCCCCAGCGCCTCGAGCCAGCCGCGCGCTTCCGGCCATTCCCCGAGCCCGCTGTCCGCGTTGATGTGGCCGCGCGGGCCGAGGTCATGGAACGCACTACCCCACGCGTGCGCGCAGCCGCGCGCGAACGCGAGCGAGCCGTACGAATCGTCGCTGCTCGCGACCACGCAGGTCGGAAACGGCAGCCGTTCGTGCGGCACCGGCCCGAAGCCGTGCGCGTCCGGCGGAAACCCGGGCCCGGCCGGATCGGGCAGCGCGACGAGCAGCGCGCCGCGCACCTTCGCGAGCGCGGCCGGCCGCGCGTAGCGGGTCGCCCACCATGCGGTTGTCAGCGTGCCGAGGCTATGCGCGGCGATCAACACCGGGCCCGGCGCGGCCTCGACCGCGCGATCGAGCGCGAGACACCAGCCGTTGCGGAACGCATGGTCCCAGTCGGGCATCGCGATGCGCACGAAACGCGCGTCGGCGCGCTCCCAGCGGCTTTGCCAGTGGAACGGACCGGAGTTGCCGTAGCCCGGCAGCACGAAAACGGGAAAGTTGCTCATGGAGGGTTCGTCGACGCATGAAGTCGTTATGTGACGTCGACGAAGTGTCGCACACCCGCTCCTCCCTGATGTTGCCTGTCGAATCGCGGAAGGGACGTGCAAGGTCGGGACGCGCGGCGAACGCCGTCACGACTGGCCGGCGCGCATGCGCGCCGGCGTCGATCAGCGCACGCCGGCGCCGACCAGCCCGCCTGCCGCCGCGCCGGCCACCGTGCCGACCGGGCCGCCCGTGATCAGGTAGCCGAGCGCGCCGCCCGCGGCCGCGCCGATACCGGCATTACGTTGCGTATGCGTCATCGCGCATGCGCCGAGTTGCGACAGGGCCGCGACGATCACCGCGGTACGAACGAGAAAAGTGGTCTTCTTCATCATGGATTATTGGCTTCCTCCCGCCAGCAAAAAGGCCCGCCGGCGGCATTGAATCGGTGAAGCCATCATAGGAAAAGCCGAATGCGCCGGGCAATCCGATTTACGTCGTGTTACAGCGGACACATTATCGAGATATTGCGGGGCGCAGCGCTCCCCGCGCCTTGCAGCGCGGCAACCCGCGCGGGACGGACCCCGCTCAGGTAGAATTACGGGATTAAACCGGCGCGACGCGCCGACACAACCTGACGCCAACCGCATGAGCACCGAACGTAACGACGCCCCCGCGGCTTCCAACTTCATCCGCAACATCATCGACGACGACAACCGCACCGGCAAATGGGGCGGCCGCGTCGAAACGCGCTTCCCGCCCGAGCCGAACGGCTATCTGCACATCGGCCATGCGAAGAGCATCTGCCTGAACTTCAGCGTCGCGCGCGACTACGGCGGCGTGTGCCACCTGCGCTTCGACGACACGAATCCGGAAAAGGAAAGCGTCGAGTACGTCGACTCGATCGTCGACGCGGTGCGCTGGCTCGGCTTCGACTGGCGCAAGGATGCGGTCGATCATCAGTATTTCGCGAGCGACTACTACGACAAGCTGTACGAATTCGCCGAGCTGCTGATCCAGCGCGGCAAGGCGTACGTCGACAGCCAGAGCGCCGACGAAATGCGCGCGAACCGCGGCTCGCTGACCGAAGGCGGCAAGCCGTCGCCGTACCGCGACCGTTCGCCCGAGGAAAACCTCGACCTGTTCCGCCGGATGAAGGCCGGCGAGTTCAAGGAAGGCGAGCACGTGCTGCGCGCGAAGATCGACATGGCGTCGCCGAACATGAACATGCGCGACCCGGTGATCTACCGGATCCGCTACGCGCACCACTACCGCACCGGCGACGCATGGTGCGTGTATCCGATGTACGACTACACGCACTGCATCTCGGACGCGCTCGAGGGCATCACGCACTCGCTCTGCACGCTCGAGTTCGAGGATCACCGCCCGCTGTACGACTGGGTGCTGAACGAACTCGCGGATGCCGGCGTGTTCACGCGTCCGCTGCCGCAACAGATCGAATTCTCGCGCCTGAACCTCACGTATGCGATCACCAGCAAGCGCAAGCTGCTGCAGCTCGTCACCGAAGGTCACGTCGAAGGCTGGGACGATCCGCGCATGCCGACGATCGTCGGGATCCGCCGCCGCGGCTTCACGCCGGAGAGCATCCACCTGTTCTGCGAGCGGATCGGCGTGACGAAGGTCGATTCGTGGATCGACATGAGTGTGTTCGAAGGTGCGCTGCGCGACGATCTCGACGACAAGGCGCCGCGCTCGGTCGCCGTGCTCGATCCGCTGAAGCTCGTGATCGACAACTATCCGGAAGACCTCGAGGAAGCGTGCACGGCCCCCGTGCATCCGCATCATCCGGAGCGCGGCGTGCGCACGTTCCCGATCTCGCACGAGCTGTGGATCGAACGCGAGGACTTCGTCGAGACCCCGCCGAAGGGCTATTTCCGCCTGTTCCCGGGCAACAAGGTGCGCCTGCGCTACGGCTACGTGATCGAATGCACGGGCTTCGACAAGGACGCCGACGGCAACGTGACGACCGTGCACTGCAACTACTTCCCGGACAGCAAGTCGGGCACGGAAGGCGCGAACACGTACAAGGTCAAGGGCAACATCCACTGGGTCAGCGCGAAGCATGCGCAGCCGGCCGAAGTGCGGATCTACGACCGGCTGTTCAAGGAGCCGCACCCGGACGCGGGCGGCGCGAACTTCCTCGAGGCGCTGAACCCGGATTCGAAGAAGATCACGCAGGCGTACGTCGAGCCGGGCGCCGGCGATGTCGCGCCGGAAACGCGCTTGCAGTTCGAGCGTCACGGCTATTTCGTTGCCGACCGGGTCGATTCGAAACCGGGCAAGCCCGTGTTCAACCGGATCGTCGGGCTGCGCGACAGCTGGGGCAAGCCGGCCTGACGGCCCGCGGCGCGCGCGGCGTGCGGCTTCGCGCCGACGTCGCGCGATGATGAAAAAAACCGACCCTCGCGGTCGGTTTTTTATTGCGTGCGCGGCATCGAAGCCATAACGCTCACCCGCCCGTCAACCGCCGATGCAGATCCGCGAGCGACAGCGTCGTCCGAAACAGCCGCGCGAGGCTGCGGCTCGCATACGTATCGACGTCGGCGGGTGCCGTCCAGCGATACGCGTCCATCTCGGGAATCAGCGAGCCGTCGCGACGGCTCGGAAACAGCGACGTGCACGTGCAGTGCGCGGGATCGATCTCGTCGTCGGCGACCTGCACCGCGAACAGGTGCAGGTCCTTGTCGTGACGGTACGCGAAGCGGCCGAGATCGACGAGACGCGCCGGCGGGAACTCGATGCCGGTTTCCTCGCGCAGCTCCCGCAGCGCCGCGTCGGCCGGCGACTCGCCGGGCTCGCCCTGCCCCTTCGGGATGTCCCAGTGCGTGGTATCCGTCGCATGCGCGAGGAATACACGGCCGGCCCCGTCGAGAATCACGACGCCGCACGATACCGTGCGCGGCGCACCGCTGCGCTTCATCGCACCGCGCTCAGCGTTTCTGCAGTTGCCATTTGCCCGCGGCGGTCTTGCAGAAGACCGGCTTGAGCGTCATCGACTGGCCCTTCGCAGAGATTTCGGTCGCGATTTCGCGGCAGGTCTTGCCATCCGTTTCGGACGTCGACGGCGTGACCTTCGCATCGATCTGCGTGCCGCTGCCGTTGCTCTGCCACGTCGTGGTTTCGCCGTCCTTGCCTTCGTCGCGCACCTGCGCGACGGCCTTGGTCAGCGACGCGCGGTCGGTCTTGCTGAAGTAGGTCAGCGGCGTGTCGTTCAGGAAGCCCAGGTTGCTTTGTGCGTGGGCGGGCAGCATCGCGGCTGCGCACGCGGCGCCGGCCAGCACGCGCGTGACGATGGAAAGGGATGCACGCATCGACATGTGTTGTTCTCCTTGGATGTTCGATCGAAGGCGCGGCGCGCGGCCGGCGAATCGGGGGGACGGCCATCCGGGGGCCGGCCATCCGGCACGCGCCACGCCCGTCAGCGAGCGAGCATAGCATGCGTGCCGCCAGGAACGCCTTCTAGCGCGCAGCCGACGCGGCCGCCGGTAGATATCCGTCAGTCAGCGTGCCCAGGAACGCGATCACGTCCTTGATCTCGGCCGCGTTCAGCGCGGGCGCGTCGCCGCGCTTGCGGTCGAACGGCGGCTCGCGGTTGATGTTCGGCCAGTAGCGCTTCGGCAGATCGTCGTAGATCTGCACCTTGCCGTGCACGACCGGATAGAACTTCTCCGGATGAATGTCGCGCTCGACGTAGAAGCGCATCACGTCCTCGAGCGAGTGGTACACGCCGTTGTGGAAGAACGTCTTGCGCAACGCGACGTTGCGCAGCGACGGCGTGCGGAACAACCCGCAGAATTCGTCGCGGCCCTTCAGGTCGGTGCGCTCGGGGCCGCACGCGCCGAGATCGTGGAAGCGCGGATCGCGATTGACCGGCAGCGCGCGGTTGCGCGGCACCGCGATCGCGATCAGGCCGAAATCGCTGAACTGCGGCGGACCGCCTTCGAGCGTGCGCTGGCTCACGTGGCAACTCGCGCAGTTGCCCTTCTTCTCGTCGTTGAACAGCTGCAGCCCGTGCAGCTCCGCAGGCGTGAGCTGCGCGTGGCCGGCGAGATACGCGTCGTACTTGCTCGTGTACGGATCGAACAGCGCCGGCTGCTGCTGGAATGCGTCGAGCGCGCGCAGCACCGCGCCGAAGGTCGCCTGGTCGTCGGCGAGGACCCGGTCGCCGAACGCGTGGCGGAACGCATCGGCATAGGGCGCGGCGCGAACTGCCTTCGCAACCCGCGCCGGCGAGCTGCTCATCTCGAATGGCGACGTGAGAGGAATGCGCGCCTGCGCATCGCGCGTGTCGACGCGGCCATCCCAGGTCAGCCCACCGGTCGGCCCCGCGTCGATGCTTTCGTCACCCTCGTCCGGTGAATCGTGGAAGTGCTCGCTGAACGGGGGAATGCCGCGCAGGTACTTCAGCGACGGCACCGCGCGAAAGCCCGTGCGGTGCATGTCGTCGCCGCCGAGTTGTACCGACAGCGCGTTCGGCGGCCCGAACGCGTGCTCGGCGCTATGGCACGACGCGCACGCGAGCTTGCCGGACCCCGACAGCGACGGATCGAAGAACAACTGCTTGCCGAGTGCCGTCATCTGCTTGACGCCCTCGAATACCTGCGCGCGCGTTTGCGGCTGACCGGCGGGCGCGACCGCCGGAGCGGCCGGAGCAGCCTGTGCCGCCGGGACGACGGGCACGGCCGGCGCATTCGCGCCGGGCCGCGCATCGCAACCGGCGAGCGCCGCGCATCCCGCAATGAGTGTCAGCGTTGCCGCGGCAGAGATCAGCGCTCGCGCGGACGCGACGGATTTCAGAAGGGTGTGCATCGTCGTTCTTGTAGCGGTGGGCAATCGGCCGGAGCTTATGTCAGTTCCGTGACTGTTACATGACGTTCGACCGACAGTTAATCGAAAGCACCCCTACACCTGCCTGTCAAATCGATTCCCGATAATGCGCGCAGCCGGCCGATGCCTCGAAGATCATGCGCCGGCCCTGCGCCAACCGGTTCCCACACGCGACAAACGACGAAAGAGAGAACATCGCATGAAGAAGCACGCCTGGATTCGCTACACACCGCTCGCCCTCGCGGCCGCGCTCAGCCTGACCGCCTGCGGCGGCGACGATGTCACGCAACAAGGCCTGTCGGCAGTCAAGAACGTCGTCGTCATCTACGCGGAAAACCGCAGCTTCGACAACCTGTACGGCAACTTCCCGGGTGCGAACGGTCTGCAGAACGCGACGGCCGCGAACTCGGTGCAGAAGGATCGCGACGGTTCGACGATGGCGACGCTGCCGAAGATCTGGGGCGGCCTGACCGCGACCGGCATCACGCCGGCCGTCACCGAGGCGATGACGGCGAACCTGCCGAACGCGCCGTTCGCGATCGACGATCCGAACGGCTTCAACCAGTCGATGAGCATCGCGACGCGCGACATCGTGCACCGCTTCTACCAGGACCAGATGCAGATCGACGGCGGCAAGAACGACATGTATGCCGCATGGACCGATGCGGGCGGCCTGACGATGGGCCACTACACGGCGGATCCGTCGAAGCTGCCGCTGTGGAAGATCGCGCAGCAGTACGTGCTGGCCGACAACTTCTTCATGGGCGCGTTCGGCGGCTCGTTCCTGAACCACCAGTACCTGATCTGCGCGTGCGCGCCGTTCTACGCCAATGCCGACAAGAGCCCGGCGGCCGGCAAGATCGCAGTCCTGAACGCCGACGGCAAGTCGCTGAAGGTCGCCACGAACTCGCCGGCCTCCGCACTGAGCGGCCCGCCGAAGTTCGTCAACGACGGCGCGCTGACGCCTGACTTCTATGGCGTCAACACGATGCAGCCGGCGTACCAGCCGAGCGGCAACAAGGCCGCCCCGGGCGGCGACCCGCTGCTCGCCGATCCGGCCAATCCGTCGACGATGCCGCCGCAGACGGCGACCAACATCGGCGACCTGATGACCAACGCGGGCGTCTCGTGGGCATGGTATGGCGGCGCATGGGGCCAGGCGCTGCAGGCGAGCCAGAACGGCACGTCGAACGTGATCTACGGCGCCGATCTGTCCACGCCGAACTTCCAGCCGCACCATCAGCCGTTCAACTACTTCGCGAACCAGGCGCCGGGCACCGCGAACCGCGCGCAGCACCTGCTCGACGGCGGCGCGAACGGTGCCGAGTTCATCAAGGCGGTCGACGCGGGCACGCTGCCGCAGGTTGCGTTCTACAAGCCGCAGGGCAACCTGAACGAACATCCTGGCTACACGGACGTCGCCTCCGGCGATCAGCACATCGCCGATGTGATCGCGCACCTGCAGGCAAGCCCGCAGTGGAAGAACATGGTCGTCGTCGTCACGTACGACGAGAACGGCGGCTTCTGGGATCATGCCACGCCGCCGACCGCCGATCGCTGGGGCCCGGGCACCCGCATTCCGGCGCTGATCGTGTCGCCGTATGCGAAGAAGGGTTTCGTCGACCACACGCAGTACGACACGGGTTCGATCCTGCGCTTCATCACGCGCCGCTTCTCGCTGCCGCGCCTCGCGGGCCTGCAGCAACGCGACGACGCGCTGAAAGCGAACGGCGCGCAGCCGATGGGCGACCTGACGAACGCGCTCGCGCTGTCGCCGAACCTGTAACGGCATCGCCATCACCGCGAACGGGGCGGCCATGCCGCCGGCCCCGACGAACGAAGGGCGGCCCTGCTCACGCGGGGTCGCCCTTTTTCATGCGCCGTACGCGCTACCAACCATACTTCAGTTCGACGCCGACGTAGTCCGCGTTGTGCCCGCCCGCCTGCCGGATCGCGTCGCCGACCTGGAAATGCACGGCCTCGACCGCGCCGATCAGGTTCGCGGCGATCGTCCAGTCCGCGCGCAGCTGCACGTACATCCCCGTCCATGAGCCGCCCTTGCCCGCGGTGCCAGGCACCGCGACGTTCGCCTGTTGATAGACGGCGTCGCCGGTCGTCTCGCGCCACTGGAAGCCGAGCGCGCCGAGCAGCGACAGGTTCGGCGCCGGCTTCAGCGTCACCGACGGCTTCACGTGAATCAGGTTCGAGTAGCCCGTGAAGCCGGCCAACGTGAAGTAATAGCCGTTCGGAAACAGCGGGTTGAAGGTGCCGACGCGGCCGTCGTGCGGATGCCGGTCGCCCGATGCCGCATCGACCTGCAGCGCGATGCGCGGCGACCACGGCGCGTCGAGCCGGTAGCCGGCGATCGAGCCGACGGCCCACGCGCCGATCGTATTGCTGCCGACCGTCCCGCTCTGCAGCATCGTCTCGAGATCCCAGTCGAAACGGCCCTGCGTGCCCGAGTAACGCAGGTCCCACACGTCGCGATGCTCGGGGCCGCTCGCATCGAGAAAGCGCGCGTTCTTGCGGTTGTACCGCGACCAGTAGCCGGACAGGTCGCCCGGCCCGACCGACTGCCGCTCGAAGCGCACGCCGCTGAACGTGAGATTGCGATTGGACACGTCGTCGAAATCGGATGCGTTGCGGTTCTGCACCGGCTGCGTCGCATAGCCGATGAAGCGCCACTTCCCGTATTCGTAATCGGCCCAGACCGCATCGAAAGCCTGCCGCACGTTCGGACCGTCGCGCGCGGCGATGAAGCGCTGCAAGTCGAACGCCATCTCCTGCCGGCCGACGCGGACCTTGACCGTGCCGCCACCGAGCGCGCCCGTGTAGGTCGCGAACGCTTGCTCGAGATCGAGCGGGTTCCGGTCGACCGGCGACACCGTGTTCTTGCCGAACGCACGCGCGTCCTGCAATTGCACGAAGAACTGCCAGTGCTGGCCGAGATGCGCATCGGCATGCACTTCGACGCGCTGGATCAGGTACGTATCCGATTGCGCGGAGCCGATCCCGAACAGCGGCGCGTCGTTGGTCTCCAGCCGCTCGCGCAGGTTCACGCCGAGCGAAAGATAGGATGCCGGATCATTGCCGAGCGGGATGTATTTCAGCCCGTCGAGCGGCGCGCGCGGCACGCATGGATTCGCGAGCACCGACCAGTCTTCCTGCCAGCGGTTGAACAGCACCGTCGGGCGCTTGGCCGTGCAGCTCGATCCAGTGGTCGCCACGGGCGTCGTTGCCGATGTAGACACCGATGACGCAGTCGAAGCCGGCGCCGGTTCTTGCGCCGGCGTCGAAGTCGATGCTGCCGGCGTCTGCGCGAACGCCGCGTCGGCGCCCGCGACCAACAGCCCCGCGACGATCGACAGGCGTGCGGCCCGCTCGAAGCGGCAGCCGTGATGTGTCCGTTGCCGGCCCGGCCTCCGCCCGATCATGCACGCTCCTGCGTGGCCGGTACAGCCGCTTGGGACGAACCCAGCGCAAGCATCGCCAGCGCACAGACAGGCGCGAGCAGCGCCGCAAAGCCGACGTAACGGAACCCGAGCGCACCGCCGGCCGCGCCGAGCGCAAACGCGACGATCGCCGGCAGCATCTTGCCGAAGCGCGCGCGTGCCGCCGCTCGGACGCTGTCCGTCGTGCCGGCCGACAACAGGTCGACGACATCGAGGATCGCCTGCGTGACGTTGCCCGTCATCACCGTGTTCGGCACGCCGGCGCGCGCCATCACGCGCGGATGCGCGTTCTGCACGCCCATCGCGAACGTGCCGACGATGCCGGCCACGAGCACCGGCAGGCTATCGGATTGCGTGACGGGCGTCGCCCACAGGCCGGCCGCGCAGAAGCCGAGCAGCAGCACGGCCTGCACCGTGTGCAGTGCGCGCGTGCCCTGCCACTCGGGCCGCCCGGACATCGACCGCGCGATCAGGCTCGCCGCGACGACGCCGCACACGAACGCGGGAAACACGCTGAGCTTCAGCACCACGCCCTGGCCGAAGCCCGCGATGCCCGCGCCGATCAGCACGAAGTTACCCGTCACATGTGCGGTGAACAGGCCGAACAGCGCGACGAAGCTCAGCGTATCGACGAACCCGGCCACCGCCGCAAGGATCGTGTCCTCGTGCTTCATCGCGCCGCGCTCGCGTGGATCTCGGCGACGTAGCCGCCCGGGAACTGCACGAGCGCCGCGTCGCGGCCGTCGGCGGTAAACGTCGGCACGAGCACGGTCACGCCGGCGGCTTCGGCCCGCTTCAGCGTCGCGCCGAGATCGGGCACTTCGTAGCCGGTCATCTCGCGCCCGAACGGGTACGGCAGGCTGCCATCCGTCACGAGCACGGTCATCTTGCCGAAGCCCGATTCGATGCGGATGCGGCGGTACGTGTCGTTCGGGCGACCGATCTCGACGCCCGGCGCCTTCAGGTTGTCGGACACCACCTTGCCCTTCGAGAACTTGACGAAGTCGTGCACGAACTTGCGCACGCTTTGCGGCGACACGTAGACGCGATTCTCGGGGATGGTCTGCAACGCGTCGTAGTGCGGCGCCTGGGTATGCCAGTAGAGCTGCATCTTCACGCCGCCCGTCCACGCGATGATCGCATCGCGGCCGATCGGGTCCGGGAACGTGTCGACGATCACGTCCGCGCCGTGCTCACGCGCCGACTTCACCGCGACGTCCATGTCGGTGACGAGATAGCCGGTGCGCTCCTCGCAGAACGGATACGGGATCGGCGTCTTGAAGCCGAACACCGACACCGTGCCGACCGGCGTGAGCACGAGCTGCGACATCGTCTGGCTCGGCGTCGGCGTGACCTGGAACACGCCCTGCTTCGACTTCTTGCCGCCGAACGTCG